>SDBT01008711.1_pt1 | contig 16530 bp, 17 predicted proteins | sample 2277101 | NCBI WGS metagenome assembly SDBT01 (sample SAMN10404973, study PRJNA504765) | marine sediment metagenome | isolation source: marine sediment core GS10_PC15, 103 cmbsf | place: Arctic Ocean: Southern Knipovich Ridge | collected 2010 | reverse complement strand
AGGAGAAACAATGGCTTACACAGCAAAAGACTTTGGTAACCTCGTCGGAATGGAGGGCTTCAGCGAAACCCTGCTGAAAAACCACTTTACTCTCTATCAAGGCTATGTGACCAATACCAACAAGCTAATGGATTCACTCGCCGCCATGCTGAAGGAGGGTAAGGTTGGCACTCCGGAATATGCTGAACTGAAGCGGCGCATGGGTTTTGAGTTCAACGGCATGCGGCTCCACGAGTACTATTTCGGCAACCTGGGTGGGAAGGGAGCTTTGGACAAATCAGGCAAGCTGTGCAGGAAGCTGGCCGAGGACTTTGGCAATTACGAAGACTGGGAAAAGGATTTCAGGGGAACCGGCGCCATGCGTGGTATTGGCTGGACTATTCTGTACCAGGACAATATAACTGGAAAACTGATGAACCAGTGGATTAATGAACACGAGACTGGCCATCCCGCTGGTTGTATTCCCATTCTGGTAATGGATGTCTTCGAGCATGCTTTCATCACTGATTACGGGCTGAAGCGAGCTGACTACATTGAAGCCTTCTTCAAGAACATAAATTGGACTTTGGTGGAAATCCGACTGAAATAGATAACTTTCTGATAGGGCGGAATACATTAACATTTACTCATATCCCGTGTAAGGAGATAGCGGATGAAAGAAAGGTATTGGAATTACTGGATAGTAACGGTGGCTATAATCGGCAGTATTCTTCTAAGTAGCTGCGCTCAGCAAGCACCCCCGGCACCAGCACCGACACCATCTCCAACAGAGGCAAGTGCCTGGATGGACATAGAGCTTACCGATGTAGCTACGGGACAGACATTCAAACTTAGTGATTTCAAGGGTAAGCCTGTCTTGTTGGAAAGCTTCGCTGTATGGTGTCCCACCTGTTTGAGGCAGCAGAGAGAAATAAAGAAGCTGCATGACAGGGAAGGTGATGCCATAATACACGTATCCTTGGACACTGACCCCAATGAAGATGAAGCCAAGGTCAAAGAACATTTGGAGAGAAATGGTCTTGACTGGTATTTTGCCATTTCTCCGATTGAACTTACCGAGGCTTTGATAGACGATTTTGGTCTGTCAATTGTTAGTGCGCCAAGCGCTCCGGTGCTACTAATTTGCGAAGACCAATCGACAAGATTCCTGAAAAGCGGGGTTAAGTCAGCCGATACACTACTCTCAGAGGTAGAAAAGGGCTGTAAATAATGGAACTGTTAACCGAACTTGGGGTGGCGTTTGTCCTGGGGTTGCTCACCCCACTGGGGGCAATCTGCGTTTTACCCCTGTACCCTGGCTTTTTAGTGTATCTTTCCAGTCAGATATCGGGGAAAGAGGCGGGCAGAAAGACCATTTTCCTGTTTGGACTAATTATCACTGCTGGTGTAATTCTATTTATGCTTCTGCTCGGACTGATATTTACCACCATCCTCGAAGTGTCGCTGACCAATATTATTGGCATTGTTTCCCCTATTGCTTTCGGCATACTACTCATCATTAGCCTGCTATTAATCTTTAACGTTGATGTGGGTAGATACCTGCCCAAAGGTCGTGTCCGTACTGCTAAGAATCCCTGGGTAAGCGCCTTCATATATGGTTTTTTCTTTGGGGCTATTGTTGTACCATGCAACCCTCTGTTCATCGCCGTCCTTTTTACCAGGACCATATCGGCAATAGGTTTTGTGGAAAACGTACTGCGCTTCCTGTCCTTTGGCATTGGTATCGGTTTTCCCTTGCTGGTAATTGCCGCTATCTCCACGGCTGCTACCGATGTCATAATGAGCTTTCTAACCGAACATAAGAGGGTAATAAACCTTATCGCTGGAATAATAATGTTTGGAATCTCACTCTATTACCTGATATTTGTCTTCAGGGTATTTGATTTGATATTTGGATGAGGAGGTCTAAGATGAAGAAGATATGCCTGTTCCTATTACTGAGTGTATTACTTGTTCCTTTTGTTGGTTGCGCAGGACAGGAAACAGCCCCCCCGGAGAAGATTCCACTGCCTGAGGAGGAATACGAAATAATGGTAACACCTGAGGGAGTTAAATACATTGTTGACACGGAGAAAATCGTTGGCGGGGGCCCTCCCAAAGATGGGATTCCCTCCATAGATAACCCCAGATTCGTCTCGCTTGGAGAGGCTGACCAGTGGATAGAAGACTTTGAACTGGTATTGGCTATTATCTATAAAGGGGTAGAGAGGGTTTACCCCCTGCAAATAATGGTCTGGCATGAGATTGTCAATGATACCATTGCTGGTGACCCAATACTAATCACCTATTGCCCTTTGTGTGGTTCTGGAATTGCTTACGAAAGAACAATAGATGGTGAGGAGGTTGAATGGGGTACCTCTGGAAAACTCTATAACTCGAACCTGGTTATGTACGATAGAAAGACGGACTCCTACTGGACTCAGATTGATGGCTTAGCCATTGTCGGTGAGCTAACCGGAACGAAACTCACCCCGATATCAATAGACACGGTGACCTGGCGAGACTGGAAGAAAACGCATTCGGACTCCGAAGTATTGAGCCAATTCACGGGCTTTGATAGACCCTATGGACACGACCCCTATGCCAGTTATTATGAGCATAGTTTTGTCTTTTTCCCGGTTGAAAATGAAGACGATAGCATACACCCCAAAACAGTTATCTTTGGCATCGAAGTCAACGGAGTTTACAAGGCCTATAAAGAGGATGATTTGAAAGAACTGAAGATGATAGAAGACACCGTTGGCGACATTAGCCTAAGAATCGAGAGAGACGATGCCGGTATCGTTAAAGTTACTAACTTGGAGACTGGAGAGGAGATTGTTAAGGAAAGGGGTTTCTGGTTTGCCTGGTACGCTTTCCATCCCGAGACGGGATTATACACCACGGGAGATTAACCCTTTCTCAGTATGCTGAGCAAAACACATGCCGAAATAGATAAGGAGGAGTAACCATGGCTAAAGCAGAATGGGAAGGAGCAGTACTCGCTGAAAGTGATAAGTATGAAATAGTGGAAGGCAATGTCTATTTCCCGCCGGGGTCGGTGAAATGGGAATACCTTAGTGAAGGAGATAGGCAGTATACATGTCCCTGGAAAGGCAAGGCAGCCTATCACAATATTGAAGTCGAAGGAAAGGTCAACAAAAACGCGGCTTGGTCTTACCCTGAGCCGAAGCCAGCGGCGGAAAATATTACGGGTCACGTGGCATTCGATACAGGAAGTGGAGTAGAAGTAGAGAGGTAGCTGGTATTTTTCAAAAGCAGGTTGCTTTTGAAACTGGAGAGGAGGTATCAAAAGGGTTAATCGGGATGATGCAGAAGAGTAATGATACTGGTTTTTCTCCATTAAGTCCGCAGTGGATTGACATCTCAGTCCTGTTGCGTAATGCGATGGTACACTGGCCCACTAACCCTTCAGTCCGAATCGAGCGGGTGAAAGACATGGAACAGGGAGCCGGTAATACTCTCTCTATGATTTCAATGGGGGTGCACACCGGGACACACATGGATGCTCCACTTCACTTTATCCGGCAGGGAATAGGCATCGATAAGATGCCTCTGGATACTACCGTTGGTCGGGCGCGTGTAATTGAGATTCAGGATACTGAGTCAATAAAACCAGGGGAGCTTATCCACCATCGAATTCGCCGTGGCGAACGTATCCTCTTCAAAACGCGAAACTCGTCTCGTGGCTGGCAGACGCACACATTTATCGAGGATTTCGTATACATTTCGAAGGAGGCGGCACACTTTCTTGCTGAGCGTAAGGTAAGAGTTGTTGGCGTCGATTACCTTTCCGTCGGAGGTTTCAAGCGGGACGGCGTGGAGACTCATCGGGCACTGCTTGAAGGCGGCGTCTGGATAATTGAAGGACTTGATTTATCAAGTGTAAAGCCAGGGAAGTACGACCTCATCTGCCTGCCGCTTAAGATTGAACAGGGAGACGGTGCACCTGCCCGGGCAATCTTGAGGTCTGTCCAGGTGGGCAAAGTAAGATGAAATTCAACGCCAAGACTTGAAAAGGGAGGGAGGAAGAGATGGCAAACGTTAACCGAGAATTTGGAATTGTTGGCCTGGGCCGAATGGGTGCAAATCTTGCCCTGCAGGCACTGGAGAAGGGGATTCGCGTTGTCGGCTTCGATGTTAAGAGAGCGCCGGCTGAGCTCACACGCACGGGCATGGTTGAGATTCCGAGTCTTGAGGGATTCCATGACAAGCTTACTCAGCCGCGGCCTATTTTCATCTACATTCCAGCAGGACCGATAGTAGACCGTGTCATAGATGACCTTACCCTACATCTTGATAAGGGTGACATTATTGTCGATGGTGGAAACTCCTATTGGGGCGACTCAATCCGCCGCCACCGAAGACTCTCTGGAAAGGGAATCCATTTCGTCGATCTTGGAACCAGTGGTGGTGTTGATGGGGCTCGCCACGGTGCCTGCTTTATGGCAGGTGGTGATAGAGAACCCATTGCACGGGTTGAGCCGTTGCTCCTCAACCTTGCCATTTCTGGCGGCTATGTTCATGCCGGTCCATCGGGCGCTGGCCACTTCACCAAACTCGTCCACAACGGAATTGAGTTTGGAATGCTCCAGGCAATCGGAGAGGGTATTGACCTGCTTGAGAATTACCGGGACAAGCTTGACATCGCCGAAGTTCTTCGGTGTTGGCGCCACGGGTCGGTAATCCGCTCGTGGCTTATAGACCTTATGGAGGCAGCATACCGAACGGAGGAAGGACTGGAAAAGATACCAGCCTATGTCGAAGACACGGGTGAAGTGAACTGGCTGGTCAACGATGCTATCCACATGGAAGTTCCGGTGCCGGTTATTTCGCAGGCAATAATGCAGCTTTTCACCTCACGAGACGAGAAGAAATACTGGGCGCGGGCAATAGCGATGATGCGCCACGGGTTTGGAGGCCACTCATATGGTGCTAACCAGTCTATCGTCCGAGAGCGACGAGAGGGAAGGGTAGGTGACTTCCTCCGTGGGTAAACATCTCCTTGCCAAGACGAGAACCATGACTGGGGGTGAAGCGTGAATAACGGGTATGACCTTGTCATCATTGGGGCAGGCTCAGCTGGGTTGACTGCCGCTGGATTTGCCGTTCAACTGGGGGCTCGTGTTGCTATTCTGGATAAACACCGTATCGGTGGAGACTGTACCTGGACCGGGTGCGTGCCCAGCAAGACGCTGCTGAAAGTGGCCAAAGTCGCTTATCTGATGCGCAACGCAAACCACTACGGATTGACACCTTCAGAGGCAGTGGTGGATTTAAAATCGGTGATGTCACACGTGCGTAATGTTATTGCCCAGGTATACCAGCACGAGTCGCCTGAAGCACTGCGTGCCAACGGCATTGAGGTGTTTCTGGGCGATGTCCGTTTCCTGGACCCCCATACATTGATTGTTGGCGAGAGTACACTAACGGCACGCCATATCTTACTGGCTACAGGTGCTCATCCCTTCATTCCTTCCATTACTGGTCTGGATGATGTTGAATATTTGACTTATAAAAACCTGTGGAATCTGGAGATTCTACCCGGACACCTGCTGGTGATTGGCGCCGGTCCGATTGGCTGCGAGATAGCACAGGCCTTTCGCCGTCTCGGCGCCAGGGTTACTCTGTTGGAGGCTGGAGAGCGGGTGTTACCCCGAGACGACCCGGCGGCTTCAAAGGTGCTGGCTGAGGTGTTCACTGTCGAAGGAATCGACCTGCGCTTCAACGTTACGGCTGAACGTACTTGGCAGGACAGAAACGGAATACACTTGGTTGCCGATGGCCGGGAATTGGTAGGCGATGCTTTACTCGTGGCGGTTGGGCGCCAGCCGAATGTGGACAATCTTGCCCTGGACCAGGCCGGTGTCTCCTACAGTGTTAAGGGCATTGGTGTGGATGAACACCTGCGCACCAGCCAGCGGCATATATACGCTGCGGGTGACTGCACGGGCAGTTACCAGTTTGCCCACTACGCTGGCTGGCAGGCAGCTATGGCTGTTCGTAATGCCTTGCTGCCGGGTGCAGCTAAAGGCATCAGTGACCGGGTGCCCTGGACTACCTTCACCGACCCTGAGGTGGCACATGTCGGGTTGACTGAAGATGAAGCACGCAAAAAGTTTGGTAGTGCAGTGATGACCTGCGAGTGGCCGATGGAGTGGGTGGACCGGGCGCAAACCGAAGGAGACACGGTCGGCTTTCTGAAGTTAGTCCACAAGAAGGACGGCACGTTGCTGGGCGCAACCATAGTCGCTGGGCGAGCCGGTGAGATGATTCACGAGTGGATTGTGGCTTTGGAACACGGTCTTAAGGTGGGTGACTTAGCTCAAGTCATCCATGTGTATCCTACCTATTCAGTGGCTAGTATGCAGGCTGCTGCCGACATCCGAGTGGCGCGATTATTAGGCGGCACGTCCGGACGGATTATTCGTGGGGTTGCTCATTTGATGCGATAAAAGGAGGCGGTATTGACTACTTTAGCCAGACAACCTGTTCGTGACCACATCTTCCACGAACTCACACGTAGCCTGTGCCCGCAATGTCGCCGTGTGGTAGATGCGCAGGTACTCATTCGTAATGGTGCCGTCTATTTGCGGAAGTGCTGTCCGGAACACGGATGGTGTGAGGCACTGGTCTCATCTGACGCTAACTGGTACCTGAATTCACTCAAGTATAATAAACCGGGGGCTATTCCTTGCCAATTTGCAACAGCCATTAAACAGGGTTGCCCTTTTGATTGTGGCCTGTGTCCGGAACACCGGCAGCACACTTGTATCGGTATTATTGAAATCACCACTCGCTGCAATCTCGGTTGCTCTATCTGCTTTGCCGACGCCGGTAGCGGCTATGACCTGAGCCTGGCGCAGGTCGAAGCGATACTAGATCGCCAGCTGGATACCGAAGGCGGACTTGAAATCATCCAGATAAGCGGTGGTGAGCCAACCATCCACCCACAATTCCTGGACATCCTGGCAGCGGTGAAGAAGCGTGGCATCCAACATGTGATGCTCAATACCAACGGGCTTCTCTTGGCTCAAGACCGTGATTTTGTACGCCAGCTGGTTCCCTACAAGCCAATAATCTACCTGCAATTTGATGGCTTGAAAAGCCAAACTTACCAGATATTGCGTGGGCGCGAGCTGAGCGCTATCAAACATCAGGCGCTCGACAACCTGGCTCAAGCTGGCCTCTACGCCATATTGGTCCCTACAGTCGTCCATGGTGTGAACGATGCTGAGATTGGCGACATTCTCAGGTACGGATTAGAACATCCCGCCGTGCTGGGCATTAATTACCAACCAGTTACCTTTGCTGGACGCTGCCTCATTAATAGCGACCCCCTTCACCGTATGACCGTCCCTGATATACTCCATAGTCTGGAAAGGCAGACCATGGGTCTCTTTCGGGTCAGTGATTTCCGGCCCGTGCCCTGCCCACATCCTATATGTTCTGCCTGCACCTACGCCTTTGTCGACAACGGCCAGGTTATCCCTATTCCACGCCTACTGAATGTTGACGATTATCTGGACTTTGTCAGCAATCGCTCTCTGCCTTACTTGTCAGCCGAACTTCAGTCAGCGCTGGAGGTGCTGTGGAGCATGGCAGCAGTAATGGGCAGTAATAAGACGGCTGACGCCCTTACCCGTGTTACCTGCGACGGTAGTGTAGCGCTACCCCCCAAACCCGAGCTTACTCCGGAGCACTTTTTTGCGATTCAGATTCATGGATTTATGGATGAGCATAGCTTTGACGTAGAGCGGCTGGCGAAATGCTGCGTCCATCAGCTGCTCCCTGATGGCCGTGCTGTGCCATTCTGTGCTTATAATAATCTGGGCTATCGGGAGCAGAACCGTGCCGTGTATAGAGGTTGAAAAATAGGTGAGAAGGAAAATGGGAGATTGCTATCACTAGGAGTGGATTTGGGTGGTACCAAGGTAGAGGCCGCTCTTGTAGAGGCAACAGGGCTTATCCTGGCATCCCACCGCCGTCCTACGCATCCAGGTAAGGGTTCGGACGGAGTGATTGCCGATATCGTTGCCTGTGTTGAGAGCTGCCTGGGTAAAGTAACTAGCTCTGCGCAAAGTCTGGGTGTTGGCATGGCCGGGCAAATTGATAAAGACACCGGGGTAGTTCGCTTTGCGCCGAATCCGGGCTGGCGAAACGTCTCTCTATGGGCTAGACTGGAGTCGTCGGAGCAGCTGCCCTGGCGCTTCACAGGTTTCAGAAGATTGAAAAAGAACCAAGGAGCTGAAGATGGGTATGTCAACATTAGAGGAACTTTGTATCAACACCATCCGCTTTCTGGCAGTGGATGCTGTGCAGAAGGCGAATTCGGGCCACCCGGGGACGCCCATGGGGGCAGCGCCGATGGCCTATGTGTTGTGGGACAGGTTTCTCAAACATAACCCCAAAGACCCAAAATGGCCTGACCGGGACCGGTTTATTCTGTCGGCAGGTCATGCGTCAGCTATGCTATACGCTCTTCTTTGCCTTACCGGATATGACCTTTCACTGGAAGATATGAAACAGTTCCGGCAATGGGGAAGCAAGACACCAGGCCACCCTGAATATGGGATAGTCCCGGGCGCTGAAGCGACTACAGGGCCACTTGGACAGGGTTTTTCGAACGGAGTAGGTATGGCCATAGCCGAAAAATGGTTGGCAGAGCACTACAATCGAGCGGGACATGAAATAGTCAACCATTATATATATGCCATCGTCTCTGATGGAGACCTCGAGGAAGGCGTCTCTTCAGAGGCAGCTTCACTTGCCGGGACACTCCGTTTAGGTAAGATTATCTACCTGTATGATGACAATGATATCTCCATCGAAGGCAACACCGACATCGCCTTCACTGAAAATGTAGCCCAGCGTTTTCAAGCTTATGACTGGCATGTCATCGGCCCTATCGATGGTATGGACACGGCCGGTGTGGATCAGGCACTAAGGATGGCTCAGGCAGAAGTAACTCGCCCCAGCCTGATCATCTGCCGGACTGTTATTGGCTATGGAAGTCCCAATAAGGCGGGCACTGCATCAGCTCACGGCGAACCGCTGGGTGAAGAGGAAGTGCGCCTGACCAAAGAGCGTCTGGGCTGGCCTTATGAGGAGCTTTTTGTCGTGCCACCAGAAGTTTTGGCTCACTTTAGCCAGGCTAAAGAGCGAGGTAGTCGCCAGCAGCAGGAATGGGAGGAAAAGCTAGAAGCATACCGACGGGCTTATCCTGAGGAGGCGCGACAGCTGGACGAGGACCTGTCAGGAGACTTACCCGAAGGGTGGGACAAGGACCTGGATGACCTGTTCAAGACTACGGAGAAACCAATCTCCACACGGGAAGCCTCTGGAATAGTTATGAACACTATCGCACGGAAAGTTCATGCCTTTATCGGTGGTTCGGCAGATTTAGCTCCTTCTACCAAGACCATATTAAAAGACCACGGGCACTACGGATTTGAAGATTACTGCGGCCACAATATGCATTTTGGCGTCCGGGAGCATGCTATGGGTGCCATAGCTAGTGGTATGTCTTTGCATGGAGGTATTATCCCGTATACTGCGACTTTTCTTATTTTCTACGACTACATGCGCCCACCGGTACGGTTGGCGGCGCTTATGGGAATCCGCGTAATCTATATCTTCACCCATGACTCCGTTGGCTTGGGCGAGGATGGCCCAACGCACCAGCCTATCGAGCAACTTATGGGTCTGCGGACGGTGCCTAAACTAGTAACAATCCGTCCTGCGGATGCTACTGAGACAGTCGAGGCGTGGAAACTAGCTCTGGAGCACCGTCAGGGGCCGACCGCCCTGATACTTAGCCGCCAGAACCTGCCACTTCTGGACCGGACGACACTGGCTCCGGCAGGTGGTGTGCAGCGTGGCGGCTATATCCTCTGGGAGGTAGCAACACTTCCAGACATTATCCTTATCGGCACCGGCTCTGAGGTGCACATTGCCCTGGAAGCAGGGGGGGTGTTGAGCGAGAAAGGCATAGCGGCACGTATTGTCTCACTGCCTTCCTGGGAACTTTTCGATGCCCAACCAGCCGAGTACCGCAACGCCGTTTTGCCCCCTGGCATACGGGCACGCATCTCTATTGAAGCAGGTACACCGGTGGGTTGGGAGAAATATGTGGGTCTGGACGGAATTACCATCGGTCTATCTCGCTTTGGGGCCTCGGCTCCGGGCAAGGTGGTCTATGAGAAATTGGAGTTGACTGCCCAGCATGTGGTGGACGAAGCTCTACGGCTCTTACATAGGAGGAAGACATGAAGCTACGTGTGGCGCTGGGAGCCGACCACGGCGGCTTTATCCTTAAGAATGAACTGGTCACCCGGTTGAAACAGGTATACGAGATTCTGGATCTGGGTGCCCATACGCTTGACCCCGCTGACGATTACCCCGATTTTTCTGAGGCGGTAGCCCGGGCAGTAGCTTCAGGCCAGGCGCAGCGTGGCATCTTAATCTGCGGTAGTGGCGTTGGTGCCTGCATCGCCGCTAATAAGGTGCCCGGTGTCCGGGCATGCCTCTGCCATGACATCTACTCGGCGCGCCAGGGAGTGGAACACGACGACATGAATGTTCTCTGCATGGGAGCACGCGTCATCGGTTTGTCGCTAGCTATGGAATTGGTGAGGGCCTTCCTCAACGCGCGCTTTTCTGGTGAGGAACGTCATCGTCGTCGGCTAGAGAAGGTATTGGCCATTGAGCGGCGGGCCTTTCAAGAGGGTAAAGAGCACCGCAAAGGAGGAACCGATGACTAACCCGATTAAGGAAGTCAGGCGTTTAGGCCAATCGATATGGCTTGATTTTATCAGCCGGGAACTGATTAATAGTGGCCAGCTAAAGAAGCTGGTCAAGGATGGACTTTGTGGCATGACCAGCAACCCCACCATCTTCCACAAAGCGGTGACCCACGGCACTGATTATGATGAGACGATACGGGCTATTATCAAGTCCCACCCCGATATTGACACTAAAGCCCTCTACGACCACCTGGTCATTGAGGATATCATACTAGCCGCTGACACCCTGCGTCCCATCTATGAAGCTACTGATGGCCTTGATGGTCTGGTCAGCCTTGAGCCTCCCGCCCAGCTTGCCTACGATACCGACGCCACCATCACTGAGGTAAGGCGGCTGTGGCGGCTGGTTAACCGACCCAATGTGATGATAAAGGTGCCATCCACACCACCGGGTATCCCGGCAGTTGAGACGCTAATCGCCGAGGGGATTAACATTAATATCACCCTCATGTTTTCCATGAAGCACTATGAGGCAGTTTCCCATGCCTATATCCGCGGCCTTGCCCGAAATGCCGACCCACGGCGGATAGCCTCGGTAGCATCCTTCTTTGTCAGTCGGGTGGATACCTATGTTGACCGTGAGCTAGAAAGGAAAGGCACCCCAGAAGCCCTCGCCCTGCGGGGCAAGGCGGCTGTGGCCAATTCTAAGCTCGTCTATCGGCGCTTCCGTGAGGTCTTTTTTGAGGAAGAATTTGCCGTTCAACGCAAGCGCGGTGCCCGCGTCCAGCGGGTGCTCTGGGGAAGCACCAGCACCAAGAATCCAGCCTATTCTGATGTCATGTATGTCGATGAACTTATCGGTCCCGATACTGTCAATACCGTACCACCGGAGACGCTAGACGCCTTCCGTGACCACGGCAAAGTGCGTCGCACCGTAGACGAAGGGTTAACCGAAGCGGGGCAGGTACTGACTGACTTGAAAGGGGTGGGGGTAGACCTAGACGCTATTACCGAGCAGCTCCAAATAGACGGGGTAAAGGCATTTGCCGATTCCCTGGAGCAGCTGCTTAGTGCCCTGGAGAAGAAACGGAAAGAACTGTGACCTTTAGAGGAGTAGAGGCAAACCAAAGGAGGTAACTATGGAACTAGGCATGATTGGCTTGGGTCGCATGGGTAGCAACATGACGCGGCGCCTATTGACTGGCGGTCACCGTGTGGTAGCTTACGACCCTATAACAGAAGCCGTGGAGGCAGTGGTCAAGCAAGGAGCTATTGGGGCTACATCCTTTACCGATCTGGCAGGGAAGCTCAGCAGCCCCCGTGCTGTTTGGCTCATGGTGCCATCGGGTGAGCCTACGGAAAGCACTATCAACGCGTTAGCTCCAGAACTGGCGAGGGGTGACATCATCATTGATGGTGGCAATTCAAACTACAAGGATAGCATACGGCGGGCGGCGGCTCTATCTAAGAAAGGGCTTATCTTTCTGGACGTAGGTACGAGCGGAGGGATATGGGGACTTAAAGAAGGCTACTGTTTGATGGTAGGGGGTGACAGCGAGGCTTTTCGCCGTATGGAGCTTGTTTTCCAGACACTGGCACCTTCACCGAAGCGGGGCTATGGTCATGTAGGTCCCAGCGGAGCAGGCCACTTTGTCAAGATGGTTCATAATGGTATTGAATACGGACTGATGGAGGCATATGCTGAAGGATTTGAACTCATGCAAGCAAAGCTGGAGTTTGACCTGAACCTGCCTCAGATTGCCGAGATCTGGCGACATGGTAGCGTGGTGCGCTCTTGGCTGCTGGATTTGGCGGCGGTGGCCCTACGGGAAGACCCGGAGTTGAAAAGTATTCAGGCCTATGTAGAAGACTCTGGCGAGGGTCGGTGGGCAGTACAAGAATCCATAGAACTCGCTGTGCCTTTGCCGGTGATTACTCAGTCGCTTCAGGCCCGATTTCGCTCACGACAGGTTCAGCCCTTTGGCAGCAAGCTACTGGCCGCCCTGCGGGACCAGTTCGGAGGCCATGGGGTGAGGAAGGCAAAGTCATAATTAGCTTGTTTGCTGAAGGCAAACAGGATATGGAAAATCCATTGGTTGATTTCATATTAGGGGAAGGAGGTGGCTTCAGATGCTAGCTGTAGGAATGGTGCGGGGGAAGCTGGGAGTGCATACTTTTAAGCTTCCCAAGCCTGAGATTAAGCAGCCGGACGAGGTGCTGGTGCGAGTAAAAGAAGTAGGAGTAGATGGCACCGATTTCAATATGGTCAGGTATAACCTGCAGGACATAGCTGAGGGCCATAACGAAATGGTCATGGGCCATGAAATGGTAGGGGTGGCGGAGGTGGTGGGAAGTGGGGTGAAGTCATTGGCTCCTGGCGATGCGGTTGTCATGACAGTACGCCGCGGCTGTGGGATTTGTCAGCCCTGCCTGCATAACCAGAGCGATATGTGTATGACCGGCCTTTACACAGAGCGGGGCATCCATAAGCGAGACGGTTTTCTCACCGAGTTTGTGGTCGACCAGGAACAGTATATTGTCAAGGTTCCCGATGGTTTGACAAAACTTGCGGTGTTCACTGAACCAGTGAGCATTGCGGAAAAGGGGATAGAGCAGATAAGAATTATCCAATCACGCCTTCCCTGGGCCTGCTCACATCCAGAACATACCCTCCTTTCCTCTGATTGGGGTAAGTGCAAGACAGCGCTGGTAGTCGGAGCCGGGCCACTTGGGCTTTTGGCTACAGCTCTGCTCAGGCTGGCTGGGGTGTATACCTGTGTTGCCGATATAATTCCTGAAGATACTCCTAAAGTGCACCTGGTAAAGCATATGGGAGCCAATTACATAGATGCCCGCAGCAAGATACCGAAGGTGATAGTGGAATTCTGTTGCCGCTCCAGCGGTAACCTTGACATAATATTTGAGGCCTCTGGCGCTGCGGCTACGGCCATAGAGCTACTTAATCATATGTCACGCAGCAGCATCTATGTCATGACTGGAATTCCCAGGGAGGAACTCTTTATACGGGTGGATGCTGCCCAGCTAGTACGCCAGATAGTGCGCTATAACCAGGTGGTGGTAGGCAGTATCAACTCTAACCGTAGCCATTTTGAGATGGCTCTCAAAGACATACCTGAGATAAACTCACAGTTTGGCGGTATGCTGGAAGAAATGATCACACACCGCTTCCACTTGGAAGACTATAAACAGGTCTTCGCCATTAGCGACCCCAAGCATATCAAGGCGGTGATTGAAGTGGAGCCATGGGACTAGGCTTTATTAAGGTTGATGATGAGAATAGCGCCGCCGTGTAATCAAATGAGGCCTGCCAAGTTTTAGGGAAGGCGAACCAGGATAGTATGCCCTATCGGTCCAGCCACTGGCTCGGCGGTCATTGGTGGATAGAACTAATTGGACAAAATATTATGATTGACCCAAGTTTTTGGTTTATGTTCCCGGTAGGTATTGGCATTGCCACTATTGCTATGATGGCCGGTATCGGCGGAGCAGTATTATTTGCCCCCTTTTTTATGCTGGTGTTGAAACTAGAGCCTCTTATAGCACTAGGCGCAGGACTTGTTATTGAGTTTTTTGGATTCTCTAGCGGCGTGATTGGTTACTGGCGCAGGAAGGAAATTAATTTTGGTATCGTGAAGCAAATTGTCATATTTACTGTTCCGGCAACCATAGCCGGGGTCATATTAGGTAGAGTATTTCCGTCTTACATCTTGCAGATTATGCTTTCGCTGTTGCTCTTTTATTTGGCCTATCAATTCTTACTCACCGGAAAGGAGTGTTTGCCTAAAGACCCTCGTTGCACCGGAATCAGTGCTACTCGTGGGGAATGGGTAGTGACTCCAGTGACAAAGGGGACCAGCTTTCTGGGGGGATTGTTGATAGGCATGATATCTGCGGGGCTGGGAGAAATAAATGAGTTGAATTTCCTTAAGAGGATGAAGCTACCCGTTGCTTCTGCGTCAGCTACCTCGGTGTTCCTTGTTGCCATGAGTGCCACAGTCGGTTCAATTTCCCATGCGTATTTCTTGATTAGCCAGGGTGAAGTATCTATCTTTGCCAATGTTATCTCTCTTCTTACGTTTTCAGTACCCGGTGTTATAGTAGGTGCGCAGATTGGCGTGGTATTGGCAAATATTATAAAACTTACTTACATGGGTAAATTTGTGGGGGGACTGTTTTTGGTACTGGGAGTGTTAACGCTTCTGCTTGTTTTTTGACCGGAATTATTCCGCAAAAGGTGATAATGGCTATAAGGATTTGATTATATTGTCCTAGATTACCAGTCTGTCATACTCCGATGTACTTGGCATACAGACTTTTGGCTATTTTTTCATCGGTACAACCATTGATAAAAGCTCTTCCATCAGGGAAAACTATTAGTTCATACTTGTCTACCCTGAATTTTAATAAAGAGCCCAGGTAAGAAGCATCCCCCAATTTCTCTAACTTTCCTTTTAAATATTCTAATGAGACCTCCATCTCTCTTTGCGGGGTAACCTGTACCGTTTCCCTCCCACATAGCTTGATAGATTCTAAAGGACCTTTTTTGTTTAAATATTCTAGCTCCCCATTCTGGCACAAGGGACAATCATCCCTTTCCGGCACTGTAATTTTCTTAAAACTATTATCGGTCAAGTCTATTACCAGCAGCTCTCGGTTCCAACTATTTTCTCCTAGAAGTATCTTGATTGCCTCGTTAGACTGAAGCGATGCTACTATGCTCGTTATCGCATTCAATACTCCTACAGTATCACAGGTATCAATAGAACCCGGGGTTGGCAAAGAAGAGGCGATGCTTCTAAAACAGGGTGTCACTCCAGGGATGATATTCATGGTCATACCATAACTGGATATGGCAGCACCATACACCCACGGAATTCTGTGTTTAAAACAGGCATCGTTTATCAAGAAGCGGGTTTCGAAATTGTCTGTTCCGTCTAAGACGATATCTACATCTTTGATTAGTTCCTCAATATTTCTCCGATTAACATCCTTTACCTCAGCTTCTATCTTTATCGAAGCGTTTATCCTGCGCAGCTTATCGGCGGCGGCAACTGCCTTGGGACTCCCCTTTTCTACGTCCTCTTCGTCGAAGAGCATCTGTCGCTGGAGATTATTGAGCTCAACATAATCCCTGTCCACGATTTTTATATAGCCGATTCCAGCCCGAACCAGGTTATTGGCGATGACTGTACCCAATGCACCGCAACCAACAACCAAAACCCGGCTTTTCAGGAGTTTCTTCTGGCCGGATTCTCCAATTTCGGCTATGAGTATCTGTCTTGAATATCTATCCATACCTATCCGCCGGCTATTATTGGTATCAGCGTTACTATATCCCCTCTCTTCAATACCCTGTCGTAATTCCCGTCAGGGTAAAAAACTTCTCCGCCTACTTCTAATAGAATGGGAGAGGATAGCTTTAGCTCATCTATGAGTTCCTTTACTGTCTTATCTTCTTTAACCTCTATCTCTTCAATGCCCATTCTAATTCTCCATTAATCCGGTATGCCGTGGGCAGAATTCATATTCGCCTTCCAGCTGAGCAAAGATGAGTTCCTCCTGCCAGTGAGCGTTATACAGCCTACAACCCTTATCTTCACAAAAGGGATCGCCGATTAGAGAATAGAAAACCGCCTGCATCGCGTATCCCTTCATAACCTCGGTCAGCCGCTCATCTTCGTAATCAATAAAACGCCCTTTGAATCTATCTTTAAGTTCCAATGGGTCCTTTCCCAGCATCGCGTATTGTTGCTTGAGGAGATAA
>SDBT01008710.1_pt1 | contig 16531 bp, 11 predicted proteins | sample 2277101 | NCBI WGS metagenome assembly SDBT01 (sample SAMN10404973, study PRJNA504765) | marine sediment metagenome | isolation source: marine sediment core GS10_PC15, 103 cmbsf | place: Arctic Ocean: Southern Knipovich Ridge | collected 2010 | reverse complement strand
ATCTGTTCTATTACAGTACATGTTGACGTGCCTGCTCACGCGCCATCCTACACTCATGAATCTCATGGAGGCAAACGGCAACTCGATGTTCCATCGAGTTGCTTGGGAGAATGGCGGGCGCCACTCTCCGGGCTGGGATCTATGAGACATCTCGCGCAGCGCTGGAGAACGCGGAGTCTTCTTGCGTTCTCCCCGAGCTACTCAGCCCAGGCTGAGTAGCCAGTTGCATTGGGAGAATGGCTCCCGCCATTCTCCGGGCTGGAGTTGGAGGAACATTGAGTAGCCAGTTGTTTGGGCAACTGCATCTCTCCCTTTCTTTCCTGCACTGACAGCAAAGTTCTGCACCTCGTGCCCGCAGGATGCGAGTCCCAAGAATGAGGATTTGAAGCCAGCCGTTCCTAAAAGGCCAAGGGACAGGATGCGGACCTGAAGATCGAAGACGAAAGATATCTCACAATAGATCTCGACAGCAAGGTCGGCTGCAATGAGTGGTTAGGCACGGTCTTCCAAGACTGACAATCCTTCGATTCCCTGGTCAATTAGCCGGAGCCCGGATTCGACAGCTTTCCGCCGCCACGAAATCGAGTCAGGACAGAAACACTTTCGAACTTCTTCCTTGGCCCGTAGATAGAGCGGGCTACTCTTGGGGCAATAATGATGCGCGCGATTCTCGGCGCGGATAGCGCCCAGAACTCGAATCACATCGTAGGTTCCAAACTCGGCCGTCACGAAGCGATAATCGCGCGCGCAGAAATGGCTCTGCATCCATTCACCAAGAAGGCCCAATGCTCTGTACGCAGTTCCGCCAGGCTGCGCTAACGGCTCGATACATTCGGCTCCAAATGTGTCAGCATACCAAGCGTAATGCTCTGAATTCGACGATTCTGTGAGCAGCAGTTTATAGGATGCGAATGGGCCTAGCCCAGTGTGAAGGTCTATGTGCACAATCCGCTTCGACGCAGCTAGCCAAGAATCGCAGTTGTCCTGCACGATCTGCGTGGATTTGCAGGGACTTTTACCCCCGAAGAACAAACCACGAGGATACTCGTACTGCCCGCTCGCAATTGTTTCTTTTAGCGATTGCAGGCCTATTCGCCATATGTTCCAGAGTGCCTTCAGTTTGAATGGTTCGAATCGCGAAGGTGCCGATTGCGGATTCAGGAATCCATCTAGGCGGGCGTAGCCGTCCGGAGCACCTGCGTAGTCGTCGGTGTTCGTCAGGAAGTTGCGATTCAGATCAACATTGTCTTCGTTGACACGGCGGAGATGCGCGAACCCGAAGGGATTGACGCCATGAATCAGGACATACCGAGTGTCCTTCCGGGAGTTGGCGTCGTTAAGGCATTCAAGAAGTGCAAGTTGGACAGCAGAGCCGAAGAAGCCCTCGACACCGTGAACCCCAGATGAAACAACCAGTGCCGGGGCATCTAACGCGCCGACAATGGCTACGTCGATTGTTAAGTCATCTGGCGACGCGGAATCCACTTCATAAGAATGCACGTCCGCATCAACGGCGCGAGCGGCGCCCACGAATCGGCGTCGCGACTCCGCGTACGTCCTGGAGAAATGCAGATCGCTCAAAGCGTCCTCTTTCATGCCCACCCATGATCAATGTGCTGACCTACACCATTGCTCCGACGCACACCTTTCGCCGCTACTGCACCCGCCAACGATCCTACTCCTCCATCGATTCCCTCATATTGGCTTCCCAATTCGCTTACGACATCCTACATTCATGAATCTCATGGTGGCAAACGGCAACTCGATGAAACATCGAGTTGCTTGGGAGAACGGCTGGCGCCGTTCTCTGGGCTGGAATCCATGGAACATCTCGCGCAGCGCTGGAGAACGCGGAGTCTTCTTGCGTTCTCCCCGAGCTACTCAGCCCAGGCTGAGTAGCCAGTTGCATTGGGAGAATGGCGGACGCCATTCTCCGGGCTGGAATCTATGAGACATCTCGCGCAGCGCTGGAGAACGCGGAGTCTTCTTGCGTTCTCCCCGAGCTACTCAGCCCAGGCTGAGTAGCCAGTTGCATTGGGAGAACGGCAGACGCCGTTCTCCGGGCTGGGATATATGAGACATCTCGCGTAGCGCCGGAGAACGTGAGGTTCTTCCCGTTCTCCCCAAGCTACTCAGCGCAGCCTGAGTAGCCAGTTGCATTGGGAGAATGGCGGGTGCCGTTCTCCGGGCTAGAGTTAAATGGGCATCTCGCGCAGCGCCGGAGAACGTGAGGTTCTTCCCGTTCTCCCCAAGCTACTCAGCGCAGCCTGAGTAGCCAGTTGCATTGGGAGAATGGCGAGCGCCATTCTCCGGGCTGGAATCGATGCAACACGGAGTAGCCAGTTGATCGAGTGACTATATCTGTCCCTTTCTTTCCTGTGCCGACTGCAAGGATCTGCACCAAGTGCCTGCAGGTTGCGAATCCTAATAATCGATATCTGAAGGCAGAGGTTCCCGAAAGGTCAATAGACAGGATGTGACCCCGAAACTTGACCCTGAGATGCATCATGAACGCTGACGGAACGGAACTCAGAGCTCTCCTTCATCGGAAGTGAGCGAGATGTGTAACCGGCCTGGCAGCAGTAAAAGATTGAAGTCCAACCTTCTTTACGTGCCTCCTAGCGAGATCGCGGCCTCCGCTTCCTCCATGGGAATGTCCGGCATCTCCCACTGCTTGGCCTCGGCAATGTCTTGGAACAAACGCCGGAAGAAAACGACGGCACGCACAGTTACTGAACCTTCGCCACCGGTGAAGCGATAGACCGATCGATCGGTCGCGAGCGCGGCAATCCTGTTATCGGATTCGATCAGCGTCTGCTTCCAGTAGTTGATGACCGGGAACTCGCCGGTCACCACGTCACGGAGGATCTTTGCGAATGCCACGCCCGGAAGCCCGGCTTGATCGCCGCTCCAAATTGGAAGGGTGGGACCGTCGACCAAAGGAAGCTCGGCACCATCTTCGTCGATCGCGGTCACAATCAGGATCATCTGCCGGCCCGGATAGTCGGTGGGCACATGATGGCCGGCCTTGGTGTTGGTGATCTCAACTGTCGCTTCGACCAAGCCGTCGTCCGTTGGCTCCAAGTTAAGCGTCAGCTCCACCGTATCCTGTAGCAGTTCTACGTCGGCTGCCCCAGGCTGCGTGTGCGCGTGAATCGTCATCGGGTCTCGCTCGACGCCTCCCTTTCCGGGTGCAACGTTAGTGAGGATGTCTCCGTCCAAGACAGAGGGGGCAGTCATGTGACACATCTGGCAGGTTACTTCCTCCTCGGCATAGGGGCTCTCCAGCCACTCGCGGTAAGACTGGTAAATTGGTGTGCCCCAGAAACTGAACTGGTGGCATGATGCGCAGAATTGACTCTCGGCGATCAGCGAGAGTTTCGTGTCCTCCTCCGGGACGTTGTCATCGTCGAATGTGCCAAAGAAGAGTTCGTAACGATCGGTTCCTGGCCACGGGCGCCGAACGTCCATGGACAGAACGCCGGGGACGTTGTCGTACGGAAGGTTGGTCGCCGGGTTCAGGTAGACGCCGGCCGCTTTGTGACACACATCACAATGAACCCCGAAGGTGTCAGCGCCGCTGAGCTCATTCATGTCTGTCGTGTAGGGTGCATCGATCGCGGCACCGGGCGCGTGACAGGTGGCACAGACTCCAGCTGTGTTGGGAAAGTCCTGTACGTACCCAGGAGGGACTTGAGTCAGCCCGAGAGTATCGGTCCCGTTGTACATCGAGAAGAAACGCCGGTTCGTCCCGGCTCCAGCATGGGCGTTCCCCAGCCAGATAGCGGTCACACCCGGCTTGCAGCTCGAACACGTAAAGGCGTCAGGGTCATCGCTGATGGGGAGAGTCCACTCGAAATCGGGATTGTCGTCAGTCTGGTAGAGTCGCAAGACAAGCTCAATACCCTCCGCTGGAGGGGCGATGTGCTCTTCCTTGACGCTGTAGTAGTATTCCTTCCACCCACTCACGGTTATCTCGACGCCGCTGTCGAGTCCGGTCAGCATAAACGTTCCGTCGGCGCCGGTCGTTGTCGAGTTCTCTGTCGCCTGAATGCGCACGACTGCACTCTCAATCGGGATTCCGTCCTCACCGACGACGATGCCGGAAACGGATGCGGTTTGACTGGCGAGGACCGCCACCAACACAATGAACATGACGAGAGTAACCGTGATGACCAACGCGCAGTATCCGCCACTCCGTGTTCGAAACATCGTTCACCTCTTTAGTCTATGGCGCTTGCTCTACAGGAAGGAAGACCTCCTCCCCGATCAGCGTGACGACCGCCGCCTGTGTGGTGCCGCCGTCCTCTGCAAGGAAGCTGATCGCGACTTCGTCGGCCAAACCTTCCCAGATGCCCTCGTGCGCCGTCAAACTGAGGAAGGGGAAGCTCCGGTTCAGCCTTTTCGCGTCGTAGGTGAACGAGAAGCTTCCGTCGGCGCTCGGCGTCACGGTGGTCTGTGTCATGACGACACCCTTGTCGTGGACCGTGACGTGTACGGTCTGAACACCCGCGGACGCCTCTCCTCGGATCACGATCGGGCGAATCCTGTTTCTCATGTCCCGCTTCCCGATCGGCCACGGAAGGCGACCCGCGTTCGGCGAGACAATCGTGATCGGGTCGCTCCCCTTCGGCACGACATAGAACGAGAAGTCGCCTGACGTTCCCAGCACGGTGCCAGTGTTGTGACTCTGTGGAATCACCCCGTTGCCGACGTACGGGCGATCGTGCTCGACGAACACGGAGACCGTCCATCGCCCAGGCTCGCTGGCCGGAAAGTCGAAGCTCGGGTCGTAGACCCATCCGATCCGGTTGGCACGGAACTCGTGTCGATGCTCCACACCGCTTGGCGAGGTGATCACCACATCTACGCGGCTGTCCAGCGGCGGGCCGACGTGCCCGCTGAACGAGACGGTGTCGCCCACCTCGAGCACATCCCCGGGGCGCAGCGCCTTCGGGAGGAACAGCATGTCGATGTCCTCGCCGAGCAGCGTCATGATCGGGCCTCCGTTGATGCTTGCACCGGTGGCGTCTTGGAACGGCGGCGTCACGCGAGCTCCGATGGGATCGTTGTGGGGCAACAGGACCCAGAGTGAGCTGTAGACAGCGTACTCAGCGATGTCTTCATCTGGCACGCGGAAGACGGCCCCTCCGAATTCCCACTTAAGATCGCCAGGCAGATCGCCCTCCGCGCTCTCCCCGATCTGATACCCATACGTGTCGTTGAACCGCCAGTAGCCCGTTCCTAGAAGGTCGTCGCTGATGACCTCGCGAACGTGCACGTCCGGGCGCTCCGACGAGGCGTACCAGTAGGAGAACAAGTCGATCTTCTCAGGATAGGTAATGGGATCCGAACCGTCGAAGGTCGTCGAGAAGAGTGGAGCCTCGCCGACGGCGAAACGCTCCTCAAGGCACGCGGGCGCTTGCTCGTCCCAACATGGCTCGGGCGGCCAACGGAGGCCACTGCGATTCCTTGCCAGATGATCAGCAAGGATGTCGTAGAACATCTGGTCGCTCGTCAGGTCGCGAATGGTGATGACCGGGTGGATCGAGTCTCCAGGTGCCCTGTCCTCGTTGCCCCAATGGATGTCTCCACTGAAGTAGGGGTAATAGACCTCAATCCCAACCTTATCCTCCGGCAAATCGAACACTTCGAACCACGCCGGCATGTCATCGATCCGGCTGCCGTGGTAATCCATGCCGCGACGTCCGTGGGCCTCGATCGAAGGGTTCTTGTTCGCAACGACATTCCCCCACGTCATCGTTCCGGCCCAGATCGTGCCGTCTTCGGCTTCATACCGAGCGGCGATGTCGACGCGGAATTCGCCGGGCTCAGTGAACCGAAACGCGTCGGCTGATTCACCGAGGAAGACGCCGTACCGATTCGCAGTTCCGGTGATGACGTGCACGATGGCGCGTTCAGGATCGGAATAGGGGAGATGTTCGACGCGGATGTCGATCTGGGCTGGGACCGCCGGGAACACGTGCAGGCCGGGGGCAAACCAATCCCCAACCTCATACGGCGTCGTGGGGAGTTGAGCTGGATCGAGGTCAAGCACCCGGGCCACCAAGACATCATAGGTTCCACTGATCGGATAGCTGTTGCCGTAGACGTCTTCGATGCTCCCGCTCAGTTCGATCACATGGTCTCCGTATTGATCGAACACGTACGACGAGGCCGCTGTCATGGTCGATGCGTGATACAGGTCAGAAACCTGTCCGGTTCCGTTACCGGTCTGCCCGCCATCCACCGTTGTCGGCGTGCGAACGACCGATTGCGCTAGCGGTGCAGGCCCGAGCGTCTCCGACGTCCCGTCCGGCTTGGCGATCGTCACGGTCAGCTCTCCCGACGGGAAGGCGAACGGAATGTACGGCGGACATGGTGTTCGTCGCTCGCTCGCCGAGATCCAGTGCGATCCAAGATCGATCCGATACGGGGTCGGCTCTCCGGTGAACTCGTCGATCGGAGACAATACGGAACGGTTCGTCGGATAGACGACGCGGTTGACCATCTCAAACCGCCCGATGTCCTCGCGCGCCGTAACTCCGCGCTGGCTGTTCATCGGTTCGTCCCCAAATAGCGTCCAAGGAATCCAAGGGTCGGCCGTGTCTCCTACAGCGATCGGAGGGAGCGAAACTGTCGGATCATGGTGATACCAAACGTCGACGGGTCTCTCGCCCAGGCTCAGGGGGATCCCCTCGGCCTGAATCCCTGCCGTGGGACGATAAATCCCCGGCTCGATCCGCGGAGGAATGGCGAAGTCGTGCTGGAAGCTCGCCTCCACACACCGTTCGGATACGCGGCGGAAGTCTCGCAGTTCGGTTCCACCAATCCCGTACTGGACACCGCTTGTCTCCATCTCGATCGGAAGCCCGGTCGGCGTGAAGAGTTGCCCATCGAAATTGATTCCCCAGGGTTCGGCGTAGCCGTCAGACCCAAACAGTCGCCGAAGGTCAAAATGGAGCATCGCGGTCAGTGAATCCAGATCCACATCGGACAACGCTTCGGAGACGAACCGGATGGTTCCACTAATTTGCCCTGTATCTCCGGGGTCGGCTCGAAAGCCTTCGCCGAACGAGAATGAGTACAACTGGACCTCCCCCTCGACCCAGAAGCCGGCCCACCAAGAACCCTGTCGAAGGGAACCGACCACGGAGAACGGTTGGGCGAGGCTCGTACCTTCCGCCGGCGGAGCCACGGGGATGATGGTTCCCCACAAGGTCGTGATCTCGGCGAGATCCGCCGGCGAGTGGCCAGCCACCAATTGGTCCCATATCCGCCGAATGTGGTCGCCCCGCGGATCGTGCTTGACCATGAGGGCTGCCCCAGGGGGACAGAACAGTTCGGCGTGGAACCCTCCATCGGCATCGGCCGTGACAACGGTCACGTTCCGTGCATCGAGGTTCTGGACCCAGACAAACGATCTTGGATAGACAGCGCCGGGCGCGCCCACGACTGTGGCGTACCCGTCGATGCTGATGTCCGCCACCGAGATCAGCTCGGCAACCGGGGGACCGATATCGACCGTGATGTCCAACTCCGGTCGAAGCTCCTCCCTCATGACAGCCGGCTGGTCACAGTCGAGCGCCGTGCAGCAACCAGCCTTGCCCAACGAGAATGAGTACTCGTTTGTCCGCCCGTCCCCCGGAATGTCGAACTGCAGTGTCCCCTCGCACGGGAATTCAACCTGTGTCAAACTTGTCACCCAGGGGTCCGTGCCGATGAACACTCCAGTGGCGCTGTGCACGGGGCCGCTCGGCCGGACAACGACCTGGCCTGGGCCGCCCTCCATCGAGACAGGCTCCCCGCTGACGTACATCGTCCACCCACCCCACGCGGGAAATACGTCGAAGGTTACCTCAACGAACCTGTCTCCCGGTAGCCACCGAACGTTGGTGATTCCCGGTTGAGAAACGGCAGCGGACGGCTCCGGCGTGGTGTCCTGCGCATCCTGTGCCTGGGGAGCGGCAGCCGTTGTGTCGTCAGGCCACTCGACCCGAAAGTGGTCGAAGTAGGCCGATGTTCTTCCGGACCCGTCTCGATCTCCGTCCGAGACCAGGCCGATGCTCGGCGATCCTGAGGCCGTGAACGTATGCGTGCCGACCGACTGCCACGTTGTGCCGTTCTCACTGTACTCTGCGCGAATCTGTGTTCCCGTCTTGGTCAGGCGCAACCAAGCAGTGTCCTGCGACTCAGTCGATGTCGCGAAATTCTCGGTCGACGCCGTGTTGTCGAAGTAGATTCCGTTCAGCACGCAGCCGTAGTTCAAGTAACCGCAGTAGGCACGAGAGAAGACGAGGAAGTTGTCGGGGTCACCGTAGATCAGGAGCCCCGCTCGCTGGAAGTTGTCTTGAGGCGCGAATAGGACCCTCGTCTCGATGACGAAGTCGTCTGCAGCAGGAGCGGGGCGAACCACGGAACCCCTCAGAGGGCGTCCGCCGCCGACCTGGGTCGCGATACGCAAGTAGCCCGTCCTCTCTGAGAGACTAGCATACGCTGTGTCGCCAGCGTTGAGCCACTTCCACCCGGCGCGAAGCGTGTCCTCGAATGGATCGACCCACGTCGCTCCCTGGGCCTGCGGCGCAACATGCACCACCACGGCCAAGCAAGAGAGCACGAGGGTACAGAGCAGCCTTCCCCACGCGTGCTTCCCGACGAAAGTTCTCCTCTGTAGCCTCATGTCTCTTCTCCTTCCAAGTGGACGGCTTCAGTCGGATCCATCCAGATAGGGAAGAACCAGCAGGAACGCGATCAAATCCTTCATCTCTTCGTCCGACAGAATCGCCCTCATGTCGTGCTCGCTCTTCGGCGATGGAAACGTGAGAGTGGCCCTCACGTCCGCAGCGCTTCCGTCGTGGAAGTATGGCGCGCTGTCGTAGAGAAAGCGGAGCGTTGGAGTGTCAATCAGCGGGCCGAACCACTCCGCATCCGTCCCATTGACGGTGCCTACGTCCTGTTGTTTCAGATCGGTGTATAGGGGCGCTGGGTGACATACAGCACATCCCGTGAGTTCCGATTCGAACAACGCTTTGCCTCTTTCTTCCGCCGGTGCCAACGTGTGTTGGCGTTCCGGGAGACGGAGGCTGTCGATGAAAGCGGCCAAACAGTCGAGTTCGTAGGAACGGCCTTGGTTAGGCACTCCCAGGGGGGGATACATCTCTCCTTCTATGAGTCCAGTTCCGAACTGCTCGAAACGAATCGAGAACTCGCTGTCTGCCGACTCGTCCCATTCCGCAGACCAGCGGAGCGGATACGTTTCGATCATCCCCAACAGGCTTGTTGTATTCCGCCGAACGACTGCATCGGCACCGATCGGCACGTCGCCGGTGAACTTAAGCAACCAGGTGCGCCCGTCGTGTTCACCTTCGATGTGGCAGGTGTTGCAGCTGATCCAAGAGGCCTTTGACACATCTGGTCGGATGCTCGTGTGGAAGAGGCGCTTGCCGGTCAAGAGAACGGGAGGGAGAGGGATACTTGTCACGGAGATCTCGTCGACGATCTCGTACAGATTGGTATCGATGACGCTTACCGATCCGGCTAGAGAGTTGACTACGTAGGCGAGGCCGCGGGCTTCGTCGATCGCTATTCCTCTTGGGTTATCAGCTACAGAGACGTGTGCAACACGGCGCGGTCTTGACGGATCTTCAATGGACAGAATGGACACATCGTTACTTGCGGCGTTGACGACCCACAGTTCAGTACCTCCTTTCGCTAGACTGACGTCCCACGGCAGACCGACGGGTTGATCTTTCTCGGGAAGAGAGATGTGCTCCGCTGTCGCGTGAACGCTGTCCTGCAAATCGATCACGGAGACCTTTGCAAAGACCGTGTTGTCAAACTGGGTGTTCCGCCCCAGCCCGTGTGCCATTGTCTGGGGAAGGTAGGCGCGCGTGCCCTCTGCGCTGATTGCGACGGTCGGGGCAGGGGCGACGTTCATCCAGGTTGGGATGAACGTGCAGGACAGGTCGTCAAGACTAATGACTGTCACGTCGCCATGCAGGAGATGGGTGACGACCAAGCTCGTCCCTTGTGGCGTGAAGGCAAGTCCATACGGACGATCGGGTACGGAAACGGTGGCTACCGTTTCGGACGACACAACGTCGATCAATCGGATCACATCGTCGCCCAGCTCGCTCACTGCAACCATGCTCCCGTTCGGAGAAAGTGCGACACCGATCGGGCGGTCTCCGACGCTCCAGGTGTCAACGACTTCGTGGTTCGCAAGATCGACAACCGCAACGTAATCCGAGCCTTGACAAGCAACGTAAGCATGGCGCCCCTGTTCGTCCACGGCGACCGTCTGGGGGGCAACGCCAACCATAATCTCGACTTCCACAACAAGCGTTCGCGTATCGAGAATGGAGATCGAGTTGGAATCAGGATTGACGACAACGAGGATCCCCCCGTCTGTGGTGAGTGCGATCGCATGGCTCTCCGAAGCTCGCGTTCCGAAGCTCGACAAGGTTGCATTGAGGCTTGTCTGTAACCCAAGTCCGGACACACAAAGAAGGATCAACACCGGCATTGCGATGGCAACCTTTTTGCTAATCACCTTCCTAGTGTTCATGACGAAAGGGAGCATAGCACGTTCTCTTCAATATTGGCGAATCACCTTGGAGATCTTGGGGAACTGCATGAAGCACTTAAGAAATTCATGGAGAGGCACTCATGATCTCTGCACCGAAAACCGACTAGGCATAAGATGAAGATCGAGATTGAGTCTAACTTACGCCAGGGAGGCTCGATTATCCTTCAAAGCCGGAGACTCGAAGGGATTCGAGCTCGAGAGAGCTGAATTTGTCACGCCTCTGAGTAATGCATGGCTCTTCTGCAGAACCGTCGAAGTCCGAGAAGGAAGATGCCGTCTGGGATATAGGCATTTTCATGGCAATTGAGGGATGTTATGTAGAACATGTTCGCTAACGGTTTCGTGGTGATGGATGACTAACCAAGTGTGGGACTCGACTGGTGTCAAGCCCCACAACACTGAGCACAAGGAGACTGCGATCCGCTTTCCCCTCTACTGAAGCGGCGGAACCAGCTCGATCTGCATCAGTAGGCCCAGCATGTCATTCATCTGCCAGAGCTCGACGATCTTCCCGTTAGCCATCCTCCGGATGACCAGGGCTTGTACCTTCATCGAGTTTCCCGTCGCCAGTGCAATCGCCGCTCGACCCGCTCGCTGACAGCGCAATCGGAGGTTACGCTGTTAGCGATTTCCCAAGCAACTGGGAACCCTTCGGGTTCCTTCGAGTTGCCCAATGAAGTCGCAAGCGAACGAGGTAAGCGGCCCTGTGCCCGACGTTATGGAGTTCATTCCTGACATAGCTCGTATGGCCCGCCCAAACAACAAGCCGATTCGACTACGGCGAATCTCCGCTTCACTCAGCAAGCTGCGGGGGATCCAGCGGAGGTCATGTATGAAAATTCTAAGCCAGATGTTCCTGAAAGATCACAAAACAAGATGTGACGCCGTGGATGTACTGCGGCTCGCCTTGGCGCATCGAGTTGATCCGTCGGTTTGGCGATCAACCTATCGGGCGAGAACGATGTCGATACCGCAAAGCACTAGGTCGAGCTTGGCGTCGGGCAGAGATCTCACGCGTTCCGTCAACGAGGACTTGTCGAGTGTCACAACCTGGGAGACGTTGGCCACAGAGCCCTTGGGGAGCCCCGTAACATCCGAGCCCAGCAAGACGTTGCCAGGTGCATCAGCCCAGCGTAGGTTGCTCGTAAGTGCAACGCACACAACCGTGGATATCTTGCTACGGTTGAACGAGTCGCCCTGCACAACGATCACAGGTCGGCGAAATTCCGGCTCGGAACCAGAAGGCTCTCCGAGGTCCACCCACCAGATCTCCCCCTGGGAAATTACCACTCGGACCGCTCGAGAGTCTGAGGAGCTGCCGCTGTAGCGAAGCTGCTGTCGACACGGCCTTCCTCAACGAGCAGGTCCAGTTTCTCGGTAACCTGGTCGGCAGAATGCCTCGCCACGTACTCGCGAACGGCGCGACTGTAGAGTTTGCTACGCGACATGCTCAGCCGGCGTGCAAGCTCCTCCGCTTCGGCGAAGATGTCATCAGGGATCGAAATCGCAGTCTTCATACTTTTAGTATAACCCGATAAGAGAGACACTCCAAACGCGCGTGCGAACTCTCGTTGAAGCTCGGCTGTATTATTCGCCGACCGATTGACGATGTACTGCACGCGAAGCGTCCGTTAGTCACCATTGGTTTGTCAGATTCACGACCCAGTTAGTCGAACCCCTCTTCCGGAGAAGGCCATCCGCCCCTCTGATATGGAGCCATAAGCATCTTCGTCGAAGGCACTAAGAAGCAACAGTATCTCAACCGGAGAAATAGGTTGCGAATCCTAAGAATGAAGGTTTGAAGCGGGACGTTCCCTCCTCCGCGGACCGATGCTCCCTGAGTCGAGGGGGGCAGGCGTTCTCGAATTCCGCGAACGCCTGCCCTATCCCTAGCACGGGAAGAGGATCACGTCGGTGCCGATCAACGGATCTTCGATACCTGGGATGACGAGATTGATTCGGACCCTTCCACCCTCCGGAAGGATGATCGGAACATCGATGTCGCCGCTTGAGGAAGGAAGATCGATCAGATCGAGTCGCAGGTCGGGGTAGATGATCTCAAGCTGTAGCGCAGCCGTCGTGTCAGCCTGCCATTCGACGTGCACGATTTGCGTTGTGCCGTCGGGCTGACAGACGGATCGGCTGCTGGACCCCATCGAAACGCGCCCCACTTGCGGTGACGCCGGATCGGGACCATCGTCAGGCTCCTCGGGGGCCGTGTCGCCGGGCACAACGGCTTCCACAGTGATCGAGTTGTTCTCCTCGGAGATCTCCATGATCGCGTTGTACGGATCGATGATGACACGAAGGAGATGCTCTCCTTCCGGAAGCTCGGCGAGAATCCTTAGCTCGGCGGTTTCACCCTGATCGAGCGACGGCCCATCCACTGAGGCGATCATCAGACGCCCAAGGTAGACACCGATGATGTACTCGCCCCGGATCGGTGTCACACCGCCGTTCTTCACCGTGCCCAGCAGCTCCACCAGGCCGGTGGGGACCAGCACGCGGATGAGCGGCGGATCGTACAGAAGATCAGGTAAGCGTGGTGTAACACAGAGCGGTGGGCGCGCTGCAAACGGGGTTCCCCAGACCTGGTCGCCAACCGTGGTTCCGGCATAGGGACTATGAAGCGTTGACGCATACAGCCGTCCGTCAAGCACCGCGAGAGAGACGATGCCGGCGTTGTCGGCGAGGAACGGGGTCGGACCGGCGATCACAACGGACCAGGTCCCACCGCTCATCTTGGCGAGATTTCCGGTTGAGAACCCTTCGGCGAGGTACAGCTCGCCACCATAGACGATCATGTCGTTGTTGCGCCCGGGAGTCGACATCAGGGGAGACGGCCCAGCCCAGATCGGTGTGACGTTGACCCAGCCTGAAACGCCGGTCCCATCGTACCTCCACACTTCGGCGCCGTAGTGCGATTTGGTGCCGACATAGAGGGCGCCGTTATAGATCGCATGCGCGCCGACGTCCATGTTGGTACGAAACGTGGTGGACGTTCCCACCTGTGTAATCTGCGTTCCGAACCCATCGACGTTCACCTGCGCCCACGTGCCCTGCGTACCGCTTGCTGAGGCCCAGATCTCGATCCCCTGCAGGAATCCGCTGGGATCGCCGAACATCGAGTTCCGCGTGCTGGTCGTCGCTGCAATTAGCTTGCCGTCAAAGACAGTCAGGAACCCAAGTGCGTAGTTTTGCGGATCATTGAAACCATTTGAAACGACGCGCGTCCACGCCATGGTTGCCAGTCCGGTGTGAGGCGACCGCCAGATCTCGAACGTGCTGCCTCCGGTCGGATAGTGAACCGCATACACCTCGCCACCGAACACAGCAAGCGGCAGCGGATCGGCTCCCCCCGGCGTTCCCTGCGACGTAATCGATGTCCAGGCGGCGGCTGAGAATGTTGTGCCAGCGGCAATCATGTACAGGTCGCTCGGTGGTTTCCACAGGAAGAGGGTTGTCCCGATCGGTGTGAATGTCCAGTCTCCCGGCGCAGTCGGCGTGGTCAATTTCTCCCACGAAAGACACGGTGTCAGCTGCATTCGGTATAGCCCGTACTCGTTGTAGCTGTACAGTTCCCCATTGAACGTGAATAGCTCCGTCGTGGCGGTCGGTGGCGCACCCAGTCCATTGACCTCGGTCATCTGGACCCAGCCGCTCGGAGCCGACAGAGCAGTCCCGCTTACAGCCACCAGGAAGAGCAGGAGACCCAACACCCCAGCTACGCTTTTCCCATCACTTTGCACACCGCGTCGCCCTGCTCTCGTCCCATTCACGGAACGTCACCTCCGTTTTCGGGATCTGATCTTGTCCTTTGACATTCTCTGACCCCGCATCACGATTACGCTTAGTCAACAGCTTTCGGACTTCCTTGGTTGGCGGCACGAAACGCGGGTACATAGGCCCTAATTCGCCTCAGCAATGCAGCTAAATCCCTAGATCCAGCGTCCAAGATATCACTTCTTGGATTTCCGCTTCGTCGCGCGCGATGTACCTCCAAAGATAATGCTGACGCCGAGCATGAAACCGAAGTCGTACCAGTTGCCGCTGTTGTGCACCTCGTAGACGCTTACCTTGTCGGTAAACAGCGAGATAACGAAGGTAACACATGAAATGAGGCCATGCCATAGTCCCAACCAGAACCCGGCGCTTTCTCCACCGGCATCGAGCACATCTACTGTAGGATTGATGCCGGCAGCGCAGCCGGCCAGTAGGAGTACAGCCAGGATTGCTGTAGATACAAGGAACAGGCGTTCCTTCGTCACGGTCCTCCTCCTTAAGCTAGTGTCATATCGCGCGCACCACTTCGTCGTCCAACGACCAAGCTCACCTGCCGCTATTCCGCTGCATTCAATAGCGGCAGGTGCAGTGCTTTGTTAGGTCTTGTTATCGTGCTCCACAGTTATTACTACATTCCCCTTTTTGTGTCCCTTATCGACATACCGGTGAGCTTCGGCCATTTGTTCCAACGGATAGCGTCTATCTATGACCGCCTTTATCTTCCCTTCCTCGAAGAGCTCTTTGAGGAAGACTAGATCTTTGGTCCTTTCGCTTGATGGCCTCATACCTGTGAACGCAATCATTGCCTTCTTGCTGCCGATCCCGATCTTCGAAGTCCACAGCATTTGAAGAAGAATTGCCAGCGTAGGGACAGTTGTAAGATAGATCCCTTTTTGCTTTAGCGCACCTTTGCAACGCGAAAATGAGCTCTTGCCTACTGCGTCAAAGATGATGTCATAGGTCTGACCGCTTTTGGTGAAATCCTTCTCAGTGTAGTCAACGACCTTGTCGGCTCCTAGAGATTTCACCATCTCCAGATTCGTGGTACTGCATACCCCGGTAACTTCTGCCCCGAAGTACTTGGCAAGCTGTACAGCATAAATACCCACACTTCCAGAAGCTCCATAGATAAGAACTTCTTGTCCGCTGTGGATGTTTCCTTTATCTCTGAGGAAGGGCAATGCTGTTGGTGCCCCATCAGTAGCAGCGGCGGCTTCCTCATAGGTCATGTTGGATGGCTTTATTGCCAGCACCCCGTTTTCAGGAAGACACATGTACTCGGCATAAGCTCCAAAACCAAGTCCGGTTGCCCCGAAGACTTGGTCACCTTCTCTAAATAGCTTCACATCTTTGCCTACTGCTTCAATCTCCCCAGCTAGCTCACACCCCAGTATTGGATTCTTTGGTCCTGTGAGACCAAACATAAGTCTTGCGAAGAATGGCTCACCCTTTCGAGAGCCGCAGTCCGTCGGCTCTACTATTGACGCATATACTTTTATCAGTACTTCATTGTCCTTGGGAGTAGGTTTTGCCACCTCTTTGAGCTGAAGAACATCCGGTGATCCGTATTTTGTGCATACAACCGCCTTCATATGGGCCTCCTTCCTTATTGGATCCACGATTGGCGTGTAAAGGTGCGCACGATCATAGCAGTACGCTCCGTCCGGTCTCGCTCTCTCCCCTTCCCACATCTCGGCAGTGGGTTCCTCGTGTGCTAGCCTCCTGTCGTTATGACCAGAAGTTGTCGTAACCTTGCGAAAATATGACGCAACGGTCAAGTTTCCGGCGAAAGTGAATCTCGAAAACCAAGACGGATGCGACAACCGTTGCCAGCTGGCCTATCAGCAGGAAGGGAATTGCCTTGAGAGGACGAGAACCGGCCTAAAAGCGAGGTTGAGGCGCGTCTTGGGGCCTGGGGAACTCGGACACTACCAACAAATATGCTCAACACAGAAGGAAGATACCCAAGTCCCGAGCAAGATGCACCACTCTTTCTCGCCCCTCACGAGCTAATGACCTTAGAAGGGCCTGTCTGGCACCGCTCAGGGGATAACGTTGGAGCTTTCGCTTGGCCAAATCGAGAGGAAATCTAGTCCCTACTAGTCTCGTCGTGATAGAACCTTGCCACTTCTAGCTCTGCTCTTGTACCGGATTTCAGTG
>SDBT01008709.1_pt1 | contig 16531 bp, 15 predicted proteins | sample 2277101 | NCBI WGS metagenome assembly SDBT01 (sample SAMN10404973, study PRJNA504765) | marine sediment metagenome | isolation source: marine sediment core GS10_PC15, 103 cmbsf | place: Arctic Ocean: Southern Knipovich Ridge | collected 2010 | reverse complement strand
ATTGTCTGCACAGGAGCTAAACCATTGGCCATCACTAATTGCCTGAATTTTGGCAATCCTACTAAACCAGCCGTTTTCTGGCAATTTAGAAGGTGTGTGGAAGGAATGGCAGAAGCCTGCCGTGTTTTAGAAACACCGGTAACTGGTGGGAATGTCAGTTTCTATAATGAGAATCCCAGGGGGGCGATTGATCCTACACCAATGATAGGTATGCTGGGTCTTCTTGAGGATATTGATTTCTATTCCACTCCCGCTTTCAAGAATGAGGGAGATTTAATTATTCTGTTGGGTGAATGCGGTACAAGCTTAGGAGGAAGTGAATATCTAAGATTTATTCATAGTTTGAAAGTGGGAGATTCTCCCGGAATTGACCTGGAAAAAGAAAAGGGAGTGCAAAAAACCTGTCTTGAGGCAATTAAAGCCGGTTTACTTAAGTCTGCTCATGATTGTTCTGAGGGTGGCTTGGCAGTGGCACTGGCTGAATGTTGTTTTTCTGATTCTGAACATAGAGTTGGCGCACTCATTCACCTCCCACCTCTCATCTCTCATCTCTCATTTGTTAGAACCGATGCCCTTCTTTTCGGCGAAGCTCAATCCCGTATTGTAATTTCCTGTTCTCCAAAAGATTCTAGTGAGTTAAGAAGTATTGCCCAGAAAAACAAAACTTCCTTTTCAAAACTGGGAGAGGTAGGCGGAGACAGATTGGTCATCAGAAGAGATGAAGGCTTTCTCATAGATATATCCATAGATATTTTAAATAGGGACAGCGCCCATTTATTTCTTGAAATGTCTTCCGGGGCGTAAAGCCTTAGCTCTAGATATTCGTGGCATATTGAAAGTTTACAACAGCGACTCGATCTGTCAATAATAAATGGGCGCTGTCCCTATTCAAAAGGAGAATGAGATGTTAAAGAAAATAGAGTGTTTTCTTCAGCCCTCTAAACTGGAGGAGATAAAGGATAAATTGGTGAAGATGGGCGTTGAGGGAATGAGTGTAAGTGAAGTCAAGGGTTTTGGAACCCAGAGGGGTTATCTTGAAGAGGAAAGAATGAAAAAGAGGGTTAAGTTCTTGCCCAAAGCCAAGGTAGAGATAGTGGTGGATGAAGAGATTGTGGAAGAGGTAATTGGGGCTATCAGAAAACTTTGTGCAGCAGAGACTATTGGAGCGGGCAAGATATTTGTAATTCCAGTGGAAGATGCGGTGAGAATAAGAACAGCCGAGGTGGGAAAGAGTGCTATTTACTGATTAAGGAGAGCCAAATGGGGGGTAAATTCAATCCATGGCATATGACCCTGGAGCAACTGGATGAGGTGGCCAGAGAAATCAACCTTGATGAAAGTATTCATCAGATTCTAAGGTATCCCAAACGGTGTCTTACTGTTTCCATTCCTATCCAGATGGACAACGGAAAGATAAAGGTGTTTACTGGATTCCGGGTTCAACATAATGTAACTCGGGGTCCGGCCAAAGGTGGTATCCGCTACCATCCTTCTGTTACTTTAGACGAAATAAAAGCTTTGGCCATGTTGATGACCTGGAAATGTGCTGTGGTCAATATTCCTTACGGAGGAGCTAAAGGGGGAATAGTCTGTGAGCCCGGGAAGCTTTCTTTGAAAGAGGTAGAGAGACTGACCAGAAGATATATCAGTGAAATTATATCTTTTATTGGCCCGGAAAAGGATATTCTTGCTCCCGATGTCAATACGAATCCTCAGGTTATGGCCTGGATTATGGATACCTACAGTATGGATATAGGCTACTCTGTTCCCGGGGTAGTTACGGGAAAGCCTATCTCTATTGGTGGCTCCTTGGGAAGAAATACGGCTACAGCTAGAGGAGTAATGTTTGCTCTGATGAATACTGCTAAGAGAATTAAGCTTGATCTTTTTGAAAAAACAATTGCCATTCAAGGATATGGTAATGTAGGGGGAAATCTAGCTCACCTTCTCAGTGATGAGGGCTGTAAGATTATTGCTATTAGTGATGTAGAAGGCGGGATTTACAATCCCAAAGGATTAGATCCGAAGAAAGTATCACTCGCTGTAAAAGAGAGTGGGTCTGTGATTAGCTTCAAGGATGCTGATAAAATCACTAATCAGGAGCTCTTAACTGTGAATTGCTATGTTTTGATTCCTGCTGCGCTGGAGAATCAAATTAACCAAGGGAATGCTGGCAAGATAAGAGCAAAAATCATCGCTGAGGCAGCCAATGGGCCTACCACTCCCCGGGCCGATAAGATTCTGGAAGAAAAAGATGTTTTCATTATTCCTGATATTCTGGCTAATGCCGGAGGCGTTACTGTCTCTTACTTTGAATGGGTGCAAGGACTTCAGGCTTACTTCTGGACAGAAAGGGAGGTTAATCTAAAATTAAGAGACATTATGCAGAAAGCTTTTGATAATGTCTATCATATCAGTACGGAAAGAAAAGTTACTATGCGCAAAGCAGCTTATATCCTGGCTGTGGAAAGAGTTGCTGGAGCTACCAGAGCAAGAGGTTTATATCCGTAGAATCTTCCATTTATTTACTATGGATGCACTTCCCGTCTTCCGTCCAGGGACTCCCAGAGAGTTACTTCATCAGCAAATTCCAGGTCTCCCCCAGCGGGAAGACCATAGGCAAGGCGAGTAATCTTTATCTTGAAGGGGAAAAGTAATTTAGAGATGTAAATAGCTGTTGTTTCTCCTTCAACATTAGGGTCGGTAGCCAGGATAACTTCTCTAATCTCCTCTTGTTTAATTCTTTTTAAGAGGCTCTTAATATTAATGTCTTCAGGTCTTACCCCCTTAAGGGGAGAAATAGCTCCTCCCAATACATGGTATACTCCCTTGAATCTACCCATTCTTTCTAAGAGAGATACATCTTGTGGACCTTCTACTACACAGAGGGTGGCTCTATCTCTTCTCTTATCCTGGCAGATACGGCAGGGGTTTTCTTCGGTGAAGTTTGCACAGATAGAACAGTACCTTACTTTCTCCTTAACTTCCTTAATGGATTCGGCCAGCCTGAGAGCTATTTCCTTAGGCTGCTTCAGGATGAAGAAAGAGAGCCGTTGAGCAGTCTTCTCGCCTATTCCAGGAAGTTTATTAAATTCTCCGATTAATCTATTTACAGAGTTTACAGAATACATAGAAGTCTAACCGAGCATTCCAGGAATATCCATTCCAGGAATATTTAGCCCTCCTGCAAGTCGCCCCATTCTTTCCTTGGTTAACTGCTGTGCTTTAAGGAGCGCTTTATTTACAGCGGCTAGAATAAGGTCTTCTAGCATTTCTTTATCTTTTTCTTCGAGAAGCTTTTTCTCTATTTCTATATCAACGACTTCTAGCTTTCCGTTTATGGTTACCTCGACCATTCCTCCCCCACTGGAGCCGGTGACTTTTTCTTTGGCTATCTCCTTCTGTATTTTCTTCATATCGCCTTGCATTTTTTGAAATTGTCTCAATAGTCTTGCCATATCCATTATCATTAAAATTACCTCCTTATTTTTCCCTCTACTATTTCTCCTTCAAAAATATCCATAGTTTTAGTTATGAGCTCACTCCACTCTGAACTAGAGGATGATATCTTTTTTGGTTTGTCTTTTTCTTTGTCTTTTTCTATAATATATTTAAGATGAAAAGGGGAGGATAAGAACTCTTTGATTGTCTCTTCTATCAGGTATAGATTGCTATTTCTGGTTAAGGTTTCCTGGTGAAATCCATTTCTTAATCTCAGGGTAGCTAGATTTTTTTCTACCTTCAAAAGAGTAGCCTTCTGTAGCCAGGCACCCAGAGTCTTTTTCTTTTCTCCTATTTTTTTTACTATTAAAGGCCACTTTTCAAAGAATTTATTGTCATTGATTTCTTTTTTTTCTGCCTTTTGTTCTACTGCCTTTGTCTCTTTGAGGATAGGTTCTTTCTCCTCCTCTTTTGTCAAATAAGCTTTACCTTTGGGTTTTTCTCTCTTTTCTGTTTTAGGAAGAGAAGATTCCAAGCTCAATCTTTGTTCCAGGTTTAGTATCTTATGATAAATTTTCACTAATTCCGCTTCCCTGGGATTTGAGATATCTATATCAAAATCAGAAGAGAGTTCCACTAGTAGTAATTCCAGGTCAATTTGTGGCTGAGAAGAAAAGGCAAGTTTTTGTCTGGTCTGCGAAAGTAAATCCATGAAATGAACTAGTTGGGCCAGGGTAAAGAGAGAAGATTGTTTTTCCGCTTCTTTTTTTTCTGAAGGAGAAAGAAATAGAAAACTATTTCCTCCCATTTTGAGAATTACTAAATCTCTGAACCACTTTCGCCATCCTCCAATAAGCCAGCTTGGATCTCTTCCTTCCTCGAGTAATTGATTAATTAATTCTATATTGGCCAAAGGATTTTTTTCTAATATATTCTTTGTAAGTTGCAGGATATATCTTTTTTCCACTATTCCCAGAATTTCAACTACATCTTTTTCCGTTAATTCGCCCTCAGCATAAGAAACGGTCTGGTCAAGAATTTTTTCTCCGTCTCGCATACTGTTTTCCGCTTGTTCAGCAATTAGAGCAAGAGCTCCTCTGTTTGTGGAAATTTTCTCTTTTTCTGCTATTTGCTCTAAGCGAGTAAGTATCTTAGAAGTAGGTATTTTTCTGAAGTCAAATCTCTGGCAGCGAGAAATAATAGTAGGAAGAAGTTTGTGAGGATCAGTAGTGGCGAATATAAAAATTATGTAAGGAGGTGGTTCTTCCAGGATTTTAAGAAGAGCGTTAAAAGCAGGATTGGTGAGCATATGAATCTCATCTATAATATAGATTTTGAACTTGGCCTTAGCCGGAGAGAATCTTGCTTTTTCCCGTAGATCCCTTATCTCATCAATTCCTCGGTTGGAGGCACCATCTATTTCCAGAACATCCAGTGACTCACTTCTCATAATTTCCTGACAGTTGTCACATTGATTACAGGGAGAGATGGTGGGCCCATCCTTGCAGTTTAAGGCTTTGGCAAGAATTCGTGCTGTGGAGGTCTTTCCTGTTCCTCTCATTCCGGTAAATAGGTAAGCATGCGCTATACGTTCCAAAGATATGGCATTCTTCAAAGTGCGTACTATATGGTTTTGCCCTACAATTTCCTCAAACAGTTGAGGTCGCCACTTTCTGGATAAGACTTGATAGGCCATAACCTAAACCCCTTTTAGTATCTCGTATATCATGTTTAGTAATAGACATCGCCATTCGTCAACAACTATCCATCATACAGCAATTTTTCGTTGCTCGTCACTTATCCCTTTTTCTCCATTTGCCATATTTTACCTTAGAAGTGCCGAATGTCAATTAGAAAAATTGACAAATGCTGACATCTGAAGTAGATTAAATGTACCAAACCTACCCATAGGAACTCTTATCAAAGAGGCATGAAATATGTGTACTGCTATGGTAGGTCCGATAAATATCAAGTAATAGCCAATATAAGATTGGGGAGGTAGAGATGGGTGAGAATTGCGGTGTTTTCGGAGTTTATTCTCCAATGAGTTGCAGTTATTGTACGAAAATGGGAATCCATGCCTTACAACATCGTGGCGAACAGTATGGTGGTATAGCTACATATGATAAAAACAAGAACAGTTTACAACTAATTGCCAAGCCGCAACATATCGAACACGGTTTCACGAAAGAGCTATTGGAAAAACTTGAGGGGAATCTAGGTATAGGTCATGCAAGTGCAAAAGATCCTCAGCCTTTTTTCGCAGATTGTAAAATAGGTAAATTCGCCTTAGCTTTCAATGGAAACATAATCAATGCCCCGGAACTAAGAGAAGAATTATGGAGTGAAGGCCATTCCTTTTTTACAAACCATGATGTTGAAATTTTGACAAAATTGGTAGCGCAAGGAAAAGATTTTCTCGAGGGCATTTCACGATTAGTAGAAAAAGTCAAAGGCTCTTTTTCTTTAGTAGTATTAACCGAGGATGGAGTGTATGCTGTCAGAGACCCCTATGCGCGTAAGCCACTTATAATAGGCGAAAATGATGGAAAATATGCCGTTGCTTCTGAATCGCGCGCACTTAACTACACCGGATTGAATACAAACATAAGGGATCTGGAGGCTGGAGAGATTGTTCTAATAAATGAGGATGGCTTCAACACGGTCAAGAGACTAGAAAGCAAAAGAAGAGCGCATTGTATATTTGAATGGGGTTATATCGCTAGTGTAGATTCTGTTATGGAGGGAATTCCAGTTATTACGGCAAGAAATAACGCCGGGAGAGCTTTAGCACGGAACGACAACGTAGGAGCTGATTTAGTCGCAGCAGTCCCACTTTCAGGCATTGGTCATGCATTGGGTTATCAGGAGGAATCTGGCATAATCTACAAATATGTCTTTCTCATAGATAGATTTTTGGGAAGAAGTTATACCCCACCTGACCAAGAAACTAGAGATGAAATAGCAAGAAGAAAACTCTCAACGATTGATGAAGTTATAAAAGGAAAAAGGATAATTCTGGTTGACGATTCCATTGTTAGGGGGACCCAAATAAGGAACAAAGTCAAAGAGCTAAAAGAGGCTGGAGCAACAGAAGTGCATGTGAGGATTTCTTGTCCTCCGTTGGAAGCGCCATGCCCTTATGATCTGGCTACAAGGTCGTACGAAGAGCTGGCAACAAAGAATTTTACCAGAGAAGGCCTGACGAAGTACATTGGTGCGGATTCTCTGAAATACAATAGCATGGAAGCCTTTGTAGGGGCAGTAATAAAAGACTCTAAACTAACAAGGTCAGACCTGTGTCTAACCTGCTTTGGTGAGCCAGCAAGGCAATAAACGATATACGAGCTATGGTGGAGATGGGGGGATTCGAACCCCCGGCCTCTTGCATGCGAAGCAAGCGCTCTACCCGCTGAGCTACATCCCCAATCATTCAAAATTTCTTATTTCATTCGTTATATTCTAACAAATCTGTTTTAAAAATCAAGAAGTGTCTCGGGATAATTCCTAATGCAAAAAAACTGTCGCAAAATTTTTGGACCTTGGGAAAAATTTGACTTATTCAGTAGGACTGCATATACTTAGATGTTCTTGGCCGTCTTGCCTGTGTGCGTGTGTCAACACGGCGGACAGGAAGCCGAAGCAATATAATGCTCAAGAAAAGGAAAGTATTCATGAAACACAAAAAAACAAAGAGGATGTTATTTTTACTTATGTGTTTATTGTTGGTTTTTGGTCAGAAGGCTGTATTTTCTGGCACTCTCAAAAAAAGCTCTTCTTTATTTTCTCTTCCTTCTAAATTCGTATCTTTTACCTACCACTCTGTAGGTACAGTAAATGGTAATGTATATTACATTAATACAGCATACCAGAGCTTACTTGGTCCAAGCCTCTACGTCACCAAGCAGTTAATCTTTGGCCAAGGGGAGTCTTATGAGAGGTCAAAAGATTCTATTATTGGTCTGGGAATAGGACTTAGGCGATACACGGGCTCATCCAGCCCAGCCAGGCTGTGGTACGGAGGTTCTGTAAGTATTGTCAACGTATCTAATATTGAAGCTCTTGCTTGGCCAGGTTCAGTCACTGGACTATCAGGGCTTCTTATGGGCAATATAGGTTGTACCTGGTTTTTTAAGGAAAGATGGGCTATGGAAATCTTGCTGGGGTTAACCTGGCCAAGTCTTTACATGAAACCAGGAGTGACTGATGATCTTTACGCTAGTTCTTTTTTTGGAATAGGATTGACTTTCGCGTTATGAGATAATCTAATTACCTTGCCCTTTTTTCTTTCCTCTAATATCTATTCTATTTGATGGTTATAGGGATGATACCTTATTCTACTTCTTTATCACTACGTTTCCGCTATCAGCAGAAGCATTTATCATGTCCATAATCCTGGCAAATCGCAAGCCAACTTCAGGCGGACAGGGATTCTCTATTTCTCCAGAACGCACCTTAAGGAACTGTTCCCACACCCCTCTTGATTCACCAAATTCTACAGGCGATAGGTTCTTTTCTCCCTCTCTTCTCATTTCAAGTCTTTCTCCCCAGGCACCTGTGCGAATAACTCCCTTGGTCCCAAGAATGAATATCTCTGAATCACATCCGATAGAAAATCCTGCTCCTGTTAGGTTAATCATGATTCCCTTTATCGTTTTGGCTGCAATAGTAGAGCAGATATCAACAGGAGTGTCTTTATTGTCCTGGATAGCAAATACTGTATTTATATCATCATTGAGAATATCAACTACTGTATTTATCATATGACTGCCGGTATCAAAGAGAAAACCGCCGCCAGAGATCTCGGGAACCTGACGCCATTGCCCTTTTTGTGATTCTTTCCAGTCCTGATAAATAAGAGCTGCCACATGCATGACCTTGCCAATAGAATTCTCAGCTATGAGCTCTTTCACCTTATGGATAGCAGGAGAAAGGCTCCCTGGAAATGCTACCACCAGAAGCCGGCCTGTTTTATTGCGTGTATCAATCAAATCAATCGCTTCCTTTTCATTCATTACCATTGGTTTTTCTAGAAGGACATCTATTCCTGCTTTCAGACAAGCCTTTGTTTGCGGAAGATGCATATTGTGGGGAGTTATAATAAATGCTGTCTCCGTCTTTGGCCCAGATTTGAGAAACTCACTCAGGCTACCATAAACAGCGGGTAAAGGGACATCAGATTCTTTAAATACTTCTGAGGTGCGCTCTATCATTTCCTCGGATGGCTCCACGAGAGCTTTCACCTCTGTTAGATTCCTCATCTTAAGAATGTTTCCCAAATGATACTGGGCCATTCCGCCGCATCCTATTACTACTACTTCAGTAGCGCTCATCTTATTTCCTTTTTGTTCAGATAGTAAAGGCTACCCTATTTACTCTTCTCTGTCAATAAACTTTGCATTGACAAGCAGCAGAATTTCTTGACAAAATCATTCATGATATATAGATTAGCAAAAGGAAGAAATATAGAACTAGGAATAAGGGAAAATCATTGCAGTAAGACCAAGGAGACTGTAAACGGGTTAATAAAGTAAATTCAGACCATAGCGTCAAATGCGTGGGTTTTATAGCGGAAGGATTTGTGATTGGCGCCTGTCGACATTTTGGAGGCAATGATTTCACTGAAAAAGGAGAGAAAGAAATGGCAGAGTTTGCATTTGATTTGGCTAAGTTCATTCCTTATCGGGATAGGAAAATTTGTGAAAAGGTAAAAGCAATTAAGAGAGAGGATATCGCCAAACATCCTAATCCGCAGTTTAAAATCAGAGTGATTGAAAATAGTGATGAGTTTTACTTTGAGTTTGCTTTAGATATAGTTACAAGAATAAGACGAGCTCTTGAGGAGGGAAGCAAACTGGTTTTGATTCTTCCGGCAGGGCCAGTTCCTCAATATAGGATAGCCGCTCGTCTCATTAATGAACTAGGAATTTCTTTGAAGCATGTTCACACCTTTAATATGGATGAGTATGCCAATGAGGAGGGAGAAACTGCTCCCGAGAGTTGGCCTGGTTCTTTCAAAAAATCAATGGTAGAAAACTTTTTCCATCTTATAAATAAGGATCTACGCATGCCAGAGAGCCAGGTCCACTTTCCCTCTGACAGGAACATCGAAGATTATGCTAAAATGATAGAGGATGCTGGCCAGATAGATGTATGTTATGGAGGAATTGGTTGGTGCGGACATATTGCTTTTTGGGAAGCTCATCTGGGAGAGGAATTCGGTGATGATATTGAGGCATATAAAAAGGCAAATCCTCGTATAGTAGAACTTCACCCTATGACCATTATGCAAAATGCCCTTCACTCATTTAGTGGAGACTGGTCTTCTGTTCCTCCTAAAGCAGCTACCATAGGACCTCGCCAAATTGTGGGGGCAAAGGAGAGAAGTTTCTGGCTGGATGGCTATTTGGGGGGTGGAGTATCCTGGCAGAGATTTATCGCCAGGCTGGTTGCCTATGGCCCGATAAATACTCTTGTTCCCGGGACTATACTTCAAACTGCTCCTACTGGATATACACTTTTGGGAGGAGTTGCTGATAATTGTGAGATAAGTATAAAATAAAAAGGAGATGAAAATGCGCGTCTTAGCAGTGGGGGCCCATCCTGATGATATTGAATTTCTCTGTGCTGGGACTTTAGCCAAGTTTAAAGAAAAAAAGGTCGATATTTTTATGTCCTATCTCTGCAATGGGGACAAAGGGCATTTTGAAGTCCCAAGTCTTGAACTGGCAAGAATTAGAAAAAAAGAGGCGGAGAATTCGGCTAAAATCCTGGGAGCGGAAGTTAAAGGAGGAATGTTTCCCGACCTCGATATTTATCCGGATGATAAAGCGAGGGGAAAAGTTGTGGACCTTATAAGAGTTGCTCGGCCCGATCTCATCATTACTCATTCTCCCAAGGACTATATGTGCGACCATACTATGACCTCGAAATTAGTTGTTGATGCCAGTTTTATTGCTACTTTGCCAAACTATGAGACAGAGCATGAGCCCCATACTTTCATTCCTCCCATAATTTTTATGGATACCTTAGCCGGAGTGAACTTTCTTCCCACCGAATACGTTGACATTACTGATTTTGTAGACATAAAGGAGAAAATGCTTCTTTGTCACCAATCCCAGTGCAAATGGCTCAAGGAGCACGATGGAATTGATTATGTGGGTTTCATGAGGAAAGTTGCCTCTTTTCGGGGACTACAATGCGGTGTTCCTTACGCCGAGGCCTTCCGATCCTATTCAGTCTGGGGTAGGGTGAAGGCAAAGAGATTGCTGCCTTAATCTTTATGGCTAGAGTCTTTTTCTCTTAATTTCTTTTCAATGTAGTCAACTGCTTTTCCTACGGTTTGAACCCTTTCTCCTTCCTCAGGGAGAATTTCAATATCAAACTCTACTTCAAAGGCAGCCATAAGTTCTATGCTATCAATAGATTCGGCCCCCAGGTCCTGAACAAAACGGGCTCCACTGGTAGCTTCATCTTCTTTTGCTTTTAATTGCTGAATGACTATTTTCTTTACTCTTTCCTCTACGGACATCTTTATCTCCTTCATCTTTTACTCTTTTCTATGAGCTTTTCTCTCTCTTTTTTGGTTATCTCAAAGGCCTCTTCCAGCACTTTAACCTCCTCTGAAGTCATAGTCACTTTTCTTCGACTCATTACTACTTTTGCTGTTTCTATTATCTGCTTAAGTCCATATCCTTTGTAGAACTTGCCATTTAAATACCAGGTAAAAGAGGGAATAAATTTGGGCAGGACTTTTCCTGCTGTTACTATATTGCTTCCTACGCCAATCACCGTACCTGTATTAAGCAGGCAGCCGATTCCTAATTTAGTGTGGTCTCCCATGAATGAACCTACTTTAGTCGTTTCTGAATCCATGAATTCTCCTTCGACATGAACCTGAACTGTACTATAGTCATTCTTGAGATCACTATTGGTACAGAGAGCCCCGATGTTAATCCATTCTCCCAAGTAACTGTGGCCGAAGAATCCCCGGTGGGCTTTATTAGTAAATCCGTGGATGATAGTTTCCTCGACTTCTCCTCCTACTCTAGATGTCGGTCCGATAGAGGTGCCTTCGCCAATATTTGCTCCCAGAACCTGGGATTTTTTTCCAATATAGGAGGGGCCTTTGATGTGACTGTGAGCAAGAACTGTCGCTTCCTCATCGATATAGATAGACCCTTTTGTGGAGTCTAAAAGAACCAGAGGTTGAATTGTGGCTGACCTAGCGATAAAGACCCTGTCTCTTTCTCCATAAATTATGGCTGAAGAGGGAAATTTTCCCTGGGTGCCTTCCTTAACTCGGAATTCAAAATCGTCTTCTAATGCCCAGCAGTTATTATTTATTAAGTCCCAGGGATAGGTGATCATACGGGTTTTTACTTCTTTTTTCTTTAGCTTTTGCTTTAAGGAGTCGACAAATTCTCTAAAATTCAGGGAGAAGCAATCCCTAATTGTTCTTGTGGTGGCTCGCAAATAAAGAGTCTCCTCTCTGCAAATTCCTACTTCTTCCTCGCCGGTCAGGTTCAACTCTTCTCTGCTCAAGAGCCAGCGTCCATTGATGAAGAGAACATCATCTTTCTTCAAAGCCTCCATCTCATTAACGGAGACTCCTTTCTTATCTTGAGAGAAAACAGGAGCAAGATAATTCCGCATAAAGTAAGAGACATTCACTCCAGGAAAGTTTCTCAAGATTCTTTCTCTTAAAGTAATCTGCCCACATCTTAAATCAAAGACGGGTCGGGTTAGGGATAAAGGATAAAGATTCTCGTACCCTTCGTTTTCAAATATACAGATTTTCATTCTCTAAATCTCCTCTTAGTTCGTTGCTCGTCTCCCCTCATTGCTCATTGCTAGGGGATCGTATTTCGGGTTCTGGTTTTTTGACTATTCACCATTCACTGTTTGTTTACTACACGCCAGGTTTCCTCAGCTATCATCTCCTCTTCATTAGTAGGAATGACCAGGACTTTCACTGGGGATTCTTCTGTACTGATAAATCTGGATGCTTTGCTTAAGGCTCTATTTTTCTTTTTATCTAAATGAACTCCTAGAAATTCTAATCCCTGGCAAATTCTATTTCGTATATTGGCTTCGTTTTCTCCTATGCCAGCAGTGAATATAAGAGTATCCAATCCTCCCAGAACAGCACTATAGGCTCCAATATATTTTTTTATCCGATAGGTAAATATCTCTAAAGCCAGTTTTGCCCTTAGGTTTCCCTTGCCGGCCCACTTTTGGACTTCTCTTGAGTCATTGCTTATACCAGAGATTCCTAAAAGCCCACTTTGTTTGTTGAGAAGATTATCCATTTGAGTAGTGGTGAAATTCCCTTTTTCCATTAAGAACAAAACTGCTGCTGCGTCCACATCACCACAGCGAGTTCCCATTACCAGACCTTCCAAGGGAGTGAATCCCATGCTGGTATCAATTGATTTACCTCTATCTATGGCGGTGGTGCTACACCCATTACCCAAATGGCAGGTAATAATCTTTAGCTTTTTCAATGGTTTTTTCAGAAATTTCGCTGCTCTTTTAACTATATAGCGATGAGAGGTTCCATGGAAACCATATCTTCTGATTTTATATTTTTCATAATACTGGTAAGGCAGAGCATATAAAAAAGCTTTCTCAGGAAGAGTTTGATGAAAAGCTGTGTCAAATACGGCTACCTGGGGTACGTCGGGAAGAAGACTTCTTGCTGCCTCTATTCCAGCAAGATTGGGAGGATTATGTAGGGGAGCTAAAGAGATATGAGATTTAATGGTTCTAATTACCTCATCATCTATTAAAACAGAGTGAAAGAAGTCCTCTCCTCCATGCACTACTCGATGTCCCACAGCAGAAATTTCTGAAGCATCTTTCATAGCTCCTTTTTTTTCATCGAGCAAAAGAGCAAGAATACTTTCTAATCCTTCTTCATAATTGGCTACTTCATCTTGTTTCTTAATAATTCTTCCCCCTATATAATGAACTTGTGAGGAATTCGTTTCACCTATTTTCTCCATCAGACCTTTAGCTAAAACCTTCCTTTTTCCCCTATTGATAAGCTGATACTTCATAGAAGAACTTCCACAATTTATGACTAAGATGTTCATCCTCAATCCCTTTTTCTTAACTTTGAGAATTTATATGCTTACCGAAGGACATTCCTCGAAGGAGCCTTATAGACGCTACCTTAGTGAGTCTTCGAGTTGAGGAAAAAGAAAGACGTCCTGTTTGAGGAACGAAGTGACGAAGCTTTGCCTCTTCTTGAACTTGGGGGGAGCAGGCCAAGGGCCGTTGAGGGGGGGAATTCCGAAGGAATCGGCAAAGCCCTATTTCCCCCTTCAAAGTCTTTTCACTCCTTTCCCGAAACGAGAAGACGAATAGAGATAATTCAAAGCGGATATCCAGCGACAGAGAGGAATCGTCCTGAGGTGTCTTCTTGAGCCTGAACTGCGGTAATGATTATCACGCTAACTATATCCTCAACAGTAGCTCCCCGGGACAAATCATTAATGGGCCGGGCGAATCCCTGTAAGATAGGGCCGTAAGCTCGAGCTTTAGCTAGGCATTGGACCAGTTTATAGGAAATATTAGCTGCATCTAAATCAGGAAAGATTAGAATGTTGGCCCTTCCGGCTAGCTTACTTTCTCTTATTTTTCTTTCGGCTATCTGGGGTATAAGAGCAGCATCAGCCTGAATCTCTCCCTCAATCAAGAGATGGGGAGCTTTTTCTTGAGCAATACGGCTAGCCGCTATCACCCTATCCACTAAGGGATGAGAAGCGCTTTTTTTAGTAGAGAAAGAAAGAAGAGCTACTCTTGGCTGCCATCCGAGGAGTGTCTTGGCACTCATAGCCGTAGAGATAGCTATATCAGCTAGCTGAGATGAGTTAGGTTCAGGATTGACTGCAGCATCGGCAAAGATCAAAATGCCTTCTTCTCCTACGGAGCTATCAGGTATAGCCATAACGAAAAAACTGGAAGGAAGAGAGATGCCTTCTCTTAATCCGAGCATTAGAGTTGCTGATTTTATTATGCTGGAGGTAAGATTACACGCTCCTGCTACTAGGCCATCTCCCTCGCCCAATCTAACCATTAAGGCCCCCAGGCTAAGATTTTTGGTCAGAACCATTCGAGCTATTTTCTTAGAAATTGAGTGGTCTTTCCTCATCTGACAATAGAAGGATATATACTCTGAGGTCTTGGGAAAATTGAAAGGGTCGATTACTTCTATATTCCTCAGATCTATTTCTAAATAGTGGGCCTTTTCCTTAATTTTTTCCATATTTCCTAAAAGAAGAGGAATAGCAATTTTCTCTTGGGAAATTATTCCCGCTGCCTTAATAATTCTTTCTTCTTCTCCTTCTGGGAGAACTATTCTTTTAAGTTCTTCTTTAGCCTTCTCTTTGAGGTCATTGATGAGCTCTGTCATTTCTTTCTTGCTCCAAATTTTTGACTAACCTCCAGTTCTTCAGCCATTTTTTCTGCATACTGGTAGTAATCCTTCTGTCTTAGATTCTGAGCTGCTTCTTCGTCTATTATAATCATTACTCTGGGATGGAGCTGAAGAAGGGAGGCGGTTATTTCAGCCGAAACCGGCCCTTCGATGCATTTCTGGAGAACTTCAGCTTTGTTGGCTCCGCTAGCCAGGAGGAGACATTCCCTGGCTTCAGATATTGTCCCTAAACCCATAGTGATAGCATAGCGGGGGACCTCTTCTCCCTTTTTGAAAAAACGGGCGTTGTCTTGTATAGTCTCTTTAGTTAATGTTTTTATCCTTGTCCTTGAACCCAAAGAAGAGCCAGGTTCATTAAAGCCAATGTGCCCGTCTCTTCCTATTCCCAGAATTTGTAAATCTATACCCCCTTCTTCTTTTATCTTTTCTTCATACCATTCACAGGATATATTCGCGTTTTCCACATCACCTTTAGGGATATAGATATTCTCGGGTCTGATATTGATGTGGTTGAAGAGCTTGTCGTACATAAAGTAGTGATAGCTCTGAGGATGGTCAGGGGATAGTCCACAGTATTCATCTAAGTTGAAGCTCCTCACTTTGGAAAAATTAAGTCCTTCTTCTCTATGTATTCGGATGAGTTCGCTATACGTCCCTTCTGGGGTGCTCCCGGTAGCCAGGCCTAAGACTAAATCGGGTTTTTTTCCTATTCTATTAGCAACCACTTTTGCGGCACGCCTGCTCATGTCCTTATAATCCTTAACGATAATTACTCTCATTTCCTTCCTCCAGACGCTATGTGCGTTTTACACCTTAGTTTTTCCAAATCCTATTTTTCCATTATTAGTTTGCGGAGCCTCTATTGAGATTGCTTCACTTCGTTCCCAATGAGAGGCAAAGAACCTCATGTTTTGCGGGAAAACTCATCTGTTACCTTTCTTCTAGGTATGGTATTATGTTATACCAATATTGTTAAAAAAAGTTTTCTGTATTTTTAGGGAGCCTTACTTATCATTCTTTTCTTTTTCCTGGTTTAAATTGACTACAATGTCGTATCGGTCTGCCCGGTAAATTGATTTAAGAGTTTCAATCGGTCTATCATTACTCAAGTAGGAAATCTGTTCTCCAATCAAGAGAGGGGAGCCAGAGGCGATTTCCAATAGCTCAGCTTCCGGGTCATTGGCTGTATCAGCGGAAATACGCTGAATAGCTGACATAACTTCAAACCCTAAATTCTTTAAGACAAGATTAAGCGACTGTGTTGTCCAGTCAAAATCTTTTTCATAAACTTCGGGACAGACGTTATAGGGAAGATAAGTGGTCTGAATAGTCATAGGCTCTTTGTCAGCTAGTCTCAATCTGACTAGTTTAATAACTTTGTCTGATTCGCCCAGCCTCAAGGAATTCATAATTTCCCAGGAAGGACGTTCTAATTTGAGTGCCAGAACTTTGGAACTGGGATTCATTCCCCGGTTACGCATATCCTGGGTATAACTGACAAGCTCATTAATTTTTTCATAGGCCTTTGGCTGAGTAACAAAGGTTCCGCGTCCCTGTTCTCGTCTCAATATTCCTTGATAAACCAGGTGTCCGATTGCTTCTCTTACCGTTATTCGGCTAACTCCAAATTGTTCAGCTATATCCCTT
>SDBT01008708.1_pt1 | contig 16532 bp, 18 predicted proteins | sample 2277101 | NCBI WGS metagenome assembly SDBT01 (sample SAMN10404973, study PRJNA504765) | marine sediment metagenome | isolation source: marine sediment core GS10_PC15, 103 cmbsf | place: Arctic Ocean: Southern Knipovich Ridge | collected 2010 | reverse complement strand
TCCCGCATTGATATTCAAAGATGCCATCTCCATGCTGGAAAGGACCTCTCTGCCGGTTGAAGAAGCGGTAACGCACACCTTTCCACTGGAAGAGTTTCCTAAAGCACTGGAGGTTGTTGGCGCTAGGGATGCCGGCAAAGTGGTCATTACACCCTGAGCAGTGTTCCAAAAATATTACAAATTTGCAGATGGAGCCAAACCGTAGCTGTATGCCAAAAGTCAAGGGCGTACCGCTAGTTTACATCCAAATATAATATGGTATAATCTGTGGAAAAGAGGGCTCATATGCCAAAATGTCCTAATTGTGGCCGGGAGACACTTAGAACAGAAGACTGGGCTTGCCAGTGGTGCGGGAATCCGCTGCTATCTGGCGCTTTTAAAAAAATACCCAAGACATACCGGGAGCTGCAGGAAGAGAGGTCGTTCGAAATGAGGCCGGTTCTGGAAGACGAACCGGCACCAGCACCGGTTGCTGCAGTTGAAGTAGAGCCAACACCACGTGCACCGGAACCGGAGCCAGCAGCGCCGCCTGCACCTGAACCACAGCCTCCGCCAATGCCGGAACCGGAGCCAGAACTAGAGCCTGAGACACCAGCGCCACCTGAACCGGTAACTGAAGTTGAAGCCGAGGTTAAAGCGGAGAGTGACATTGAGTCATCGCCCGAACCGGAAGGTGAGCCTGTTGTCGAGGAGAAACCGGTAGCCGAAGCGGAACCGGTAGCTGTGGCTGAAGTTGAAGCTGAAACTGAACCGGCACCGGAGCCAGCTACCGAAATCGAGCCTGAAGTAGAGGCGGCACCAGCAACGGAGCCCGTAGTTGCCACAGCGCTGGAACCCGATGCAGCTACTGGTGCCATTAGCGCAACCGTCGAAGGACTGAACGCAAGCTTCAATTCGGATAAGGCAGGCACGAATAACAAATTATTGAACAAGGTACTGCAGGTAACCGGAACCGTGAAAAAGGTATTCGCCAAAGACCACCTGGATATTTTCTACATAATACTGGCTGGAGCGGGGGGACCTTCGACACGGCAGGTGCGCTGTACTTTCAGCCGCGAGCACAGTACATATTTATCACGCCTGACCGATGGCCAAACGGTCACCGTACAGGGCACGTACGTTGGCTATGAAAAGAATATCATTCTGAAAGAATGCAGCCTGGTATAATAAGGCTCGGCTTCTTAATTCCTAGCTAAAAGGAGGAGAATTATCAATGTCAACGACACTGACTATCGTTCTGATCGTTATCCTGGTTATTCTCGTCGTATTGTTCTTTGTTATGAGAGGCAGGCGCTAGAGCTGGCATAGCTCGATCCCTACTGATCAGCAACAGGCAGCTGCAGATTCTCCATCCATAACAATTAAAACGTTGCATTGAGTACAGCGTCTTCAGTATTGAACAGCTGACATCTTTTGTTGGCATTGAATTTCGCCAAATGGCAAATAAGCGCCTGACCAGCCTGCGGATTCACGGTGGACAGGTAAACAGGTTAGGTTTATAATCTCAACTAGATATGAATTCCAAAGCAGAACTCCGCGTTCTTTTCCACCGTCAGGAGATTGAGGCCGCTGTCAGGCGTCTCGCCTCCGAAATAAGCCAAGATTACCGCCACAAGAACCCCCTTCTGCTGGGCATCCTCAGGGGTTCGTTTGTTTTTTTGGCCGACCTTATCCGCCATCTCGATTTTCCACTTGAGGTGGATTTCATCGGTCTCTCCAGCTACGGCAGCAGTACACAGACTTCAGGTAAAATCAAAGTGGTGAAAAAGCTGGAGACGCCGGTACGGGGCAGGCATGTGCTGGTCGTGGAGGACATTGTGGATTCCGGGCTCACCACCACTTTCCTCCTTGATTACCTGCAGAAACAAAAGTCAGCCTCGGTGAAAATCTGCGCTCTTTCCGACAAGCCATCACGGCGGAAGGTTCCCGTGAATATTGACTACCTCGGTTTTACCGTGCCCAACAAGTTCCTCGTCGGCTATGGGCTGGACGCGAACCAGAAATTCCGCAACCTGCCCGACATCTGCTACCTGGAGGACGAAGCACGATGACAACCGGGCAGGCCAGGTTAATCGCGGTGGCCAGGGGAGACCAGCCAGCCGACCTCATCCTTGCCAATGCCAGGGTGGTAAACACATTTACCGGGGAAATAATATCGGGAAACGTCGCCATTTGCGGCGACCGCATTGCCGGGGTGGGGGACTACAGCAAAGCAAAGCAGACTGTAGACGTATCCGGCAAGTACCTCGCCCCGGGCTTTATCGATGGTCATGTTCACCTGGAAAGCTCGATGCTCGACGTTGGCCAGTACGCGCAGGCGGTGGTACCGCGGGGCACTTCGGCCATCGTCACCGACCTGCATGAAATCGCCAACGTCTGCGGCCTGGAAGGAATGCGTTATGTCCTTGACTGCATCCGCAGGCTGCCCCTCGACCTGTTCCTGATGGCGCCGTCCTGTGTTCCCGCGACCCATCTTGAGACATCGGGCGCCAGCATCAGCCCCGAGCAAATCCGCCAGATACTGCGCTGGCGGGAGACAATCGGGCTGGGGGAGGTGATGAACTTCCCCGGGGTCATTCACGGTGATAGCAATATGCTGCGCAAGATTGCCCTGAGCCAGGGCAAGATTATCGACGGGCATGCACCCGGAGTCAGGGGGAAAGACCTCAGTGCCTATATCGCCGCCGGTATAGGCTCCGACCATGAATCGGTCACTCTTGAAGAGGCCAGGGAAAAGCTGGAAAAGGGCATGTTCGTCATGATACGGGAAGGCTCTGCGGAAAAGAACCTGGAGGCCCTGCTGCCGCTGGTCACCGACAAGACCTACAAACGGTGCCTCTTCGTCGTTGATGACCGCAGCGCTTACGACCTGCTCCACGACGGAGATATCGATGCCGTGGTGCGCAAGGCGATTCGCCTCGGCCTTGACCCGGTACGGGCCATCCAGCTGGCCACCATCAATGCCGCGACGTATTTTCGCCTTGACGGTCTGGGAGCAATAGCTCCCGGTTATTTCGCCAACGTGTTGGTGCTGGATGACCTGAAAAACCTGCGAGTGAACACGGTCTTCTACCGCGGCTGCCTGGTCGCCAGAGAGGGAAAGCCACTATTCTCACTGCCTGAAGTGGGCAACCGCTCGGTAATTGGAACGGTAAACATCAAACCGGTTACCCCGGAGAAATTGAGGTTACCTGCGCCAGCAGACGAATTGCCCGTTATTGAGGTCGTGCCGGGACAGATTGTTACCCGCAAACGCTATATGAAGGTGAAAATAGTCGATGGTCAGGTTGTTCCTGATACGGAAAGGGACATCCTGAAACTGGTGGTTGCGGAGAGGCACCAGGCAACCGGCAACATAGGAAAAGGAATGGTGACCGGTTTCGGGCTGAAGAAAGGAGCGCTGGCTTCCTCTGTGGCCCATGATTCGCATAACATCGTTGTCGTCGGGACGAGCGACGAAGATATACTGGCGGCGATTCGGGAGGTAGAGCGCCTGCAGGGCGGTCTGGCAGCAGTATCGAATGGACAGGTGCTGGCAAGCTTGGGTCTGCCCATCGCTGGGCTGCTCTCCGATGAATCACTGGAAAACGTGGCCGCCCAACAGGGAAAGCTGGAGCAGATAGCCAGGGAGCTTGGCGCCAGACTCCCCTCCCCTTTCGCCACGCTTTCCTTCCTTGCCCTGCCCGTGATTCCCGAACTCAAGCTCACCGACCTGGGACTGGTGGATGTTACTGAATTCAAGTTAATCAGTTGAATTTGAGACCGAGATAATGAGCATGCGTTTTACCAGACAGGAACCGATTTTTGAGAACCGCTACGATGCCGGCCGGCAGCTGGCGACCAGACTTGCGGCATACAAGGACCAGTCTGCGGTGGTGCTGGCAATCCCCAACGGCGGGGTGCTGGTGGGGCTGGGTGTGGCGCTGGCACTCAATGCCGATTTTAATGTCATCATCTCGCGCAAAATCCCCCTTCCGCTCAGCCCCGAGGGCGGTTTCGGCGCCGTGACCGACGATGGCACCACCATACTCAATGAGGACATGGTAAGGCGATTTAGCTTGAGCCAGCAGCAGATAAACTATCAGGTGAGCCGGGTAAGAGCTGACATCCGCCAGCGTAGTCTGCTCTATCATGGTAAAAAGCCACCCTCTCTGGTCAAGGGTAGAACGGTCCTCATCGTTGATGACGGGCTCGCTTCCGGTTATACCATGATGGCCGCCGTGGAATCGGTGCGCTACCGCCAGCCCAACGAGCTAATCGTCGCCGTACCGGTGGCCTCAGCCGCGGCACTGCCCAAGGTGGAGAAGGTGGCCAACAGGGTGTTGTCCTGTGTGGCTGGATTTGACCCGGAATTCTACGTCTCTGATTTCTATCGCTACTGGCACGACCCCAGCGATGAGGAAGTGCTTCAGTGTTTCAAGGAGTGGGGACTGCGTCACCGGCCGAATCTGGAGACAATGGGTAAGAAATAATTGAAAAAGTGTTGACAAATGGCGAATTATACCTTATAGTTATGCACTGTCAGTAAAAAAATGCTTCCCGTCGAGCTGAAGCTCGGGGAGAGAAGTAGCAGAAAGTTAAAAAGAGAATATTCTAATTGGCCTGGGATAATAACTTGAGGTGGGGGGCAGTGAACCACCACCCTTAGTTGGGCACTTGGGTGGTGGGGAGCCAATAGTGAAACCGACCCGCAGAGGTCGGTTTTATTATTTTATAAAGGGGGTGGGAGTGTTTGAAAGGTAAAAAAAGCAAGTAATTTAACAGGGTAATTTTAAAAGATAAAGAAAGGAGGTAGAAGGAGTGAAAAGGATTTTTAGTATCTTGTTTGCCGTGGTGCTGGTGCTGAGCTTCAGCCTGATACCAGCGACGCCGGTGATGGCAGCTACCATCAATGTCCCCGATGACCACTCAACTATTCAGGCGGCCATTAATGCTGCAGGTTCTGGTGACACCATAATCGTGCACGAGGGGACATATGTCGAGAACGTGGAGGTCTCCGTGTCCGTGACCATCCAAGCGGCGGCTGGAGAGGCTATGCCGGTAATCGATGGCAGTGCCAACGCTGCAAGTGGCTGGGCAGGTAGCGTTATCAGGATTGCCGCCGACGATGTGACCATTGATGGCTTTGAGCTAAAAGATGGTGCCAATGGAATTGCCGGGGTGACGTCAAACTCAGTGTTCAAGAATAACAAAATCCACGACAATTTGAACTACGTGGGATCCAATGGCATCGGCATTCTCCTCTGGGGCAAGAACGACAACAACGTGATTGAGAACAACAAAATCTACAAAAATGACCGCCAGGGCATATTCATTGGCTACAGCGATGCCACGAAAATTTCCACGGGTAATACCATCTCGGGCAATAAGATCCGCCATAACGGCTTATACACGCTGCCGAATGGTCCAGACGCATCAGCCTATGGAATCCAGCTGTGGAATGCTGATGAAAACACTATATCGGGTAATAAGATTCATCACCACGATGATTGGTTTCCTTCTCCAGGATCTGACTTTGCCCAGGGAATCTACCTCCACGACTCGGGCGACAATATTGTCACGAATAACGACCTTCATCACAATAACTACGGCGTTGGCATCTGGTGTCCTGCCCGTGGTGATGGTACAAACTTCATCAACTACAACAACATTTTCCAGAACACCGGATTTGGAGTCAGAAGCTTCGATGCAGTATTTCTGGATGCCACCAACAACTGGTGGGGCCATCGCTCGGGCCCGACACACTCTGGCAACCCTGGTGGTAAGGGGGACGAGGTCAGCGGCAAGGTTACTTATAAACCCTGGGAGCGGAAGCCTGTGACCCCGCGACGCTGACACCGCACTGAGCATCACCCCATGCCTCGGGATAAGAGTAGTATCTTGAAAGGAACCGGGAAAGGGGGCAGGGCTTTCGCCCTGCCCCTGTCTATTTTCTAAAGTCCCCCCAGCCCCCCATCCACGCCCAGGACCTGCCCGGTGATGTACCTCGCCTCCTCTGAAGCCAGAAACGCCACCGCTTCGGCCACGTCGCGCGGCGTGCCCAGGAAGCCGAGCGGTATTCGCTTCAGCATCTCCCCTTTCTGTTCTTCGCTCAACTGCTCGGTCATCCTTGTCTCAATGAAACCGGGGGCAATGGCGTTGACCGTAATGCCGCGCGAGCCGACCTCACGGGCAATGGTCTTGGTAAAGCCGATTACCCCGGCTTTGGATGAGGCATAATTCGCCTGACCGGGATTGCCCACAATACCCACGATGCTGGATATGCTGACGATGCGACCCCAGCGCTGCTTGACCATCTGCCGCAGCACGGCGCGCGTGCATAAAAAAACGCTCTTCAAGTTCACGTTCAGTACCGCTTCCCAGTCCTCGTCCGACATCCGCATTAGAAGCTGGTCACGGGCAATGCCCGCGTTATTCACCAGAATATCAATCCGCCCGAATTTGTCAGTCGCTTTTTCCACCAGGCCGGCAACGTCGGACGTGGAAGTGACGTCGGTCATGACCGCCAGGCTCTGCCCTCCCATTTTTCTTATTTCTTCAGCCACCGGCTCCGCGTCCGCAACATCACTCACCACACAGGTCGCGCCAGCCTCGGCCAGCCTGAGCGCTATTTCTCTCCCGATGCCACGGGCACTGCCGGTCACAATGGCTACTTTACCGGATAAATCCATATTTACCTCCTTGGATTATGCCGTAATACTGCTTACCGCCTGTGCATCCCCGATATTTATGGTCTGGACTTCGCGGTTTATGCGCCTTATCAGGCCGGAGAGTATCTTTCCCGGTCCTATTTCAAGGAACGTGGTCACGCCCTCATCAATCATATATTCCACCGAGCGCTGCCACTGGACACAGTTGACCATCTGCTGGATAAGCTCTTCTTTAACTTCCTGCGCCGTTGTCAGGGGCCGTGCGGTGGTATTGGCAATGATGGGGATAGTCGGGTCGGCAAAGGTAAGCCGGGAAATAATCTCCGTCATGTCCTCCACGACGGGCTGCATCAATGGAGTATGAAACGCCGCGCTTACCGGCAGCGGTATTACACGGGCCGCTCCCCTGTTTTTGGCCAGTTCCATGGCCTGAGAAACACCATCGCTATCGCCGCCTATAACCAGCTGACCCGGCGAATTCACGTTCGCAATGCAGGTTCCCGTCTGCTGGCATATCTCAAGCAGCGACGATTCTTCAAGGCCGATAACCGCCGCCATACTTCCGGGGCGGACAGCGTCGGCTTCATGCATCCGACGACCCCGCTCCCTTGCCAGATAGACCGCGGTCTTGAAATCAAACACGCCGGATACAGCCAGGGCAGTATACTCGCCGAGGCTGTGACCGGCCACAAACCGGGCTTGCGGCAGACTGGCATTGGCCTCACGGGCAGCTTCCAGGCAGGCGAAACTGACAACCAGGATGGCCGGCTGGGCATTATTGGTCTGTCGCAGTTCCTCTTCTGGACCATCAAAGCAGAGCCTGGAGAGAGGAAATCCCAGCACTTCATCAGCCTGATGGAAGATAGCCTTTGATGAAGCGAATTGCTGATACAGGTCACGCCCCATCCCCGCCCACTGCGAGCCCTGACCGGGGAAGACGTAAGCTACTCTGGTTGCTTCGACCATGAATTTACACCGTGAGCTAAGTTGGTGAAAAGTGTTTTATGTTGACCCTGGTGCCGGGCCTGATGTCTCAATGACCTCTCTGCCGGCATAGTTGCCACAGATGAGGCAAACGTGGTGCGGCAGCTTCGGGTTATGGCACTGGGGGCAGTAATCCAACTGGGGGGGCTTCAATGCCATATGACTTCGCCTTTTATCACGGCGCGCTTTGGATATCTTTCTTTTCGGTAACGCTCCCATAATCTACCAATCCTCTAGCTTTATTTACTGAACTAACGCAGATTCATCAATTTCGACCAGCGCGGGTCAACAGTCCGCACCGGGCAGCCACAGGGTCCCTGGTTTAAATTACGCCCGCACTCCGGGCACAGACCCTCGCAGCCTTCACGACATAGCGGCTTCATCGGTATCAACAGCAATGCATACTGGCGTACTGCCTCCCTCAAGTCAATTATGTGGTGCTCATCGATGGTGAAGGAACCGAGCTCCCCGGAAGTCTCAAGCGGCAGCCCGCTGTTGACGTCAATGGTCTGAATATATTCCTCCTCAAAATTGATATCCAGCGGATAACGCAACGCACTCAGGCAGCGGCCGCAGGTAAGCTCAAGCTCGGTGTGCAGTCCTGCCCTGGCCAGAATGCCTCGCTGCGTTCTGAGCAAGCTGATTTCACCGCTGAATGCATTGTCACGTTTATCCTCGGCAATATCGAGCGCTTCGTCTATTTTATATTTACGGGACGACCCGATTGGTTCCTTGAGCAACTGGGAAACATTCATCTCCATAGCAGCCACCTCCTCGCCAGCCAGTTCATTCCATTATAAGGCAACCGGCGTATTCGCCGCAAGCTTGGTGAAGCGTGATGCTACGAGTTCACCGCTTTGATTATGGTGATGAGGCCGTCTTTGAGGTAATCCCTTCTGGCCTCGGCAAGCTGGTTTCTGGCCAGTAGCACGTCCAGCCCGCCCTGCGCCAGGTAATCTTTGAAACAACGATGATGGTTTCTGCCGGCGAAAAATTCAAGAACCCTGACCAAATAGGATAGCATCTTTTTAGGCTGTGGAACCTGAAAATCGAGGAAAATCAAAGCGCCGCCTTTCCTGACCACCCTTTTCATTTCGGCAATTATTTTATCCCGGGCGGCTCTCTCTTTTTCGTGCAGAGCGAAGGTTATGGAGGCATAGTCAAAGCTGTTATCCTTGAATGGCAGATGGCAGGCATTAGCCCGCTGGAATGAGACATTGCTTGTTTTTCTTTTATCTTTCCGGGCCAATTCGAGCATATTCGGGTCCAGGTCAATGCCGGTAGCTATAATACCGGCCCTGGCGTAATAAAAGACCTGGTCTCCGGTCCCACAGCAGACATCCAGAACCCTGTCCCCGGCCTTCATCCTGGAAAAGTATATGGTGTAAAGCCTGACGCCTCGCAAAAAGGGGTCTATTAAAGTTGAGTAGTTTAAGAAAAGCATGGCTGTTAGTCAATCTCTCCAGATTCCTAGATAATGATTCGTCCCACGCAGCAAAAGTTAAGTGATTATCTCTTCTTCAGTTTCTCGGTGAGCAGCGGCACCACCTGGAACAGGTCGCCGACGATTCCATAGGTGGCCACCTCAAAGATGGGGGCATTGGGGTCGTCATTGATGGCGACGATACACTCCGAGGTCTGCATCCCCACCACGTGCTGCAGCGCACCGGAAATGCCAACGGCGATATACAGCCTGGGGCACACCGTTTTCCCGGTCTGGCCTATCTGGTGCGAATATGGTATCCACCCCTCGTCCACCACCGCGCGGGTAGAACCAACCGCCGCGCCCATGGCCGAGGCCAGCTCTTTAATCATCTCGAAATTTTCCGCCTTCTCCAGACCGCGCCCCCCGGCCACGACAACATCCGCCTCCTCGATTCTCACCGTTTCCGTTATTTCCTCAACAAACTCGATAAGCTTCGTCCTTGAGGTAATGCGCTCCCGATTGAAGTCTACCTTTATTATTTCGCCTTTACGACTGCCATCAGGCTCACGCTTTGAAAAGACATGAGGCCGTACCGTGGCCATCTGCGGTCGCGCTTCGGGGCAGGTGATGACGGCCATGATATTGCCACCAAAGGTCGGCTTCGTCTGCAGCAGAAGTCTTTTCTCAGCATCGATATCAAGGTCAATACAGTCAGCGGAAAGCCCAGTCTTCACCGCCGCCGCCACACGGGGAATAAAGGCGCGTCCCAGCGCGGTGGCCCCGGCCAGGACAATCTCCGGTCGGTGCCGCTGAATCATTTCGACGAGCTGCTGCATCAGGAGGTCCTCCTGATTGTTTGCCAGCGCGGGATTATCGACAAGATAGCCCTTGTCAGCGCCGTGAGCAATAAGCCGGTCAATCTCGCCGATATCATGACCGAAACAGACGGCGCTCAATTCCGTCTGCAATGCATCGGCCAGATCTCTCCCCTTGGCCAGAAGTTCGTAGACGACGCCCTTGATTTCGCCGTTTCGCTGCTCGGCAAATACCCAGACACCACCGTAATTCTCGCTACCCATATCTTTCTGCCTTTACAAGAGTCCGTTATCCTTTAACCGCCCAAGCAGGCAGTCAACTTGATTTTCCAAATCTCCCTGAAATATTTCGCCCTGGCAGGCCCGCTGGGGCGTGAATATTTTGATGACCCGGGTAAAAGAGCCGGACAGGCCGACCTTATTCTTGTCTATGTCTATCTCCCCAGCTCCCCAGACCGGGATGACGGCGCTTTTCGACCGAGCAAGGCCACGGAGAGAGGGAAGTCGCGGTGTGTTGATTTCCTTGACCACGGTGAGCACGGCGGGCAGGGGGCTCTCAATGACCTCGTATCCATCTTCCACCATGCGCCGGACGCGCATCCCGCCATCAGCTACTTCCTCTATCCCGCTGACATAGGCGATAAACGGGACATCCAGCATCTCGGCGAGTTGTGGACCAACATGTCCGGTATCACCGTCCAGCGTCTGCCGACCGCAGATGACAAGGTCATACTGTCCCATTTTGCGAATCGCTACCGAGAGCGTGTAAGAGGTCGCCCAGGTGTCCGCGCCGGCGAATGCCGGGTCGCTCAACAGAATGCCCTCGTCGACGCCAAGGGAGATGGCTTCTCGCAGGGCGGTTTCTGCCTGCGGCGGGCCCATGCTGATGGCGGTTACCTGACCGCCGAATCGCTCCCTCAGCCGGACCCCTTCCTCAATGGCATAGTTATCAAAAGGATTTATGATATTTTCGATTCCCTGGCGGATAAGGGTGTTGGTCTCGAGGTCGATTTTCACCTGCGTGGTGCCGGGCACCTGCTTCAGGCAGACGACGATGTTCATTCCGTCCTTGCCTTTCGCTTCCTCAGTTCAACGGCAATGGCATTGCGCAGTATTTGATTGGCGCCTTCATATATCTGGGTGATTTTGGCGTCCCGCATCATCTTCTCCACCGGGAAATCCTTCATATAGCCCGTACCGCCGCATATCTGCAGCGCGTCGGTGGTGACCTTCATCGCCACATCCGAGGCAAACACTTTAGCCATTGCTGACTCTTCGGTAATCTTTCGGGCGCCGCTATCGACCGTCCTTGCCGTTGCATAGACCAGCGCCCGAGCGGCTTCAACCTGAATGGCCATCTCCGCCAGCATGTCCTGCACCACCGCCAGAGAGATAATCGGATGTCCAAACTGGATGCGCTGCTGGGCATAGTCCACGGCCACTTCCAGTGCCCCCTGCGCGATACCAACCCCCTGCGCCCCGATGCCCGGTCGTGAACGGTCAAAGAGCCTCATCGCCTGGATAAATCCCATTCCTGCCTTGCCGATAAGATTCTCCTCTGGAACCAGACAGTTGCGGAAGATTAGCTCCCGGGTTGCTGATGCCCGGATACCCATTTTTTTCTCTTTCTTGCCAAAGGTAAAGCCCGGTGTTCCCTTTTCGACGAGGATGGCGCTGGTGCCGCGTACACCTCTGGTCTTATCGTTCAGGACTATCACCGTATAGAGTTCGGCTTCACCGCCGTTGGTGATGAACTGCTTGGTGCCGTTGAGCAGATAGCCACCTTCAACCTTGTCCGCGGTCAGCTTGATGGCACTGGCATCGCTGCCCGCCGTGGCCTCGCTGATGGCGAAGGCGGTCAGCTTTTTGCCAGCGGCGATATCCGGCAGGTATCTGCGTTTCTGCTCCTCGGTTCCATATTCCATCAGGGTATAACAGCCAAGGGCATTCACAGCAAAGGTTGTGGCTACCCCAGCGCACACCCGACTCAACTCTTCCACCACCAGGCACAGTTCCAGGCAACCGCCACCCAGCCCTTCGTACTCTTCCGGGACGAAAACACGGAACATATCGGCATCCGCCAGGTCCTTTACAATTGCCCAGGGGAACTCTTCCTTTTCATCCAGCTCAGCCCGTACCGGCAGGATTCTCTCCTCCGCAATTTTTCGGGCCAGGCTTTTGATTGTTTTCTGCTCTTCAGTTAAAAAATATTCCAAGGAAATACTCCTTTCCTATCCAGGCCGTACATCTGTATTCGTGGAAATGCAATGAACAGTCCGCTTCCTCCGGTAGAAATCTAGTAAAATTATAGGCAAAGCCCCTTGCTGCCGTCAAGGTAAGACTACGATATACACCTTGACATAGTCCGTCGTGGTGGCTATACTAACGATTGCCGAGTATAAGCGAGAACGTTCAGTCTGGTAGAAAGGGGGTGTATCTGGTGGCAGCCAAAGCATTTGTATTGATTGAAACCGAGGTAGGTAAAACCAGGGAGGTGGTTGCTGCCCTGCAAAAATTGAACGGCGTTGTGTCCGTGGATACCGTGACGGGTCCTTATGACATCATTGCCATTCTGCAGGGCGAGAGCCTGAATGATATCGGCGACCTGGTTACCGGGAAGATTCACCCTGTTCCCGGCATATCCCGTACGGTGACCTGCCTGGCAATTTAAGTTACGCTTGCAGCGCCCTCAATACTTCATTAACTATCTGCTCATCGGTTGAAGCGCCAGCCGTTATTCCGGCGTGGCGTTTGCCTTCCAGCCAGAAAGTCTGGATTTCAGCGGCGGTTTCGACCAGATGCGTTTCCGCCACCTGAGAGCACAATTCGGCCAGACGATTGGTATTGGCGCTGTGGTGCCCGCCGACCACAAGCATCAGGTCCACCTGACCGGCCAGTTCGATGGCGGCGGCCTGGCGTTCCCTGATATCGTGGCAGATGGTATCGATAATCCGTATTTCCGAATCCCGTACAAAAGCAGTATCAATCAGTTTCCTGACGAATTCAGTGAAGTGGGTCGGTACTTGCGTGGTCTGGGAAAGAATTCCAATGCGGCGCGGTATCTGGTCCAGCTTGGCAATGAACTTTTCGTCAAGTGCGGCGATACCGTTTCCCTTGGCCCAGCCGAGAATACCCCTGACCTCCGGGTGTTCTGCATCACCGTAAATAACCACCAGAAAGCCGGCTTCCGCCAGCCTCCGGGTCGCCACCTGTGCTCGAAGCACGAACGGGCAGGTGGTGCTGATGATTTCAATATTCCTGGCTCTGATTTCCTCCTCAAGCTGCGGACTTATCCCGTGAGAGCTGGTTACCACCACATCGCCGCGGATATCTTCCACATTTTTAGCCACCTTCACGCCGAGCTCCGCCAGCTTTTGCAGTACCTGCCGATTATGCACCACCGCCCCCAGCGTTTCCACGCCGCCACGCTCACGGGCCACCTTTTCCAGTATATCAAGGGCTCGTTTCACACCGAAACAGAAACCTACCTTGTCCGCCTTTTCAATCGTCATCTTGCTCGCTTTATTCTTCACCATATTGCCCCCGATATTCTCCGGGCAACAGCTCAGCAATACGTGCCATTATGGAATGCGTGAACTCCGCAAGCTGTTCCTTGGTCACCTTGCCATTCACCGACGGAAGATTAAACGGGCGCCCGATATTCACCGTGATTCTGGGACGGCGCAACCACCAGGTAAGGCCGGTTATCTTTTCGGTGCCATAAATTCCCACCGGCAATATAGGAACACGATTTCGTACCGCGATGAGCGCCGAGCCGGAAAAGGCATCTACTATCTGCGCTTTCATGCTCCGTCGTCCCTCTGGAAAGACAATCAACGCCTTTCCCCTGCCGAACCACTTCTCGGCGAAGCGCAGTGCCTCCCGGTTCATGCCGCCGCGTCGTACCGGAAAGGCGCCATAGTTGCGGACGATATACCTCTGAATCCGGTGCAGGAATAACTCCTCCTTGGCCATAAACATCGCCTGCCGGTTGATACTGCAACCCATTATCGCCGGGTCAGCCAGATTTAGATGGTTGGCCACAACGAGTAACGGCCCCTCATCCGGAATTTGCTCTCTGCCGAACACCCGCCACCGGGTAAAGAGGACCAGAATCATACGGGTCAGGTAACGGCCGCCGTAATATATCCAGTGCATTTTATACCTAAATAAAAAATCAGTACCTTTCAATTATAGCGATGAGGCAAGCTAAAGACAATGAAAGCGTTAACGAGCCGATGGTCCTACAGAATCAGGTTCAGCAACCCTCCCACGGAAAGGGCCACGACGAGCATTATGGCGGCTGCCTTGAGCATTGCCACTGCGCCCAGTTCCCTGAGGAGCACCACAAAGGTAGCGATGCAGGGGAAGAACATCGCCAGAACGACGGTGCCGACGACCAGCTGTTCCGAGGTCAACGCCAGAGGAGCCAGCATACCCACGGCCACATCTTTCCGCAGGAAGCCTATCGCCAGCGCCACCACCGCTTCCTTGGGCAATCCCAGCAGGCCGGTTACCACCGGTGCCACGAAATTGGCGATGACATCGAATACACCCAATGCATACAGTATGTTCATCACCAGAACGGCGCCCAGGATAATCGGGATGGCTTCATGCAGAAAACCATAAACCCTGAGCCATAGCTTCTGAAACACAGCCCGCCACGGCGGTATTCGATAGGGTGGTATTTCGATTAAAAGCTCGGGGCTGAATCCCTTCACCATGCGGTTTAGTATAAAACCGAGAACCACCCAGACTATGAAAAGGGTCCCGTAGACGATGGCGACGTATTGAATCCCGCGCTGTCCTACCAGCCCGATGACCATTGCCTGCAGCGCAGCGCAGGGCACGGCGATGGAGATAAGCGTGGCCGCGATGAACCTCTCTCTTTTGCTTTCCAGTATCCTCGTTGCCACAATCGCCGGCACGTTGCAACCGAGTCCCAGCAACGTGGGAATAATGGCGTAACCGTGAAGACCCAGGCGGTGCATGATGGTGTCCATGAGAACGGCCAGACGCGGCAGGTAACCGACATCCTCAAGCAGTCCGAGCACGAGATAGAAAGCGACGATATAGGGCAGTACCATGGCAAGGGGCACATAGAGCCCGGTGGTCAGCAGACCAAATGACTCGAGGTAATTGACTTCACCGGCCACGATACGACCGAGCAGCACCTCATGGATAACACCGGAGCCGCCCATAAGGTCGCTGAAAAGAAGTACTACCGGCGTCCATAGGTACTCAAATATGGGGTCTAAAACATAGGTAATCAGGCTCTCACCGATGAAACGGATACCAAGGAACATGCCCACGAGAACTACCGCAGCGATGATTATGCCGATTATTGGTTGGACACTGGCATCCTCCAGGCGCTCCAGCCAGGTATGGTGACGGTGGGTGACCTGCTGCACCTGTTCCACAATGTTGCCGATGGCTGCCCACCGTTCATCGTGACTGCTTGGCGGCAACTTGGGCATCCTGGCCACGGGAACGCTTTCCACCAGTTCCTTGATTCCCTGCCCGGTCACCGCCACCGTGGGAATAACGGGGACGCCGAGCAACTTTTCAAGTCGCTCCAAATCAATGTGGATGCCCCGGTGACCGACGTCGTCCCACATGTTCAGGGCCACAACCATGGGGACGCCTTTTTCCAGTAACTGGAGCGTCAGATTCAGGTTTCTCTCCAGGTTGGTGGCATCAATCACATTGATGACCACATCGCCGGTGGCGAGCATCTCAAGGGCGATTTTCTCCGCCTCACTGGTTGGCTCCAGGCTGTAGGTGCCGGGCACGTCAATCACCGCCATCGTCTCTTCCCCGACCTTCATCAGCCCCTGCGTGTAACCAACCGTGGTTCCCGGATAGTTGGAGGCGATAACCCGCACGCCCGTCAATCGTGAGAAAACGACGCTCTTGCCGACATTGGGATTGCCCATGAGGAGGATTTTACTCAGGACACCCCTTTTACCCCGGCGATTTTTAACGTTGGTACTGGCACCGTGACACGCCATTCCCCTCCTCCCCCCTCACTGGTCGAGCTCAACAAGAATTTTATTCGCCATGCCAAACCCGATGGCCAGCCGGGTACTGCCCAGCCGCACAGTTACCGGTCCTCGCATCAGCATCGAACTGACCTTGGTAATTTTCCTGCCCGGCCTGATACCCAGCGCGCTGAGACGGCTCACCAGCCCCACCCCTCCGTCTACCTTCACCACCTTGCCACTCTGCCCGGGATACATCTGCCTTAAATTCACCTGCTTCGTTATGGTCATATTTCCACCTTTTTATGGAGCAATTTTATCGTGGAGACCGGCGAGATTGTTGAAGATCACGCTTTTGCCCACATTCGGGCTGCCAACAATGCCCTCCTTGCTGAGGTAGTCGCCATCCAAGTGCGTTCTGGCTCCATGGCAGCCACCACCCGCTCGCCCTAACCTAAGCGTGTTCAATACTTTTTGCCAGAGAGCCATTTTCCTAACTTCCCTTAGGCATGAATTCTCTTGTCTCCGCCGCGGCTTTCATCTCTTTCTTCACCTTGATGGGGCGGGAGAAATACCAGAAAGTGGTAGCCAGATAGGAGAGGTAGAGGACGACCTCCAGAAGCTCGGGGTTGCCGTTGTAGCCGAAAAGGGTCTTCAGAAAACTCCCCACCCCCGC
>SDBT01008707.1_pt1 | contig 16535 bp, 10 predicted proteins | sample 2277101 | NCBI WGS metagenome assembly SDBT01 (sample SAMN10404973, study PRJNA504765) | marine sediment metagenome | isolation source: marine sediment core GS10_PC15, 103 cmbsf | place: Arctic Ocean: Southern Knipovich Ridge | collected 2010 | reverse complement strand
TCCTTGGCCATCGAGGTCCTCCTTGCGGCATTCCGCTAAAGAGTACCTTATCCGATTCTTATTAAACCGGAAATTATTGCATGGCACAATCCGGAAATTATCACGTGGCGGCGACAACACAAAGAAAAATTACTCTTTCTCTTTTTTTTTATAGTCAGTTCGTTGTCTTCGCCTGTTCTCTATTTAACATCTTGTTTTGAGTATGATAAACTTCAGGTTTGATGTCCTCAGGAAAAACCACAAAAAAATACTTGAGATTTATTGATATCTCCAAGAGGAAAGCCTATGAATCAAGACCCTGGAAATCCTATTGAAAAACTTGAACTTCAAGAAAATGAAGGTGAAGAGAATGTCGGATTTGCAAGACGTTTTGTCAGCTCTGCCATAAACAGTCTTCAAAAAGTCCGGTCCGGGATGAAAAATGAATGGCGCGAAACACAGGAAATGGCCGATTCATTCTTTAAAGTGCTGGAACATAAATTGAATTTGAATGAACGGAATGAACCACCCAGTAAGGAAGAAGTCAAAAAGGCTCTCGAACAACTACTGGATGTAGGCCGCTTCTCATTTTTTGCTTCCATATCCATTCTACCGGGTGGAGGAGTATCTTTGATTGGCCTTGAATTATTGGCCAGGAAATTTGGTGTAAAAAATTTTTCATTTGTGCCTTCTTCCTTCAGAAAAAAGCATGAATAAAAGCACTAGAATTAGAAAGATTGGGGCCTGGCCTTCCCAACTTGACTTATTCCAAAATTAGTCAAGTTGGGAAGGCCAGGCCCCAATTCATTTATTTAATTTCTTCGTAGTGTTTTTCCATCATTGTCCGGAATTTTTTCATCAGATCCTCATTCAGTTCCAGATAAGGTTCTGCATCTTCTGGGAGAAAAGCTTTATAGGGATGGTCCTTTGAATAGGCCTCGAACTCATCCCGAATCTTCTGAAGTTCTTCCGGTTGGGTCATCAGATCAATAGCCGTGGCGGCAATAACCTTTGCCCCGGCATTGAGCCCTTTCCAGGCCGTCGAGCCGAAGTTGCAGGCCACCGATGACCAGTGATGACTGATAGCACCCGGAACCTGCCCTGGAAAACGGAGTGTTGCCGTGGGTGTAATGAGGGTCACATCCCCTACATCCGAAGATCCCCCTCCAACAAAAGTACGCTGGCGGTCGCTGAGTCTTCCCACCCGGGAGGACATCCCTGTCTCCCGCCTGCCCAGCTCTTTTTGAAGGGCCTTGGCAAAAGTCTGTTCTTCCTCTGACCATTCCGGCATCCCTACGATATCGATGTTCTTCTGTATGGCTTCAGCCATGCCTTTATTCGCATGTCTTTGATGGACGGCAGCGATGATCCGGACATCCTCTAATTCCGTACCGGTGGCAATGGCTCCTGCCTTAGCGCAGTTGAGTACCCTCTCGTACATTTCCTCAAGTCGGTCATCACTGTTTCTGACATAGTACCAGACACTAGCTCTATCGGGGACTACGTTAGGGGCTTCTCCTCCCTGCATGATGACATAGTGCATGCGGTAGGTGTACAGCAGATGCTCTCTGAGGTAATTAGTGGCCACATTCATAATCTCGACAGCATCCAACGCACTCCGTCCACTCCAGGGAGATCCTGCGCTATGAGCGGTCTTTCCCTTAAACGTAAAGATGGTCGAAAAAAGAGCATTTCCGCCTACGCCATAGCTCGTCCCCATTCCACTTGAACTGTGATTGTCGATCACCGCATCGACACCCTCAAAAAGACCGGCCCGGATCATGTAAGGCCGGCTGATTACTGTCTCTTCAGCCGGTGAACCAAAAACCTTTATCGTGCCCTCCATCCCGTATTTGTCCATGGCCTCTTTAATCGCAATAGCTGCTGAAGCTGCAGCCACGCACATCGTATTGTGTCCACATCCATGACCGGGTGCGCCTTCCACGACAGGCTCCTGTCTTGGCACCCTGCCCTTCTGGGAAATCATCGGCAGGGCATCAAATTCTCCAAGGAGGCCAATCACAGGTTTTCCCGATCCATAGGTAGCCACAAAACAAGTGGGCATCCCGGCCAGCCCCCGTTCCACGGTGAAACCGGCATCTTCCAAAATGTCGGCTAAAAGAGTGGATGACTTGCTTTCTCGAAGGCCCAACTCAGCATATGACCAGATAGCATCTGAAATTTTTCCAAATTTTTCAACAATTTCGGGCTGACTCAACCAATCGAGGGCCAATTTTTTCTGTTTGGGTATTTTCTTCTGTGCCCCAAAACTGGGCAGACTTATCATAAAAAACACCAAACAAATGATTGTGATTAAAAACAAACTTTTTTTCATAGTGTTCACCATCATGTTCTCTCCTTATTTAAAAGAAATTTTCTTTTCGACCGTTCCTCCCTTTTCCGAAACAACCTTGATCACGGCTGAAGGAGAACCTGTCTTTGAGGCTTTAACCATCCACTCCACTATCTCGGTAGGTGGATCCATTCTTGAGGATGTCCCGGAAAGATGTCCGATATCAGCCACTGCCTGTCCCATCTCCAGAGATGCTCCTTTTAGAGAAAGAAAAACCTTAACCGTTTTGGCCGTCCGGTTTTCAATGGCATGCTGCGTAACATTTGTCGGAAGGTATCCCTGATTCTGTATGCTGGCCGTTATTTTAAAATACCCGGCATCTCCTGGAATCACGGAGACATCTGTGATCTGCACTTGAGGAGATTTAGAGACTAGATAGAGGTTCCATTCCGTGTGTTTTTTCAGAAAATCCTCAAATTTTTCTCCAGGAGTGCACATCAAGTTTGTGTAGGCCTTTCTTTTGGGATCGTAGGTCTTGCGAACAAAGCCCCCAATTTCCACCTCGCCGAGCTGGGGATGATCAAAGGACTCCCAATCAACAAAAATCTTTCCTCCCATCTCCTCTTCATTCCACTTCAGTCGTTCCAAATCCGTTACACGACCATCATTGTCGTAGTCACAGAAAGGATTCAGAGAGCCCATCTCAGGCACCCAGGAAAATACTCCATAGTGATCATACGCCCATCCGATCATCACACCGAATATGGCACCGCTGCGCGGAGGAGCACTTCGACCCAAGACTTTTTGCACACGCTGTCCATTTATTATCTCTGTATATTTTTGTCCAAAAGTTTCGAAATTAGCCTCATCTTGTCTAGGAAAAGCAATCTCTTCTCCGGTGATTGGATCGAAATTACGGTTCGTCGGCGGCCTGTAGAGGAAATTCCCGGACATATGATGATTGATCACACCTGTTACATTCAGATGGGAAAGAAGGAATTCAGCCACGGCACGAGTTTCCGGCTCAGAGAGAGGATAAAATCCGGCCCCGCTCTGCACACTTTCCTGCTGCCACCGTGAAGGCCAATTGCGGTTGATATCCAATCCTCCCACACCGTCTTCGTTAAACCGGCCGTCATTATCATTATCGATCCCTTCGGAATAGACCGTCCATTCTCCCTTTTCGCCTTCACCACGGCGTACCATCAACCGAGGATCATCGGGTGATGTTTTCCACTGTCCCTTTTCATCTTTTACCCGCATTTGAGTCAGATGAAAATCACCGTTTAAATCCTCCCCCGGATCGTCATCCAGAAACCCATCTCTGTCCGAATCATGAGGCCGGACACTGCTGCGCATGCTGTCCGGTTTTCTCAGGTAGTGCTCGGAACCGTCGGGATTGAGCTTGGGCATGATATAGATAGTCCGTGTGTCCACAAGACCGGTGATGAATGGATCCTTTCCATACTGGGTGACAAGAGTGTCTATAGTTTTCAGACAGACTTCCGCACCAAAGACTTCACTGGCATGCAGGTTGCCGTCAATCCAGTATCCCGGCTTTTCCAAACCCCCTCCGGTTGCCTTGTTGGTAATTTCCAGCACCAAGAGGTCACGGCAGAGAAAACTCTTTCCGATGTTGTGAAGCTTAGTGATATTCGGGTAGGTTTTTGTCAAACCGTTCAAATAATCGACAACTTCTCCGAAGGTATGGTTAAATTCGAATTTGAGCTCTTCAGCGGATATCAATGCACTCAATGAGAAAATTGAGAAGAAAACAATTGTTTTTAACCATGGCCTTTTTTTATGTTTTTGAAATACCATCGATCCCTCCTTTAATCCTTTTTTTTTATCGTAACATCCCGCATTTTATACGACGTAATCATCCATCTCCATCTGCCTGAGCTCTTCGGCAATGACTTTTTTCACGTTGTCCGGCATGTCGGTTTCCCTTGCGAGCATCGGCTTGAGTCCCTTTCCTAATCCATCGTCGATAAAATGTGGCTTGATGTAATTGGAATCCCAAGTCCTGTCTGCGAAGGAGCGGCTCTCCAGAGTTTCAAAAAAGCTTTTGATCCCTTTGGCCGGATCGCCTTCGATCTCACGGAAATAAGATCCATAGATGTGCAGGGAGTCGGCAATATCCATATACCGCCCCACACGGACCGGTTTTCCGGTTCTCTTAGAGAGGGATTCGGCGATTTTCTTCATTAAAGTCGTCAAGGCGATCACATTTTCGAACCAGGCTTTAAACAGATCCCGGCTTCTCCAGTGCGAGTTCATGTTAAAAACATAGCCCCCTTGGCCGTCGTCACAGAGACGCCCCCACAGTCGCTGAAGGCATGGCGGATCATCCGTGGGAGGATCGAGTTTGGGATTCCAGGTAATGGCTTGCGCTCTTCGCGTATAGGCTGTTTCAGAAAGCTTATCAATGATATACCCGATCTGATTCACCACTTTGTCCTCTATCCGATATTCAAACAATCGCTCATGATAAGTATAGGTCCAGCGGGTATCCTTACTGTCCTGACCTTTGAGAATTTCCTCAACAGGTTTGACCCAGTAGTCATGAGCTCCATGGACAACTTCCTGGACATATTCAGCAAGGCCTCCGAGTCCATCGGCAAAGGAACGGTGAAATCGAGGCTGACTAAAAGGATCATTGACGACGATTAAGACTGAAGCATCCTTGCTGGGGGGATCTTCGGGCCCGTCATACTCTGTATGAATAGGGATGCCCTTTTCCCAAACCTCTTTGATGGCTCTTTCGTATGCTCTGGGAATGGTGTCTTCCATAACTGTCAAGACTGGAATATTTCCGGTTAACATAGACTCTCCTTTTCTGTGTGTTTTAAACTCAATATCCGATGGCCCAACCGTTGGTTCGTTTGTCTGCGGCACCGACATATAAACCCGATACCGGGTCGATAAATATGCTGTGGGCATCTCCCTGACGGCTGACTTTTCTGAGGGTATGCCCCAAAGATTCCAGGCTCCTCACCAATCTTTTGGACAGGACAAATTCTTCTATGCTTAATCTGTCGGGCATCCATTCATGGTCCATCCGTGCGGCCGCAACCGCATCCTGGATGTTCATATCGAAGTCGATCACATTGATAATGATGTTTAGAACCGTATTGATGATGGTTCTGCCTCCCGGACTCCCGGTAATCATAAACGTTTTACCATCTTTGACGACAAGGGTCGGCGTCATTGAACTCAACATTCTTTTGTAGGGCTTGATCAAGTTGGCATCGGTCCCTATTGAACCCCGATCGTTTGTGTATCCTGATTTTGAGTTAAAATCATCCATCTCGTCATTGAGGAGAATACCGGTCCCTTCGGCAATCACCTTCGATCCAAATCCGTTGTTCAGCGTGTAGGTTGTGGCCACGGCCAATCCGTCACTGTCAACCACAGAATAATGGGTGGTGTCACTGCCCTTTTCCAGGGTAAGAATATCTTCCCCTAATTCCTCGCTGGGAACAGCCTTATCGAGTCGAATATTTTTCCGCACGCTTTCGGCATATTCCTTTGAAGTCAGTCTTTCGACCGGAAGCTCGACAAAATCACCATCCCCAAGATGGCGGGCTCTATCTAAAAACGCCAGTTTCATGGTTTCGGCAATCAAATGTATGGTTTCAGGTGCATACTTCTTCATGGTTCCCAGCTCAAATCCCTCGAGAATATTCAGCATTTCTATTAGAGCCGTTCCTCCGGAGCTGGGCGTAGGCATTGAGACAATCTCAAATCCCCTGTAACTCCCTTTTAATGGCTTTCTGATGTGGGCCTCATAGTTGGCCAAATCTTCTTTTGTGATCAATCCTCCGTGTTTTTCCATGTCTGCGACAATCATATCGGCAATTTTCCCTTTATAAAATGCATCCGGCCCTTTTTCAGCTATTTTCTTGAGAGATTCGGCTAATTCCTGCTGGACAAAAATATCGCCCTCTTCAAAATCCGTTCCATCTGATTTGGAAAATATTTTGATTAACTCGGAAAAGTTTCCATATCTTTCTCTCAAGCTGTTAAATGAAGACGCACGATCTTTAGTCAGGGAAAATCCTTCTTCGGCAAGAAGAATAGCGGGTTTAATCACCTCTTCCCATGACAGACGCCCATATGTCTTTAAAACAAGATCAAAACCCTTGACCGTACCGGGAATCCCGACGGCAAGATGCCCGAGAGTGCTCTTCGATCGTTCAATTTCTCCTTCTTCGTCCAGATACATATCTTGGGTGGCCAGTCCAGGGGCCATCTCCCTGAAATCGACAGCCACGGATTCACCTGTTTCGGGGAACCGGATTATCATAAATCCACCACCTCCAATATTACCCGCAAAAGGATAGGTCACAGCCAGGGTGAGTCCTACAGCTACGGCCGCATCCACCGCATTCCCTCCTTTTTTTAAGATATCTATTCCCACTTGAGAAGCAAACCGGTCAACAGAGACAACCATCCCATTCCGGCCAACAACCTCAATCTCTTTTTTGCAGGCCAAGGGAAAGAGAATAACGATAGAAAGTACAACAACAAATATTTTATTCAAGTATTTTGTCTTCAATATAACTTCTCCTTTTCAGTCCCAATAATTTTCTTTTATTAAATGCATCTTCTTCTTATCATATTCTCTTCAATCTTTTCAATCCCTTTCTAGTTTCCTAGTTTCCAGTCTTCATGTAATCAAAGTCTTGCAAAAATCTGATCTAAAATAATATGATTGGTCTCTATTAAAAATAAAAATCTTCTCATTATTTACTGAGGAACACATTTTCTGGAGGAAAATATGAAAAAATTTCTGACAGTTTTGCTTTTTACGATCTTTATTGTCTGCCCCTTTTGGGCGCAAGACACAGAGCGCCGCCCGATGACCACAGACGATGTGCTCAATATGGCAAGCATTGGCAGCGCGATATTATCCCCGGATGGGGAATGGATTTTTTACTCCAAATCAGAGCTTGACTGGGCTAAAAACAACAGAAAAACAAAGTATTATATGGTGTCTTCAGAGGGTGGAGAACCTTTCCAGTACATAGGGGAAGCCGGCGGCAGCTCTTTCCAATTCTCCCCCGATGGGCACTCTTTCACATTTAAAAGGACTGTCGAGAAAAACAGTCAAATCTTCCTCATGCGCACGTCAGGAGGAGAAGCTGTTCAGCTAACTAAGCACAAAAACAGCGTTGGCTCCTACAAATGGTCTTTAGATTCCACAACACTCTATTTCACAGCCACCGAGCCTCGCAGCAAAGAGGACGAAAAGAAACACAAAGATGGTTATGACATAATTTTTGTTGATGAAGGTCCAAACGGGCAGGGGGAAAGCAGCTGGAGAAATCTCTGGAAGTTCGACATCAAAGCAAAAAAAGAGACAAAAATAACCGATGAAAATTTTCTGCTTGGAAGCTTCGATGTGTCTCCCGATGGAAAAAGAATCATTTTTACAGCCCAGTATTCCAACAGGAGGAACGACCAGTTCAAGAGTGAGATATATTTATTAAGCTTGGGAGACAAGGAAAAAATCCGCCTCACAGACAACAACTCTCCCGAGGGAGGGTTGATGTGGGCTCCCGATGGCAAAAGCTTCATTTTTACGGCCGCCGATGACGCAGAATGGCTCAACAGGAATTCCAAAATCTACGTCATGGATCCGGACTCGAAAGAATCCCGTCTTGTCTCAGGGAAGTTTGAGGGAACCCCCCGCGTAATCGCATGGACTGCTGATTCACGGTTTCTCTTTATTAACGGGCAGCAGAAATCAAACTCCAACCTGTATAGAATGAACATCGAAACGGGAGATTACGAACACGTCACACGCGTCTCCGGATCTCTTAGAGTCCATTCCATTTCAAAAGATAAAAAAAAGATACTGTATTCTTTTTCTGACTACAAAACGCCGTCAGATATCTATGTCTCCCCCATCGACAAATTCGAACCAACGCGCCTCACGAACGCCAATCCATGGATCGAAACAGACATACTTCTGGCAGATATGAAGGTTATCCAATGGCCGAGCAAAAACGGATTCGATATCGAAGGACTCTTTCATCTTCCCCCTGGCTTCACAGAGGGAACAAAAGTGCCTCTTATCGTCAACATCCACGGCGGCCCGGCCGGAAGTTTTACAAATAGTTTTCGCGCCAGCTATCATGTCTATGCCGGGCTGGGATATGCCTCTCTGTCCCCCAACGTTCGCGGCAGCTCCGGGTATACAGACAAACTCCGGGAAGGAAACACCGTACAGAAGGGAGATGGAATCGGGCTGGGAGATTATTATGATGTTTTGAATGGCTTAGATTATGTCGTTAACGAGGGCTTCATCGATGCAGACCGATTAGGGATTAAAGGTTGGAGCTACGGGGGAATTTTAGGCGGCTGGACGATCACGCAAACTGACAGGTTTAAGGCGGCCTCGCTCGGAGCCGGCGTCTACGACTGGTCTTCAGAGTACGGTCCGGGCTTTAATTATGATGTGCGTTTATGGCATATCGGCGGAACTCCATGGGATAATCCCGAAGGATACAGAAAACAATCCACTCTCACGTATGTCAAAAACATCACGACTCCTACACTCATCATTCACGGGATGAGAGACACTACGGATACCGAATCCCAGAGCATGTCGCTCTTTACAGCAATCAAAGATATCAGCATAGCCCCTGTGCGCTATCTCAGGGCACCCCGGGAAGGGCACGGATTTCGAGAAGCACGGCACCAGAGAACCCGTGACATCGAAGAGATCAAGTGGATGCAGAAATATGTCAGGGGCATCGACTGGATCCCCTGGGAACGCAAAGAAGAGGAAAAAGAGGAAAAGACAGAAGAAAAAAAATAATGGTTTATCCCGCACTAAAGGGGGGATGGGAGATCCAAACCTTTGCCATCTATCCCGACATACGCCCGTTCCCCTAGAATTTCAACTTCCGTACCATACTCCTCTGAGAGCGCCTTGAACAGCTCCAGGGTCTCCAGCGCATTCTCACCGGAAGCAACTTCCGCCAATCCACGTTTCGTGAGAAATTCAAGGTCATCGCAATCGTCACGGTAGCCTGCGCCTTCATCCAGGTCCAACGGAATAAGCTCAATAGAACGAATCGACTTGTCGTGGATGGTCATTCTCACCAGCAGACCCGACCACGGGCGGTGTCGATCGTAGTGGCCGATATTAGGATTCAATCCCTGATACGCAAAACCGCCGAGTTGTCGGAAGAGCGGACGACCCTTGTATATCTCCACTCCATCAAAGCCTCTGTGACCATGTCCGATATACATGGATGCACCTGCATCGATTACCGCCCTCGCAAAATCAGTCTGCCACTGCTCCACGTCTTCGACTTTGATGTGCCCGTCGGCTGTCATTTCCCCATCGGCAAGTCCGGCAAACTCATCGACACCAATCTGAAAGTGCTGGTAGTAGATTACGATATCCGATTTCTGCGCCGCGGCCTGAACGGCGGCGATATTCCGATCCCAATCGTCCTGGCGGCCGGTCCATACACCGTTCACATTGGCGGAGATTAAATGACGTTCATCGCTGCTCGTGGTGGCAGCGATAAGTGCAAACCTGGTGTCATCCACGTCCATGTAAACTGGCGCTGTGGCTTCATCGATTGTAGGCCCCGCTCCTGCATGGGTTACCCCATAGCGGTCTGCCATTGCCCGGGTAACCTCGACGCCGCACTCACCCAGGTCCCAGATATGATTGTTTGCCAGAGACATCAAGTTGAAACCCAAAGACGCCAAAAACTCCATCACCGGAGCCTCGACGGCATGTGGGTTGCTCACGTTGCCCGGTCGATCCCCGGGAGAAATCCGTGTTCTGCCGAGTACCGTTACATAATCCGCAGGAACATTGCACTGGTTATCGGGACCGTTAATCGCCATTTCGAAATTAGTGAACGCAATATCGGCGCCCTCGATGATGGGACGAATTGAGCCGAACGGATTGTCCCACGACAGCCTGGGATCGACCTTGATGAGGGCCTGGCCGGCGACAACGAGCGTCAAGGCGTCTCGATCACGCGCAGCATCGCTACACGCTGAAAAACCGAATAGTAAAACCAATGCCAGAACGAAACCATAACGATAATAAGTCATGACTTAGCCTTTTCCTTCATTCACCAAATTTGGTGATTCTAGTTATTTCCGCCCGCAAGCTTAGGATCTTGGCGCACAAGGACTTTTCCGGAATACACTTTTCCATTGACCGTAAGTTTGACTCCGTATGTCCCAGGTTGGGCTGTAGCTGCTCCACCGCCCCGGCCAAAACCTCTAAATCCTCTTCCACCTCCAAAGCCAATTGTTTCAAACGCTTTTCTCTGTATGGCTTGAGCTTCTCTGTAGCCAATACCAGGCTGTTTGAGCTGCTCAAGTGCTTTTTCGACAGTTGCCTTTTGTGCCTGCTCCACTTCCGGTCTATCAAGAATTCTGTCCATCATCGACTGCATCTGTGTAAGGCTCTGCTTCATCTGATCCGGAGAAGGATCAAAACGCATATCCCACATCAGACGGCTGATCCCCGCTTCTGCATTTTTTAAAGTATAGGTTGTTTTGAGTGTTCCTGTCGCGTCAGTGATTTCGAGCGTAACGGGGCCAGCGGATTTGTCTTTAAGATAAAAACTGATTGTGGCGCCATCGGGAGGATTTTCCCCTTGGAAAAACAGGTTTCCACGTCCATAACCCCCTCTATCCAGCCGCAGCCAATGCGTTCCCACCTTGCCTTCATCAAAAAGAAATGCCTCAGATTCAAGAACCTTTTCCGAAGCCTGCTGCAGCGGAGAGATGTCATCGAGAATCCAGATGCCGCGCCCATGGGTTCCCGCGATCAAATCATTATCCCTGGGATGGATTTGAAGATCGTGGAAGGCAACGGTGGGCATATTCAAACCGAGGTCCGTCCACTTCTGGCCGTAATCCGTGGTTTTAAACACAAAGGGCTTAAAATTGTCACTCCGGTGACCGTCAAATGTTAAATAGCATGTCCCATCCTTGAACCTAGAAGCTTCCACTCGGCTCACCCAGATTCCCTCAGGAACATCCGGAACATTGCCCCTCACATTTGTCCACTGACCTCCGTCATTTTGTGTCACTTGAACATTGCCGTCATCAGTACCAACCCAGATAATACCGGGGGTGATTGGAGATTCGGAAATCGAGGTGATTGTGCAGTGTGTCTCTGCACCTGTCTGATCGAGAGTGATCCCTCCCGTGGGCTTGCTGTGCTTTTCAGGATCGTTGGTTGACAGGTCGGGACTGATAATTTGCCAATGATCTCCTCTATCGACCGATTTGAAAAGATGGTCGCCGGCAAAATATATCGTTCTTGGATTGTGGGGAGAAATCAGGATGGGAGAGCTCCAATTAAAACGGAAAGGAGATCTCGGGCGGCCGAACCCACCGGCCTGTTGAGGTTTTACCGCCGGTTTTTTCTTGGCCGGCTTGGGCACATGATCACTCCAGTTATAGGTGTTCTGCTGTGAGGGCCTGATCCGGGTGGTCTCGCGTGTTTCCACATTCACACGTGAAATCGATCCTCCCTGACTTTCACAGTAGGCGATTCTCCAATCGGTAGGATCGTTTTGTGTGTAGAATCCATCCCCACCGCCAATATTGTACCAGGCATCCGTAAGGATCGATCCTTCGCGGCTCATACTCGGCCCCGTCCATGTGCCGTTGTCCTGCATCCCACCATAGACATAATAGGGATCTCGCATATCGGCGCTGACGGCATAAAACTGCGTCACACAGAGATTGTCAAAAAATATCCAGGTATTACCCCCATCATGGGTGATGGAGGCGCCCCCATCCTGCCCGACATAGAACCGGTTTTTATTGGTCGGATCGAGCCACATTGTGTGAAAATCCGGGTGAAGGCCTCGAACCTGATCAAGTGTTTTTCCCCCGTCATTTGATGAATACATGGTCGATGTCAAATAGTACACAAGTTTATCGTCAAAAGGATTGATATATATATGGCTGTAATAGAATGGCCGTGTGTTCGTTCTGTTCATATATTTCCAAGAGTTTCCGCTGTCCTCTGATCTGTAGATGCCTGTTCCGAGTTTAGTCATATCAGAAAATTCCGGATTGGGTGTCTGTGTCTGACCCTCACGGATGGTGGGCCTAATTTGAAGACTGTGTTCTACGACGGCCATAAGGACATCCGGATTGCTGCGTGATATGGCCAGTCCGATCCGTCCTAAGTCTCCGCTTGGAAGTCCGTTCGTCAACTTAGTCCATGTCTTTCCGCTGTCTGTAGTTTTGTATATACCGCTGCCGGGGCCGCCCGAATCAAACCGCCAGGGTTGGCGTACTCTTTGCCAAAATCCGACGTAAAGGATTTCGGGATTCTTGGGATGCATGACGAGATCAACAGCACCGGTTTTTCCATCATTAGGCAGCCCATTGGTAAGTTTGTTCCATGTCTGACCGCCATCTTCAGTTTTGAAGAGACCCCGGTCTCCGGAATAACCCCAGGTGTGTCCTGCCACCGCCACGAAGACGAGGTTGGGATCAGTGGGATGAGTAATGACCTTGCCGATAGCTTGGGTGGATTCAAGTCCCATATTTTTGAAGGTCTTACCGCCATCGACAGATTTATAAATTCCATCACCCCAGGCTATACTGTTCCGGGGACAATCTTCACCGGTCCCGACCCAAATGATATTGGGATCTTTCTGAAAGAACGCCACATCACCAATGGAAGCTGAACCGTAGTTGTCAAAGATAGGTACCCATGTCGTTCCGGCATTGACTGATTTCCAGACCCCACCGGAAGCACTCGCAACGAGAACCTGGGTGAAGTCGTTATCCAGAGCTTCAAAATCCGATATCCGACCGACCATATTGGCCGGACCAACATTCCGCCATTTTAGGTCCTTGATGAGGGATTCCGCTGAACTCTGTGCAAAAATAAGACTCGCAGTTCCCAATACAAAAGCAAGTAAAAGTATTCCATGAATTGTTTTTTTTAATTTCAAATCCATCCAGTTTCCTCCTCAATCATTCATCGTTTAAAAAACTCAAGAATATTCTGGGAAATATTATATGTTTTATTGATTTATTTCAAGTAACTGATTAAACCGTGGATTTTCCCGCAGTGCATCCCACTGCGGATCCAACTGCAGTTGAGGAATAGAGATAAGCTGCCAGAGAAATTCGGCTTGTGGGATAGTCAGGAGAATCTCCAACTGATCTATGGCTTTATCAAATTCACCGACCATAACAAATATTTTGGCAAGATTTATTAAGTAAATGGGTCCCTGCCCGGCATCTTTGGATACGGGATGAAGTTTAACGGCGAGCTCTCCTTCCTCTATGGCCTCCTCTTTTTGTCCCAGATAGGCCAAAACCATTCCCAGTGCAGCACGAAACCTTTGATCATTAGGCTGATCCTTCACCTTGCCTTCTAGAATGATTCGAGCAGATTCAGCATGGGAGTTCATAAGTGCCTCATTTTGGCTTGCATAATAAATGGCGGCATAAGCCAGATCTATATGAAAATAGAAATGCTGATCTTCATGTTCATCATAGGGTGATTCTGCCAGCCACTGCAGTGCATCTTCATAGTTACGCTCAAGCATATAAAGTGTAAATCCCATGTAGTCGGCCAGCGGATGTTGAGGTAAAGATGGCAGCATTTCTTTGGCTTTTTCTATGTTCCCCTCTGAAAGAATTTGAATGCCCATCTTACCCAACAGCGATGGGAGATGATCCGGAAAAAGCTCGAGTGTCCGGTTGAACCACATTTCCGCCTGTTCAAATCTATGCAGGCTCACATAGGCCCCTCCAATCTCATAGGCGATTTGCTGGTCACGGGGACTGATCCGGAATGCTCTCTCGAGAGTGTCCAGACATTCCTCCCATTTTCCCTGACGCCTCAGGATATAGCCAAACAATTGTGGATCAAAGTTGGGGCGCATTCTCTGGACGTCTTCAAATATTTCTGCCGCTCGATCGTAATCGGAGAGACACCAATAATAATAAAAACCTAAAGAAAGATGAGCTTCCGGAAGATTCGGTTGAAGCTCAAGCGCAGAGTTCGCCGCTTCTCTAGACCTTGCCGCCCGCACATCTGTTCGATCGATGCCAAAAAAATACATTCTGGAATGGATATAGGACATTCTAGTATAGGCTAGAGCAAATTCTGGATCTATCTCAACAGCTTCTTCCAACATCTCTATAGCCAGGTCAAAACCTCCGGGATCAATAAAGGCCCAGCCTCTGTCTTCATGTTCTCTGGCTCGCAAGAACAGGTCATAAGCCTCGATACTTTCGGTTGGATTGGTCAAAAGCGCCTGCCTCTCAGGTTCCAAGATTGTCAAATCGAGATTTTGAGCGACCCGCTCTGCAATTTCGGATTGGACTAAAAAAATATCCTCAATAACACTATCATATTGGTCAGACCAGATTTGAGTGTCGTCGGCCACCCGTACAAGTCGTGGAGTCACACGGATCCGGCCATTGTTTTCCGCTCCGCGGTTCCAGCGAACGCTCCCCTCAAGCACATAGTCGGCATCCAATTCCTCTCCAATTTGTTTGATGGTCTTATTGGAATCCTTATACTGGATGGCGCTTGTTCGAGAAATAACTCCCAAATCCTGCAGTGCACCCAAGCGGCTTGTGATTTCTTCTGTAATCCCATCCGCGAAATATTCATCTTCGGCTAAACCCGTATTCTCGAACGGAAGCACAACAAGCATCTTTCGCTCATGGGAAATTGTAGAATTATTTCTTGTTAATAGGACAATTCCCAATCCGACAATTAAAACGGTCATAATAAGTGCGCCCCCCATTTTCCAAATCTTTATTGGTCGATCTTTTTGGTCTTTAAAAAAGGTGCTCTTCACTTTGGGTATTGCCTGTTCAGAGGTGTTCATGTCTTTTTCAGAGGAAATTAAATCTGCGAGGATTTCCTCGGTGCTCTGATACCTCTTATCCTTATTTTTTTCTAAACATTTCAGAATGATGAGGCTGAGCTCGGCAGGAATTTGAGAATTAAACGTTCGCGGATCCTGCGGGACCTCAGTTTTATGTTTCAAGGCGGTCATCAAAGTGGTATCGCCTATAAAAGGCAGCCTTCCCGTGACCAGTTCATAGAGGATTACCCCGAGGGAATAGATATCTGAGCGGAAATCAACATCCAATGCCTCGACCTGCTCGGGTGACATATATTCGGGAGTCCCAATCATAAGTCCCGGTTCTGTAATCCCTTTTTCTTTGTACAACCTGGCAATTCCGAAATCCAGGATACGGACACCGCCGTTTCTATCAATCATGATATTGCTGGGTTTTAAGTCCCGGTGAACAACTCCCAATCTATGGGCCTCAGCCAATCCTAAACAGACCTGTCTGCCTATCATTACAGCTGTTTTCATGGATACATGCCGGGTCATTCGAATCATACTCTTCAAATCCTCACCCGGCACATACTCCATGGTAATATAGTAGGTTCCTTTATCCTCTCCGAGATGGTACATGCGGCACACATTTCTATGCGAAATTTTATGTGCAACCTTGAGTTCATTGATGAAACGCTGAATTGTTTTTTTGTCGGAAGCGACTTCAGGATTGATGAGTTTCAGGGCCAGCTCTTCTTTGATTTTTGTGTCTTCAACCCGATAAACTTTTCCCATACCTCCCCGCCCGAGCTCTTCAATCACTTCATACCGGTCTGCAAATGTTGTACCCCGTTTCAGTTCCACGATTGGGACTTTTTTGGTTCCCGTACTCACAGGAGCTTTGTTGTCAGCGACATCGAGCTGAAACCCGCATGTCGTACAGACTCTGGAACCAGGAGGATTATCCGAACTGCATTTCGGGCATATTTGAATCATTTTGTATCTCCTATTTACTCAAGTGTCTCAGGCTCTGACTTTTGTTGTGAGAAGATCAGATATTCTCTCGTTATGATCTTTATCATCGCCGTTAAGTTGCTGGAATATCTTCACGATTTTTGAGTCCATCTCTTCTGTCATGATTACTTCCCCTTTTCAAATTCATAATACGATTGTAGGAAATATCGATCCTTTCGGAACTGATCTTTTTGGTTTTGATGAGCCTTTTTATAATCTCTTCAGCTTTGATGGCGATGCCTGCATCAAACGTCGAGTTATTAGCAAAAGCAAGAATATCTACACCCGCTTCGATAGCTCTGAATATTGCAGATTCCAAACCGTATTCCTTTGCAATGGCTCCCATCTGCATATCGTCAGAGATCACCACTCCATTATAATTGAGTTTTTCCCTGAGAAGGCCTTTTATAATCCGC
>SDBT01008706.1_pt1 | contig 16537 bp, 21 predicted proteins | sample 2277101 | NCBI WGS metagenome assembly SDBT01 (sample SAMN10404973, study PRJNA504765) | marine sediment metagenome | isolation source: marine sediment core GS10_PC15, 103 cmbsf | place: Arctic Ocean: Southern Knipovich Ridge | collected 2010 | reverse complement strand
GCTTCAATCAAGCCTTTTAATAGGTCTGGAGCTGCAGCCATCAATCGTCCGTTTGCATCGCATTCTGGGTGGTTGTCGTAATGCCATCCGGGCAACTTAGCCAGTTGTCTAGCGTGATACCGGCCTGTTGATTTACTTCCCGGTAAGGCTTCTCTCATCTCATAGATGAATCCTTGGAAAGATTTCCAGGGACCTGGAGTGGGCTTATCCATGAATCCCCCGATCGCGGAGTTCTGCAGCGGTTTTGACATGGGTACGTGCGGCGTCTATATCCTCAAAGCATCCACCCCTTCTTTTGCCGACCCAACAGATCGAGAATCGACCGGAGCGGGGGCCTTTTTGCTCCACGAAAAACCCGGGTTCGCCCAATGGTCTGCGTTCAATCCGAAATCTCCAACCACCTGGTGACTCGTATTTTTCTGCAACCCGGTAAATACCGGATTCTACTTTACCGACTGGTAGACGTGTCAGGCCTGGTATGTGTTGTTCTAGTTTTGTTGTCATGGGCTTGGTACTTCCTTTGAATGAGTAAATAACTGTTATTGAACCGATGGGCAAGTGAAATCAGAGAGTTTCCTTAAAGAAATAATCCTGATGCTTGGATCGAGCTTCCTCGTAAGCTGGGATATCTGCTTTAATAAACTGCTCATATCCCCTAATATTATGTGGATAATTCACACTTGTGCAGGTTTGTCGTGGCTCTTCTCCGAAGACTGCTTCAAAAGCCTTGAAAAATAGGGTTGCATCACAGTCTTCCTCTAAGTAGACGGTTTGGTCTTTCATGTAAGAAAATCCACTGATGCGATGGAGTATTCCGAGATAGATTAAACTTTCTCTCTTTACTGCCATCCATCCATGACCGGGATCGGAATATACCCGGTAGATTCTATTCATGGTCCGTGTTCGTTCGTTGTTTTGCTTTTTCATGGGCTAGTTTTCCTTTCAATTAAAGATCTCGTTCTCTTCCAACATCAGAGACTTCATCCACCAGGCTGATTCCCCGCTTGTCGCAATATTGCCGTAAACCTATTTTATTTAGCCCATTCTTTTTATTGGGCTTCAGATCTACTAAGCCTAGTTTCTGCAAAAGCTCTTCAGCCCTTTGGAAGTAATAGCTCCCATATCCATATTCAGGCTCGAGCTGAAAGACTTCGTCATTGTTCACATAGACGGTCACTGTGTTGTAGGTATTGCCGTAGGATTTCTGGAACCAGCGCCGACCGGTTACAGTGATGGTCTTGACTTCGTTCCGCTTTATTTCTGTTTCAAAATTCTGAATTGCCATTAGATTACTCCGGACATTGTTAATGCGGTGCCAACGATGATCACCACCGCCAGGACTGCCATAAATAGTTCTTCGATTTGAAATATGTTCATGGGCTATTTTCCTTTCAAGATGGAATGTGCACCATCTCACTTGCAGCTAACCTAGTTGGCATTCCTGCGGATCGATTAAGTGCATCCTGAAGTTGACGGCGCAAAGGCTCGGTTTGCTCATGCCCGGCAAGACAAGCCATTAGGTTGTAGGTGAGATGGAAGACATCAGGCACGGCCAAAGGGTCCGTGATGTCCTTGCAGCTGTTCACACAGTTCACAATGCGCTCAGCATTGGCCGTATTAATGATCCGCCGTAGGTGAAGACTTCCCGACTCTGCCGTCGAAAAAGCATCGACAGAAGCGATACTGAGCTCCGGCAAATCTGGCCTATCAGAGACGTCCTGTTCGATCGCTACAGCGACGGAATCTATGTCGAATGCGGTGTTAATTATCCATTTCTCTGGAGTGTGTTTCATGGGCTTCGTTCCTTTCGAACCTTAGATAACCCCATCAACCCCACTTGTCAACAAGCTTTATGTACTAATAATACTTGGATTGACACTATCTAGCATTGATGCAGAGCACATGACCATGACACTAAGGGTAAACACAGTGCGTATATCATGACACAACTGGTTAGCGGGCTGCGCTGAGATGGAGAGAAATTGTCATTATCTCTGAGCGGTGCGTCATTAAGTACCCGACTTTATCCTTTAATTCCATAACGCACTGGGAATAATACTATACTATAATATATATATATATATATATTATCAAGTAATTTAGCTCTTATAGGCGGTGCAGCATGTCATTTCGAGAAAAGGGCAAAAAAAGGCCAGAAGTAGATGACAGATCAGGTGTTACCGGGGGTGTCATTGGGGAATTTGGTGATATCATTATGTTTTCTAGATTTTCGCTCAGATCGTTTGAGATCAATTAGCACTGCGTAAAGTGAATGATTTCGTAAGGAGGGTAAATTCTAAGGGTAATAGCCTGGTGTGTCATGAGTACTGGAGAATGACACACCGTTAGGGAGGATAGTGCAAGGGATCATGTACTGAGTATAGTTTTCTCCAATGATGACAGGTTAACAGGGTGAGTCTAAGAGGACGCTGCGATGACGCAGCCCGACTACACATAATTGTGTTACACCTCGGTGATTCTACTTGGATGGGTAAATTCGGGCTGCACTGATGCAGCCTCCTGCCTTGCCCTTACCATCCACCATCTCTGCCTCTTAGCATCCATCCTCAAGCCTCTCATCTATGGCCAGAAGGGCAGTCTTGAATCTAGCCCTGCATCCTGCAGCCTCAACCTATCCGGTTGACCTGTTCCCGGATCACAACGACATCGATTGACAATCAGCCCCCCTACCCCACCTCGCTTTCGATAGACATTGGAATAGGTGTCGGGTACCGCCCTCTCTACCGATGTGAAAAATTAAGATTTGGGACAGTGTGTCATGATAGGTGCCGCACCATGTGAGAATCTAATTCCGCTTTCAGAACAAATACTTATAAATTAAATTGGCTGACCTCATTGAGAAATTTTCCCTTTGCAATGCAGCATTTATTTTCCACTTCCCACCCCGCTTCAGTACCCTTAGGTAACGCACCATGAATAAATCCAAAATCAAAGTTTTACTGGCTGCGCTCGGAGCTCTTGTCCTGGGCGTGATTCTCCTTCCTCAGATTCCTCATGCCCGACGGAGCCTTCATACGGGGAATTTCCCCCGGGATTTTCTCTGGGAGGTCCGGCAGGGAAAGATTCCAGGGCACAAAATGGTCTTTTTATTTGGCCGGAATGATGCAGTTCCAACCTCCTATGCCACGGTTTTTTCCGCCGGAGGCCTGAAGCGCTGGGTTGATTCCCCCGTCAGCATGGATCTTTCCTCGACGGATCCGGATGACACAGTGGGTGGAACGGGCTGCCGGGAAGTCTTCATTACCTATATCAACGAGGACGGAGATGAGGACAGCCTGACGGCACCAATGGGAGGAGCAGTCCGGGTCAGCTCAACGACCATGAGTACTCCGCTGACGATGACCTGTACCAAGACAGGGATTTCGGGCTGGAATGAAGGAATTATCAGTATCAGGGACGGGGCTGATGTCTATGCCCAGATCGGTACTCAGACTCTCGGTGGAGTTTTCGCCGGAGATAATCTTTCCAACGGAGCCTTCTATAAAGTTCCAGAGGACCATCGGGGATATGTAATTTCAATTCTGGGATCTGTCGAGGCAACAAAATCTGTAAAGACAAAATTGATGGTTAGACCCCCGGGACTTCCCTGGCTAAATACCGGGTACATTGATCAGTTTCAGGTTGCGACTCCTTTTCCAATTATCGGAACAACCGGTCTGGTTGGAGGAACCGAGATTGAACTCCAGAGTGCTGCGAAGGTCGGCACGGCAGAAGTCACAATGTCCGTAGAGATAATGCTTGTAAAAGATAATTAACGAATATCCCGGGCAAGTCGGAATGCTTCTTCATCTAAATAAATTGGATCAAGAGGATCCGGCTCTGCCCGGACAATTTCCATCTGATTGTCAGCGATCCACCGGAGCCAGTCGTATAAAAATTCTTTTTTGATATCCCCGACTCTTGGAGTGATAAAGGCGACTCTCTGTCCGGTGTCTAAAACTCCGCGACACTTAACTGTCCCGCCTGGGCGGGCTGCTTCCAGTGCCTGAGAGGCACCAAAAATAATTCCGACGGCCACGATTACATTTATAATTTTCATCTATTCCTTACCTCCATAGGTAAATTTTCTTATTTTCATGGACTTATTTGCAGCAGGACCACCGGACCGCCGTTCAATATGGGCGACAAATGGCATACCCTCGGATGGCAAATTCGTCTCAAGGTGGCAATCCCTCCCAATATCTGTGTCCCAGTCTATCCAGACAGAGAGAGACGCCGTTCCCGTTCTAACAAAGTGGACCGTGTGTTCAGCGGTATCAAGGGCAATCCCGGTATCACAAGGGGTCCCGGCACTCCCATTTGAAAAAACGACCATAAAATTAGAATTAGAATCATCGGCCTCAAGGGCAACATAGTGGGTTGATGCGGTAGCACTCTGTCCGCCAGGATCTCCAAGCCCTATAAAAGCTAGGGTTCGGAGAGTTTGATCAAGATTAAATCGGAACATGAAATATTCACCGTCTTCGGTGAAGTAATTCTTTTCCGCTCCGATAGTAAAAACTTGGTCATTTACACAGGAGGTCCCCGTGCATCCATCAGATAAAATTCCCCAATCCCCTGCGCCATCGCCCGAAGTTATTTCAACGGCACCTCCCGCCACTCCAGCCATAGCAACAGCGCAACCGGTACCTGCGCAGTCAGATTGCCATCGGTTAAAGGCGTCTCCGAAAAACTCCTCATCGATTCGTATCGCTGCCCCGGCCATGGGCCACAATCCCGAATGCCCATTCATCGGTGAATTGTAAGAAATTATGGCGGGGTCAGCCCACGCTTTTCCGCTAGAAATTGCTTCGGGTCCGTAAAATAAATCGAATATTAAAGAGATATCCTCGACCTCATCTCCATAGAGTAAAAATTCGGTACTCATCACGACGCCGGAAGTTATCGGCCTCCAGTTAGCATTTCCAGATCCGACTGGATCCTCCACAAGCATCCAGGCAGCGCCATCATTAGCATCGCGGGTCCGTATTCCAGTGACTGCAATCACTGCACCTTCTAAAAAGGTGGGGCCTTCATCATTACCGTCTGGGCGAGTTAGCGTAGTGAAGAGCCCTCTTTGGGTAAAATCCAGGGTTCCCGTGGCTCCAGTTTCTCCACTTGCGCCGCTGGCGCCCGTCGCGCCACTCGCACCCGAACTTCCACTAGCCCCAGTGTTCGAAGTCTGTCCCATCGCTCCGGTAGATCCAGATGATCCTGAAGCTCCCGATGCTCCAGTGTTTGAAGTTTGTCCGGTCGCCCCCGTTAATCCGGTGTCTCCAGTTTCCCCGGTCTTTCCACTGGCCCCGTCATCTCCTGCACCGGTATTTCCCGATGCTCCTGATGCCCCGGTCTGACCAGAAGCCCCAGTTACTCCCGTACTCCCTGGAGGAGCAGCAAAGCTCCATGTCCCATCACCGTTGGATTGGAGAAATAATCCGGCACCGCCCTGAGGCAAGACCACCGGGTCTACGCCATCATGCGTCACCAGTTCCCCGGCATTTTTCATCGGGGAAATCTCGGGCCAGGTATCCGGCCTACTGGTCCTTCCGCTCCCCGTCACCGTACCTGTCACGGTGTCCCGGGCCAGGACAGACCCCGCCGTCAACAATCCTGCTAGGATAATGCATGCCCATTTTTGTTTCTGGCCTCTTCGCATACCTGGATTATAAACTGTACAGAGGATGAGTGATATGGAAGTGGAAAATGATCCGGTAGGAGCCCTGGCCAAGTTCAGAGTGCCAGAAGCGAAGGCAAAGCCTCCCGTGGCTCATGAGGATGATCCCCTGGGACAGGTGTCGGAGAAACCAGTTGGAGATCTTCCCGCCAGTGCTTTTGCGGAAGACCCCTTGGCACCAGTTGCCACGCCGGAAGCGTTAAACGATCTCCCCCCGAAATTAGCCCATCGCCTCCAGTACTTAGCGCATTTAAGTTCCATGGGAATGACTTCGAGGGCAATGTCTTCCGCCTCCGGAATGTCCGTCGCCTGGATAAATAAGCACCTGAAGAATCCCCTTGTCAGTGAATTGGCGGGAAAATTACGAAATAAATTCTTCGGGGATATGAAAGAGCATCGGTTCAAGGCCATGGAAGAGCCTGCCCTGGATACGATGGAAGATTTATTGAAGGACGGAGAAAAAGGTTCAGTCCGTCTCGGTGCATCGAAATTTATCCTTGAACAGATCCATGGAAGATCTGCCAGCAAGGAAGAATCCCCGCATCAAAATACCATTTCCGACGTCTACCGACGGCTGGATCGGATGGAAGAAGATGTGAAGCAGGCCCGGAAATTTACCAATGCTACAGAGGTGGAATCCACCACGGTATCCCCGGAAAAGAATTCCGACAGCATGGAATCACAGGAGAATCCTCCGGATTCCCTTCCTTCCTTGCCATGGAGCCGGGAACATGACGAAATTGACGACATTGCTGCCGCTATTAAGGAAGAGGGAGAAGTAGGATGAGTTTTGCCTCAGAAATCCGAGACCGGCAGAAAGAAAAAGGCTTGATTGATGATCCGAAGGACACCAAGCCGAAAAAACAACCAAAACTCCCTGATGAATTTCCAAAACCCCAATACGGAAATCTAAAAGGCGAAAAACCCGCCGATACCAGCAATACTCAACGCCATTTTCCGAAGCCAGAAGAGCTGACGAAGGAATTGGATGAATTACAGCGTCCAAACCGGAAATTCTAAAGGAGAATCTCCATGATTCGTAAAATTGTCGGATCTTTTGCCCTCGAGGCTACGCTCCAGGCCATTAAAACCGTCACGGACATGTTCAATTTTACCGGTGGTGGAGCCCTGGAAGTGTCCTCTGGGAGCCTCATTCCGGTGGCTGTCGGGGTCCGGAATGATCATTCTAGTGGAAATGTAGGCGATGCTGCAGCAACAGATGTCGAATTGATTGCAAGTACATCAGCGGAGATCAACCGGTTGGAGATTTTTGATTCTTCAGGAAAAGAATTTCTTCTCATGACAGGGGTAGAAGCTTCTGAAACTGAATTCCTCCGAATCCTGCCAGGAGGAAATGGTCAGATCGATGTACTCATTGCAGCAGGGACTCGTCTAGTAATCCGGGCAACATCCGGGGACACCATAGATGCCGGTGTCTTCATCATGAACACGTATGGATAAATTATGATCAAAAAACTATTCTCAGGAATTTTCCTCGGAGCTATAATTGGGGCAATTACATTCTCTCCCCTCATTGCCCTATCTCATGGTCCTCGATTGCCAATTCATTGGGCAGGTGTGCAGGCAGTACTTCTTTCCAGCGGTGGACTGGTAGGGGGTCAGGGCTCTGGTGGAGATCTCACTCTGGAGTCCACGACGAATGCCGTGAAGGGAAGTATCAAATTCACAGACCTTTCTACTAATGGACCAATTTTTACCAGCGCCGGGGATGGGACATTAAATTCCGAAACCACCCTTGCCATTGTCCGAGGAGGTACCAATGGAGCGACAGCCCTTGCAGGATTTAATAATCTATCTCCCCTTATTACGAGAGGAGATATCCTCATTCGAGACGCGACTAACAATATCCGACTCGCAATCGGAGCAGCAAATCGTGTACTCCTGTCCGATGGTACGGATCCCGCCTGGCAACCCCAGTCAGCGATTGACCACGGTTCACTCGGGGGGCTTAGTGATGATGACCATGCCCAATATGCCCTCTTGGCAGGAAGGGCCGGTGGACAGACCCAAGTAGGAGGGACGGCTGCCGGAGAGGATCTGACTCTCTCTAGCACCTCTGACGGCTCCAAAGGATCCGTAATAATCCAGGACACTGTTGAACTCTCTGCCCTGACCACCAACGGTCCGACCTTTACCAGTGGTGGCGATGGGACAATGAATTCCGAGGCCCTCCTAGCCTTGATCCGAGGGGGAACTAATAAATCCCTCACTGCAGTCAATGGCGGCGTCTGCTATATGGATGCAGATTCCATTGAGGTCAGCGCTGCAGGGACCCTTGGACAAATTCTCCATTCCGCTGGGGCCGGAACACCAACCTGGGCAGAGCTGGATCTTGCTTCTGAAGTCGGGGCAACAATTCTTCCGATTGCCAATGGAGGAACAAACGGAGCAACTGCTCAGGCAGGTTTTGACAATCTGTCTCCAGTCACCACTCGGGGAGATCTGATCGTCCGGGGGGCTACCAATAATGATCGTCTTGCTGTTGGTACATCTGCCCAGGTTCTGACCTCAGATGGAACGGACCCAGTCTGGGCACAGGTTAATCTCGCGGCCCAGGTAACTGGTTTGCTTCCCTTAGCAAATGGTGGGGGAAACAAAAACCTGACAGCAGTGAATGGGGGAGTTCTTTATACCGATGCGGATTCCCACGAGGTCACTGCAGCAGGTACTTCGGGTCAGATTCTTACGTCCAGCGGAGCTGGGGCTCCCACTTGGGAAAATGATTCAGCCCTTGTAGATATAGCATTTCCTCAAGGATTCTCTGGAACTCCGATAGTTAAATCCGTTGACCCCAGCACAAGTTACACGGTGACGGCTGGGAAAACCCTATACATCATGTCTATGTACAATACTGATGCTGCGGGTAATCCCCAGATTATGCAGTTTGATGACGTGGATGTTTATAAGATTACACAGCACATTGCTAATGACGGTACTGAATTTTTAGGGGGACCTATTATTGTAGCAGCTGGGACCAAGATAGATGCCACAGATACTGACGACTTGGTTTTTACAGGATTCGAAGTCACCAACATAGCTTCAGTCAATCCTGTGAATGAATGCTTTGACGATACAAGTTCCTACACCGTAACTACGGGTAAGACTTTGTATATAACTTCATTAAGTAATCAGGGGACTTCAGGAAATGCCAATAAACTAGCTTTCGACACTGTGAGTGTTTTGGGCCTTGGTGGGGTCAGCACAGTGGGGGGATCTAAAACATTCCCGATTCCTATAGTAGTGGCTGCGGACGTGGTTTTAGATGCGAACGTTACTACAGCCAGTGATGATATCTGTATTACTGGATATGAAAACTAAAGGCGGGGGTGATGGTGGGGCTGGATCCGCAGGTCTAGTTGTCGTGCAGTTTGTAGATTGAGGAGGTCGTATGATCCCAGAGAAAGTAAAGAAGCCAGCAGCAATTGCTGGGGGAACAACGCTCACTGTCGGGATCGTCCTCTCTATCTTAGGCCTTTACAATGGCCTGCAGCAGAAGTCCGAAGCCAAGGATGATCATAAAGTTATCAATGACCGGCGTATTGAGATGAAGCGGGATATTCAGAGGGACATTGACAGTAAGTTTGGAATCATCCAGAAGAGTCTTCGCAGGATTGAAAGGAAGTCTCATCGTCATGGATCGCCTGATTGAGGGGCATTACCGGTAATGCTGGCAAAACCAGAGTTCAATAATCGGATCTTTACCCCTGCAGAGGTCCGGGCCTATGCCCATGAATATCGAGAGAAGTTCTTTGCAAGGCTGCCTAAAGATCCTGAGGTGATTCTTCAGAATAGTAGAATTGACCCTTGGTTCTTTTTCCATTTTGTAAAGACCAAGGACCAAGCGGATCTGCTGAATCCCGTCAAGCCCTATCCGGTTCATAAGCGGTATCTGAAATTGGTTACCAGACTTTTAGAGCAGGAACAGTATCTTGGATTTCCAAAATCCCGCCGAATGGTCATGTCCTGGACGGTGATTGCATTCTTTGCTCACGATATTATTTTTCATCATGGAAGAAGTAATGCTGTTGCAAGTAGAAAAGAGGATGCAGCCCATGAACTAGTTTCTAGGGCAGATTTCATCCTCAGTAATCTGGATGAAAGATTCCCCAAGGCACTTCTCCCTCACTTCGAATCCTTCAAAGGAAAGATCTTAGTTCCGGAGCTTGGGAGTGAGTTCCACGGATACCCCCAGGGAGCAAACCAGCTAAGACAGTACGGGTTTTCCCGCCTTTTACTCGATGAAATGGCCTTTATGGAGCAGGCAAAGGATTTGTTCGGGGCCTCGGTTCCTACCCTGGATTCCCCTGAAGCAGAACAATCAGGGCAGGTAATCTGTCTTTCTTCCCCTGCACAGGGCTTCTTTAAGCAGATTTGTTTCGATCAGCTGGATGATACTTTCCAGATGGCAGGACGGACCGCATGAGCGAAGAAGAGGACGTCCAGGTCATCGCTGATAGTTCCATGGCCAATACCGAGGACATGGGGATTGAGGATATCCAGCCCCCTGTTACCCCGTCCTATCCGATGGAAGGGGTGGAAATCTGGAGAAATCCAAAAAACAGATTCCTCATTGTTCAGCTTCACTTTCGGGCTGACGAAGTAAAGCGCCATCCAGACTATGAATCCTCACGCCGAGCCGTGGTCAGTTCTCGAACCTTTGAACAGGAATACAATCTGAAGTGGATGTCTTTCTCAGGGCTTCCTGTCTATGCCATGGACTGGGATGTCCAGATTCATTCCACAGTTCGAAGGATGGAGCCGGTTGTCGGGCTTCCGATTCTCCGAGGATGGGATTTCGGACTGACGCCAGCCTGCGTAGTAGGGCAATTGGTCGGGAGTCAGCTCCGGATTTACAAAGAATATTTGATGCTTAACTCTGGGGCGAAGCAATTTTCCAAATACCTTATTGAACGGATGGCCATAGATTTCCCTGAATGGAATGACCAGAGAAGAGACTTTCTGGATTTCGTTGACCCCGCAGGGTTTAAGAAGAATGAAGGAAATAAGAAAAGAACCATTGATTATCTCCGGTATCACCGCATCAGACCGCTTCCCGGGGGATATTATTTTGAAGAGAGAAGAACTTCTGTCGAGGACCGTCTACAGTCCAGATCCAAATCAGGTCCCGGTCTATTAGTCAGCCGTCAACATTGCCCCATGTTGATAAAGGGATTCGGTGGAGGCTACCAGTTCCCCCAACGATATGAGGAGCTTGAACCTGAGGGAGTCTTAAAACCTCTGAAGAACGAATATTCCCATCCCCACGACGCCTTGCAGATGATAACTACTCGTCTTATGGTTAAGAAGCGGCGGATAAATCCTGAGGGAAGCAATGCCCCTCCAGCAGTTAAATATCGATTCGGATAAAATAGATGCCTGTTGAAAAGCTGACAGAAGAGCAAAAAGATAAAATCATCCGAATCGGTAATGCCTACATTACCGAGACCCATGACAGCACCATCACGCGCCGGGCTCAGAATATAGATAATTACAACTGCTACCACATGCGGACGGACTACAGCTATAAACGTCCCGGGCAGTCCACGGAGTTTCTTGCAGAACAGTCCACGATGATTGAACAGATCGTCAACTTCCTTCAGCAAGGCCTGGTAAAAATCCCGAGCTGGTATGAAATTGAAAAGCCTCCGAATGTTGAGAATCCCCTCTTTACCAAAGTTGAAATCAAGAATCTCCTGGATCATTTCATCAGTGAAGATGAGGGGGATTTCCTTACTGCATCCCATGATGTCTTAAAAACAGGCATTTTATCCTCGTTAATGATCACAAAGATCAGAACAGAAGATGCCGTCCGGAAGACATTTAAGATCAGGCAGAAGAAAAAGTTTCTATTTAAAAAAGAATCAGAAATGGTTCGGGATGAAAAGAAACGGAAGAAGCTTGCCTTTGAAACAATCTCCTTCCGAGACCTGATCATTGATCCAACCGGAAGAGGTCTTTATATCGGGGATCGATTCCAGCTGGATTGGTTCGAGGTGAAGCGACTCGCTGAAAAGAATCCTGACATCTATGACATGGATGTCGTTGAACTTCTCCGGAATGAAAATGATGAACAGTTGGAGAAGACCAGAGAAGCTCGGGAGAAAGGGCAGGATCCTTTAATCAGTACCCGTCGGCATGTCGTAACCCTGTTTGAAATCTGGGGAACTCTGACGGATCCGGATACCGGAGAATTGATTGCAGAAGACTCCAAGATGACCCTGGCTCAGGGGGTTGGAAGTGCCCGGCACATCTTCGAACCTCCCAGGAAGAATCCCTGGTGGCACGGGGAGCATCCCTATGTTGTCAATCCGATTATCAGGGTAGCGAAAAGTACTCATCATAAAGCTCTTGCTGATGCCGGAACCAAGCATAATAAGACGGCAAATGAGCTATTCAACCTGATTATTGATGCGGGGTTAAAGGCTGTCCATGGGGTTACCGCTCTGAGAAAGGACATGCTGGAAGACCCGGGCCAGGTTTCCGGCGGAGTTCTCACCGGAACTACCCTCCTGATTGATGACAGTGCTCCGCTTGATGGAAAAGTCCTGGAACGTGTCGATACTGCCGACCCTGCTGCGGCTCGAGAGGCTGTGGAAGCTTTCCGCCTGAATGAAAGTAAGGGCCGGGAGTCCATGTTCACTAATGATTTAAGGTTGGGGCAATCTTCCGGTGCAAGGGAATCTGCCACAGCCGTGGTCGAAGCTTCCCAGTCTATCGCTACAGTGTTCTCCGGAATCACAATGCTCATCGAGGTAAAGCATCATTCCCAGGTTCTTCGCAAAGCCTGGGCCGCTATGATGCAGGATTTCGATGACTTCAGTGCGCCAGAAATGGTGGATATTCTCGGCAAAGAACGGATGCAGGAGATTGTTTCCTTATCCCGTCAGGAAAGATTTGTCCGTTCTGTTCAGGGTGTGAAGTTCAAAGTTGTCGGAATGTCCCAAATGGTTGAACAGCTCCAAGACTTCCGGAAGCTCACCATTGCAATCCAGACGATGCTCCAGATTCCTGTCATGGCCGAAGCTTTCTTCCGAACCTATGACCCGGCCAAGATCAATGAGCAGATCCTTTCCAATCTAGGCATCCGGGCCGACAGAATCCTGCTGGATAAATCAGAGGCCTCTCTGGCCAATGTCCCAGATCAGTCCCCGCCTGTTCCCGGTGGTCCGGACAATTTGTCGCAGGTCCCCCAAGAATCAGCAGCGGGTCCATCAGGCAGGCCACCTACAGGGGATTTCCCCAGAGTTATTGCGACCGGGGGCGTTAATCAATAATGGATGTCGATAAGCACATTGTTCTAAGTCAGCAGAGTTCCAAGGGAAAAGTCGCAGAACATTTCCTGACTGAAATGGATGACTTCTTTGACGATAGGCACCGCAAGATTTTAAACAATCTCCTTGCCACCTACCGGGCTTCAACCATGGACAAGGATAAAATCATTGGCCTCGTCGGACAGTTGGCAACTCTCGAAGATATGAAGCAGACTCTCGTGAAGCGAGTAAAACAGGGCCAACACGCCCGAAAGGAGCTTACGGATGCCGCCAGTCCCGAATAATCCAGCTCCACAGTCACCCCCGAGCAGCGCTGCCGCACCAGCTGCCCAGGCTGCCGGATACGTTCCCCCGGCTCATGGAACCGTCGCGCCGAATGATAGTCTGGGGAATCCCCCGGCAGCTGTCGCTCCGCTCGCGCCCGTGGTTTCCACTCCAGCGCCGGTCGCTGCTCCCCTGGCCCAGCCGCCAGCTGCTACTGCCCCGCTTGATCCTCCGGCTGTAACGACGCCGGAAACCCCTGCTGTCGCGCCGAAAAAAATCGCCACACTTCTGAAGGATTTCAAAACAGAAGAAGAGCATTTAGCCTATACCCAGCAGCTTGAGCGCCAGGTTTATGGCGAGAAGACTGGAGATCCTCAGGCAGCTGCAGCGGATCCGGCCCCGGCCACTCAGGCCCAGTCTGATATCTTCAAGCAGGCGGAACAGGATTTTTGGACCAAGGGACCTGCCGTGGCTTTCAAGAATGTCATGGACCACACGGTGGAAACTCTGGGTGCCCAAGAGCAAAAAAAGCAGGCTGCAACTTCATACTGGGCAACCTTTTACCAGGAATATCCGGACCTTGTCGGGGCAGAGGAGCTTGTCGAAAGCAAGGTCTCCCGTCACCATGATGAGATCAAAGCCCTGAAGCTCCCTGAGAGCCGTTTATTTTTGGCTAGGAAAACTCGGGAACTCGTGGCTACCATCAGAGGTAAGGAAGGAACTACGGAAACAGTGGTGGCAGATACCTCGACAGCGAGCCCCAGTTCGATCGGCCAACCGGCCCCGGCTGGTGCTCCCCAGGCTCCTGCCGCACCATCTGATTTCAGTTCCGAAATCCGGAGTATGCACCAGAAGCATCTCTCGGCGTAAAAGGAGATTTTGAAAGATGGCAGCTCACAATTGGACTTTTGATGCCCCCACCGGAAGTTACAAGGACAGAGCACTGAGTTCCAATCTTCGGAAGTCGGCCTTGCGCATGACCGTGTTCATGCCGACGGTTCGTCCCGAGATGAGCCTCGGGAAAAAGGCCGGTGAGTCCATCACCATTGTCCGGGTCAGTCAGCTCACGGTTCCGACGGATCCCAGAATTTCCGAACTTCAGAACATTCCTCAGGATACGATTTCCCTCAGTTCAATCTCCATCACGGTGGTTGAAATGGGCCGGGCGGTTCCCTATACCAGCCTGGTGGATGACCTCGGAGCCTACAATATGGCAAATGCCATTCAGGTCGCGCTCCGGGATCAGCTGGCCCTTTCCCTGGATATCGAGGCAGCGGATGTTTACAAGGGAGCCCAGATCAAGGCAATCCCGACGGGCGTTTCTGCACTGACCTTCGACACGGATGGCACCGCCTCGAGCCAGGCCACCGTGAATCTGAACACCTTTCATGTGGAAGAAATCCGGGACTTCATGGTGGACACCGCCGTTATTCCCCGGTTCGAAGACGGAAGCTGGCTCTGCATCGCCTCTACCAAGGCGCTCCGAGGGATCAAGCGAGATCCGAAGTGGGAGCAGTGGAGCATTTACACCACGCCGGAACGGAAATTTTCTTCCGAGGTCGGACGGTTCGAACAGATTCGATTCGTCGAAACCAACCATGTCGCCGCGCTGTCCAATTCGTTGGGTAGCGGCGGGGTTCTCGGTGAGGCAGTCTTTTTCGGCCCTGATGCGGTTGTCATGGCCATGGCCCTTGAGCCGGAGCTCCGAGCCGATCCCCCGCAGGATCATGGCCGGAAGAAGTCCGTGGCCTGGTACGGAATTTTGGAATTCGGAGAAGTCTTCCCCACCGCGAATGCCGGTGAAGCGAAGATCATCCATTTGACCAGCTCCTAAGGGAGGAGATTGATATGGCCAGTGGTGGATACGCGACAAATCAGCCGAGTGGTTTTGGGGCTCTTCAGCCCATTACAGCAGGGCTCGGAGATACGCCCGATGATCTTTCCAGTGCAGCCGTGCATGGGGAGATGATTGCCACCAGGCGGGTGACCGTTAAGCGTCTCATGGCCCAGGTTGTTGTGGTCACCGTGGGGGCTGCGATCGTCACCTATAGCCGGAGGCCTACGCCGCTTTCTGCCACGGGTGAGGTTTCCCTGGGAACCATTACGATCCCGGCTGCCACTGCGGTGGGAAAAACCTTTATCAACGATATCGATCCGGTGGAGTTGGCCGCAGGGGAATCCCTGTCCTTTGAACTCACTTCAGCGGCCACCTCCGGGCAGGCTGTCTACAATGCCGAATTCGATGAGCAGGTCGAGGACCACAAAAACGAGACTGACGTGACCCTCGTCACCGTTTAAGGAGAAGGTTGAATGCCAGATCTTGGGGCAACAGACGTTACATATTCGATCCAAAAGGAGCGCAGCGCAGGCAACGGCCTGATACGGCGTCGAATTGCGATCACTTTTGGTGACGGTGCCCTGACCTATCCTGCGGGTGGAGTCCCGCTGACCCGGGCCGACATGGGAGCCCCGACTGAGATCGAAGAATTTCTCTTCATGGAATCCGATGCGGACGATGGGTTCATGTACAAATATGATCTGTCCGCAGAGACCATCCGGATTTACCAGTCTGCAATCCATACGCATGATCTGCATTTAGGTAATGCCGATGTGGTCGATGGGGCAACGACCCGGGTAAATGCCGGGACCAATTTACTTGGGGCCAATACCGGAGCTGATATTCTCGTAGCCGGTGTTGCCGCTGTTGGAGCCGAGGGCGGTATCCTCCAGGTCGCCGCTGGTGCCATGACCGAAGTTCCAAATGCATTTACTGCTGCCGCAACAACCCTCGTAGCGATCGTGGAAGGATGGTAAAATGGCGGCACCCCAAAGAAGTTCCGGCGTCACTCTAAAGGACGCGCACGCGGCCCTCTCCGAGTGGGATCCCGAAGAGCGTGGTTTTGACATCCGGGTAGCGATACCGGTGGGTGTGAAAAAATCCCTTGTCCTCATGCAGCCGTACCGACTCCACTGCAGTGGGGCCTTTGGACGGGTCTTTGAGCGGGATAAAAAATTCTATTGGCCCGATGGTGAAGAGCTGGAGTCCAAGGAAATGCAGGCCTTCGCTGCCCACCAGGCCCACGATGAAGCCAAAGGTCGGGGTAAAAAGACCATGCGGCACCGGAGGCCTCAGCTGGTCCGTCCGGTGGAATTACCTTCCGGCGCAATGTCAGCGGCTATCGTTCGGGAGAAGGTTGCCGAAGCTCGGGCAAGTGCCCGGCAACCGGCCCCCCAGATTCAGGCTGCCGCGCCAATTCCCCGAGTTGATGGATTTACTCCCCCCACTGCAAGGACTGTTGTCAAGGAT
>SDBT01008705.1_pt1 | contig 16538 bp, 44 predicted proteins | sample 2277101 | NCBI WGS metagenome assembly SDBT01 (sample SAMN10404973, study PRJNA504765) | marine sediment metagenome | isolation source: marine sediment core GS10_PC15, 103 cmbsf | place: Arctic Ocean: Southern Knipovich Ridge | collected 2010 | reverse complement strand
TCTCTATCGAATTTACCTGATACATGAATTTCGGGTGGAAAATCCCCTCTATCGAAAATATAAGTTATTGTTTGTGTATCTTTACCGCTAATTGTTTCACGCCATCCACATAGATAAACTACTCTTGTGTATCCTGCAGGTTGTCCTTGCATTGTAGGTGTATTTGACCTCATTTCATTACGTCTACGCCAAATTAATTGTTGATTGTCTTGTATGTGAACAGTTATGACAGGTGTATCCATCCAACTAACTTCAAAAGCCTCTAAACCTTTACGTTCTAGATTATCATAAGTAACTTTCGCTTCATGTTTAATTCTGTCACCATTCTTATAAATTGCTGTCCAGTTTATCTTATCTGTCATTGTATTGACCTCGAAAAATGTTTAGGTTTCGTCAAATCGCCATGTCCACGTTTCAGTCGGTGTAACTCCCGGGCCTGCGGTGGATATAACATCTATTTGATAAACCATTCTGTCACCAAATTCTATTGCTGTTGAAGTAGAGCCTGCAATAACGTTTGGTGCTGCACTTGTAAATGTGAAAACACTTACAGGGTCGGCTGCTAAACTTACATAATTATTTGTATCTAAAAGTAATCCTGTATCTCCTGCTGTTCCTGTTGCTTGAGTATAAGCACTTGCTGATTCTCCTAAGCATGATACACCTGTTCCAAATGAATTTGCTGCATCTGTAAACCATTCAATATTATCAATCAGAGTATCCGGTGCTACAGTTGCTTCTAATCTTGTAACTACCCAATATGAGTGTTTAGTTGCTGCATCTGTAGGAATTTGTATCGGATTAGCGGTTTCATCAGTATCATGTAAATCGGTAGTATTTGCTCTAGTATTAATACCTGTAATATCTGTGGTTGTAGGGCCTGCTGCTGTAAGTCTGTTAATTATAACTGTTGCTGCCATATAAAGTATTAAGGGTATTTAGTATATAAGGTTTTAAGAGGTTCTTGCTTTTCTACCCTTTTTTAGAAGTGAAATATACTCATCCATCGTCAATAATATCTTTTCGTCTAGATTAAGTGCATCTTGTACTGTAGCCAAGTAATTAGCGTTTGCAGCCTTTATACCACCTATTTTCTCTTTTCTCATCTCTAAAAGGCCACCTATTGCATCTTCAAAGACTTTAGGGTTTGTATTTCTAGGTTGTAATTTTCTTTTTCTTAAAACCTTGACTTTTTGCTTTAGAGTCATGGTAGTTTATATATTTATCCCTTATTTAAATGTTACAATTTATAAAATAGGAAGAAAACTTCTTTGTGACCCCATTATGTGTGCCTGTGACGACTATTTCTTGGTTACAATATTCAGAGTAATAACCCCACTTAGATTCGTCATAAGTGATTAAAGGTTTAGGTAATGAGTCAAAATAGTCCATAAGCGAAGAAAAAGCAAGTCCGGCTGTATAGGCACAGGCAAGGCTAACAATAATAAGGGCTACCACCTGCGCACTCGTTTTGAAAGCCAATTTTTTACTCTTATATACCATCTTTCATGCTTCCATTCTCTTATCCCATATTTATCTGTTATCCTTTTAATATCATGGTCATCTAAGTCTGTTAAACCGGTATAATATGCATTCATTATACATTCAGGGCAATTTTCTGAATGTAATAGACCTAATAAGTGGCCTATTTCGTGAATAGCCACATGTAGCATATTATAAACCTTTACTACTGATTTAGAACCGTCAGGGTTAGTGATTGTTCTCTTACCATCCTTTAAACCCCATAAATAATTGTCATTATAAACAAATATACCCTGAAAACTCATACCCGGGAAGCCTGCATATGCTAATACACTAGGTCTATCTTTCCAATATGGGTCATCATGTTCAAATCTAATAGTAATGTCTGATTCTACATCTTTGTTAACTCTAATACATTTTAAAGGTATCTCTAGTTCCCAAGTAGTAAATGCTAGATTAATTGCTGTCATTTCATCAGTATAGCCGTTTATATCTTCTGAATCTTTTAACAGTCTGTATGTAATAATAGGTTTATTCCATTTATTAGGAATTTCTCTCTGTGTATCTACTTCACCTAAAAATTCTACTCCATGTCTATCTGACCTATAGGCCACACAAAGTTCTTTATTCATATATAGAAAAAGGAAGAAAAAGTATATAAGGTTTTAAAAAATACTTACTACTATTTCTTGTTTTTCAGTCTTGCGATTGCGAAGTCTGAACCGAATCCTGCTATTAGACCTAATATAATCAGGCTTAATGTACCGGTCACTCCTACGAAATCTAAGGCTACTGCTGTGGATAATGCTGCGAAGGCTGCCGTAATTAACGTACCTGCGAACAGTTTATAGTCAAAGTAGTCTGCACTCACAACGCCTCTTATAACGTTGAGAAAAGCACCTGCTAAGACTGATACCACTAGAATCAATGGGATTTCTGTTGCCATGTGTGAATACACCGGTCACCGGTTATATAAACTTATCTTTTAACTCATGCCTAGTTTATTTTCTTATATCGTATATAAGAGCCTGCATGTAATGTAGTAGAAGCAGAGTCAGATAAATCTTGCGCCCATTGGAAATCTATATTATTAGTTGTTCCGGCATTATCAAATTGACCAAATATTTCAATCATTTCTTTTGAAACACCATCTGTGTTTAGATTAGTTTCTTGTGTTTCTAAATCACTCATAGTATTAGCAATAGAATTTATAGGGCCATTAGTTCTTCTTCCATTTGTTAAAGTTTGGTCTGCATTAAAACTAAATCTAAATTGAGGGCTTGCATCTGCAGTTACCCATATTACCATTTCAAATACATAGTCTTCATTAGGTAGTGCTACTATTCTAAATTCTGATTGAGAAGCAAGTGTATCATCGTCATTTTTGGTTACATCAGTTTCCATAAAAGCATATGTCCAAGGTGTACTTACGCCACCACCACTACCTTGAGGTGGATAACTACCCATGATTATCCTTCCATTAAAACTTCGTCTGCACGAAATATATTTACATCAGAAGTTACACTTGTTCTAAAATTAACTAAATCTCCACTAAAAATTGGAACATCGAAAACATGAAGTGCATTGGCTGTTAATAATACAGCATTATTTAATGAAACCCATGTAGTACCTGAATCTAATGTTACTTGAAATACTCCGGGTGTTACTAATGATACTGTGACTCTTAATTTACCTGACCTATCACTTCTAAGTCCTACTGATATATCTGCTGCTAAAAATTCTGTGTTTGCAGTTTTATTAGTTGCTGCTGCTAGACTAGCCTGATTACCTATACTACTAGAACCTGAAATTGGCATATCTTATCTATCCATATAAAGTATTTAAAGATTCGTTAGGACTTGCACACTTGCTACTGAAGCGCTGATTAATGCTATAACTACATAGAATACCTTTTCCTTCTTTACTGCTCTTGCCTCTTGATTACCTAAATGAGTAGATAATTGGGCTTCTATATTACCTGTTCTTTTACATAGGTCTTTTAGGTTTTCTTCAAATTCATCCCATTTCTTAAATGTCCTTTCCCATAACATTCTATCGTCTGCATCCATTACTTCTTACCACCCATAGCATCTTTACTGCTCATAACATGTGTAGACTGTCGTTTCCAAATTTGTTTGTTAGGGTCTAACCATGTGTTAACATCTACTTGCGCCCATCCTTTAGGCATCTTGCCGGGTACATTTCCTTGTACATCCCATTTATTCGGTACGTCAATGTTAAACCAATCTTCTCTAGGTATATTCCATCCGGGCTGTGTTACAGGATTATATCTTAAGCCTGAAGGATTTTGTATCCATGTACTTCTACCGGGTGTAGTGTCACTACCTTTAGACATTGTTTCCTTCTTAGCATCTTCTAGACTTAATGCTTCTCTCATACCTGATTCGTCAATCAATCCCATCTGTGCTAATGCAGACATTACATTAACCATTTCAGGTGTTAATAGACTTTGTATCTTTGGTTTGTTATAATGATGTATTACTTTTACAGGTACATCTTTAGCATTATCTACTTTAAATAATATGGCTAATATTCTATCATAAAATTGGTCTTCAATAACTGACTCCATCTTTAATGTTTCAGGTCTAATCTCTGTATTGAGATACATGTCTACTTCTTCTATGTTAGCGTTACCACCTAACTTACCTATATCACCTTCTGATAACATAAAGCCGGGAAGACCGAATGCTGTTATAATTGCTTTAATTAATCCTGTTCGCATTACTTCTAGAGAACCTATGTCACCGCTATTAGTACCTGAACTTAGTAGTTGTACACCGGGGTCATCTGCTCTACTTGGGCCTGTAACTGCTATATCTTGACCTTTAGCATTAGAGTTACGTCTTAAGAAATCATTAAGTATAACATCCTCTTTACCTGCATCTTGTGGATGAATAGGTACACTAAATACTTTAGGTTGATGCCAAGTAAATTCTGCTGCTCTTTCATAATCTTGGTTAAGTATAATGTTTAATGTATTTGCTATATCTGATACTCTAGCAATTTTAGAATCACCGTAATGGTCAGAGAATAATTCATTGTTAAATCCATGCTCTACATATATCATCCTATCTGCTTCAAGAATGTTATCTGTTCTATCTGACCTTAACCCTACAACTTCTACACCTACTAACTCACCTATGTTAAAATCTATTACAGGTCTTAAAGTAAATTCAGGTCTAATAAGATGTATCTTTTCAGGTAGTTGATAATCTAACTTCTCACCATCTTTACCTTCTTCTCTTTGTAATGGTGATAGTGCTAAAGCACATCGGCCTTGTTCTAATGATAGAAAATAAGCATTAAATATATTATCATCTAAGTCCATCTCTACAGCCATCTTATCTATCTTATCTTTAATTTGTTCCGGTGTCATGTCTTTATCTAAGTATGGTACATAGATAGGTTCTTGTTGCCATTTTGCTAATTGTTCGTCTTCTACTTCTTCTTCTTTTCTTGGAACAATATCAGTAGTATAACCTTCACCTGTTACAAAACTTGTCTGAATCCTTGCTGCTCTGTATACATATGGGTTATCCATAGCAGACCTAAATTCTTTTCGTTCATTTAATTGATAAGGGTCTACAGGTGCAAATATTTGAATACCATGTGCGCCTGAACCTTGAGATACATCGAAACTATTAGTACGCCATAATCCAGAGTTAAAACTACGAGATGCGGTCTTCTGTTTAGACGCTACTGCTTTAGGTCTAATTCCATGAATTGTTTGGCCTAAATCAGTCCAATCGACAATTTCTTTCTTAGCCATATATAAAGATTATCAATTTGTTGCTTATATAGTTTCAGGTAGTTCTTCGTTTATTACTTCATCTGAATCAGTTAAATCACGAATTTCAGTATCAGTAGTGAGTTCCATATATGGCTCATAATATTTACAGTTACATTTCCACTCAAAGTTGCCATATATATATTCTAAGCAGTATTCAGTACCATTATGTGCATGTGATTTCTTCTCATGACCACAACTGCATATTACTATATTACTCATACCTGATACAAAGAAGAAGAAGTATATAATTGTTTGCTAGTACACTCTGCGATATACGTCTAATCCTCTAGCCCTATCACTCTCTGCTACTGCTACAGTAATTCTAGGTAGGCCATTGATATATTGTGCTGCTATATAGCAAGCATATGCCAAGGCCCAAAAACGGTCATCATGCCTGCCTTGAGGGTGTTTATATGTGATATTACCTGCATCTGTCTTAATCTGTTCCTGTTCTAAAATCTGCTTCTTTAATTCATGTGAGTGTCTAGGATGTAATTTTAATTTATCATTATTGAATAGACCTTTTACTAAGTCTATAATCTCTAGTTTCCTCTGTTGAGTAGATACTATAGGTATCATTATAGCCTGTAAATGTGAAGGGAATATTTCCATTACTGCATCACCCACGCCTGACCTATCTACACCTATACTATGCATTTTCTCTACATGCTGTATCTCTAGCATTTCATCGGCCTGCTCTTTATAGTTTATGCCTAGCCAATTCTTCTGACCGGTATGATATAATACACCATTAGTTAAAGTTACTATAGATAATGAACTAGCATCTACCCTCTTAGCAGGGTCATATCCACCAAATCTTAGAACAGGTCTTGTATTAGCCATAGATATTCTTCGGTTTAGTTACAGTAAAACTTTGGTCAATAGGTTTATCATTCTTATTCATTATAAAGGTATATTTTTGAGTATTACATTGAGTTTGTAGTAAAACAAGGATACAATCAATCTCTAGAAACGAAACTCCTTCTTTTTCATCATGTAGAACATTATACAATTTCTCTGCTAATCTATCTATTTTTTCCCAATTTGGTGAGGATGTACGCATAGGGTATATAAAGGTTGCGTTCTATTTATACTTTCGACCTAGCATGGTATTCCATATACCTAAGTAACCTTGCAATAATCTTTCTGTAAACATTATATTATCTACCTTCTGTTTACTTTTATGCTTACCTAGAATTACCTTAGCATGTCTAATTGCTACAGGATACATAGTATTGAAAAAGGCTTCTGCCTCATTAAGTGCGTCATTATAACGTTGATTATTATTGGCCCTAATTATCTTAGCATCTCGCTTTGCTATCTTTTCTGCCTGCTCTTGATGGTCACGTTCAGATTCGGGCATAAGTGAAAAAATAGGTTTAGAAATAGTTAGTACATTTGTTATGGGTGTATTTGTCAAATCCATGAATAAATCCACCTTTGGCTATTTCTACTTCGTTTCCACACTTCGTACAAAGTGGGTGTGTTTGCTCTATTGTTAGTGCTGCATTCATACATATCCTTATACATTCCCCTATATATACTTACAGATTAGAATGCGCAGGGTTTACCCACATCGTCTTAAATTCCTCTGGATTAATAGTAAATACTCTAGACTTAGCATCTATCATAGTATGCCATCCATCTCTAATGGCCTCTGCACCTATAAAGTATACGGCATCTAATGGTACACCTTTGAATGCTTTAGTTGCTTCCTTAATACCTGCCTTCATATATTTACCAAAAACATCTGCCTTCCATAGAACTATTCTAGTAGGGATAACAAAGTCCTGCCATAATTTTGTATGACTCATTTGATTACCTATAGGGTAAATTCCTACTGCACAGCATTTAGGGTCATTGTCTAATAGATGTTTCATTCTTGTTAAATCATGAGGCATTAATACTACATCACTAGCATGGTGAAGAAAATACTTTGTAGGCTTTATTAGTTTAAATGTTTCAATTATCTTAGCATCGAATTTGTTTTTCCATACAGGTTGTTTTACATTATTCATTACATAGTGTACCATTTCAGGCATCCAATCATATCCTTCTATCTGCATACGCCAATAATCAGGGAAGGTCTTTGTACTAATATATGGTACAATCATTAAAGACTCTACAGGTTTAGTAGGCTTAGGCATTTGTTTGTGATAGGTTACTGTATTATGACTACCATCTTCACCCATCTGTTCAGTCTTTAATGGTTCTTTTCTCTCTGTATCTTCTAACCATGATAACTTATTAGGTTTTAGGCCCGGTGCTGAATTACCTCTAATTACTTTTTTATGCTTCGTCATCTTCTTTCCACTCAAATTTAGTAGATATTTGATAAGGCCATGTATCAAAATTAAATGCAAAAATATGTTTACTCAAGGTTATATCTATCCTTATAATCTTGTACTAAAACATTAATGATATGTACTAATTCCTCATCGCCACCACATGAAGATAAGAAACTTAAGTTTTCTACTTTACTTACTTCGGCTTTAGTTAGTTTAGTATCTGAACTAGATGATACACTACCCATTAGACTTCATCCTTCCATATAGTACCGGCCTTTATATACTTACCTCTTGGTACTGACCTAAGTATAGTTGAACTCATGCCTATAGAGGCAAATTCATTAATAACTATACCCGGTGCTACTGATACATCACCACCTATCACAGCACCATCCTTAATTATAATAGGAAACCGAGGGTCATTAGTCGTGTTTGGATAGCCAAACTTTACGCCTTCACCTACGGATATTCGTGGAGTGTTAACTGTAGTAAAGTGTGGGCCTATAAATACGTTGTTACCAATATCTAATCCTTCAGTTAAATGACATTGAGCATGTACTGTAGTATAGTTACCTATATTGCAATTACCCTCTGTTACTGTGCCTGACCCTATAATACTGTGACTACCTACATTAGTACCCGGCTTTAATATAACATAAGGGCCAATAATAGATTCTTTACCAATAGATACATTAGGAAATACTAAAGCACCCGGTTCTATTTTTGTACCTATATCAATAACAACATTGGCCTCTACATCCTCGTAGAGTTCTTCTAGGGTATTCGCTTCTATAAATTGGATGGTTGCCACTATAAGGGATGAGTGAAGCGGTAATATAAATGTTTCAGTTTGATATATATAGCCCATAATAGGCCACGCTTCAAATTTGGATATTCTACATCATTAGTTAAAGTTTCACAATCTAAACAGAATATTTTAGGAGTAATAAAATCATAGTGTATTAAAACGTTACTACCACATTGAGGGCATCTATTCATGTATAGATACCACCACATTTTTTACATCTACAACCACATATCAAAGTAGTAGGATATTTGCATCCACATGGTCTATTCATGCCCGGTGATATAACTTGCATAGGTGACTACAGTAGCCACTAGCATCGGCTTCCTTAAGGCCACATCTTAAACACATTCTTTTTCCTTTAATTAGACTTTCAGGTATATCCGGCATATTAAACACCTGTCGTACTTGATAGTAAGATAATTACTACATCATCGAATGGTTGTATGACTTGTTCTATTCGTATAGAATTAAATAGATTTACTATCAATGCTACTATATCCATATAGAACATTAGTCATCACTCCTTAATAAATGATAAACTTCTCCATTCTCTTTCAATTTTATATCCTCATATGGTGCTATTAATCTCCTATATATTTCTAGTTTTTCACACTCGAGTGCGCCTATTATCTCATTGAAGGTAGTATATGATATACCCTTCTGTATTAGATATAGGTTAATTACCTGTGATATTTGGTAATTCAATTCACCCGGGGTGACAGGCCCATCATGTAATGAGTGTCTTTTTTCCTTCTCAATGTAGGGCATGGCTAATTCTTTTCAATGTAGGTACTTTGTTTATATCAGTATATATAGTTTTGCCTAATGATTTAGCGTACTTATATTCTCTTAAAGCACCCTTTGATTCACCATACTTAGATGGTTTCATGTAGAAGAAGAAGGTTGAATCTCTTACATATTCAAAGTCCATATCTAACCATGTCTGCCAATCAATATCTCTAGGGTAGTCAAGCCATGCATAGTAACTAAAGTGAGGGCATATAGGTGAATAGCCCTTCTCTATTAATTGCATGTATAGTTTAATACCTGCCTTCACCTTCTTATACATCTCTCTTGGGTTAGCCTTATGACCATTAGAAATAGGCCCTGCTATGTATATCATCTTATTCCTTTGTGACATATTATAATGTATCTCACATAATGCACCATTCGTAGTATTCCAAATTACGTTAGGACTATCACATAAAGTGCATTCCGGTTCACCATTCCAACTCGTCATTTCGCTATCACCCATAATGCAACACCCATTATAAAAACGCTTGTAATTGTGCGTATAAGCGCTAGTATGAAATTAACCCTTTCCATGCTCTGTTACCACCGGATTATTATGTCGTTCAGCATAATAAAGCATCATAGCGTTTGCTGCTATTGCTATTGAATGATGTGAGCCTGTTTCCTTATCAATCACTTCATTCTTCTGAATATCATTAGAATGTCTTTTCCCTGCATTAAGTATACGTTCAGGGTCTAAATCTAATTGCCAGTTACCACGCTTGTATTTCTTAAGTCCTTTCTTCATATGGATAGCAAGGGCCTCAATGAAGTATGGGTCTACTAAAGATAGATTAACTTTATCATAGTCATCCTTAGTTCCTTTATTATTCTTTAAGTCTTTGCTTGTTCTTTTTGATAATTTCATTCCTTAATTCTTTTACTGTTTTCCCATATAAAATCCTTTCTATTTCGTTTTGATGAAAGTCATTAATAGCATGTAACCTTGCAATATTCTTATGGTCACCTGATTCTATAATGGCCTTGCAGCCTCTAAATATATTATCTATAGTTCTATTAATATCAGATGTACTCATCTATATCCCTCTCTGCCTTTCTTCTTATTATATCTGTGCAAAATTTACAGTCACAAGTATCAGTCACTTTTCTCTAACCACCTACAGAATCTACAGTAAAATAAACTATGAGGATAAACACCTAAGTAATCTTTACCACACCTAAAACATTGTAACCAAGTATCCGGGAATGCAAGTTTCATTTTAACATCTCATATAGAAACTGTCTACTAAACATATCATCTGTATATATCTCTAATGCTGCTCTCATCTTTCTAATTCTCTTTACATCCCTAACAACCTCTAGGGCCTGTTCAACTGTAATAGTAGGACTATATACAAAACATTCTTCTAAGTTGGGTATTGATACCTCTTTAGGCACAGGATATTTATCTGTTGCCATTTAAATATCTACCTACTGATAAATGTGGTGATTCATTAAACTCACCATAATAATGCTTTAACCATGCAAGAGTATTTTCTATTTTATTCATGGGCCACCTAGTATATTATACTTAATACTGCCACCAATTAATGCACCTGCTATTATTCCTAGCAATATACTCACTCTACTCAATCGCAATTAGATACGACCCTATCGCTATAAACTCAATGAAGGCTATGAATATCGTATTCCTTGGTGTTAGTATTTCTTTCAATGTCATGATGATTCTTAGACTATGCCCTATTTTAACCTTTCTTTTAAATCGTCACTTATATCATGTAGTTTATAGGCTGTAGGTTTAATAGCACCTATCTTTAATGCCTCTTGATAACATGGGTCACATACTAAATGTATAGCATTATTGCCTTGTGCATCACATTCAGGGCAATAGCATCTATGCTCTGCAGGTCTTTCACCACATAGTCCACACAACTTTTTAAAGTTAAACATTATTTACTCCGGTATAGGTAATGCTTTGTCGTCAAATTCATCATCTTGTATTCTCTGTGTAGTTAATATTGGTCTTTTATCTAGTCTGTATTGTAGTGACATGCCTAATCTAACTAATCTATTTCGTTCTGCCAATTCGTTAATCTCTGCGATACCTATCAATTCATCATCCTTCGGGTTATCGATAATATCATCATACTTTCCCATACTATGTTAGGTTAATAAAGGCCCAATAAAAATGTATTGATACAAGGCCAATTCCTACTAACACTAGGACTTTTATATTAAAGATAGGGTCACGACTACGCCATTTACGAGTATAGTACATTATGCTTTCTTTAGCACCTTCTCATTTAAAAGTTTTGAAAGAGCATAGATTGTATTAACATTCACGCCTGACGCATCTGCTATAAGTTGTGCCATAGGTTTTTTAACTATTCCTTTATTGACCTTCTCTTTCCTCATATCTAATAGTAATAAGCATATGTTTCCCACATTTAAATCTAACTATCAATATCTGTCTGCTTCTGATTTCTCTCTTTGAGTCATTTCATACTCACTTAGTTTGTCAGGTGAGATACCATTTAGAAGGGCCTTATGTCTAGGACATTCTCTACTTATCTTACCTGCTCTACACAGACAGTTATCGTCACTATAATTCTTTTGGGTCAATAGGTCTATAGATAACTTCTACCTTATTTAAGTCTTTCCCACCATATCTCTGATTGGCGCTACCACCATCACAGAAGGTTTCATTCTCACACTCACATTGTTGATAGTCATGCTTGAATCGACTCTCTAGAACAACGTGACAATTAAGGCACTTCACTATATTCATAGTATTGCTTGAAGGAATACGAATCCTACTACTATGAATCCAATGGTATAAACTGCACGAAGACCATTCCTCAAAGTCATTTGTTTTCATCCTCTAAGGTTATCTCTACATATGGGCTGTTACTGAATGTATTTGAATATACATGAGATATACATCCTTTAATATGTAGGGCCTCTGCTAGTTCATCCAATGTGAACTTAACTTTATGTACTGTTATTTCTTCCATAATGTTATCACAATCTTTACTCTATATATACCTTCCGTCAATAACGAGTCACCCTTTCATCTCTACATTCTCTACACATGGTAGCAGGTTTATCTTTATGCATAAAATGGTTCTTAGTTATTCTTGTACTATACTGTTTTGTCATGAGTATGCCTCTTTGCTATTGCTATTTGTTCTGCCTTTGTTCTAAGACTAATAACTCCTGTTGTGTTAGGTATGCATCTTAATACAGCATTAAGCATGTCTGCTATATCTTTTTGTACTATGTTATTATTATTCCTTAATAGCACCTGTATTTGTAGTAAGTCTTTTTCCTTCATGTGAATTTCCTCATACCTCTGTGCCATTTCCACATATCTATTCTAAATGTAATAGGCACAAAGAATCTTCTAATCTTATATTTAATATTATACCACTTACCACTAGGGAACATACTTTCTATATATGCCTCAACTAGAGGGTCTTTCTGTTTTACCTTTACTTTTACTTTGTTAGGCTGTCGTGGTTTGCCCTTCCTTCTCTCTAAGTTAAACTTCTTCTTATTGACATATTTTACCATAGTATATTCTCAATTTCCCAATCAACTCTATCTTCACCTATATATAGTTGTTTCTTTTTCTTAGAGGTCACAGCCACAACTCTTTTTATCCATATGTTTACATGGATGGTCATCCTCATCTGTATCACAGTCATAAGTAGGCTGCTTATCTTCTAATTGTTTTAGTAAGTCATGTAGTAATTCACTCTTATGGCCTGCATCCCATTTATTTAAGATATATAATTGTACTAAGTAGAAGTCTGTACCACCTAAGATATACTCTACATATTCTTCTTTATTCATTGGCCTCACACCTACATCTTACATTACATAATAGCCAGTCCATTAGTTCTACTATTCCAACTATAAGTCCTACTACACCAAATATAGCCAGTATTAATACTCCTGCTACTAGCATCCATGATGTAGCCACAAGACCTTGTTCTTCATATCCAAAGTATGCAAGTATGACCCCTATTGCGATTATTACAATAAATCCGTTTATTAATAGATTCTTACAAGTGAATGGTAGAGTAATCATTCTATATCCTCTTTCCGTATTGACCATAAGAGTGCAGCCAAATAACCATTCTCATATGCATAGTCTGTATCCTTTTCGTTCCTTGGTGTATATTCTTCTCTATAATGAACATGTCCAATATATTCATTTATTATCTCGTCTTCGCTTTTAGTCATACTGTTATCACTATGTACCCCCATATAAACGGTTGTGGTAGTAGGAAAAGACCTGCTACTATCCATGCGCCTATTGCAAAGTCTGTCATCTCATCTTTTATATGCGCCCAAAGGCCAAAGGCTATGAAGAATACTGTAGCACAAAGTAACATTAGACTCATTATTAATTGTAGTGATACCTCAATCATAGGTGTCAGCCCTCGCTTCTTCATGTGCTATGGCCCTTTCAACCATGCATTCTTCACACTCACAGTTATCACCATGCTCATCTATTGTATCATCAGTCATTATATTACTTTCCCACATGCACCACATTTAGGTAATGCTTCTAGTCTTTTAAATTCTAATTCATCCCATGCTCTATCTGCTTCTTTATATAAACCGCTATGTGTGTCATTCTCATAGCCATAAGTAGAGGTTGATAGTAATCCACTTCGTATATATATTAATTCTTCCTGTGTAAATTCACCAAACTTATTATGCGATGTAACCATTAGTCTTCTCCTGCCTCATCGTCATATATACCTACATGGCCTGCTGCTTTACATAGTGCTACCTGTGTACCTATATATAAACTGTGACATTCTTCACATCTAATACAACTCATTTCTGTCCATCCCTTAGTTTTATGATTATTTTGTCTAACCTTCTCCACTCGTCATCATTAGAGTCAGGTAATAGTGGGTTGATTAATTCAATAAGGAATAGCGTTTCTGCTTGGTTAAGTTTTTTCATTGGTGCTTCCTCACTTTCATAGTTATCTCATCGTTTAATATTGCTACTACTCTACCTTCAATAGAAATTAAAGATACTTGTAGAAGTTGTCCATCCTCTAAGTACATGGCATCTTTTCCATATAGTCTTGCTATTTCTCTCATACTAATTCTTAACCTCTTGGTAATAAAAACGTTTCGGCCTTGGTAGTACATCTAATGCAATAAACAAATCCTCAATTTCTAATTCGAGTTGTTCATATGATAGTTTCATTAGTATGCTACATCTCCATGATATACAGGGTCGACTCTCTCATAAGATAGTTCATTAATGAATGGTTCTATTTCAGCAATCTCTCTCCATCTACTTTGATAGACTACTGTACCATTCTTTATTAGGCCATCTTTCCACATCTCATCTCTAATATCAATTAACTCCACATGTAGTGCGTTAATCTCTTTCAAAGTTATTGTATTCATATTGTGTGATTATACTACTCACTATATATACGTTTCTGTACTAGAGTTAAAGGTGTGACATAAGGTTGATTACAAAATTCACATATCCAACAAATATCACCCTTTGTATATTGTCTATAAGTTTCATCAGGTTCTAGCATCTTATTATATACTACATTAGCACCACATTTATGACATTGTTTTAACCAAAACTTCTTTAGTATCTTAAAGAAATGGCCTTCTCTCTTTTTAATTAATAACTCTTGAGGCTTCTCTGTTTCATTTAAAACTTTAGTTGGTTCATTACAGTCTAAATTATGGAAGTGAAATCTACCTTCACACACTTGGCAGTACATCGTAGTCATGAAACTCTATATCATCCCCATATTTAAGTGTATCCTCTGTGAATGCTGCACCCTTCTTAGTAGTGAACTTACAACAATACTCTTGTTCAAAGTCAATAGTAGGATTGGCCCTCTCTGTATCTATATACTCTTGAGTAATTAATCTACCTAGTGCTACTGTATAAGGCTGTTCTAAGTATGTGTATTCATTCCTATGTTCTTTAGCACCTTCACTTAAATCAAAGAAGAAACCTCTTAGGCCATTAGGTGTAGATTCTAATATAAAGTCTGCATCGTGAATGTTAGCGATGTTAGGCTTAACTGCGTTATATACTACGTTGTCGTCTTGTAAGTCTATGAATGCAGCCTCACTCATGAATACAGCCTTAACGTTATCCAATCCTCTTACAGAGTCATTAGCAGGCATGGCCCATACTTCACTATCATTCCAATAAGTAATATGGTCTGCTCTACTATCAGGTATTAATTCTTCGTATGTCCAAGTAGTACCATTCATATCAGTCATACCCCATTTAAGTATGTTCTTCATTCTTCTAAGAAACTTGTTTGCTATACTCTGTTTGTTACCTGCTATTACCATTATATCATGGCCTGCATACTTACCTGTAAAGATACCATGCATGAGTATTCTTAATGCTGTTTCAGTTGCACCTATCTTTCTTGACTTGTTAAGTATAACCTTATGATGTTCATTCACAGCATTGAAGTAATCTAATTGATAGTCTAGTATAGGGCTTCTTAGGTGGGTATCTGGATGAACAGGTAGGCCAATAGTTTCATTGAACTTAGCGAAGTCCATAGGAACAGTAGGGCCGTTGTTATCCGATACTCTTGATATTTCCCACTTGGTTAGTAGTTTTGCTAGTGATTCCATATTTCTCATCTAATGCTTTCTGCACTTCTGATATACCTTTCTGATTAGAATAAAACTCTATCTTAGTTACTTGTAAGTCCTTTAGTAGTTTATAAGCAGCAATTTGAGCATGTGGTTCACCCTCAAAGTTATCTATCTTTTCATTAATATCCTTCTCTATCTTTCTTAACGCATCTATACAGTTTAAATACTGTGAGCCAAATTCCCCCTCACCTATTGAGCATAGCCTTGAGTGTACTAATTTCTCGAAGTCAGCAATATATCTATACACCTGTGATATACTTAATTCAATATCATTATCTTCTAAGGCCAGTTGTATTCCTTCTGTAGACTTCTGTTCTATCTGTGCCTGTCTAATTATCTCATAAATATGCTGTCGTTTCGCATCATCTTGTTCTTGTTTCTTATTCTTTTTCGCAGGCATAGTATTACTAGAGTATGACTACTATATAAAGAAGTTAATAACTTTAGTTGGATTGAGGCTACCTTTGCTACCATATCCTAGGATGGCCCTTACGCCTTCACCTTAATCCTGTTTGGCAGGTATTTGGTTGTATAGTTATTTTTCTGCCTAACCGCTATAGCCGGTTAAATGAACAGGTTACAATTTCTCATAACCATAGTATAACTATACAATACCCTATATAAATGTGCTGCACCACGCTGCACCTATACGCCTCTATTAGTCATTATAATCATACCACATTCTAGGCACTTTCTAATACCATCGCCTATTT
>SDBT01008704.1_pt1 | contig 16539 bp, 34 predicted proteins | sample 2277101 | NCBI WGS metagenome assembly SDBT01 (sample SAMN10404973, study PRJNA504765) | marine sediment metagenome | isolation source: marine sediment core GS10_PC15, 103 cmbsf | place: Arctic Ocean: Southern Knipovich Ridge | collected 2010 | reverse complement strand
TTTTAGCATCTTTCTAAATAATTATGTCTGATTCAGAAAGTAGTACAGAAACAATTGAGGCACCTAAGAAAAGATCTAAGAAAGTAGAAGAGCCTGCACCAGTTGTTGAAGAAGCACCTGCAGTTGAGAAACCAACTAAAGGAACAGAATGCAACCATCCATTAAATGATACTGGGTATCACCAAAAAACTATCGATGGCACGTGTAAATATTGTGGTCAATAATTTTTTAATAATTTGGCCCTAATTTTTTTTATCGTATTCGTTTTTTGTTCCAATATGGAGATTTGCAAAAAGGGCAGTTAATTGGGATCACTGCTGCATCATTTCTAATTATTGGCCACCAACCAATCTCTATACCTTTTTCACATCTATTGCAAAAAAGTTTTGCTAGAGTTATGTTAAGTTTCAATTTTCATCACTCCATTATCACACCATACACATGGTTTGTTTGCATATTTTTTGTTCATTTCAATTGATCCACATTCATTACACTTTAACACTTTCTTATCCAAATACACTTGTAAGTAGTGCTCAATATATGTATCGATATTGTGGTTTTTCCAGGAAATGTGCACCTGTTTACGCTTACTCATTAGCGATCACCTTTAATCGTGGCAATTCATCTACAAACAATTTCATCATGTTATAGTGAAACTTTAGATTTCTAATGGCTGCTGCTGCATACTTCCTACCATAGTTATCATCACCTAACATTTCAAGAATGAATTTGCCAAGTTCATATTCGATTTCTGCTTGCTTCCTGCCACCAGCATCGAGATAAGCTTGTTTCATTTCTTTGAATCCAACATCATCATCGAGTTGAGCATCAAAGTTAGGATAAACTTTGTCTGGATTACCAATAAATTTTCCAATCATATTTTCACCTCCTTTCTTTTTCTTAAATTCTTTTGATTCCAATAATCACGTACCCACTCTGCACCATTCACTAATACTGCCACTGGAGGAAAGTGATCATCGTGAAAGTCCATGCTGATCCTAAAAGGTATTTTCCTCTTAATTGGGTATGGTTCATCAAAGAGTAAAAACTGATCAGGCATCTTTTCTAACTCCATTGATTACACCTATTGCTCTGATTAATGCAAAGTATCTTGTTACGCCATTTTTGCTCAAGAGAAAGACATAGTGTTCAAGTGCTTCTTTGAACACTGCATCTGGACTAGCCATTAGCGATAGGCCTCCACCATTGCTGCTAACTGCCTGTTAACACCCTCTTTTAACACCTGTGATGGATTGATTCTAAATCGTTCTACTGCGAAGCCAGGTACTAACTCCAACAAAACAGAGAGGGCGATATTTGCTACTTGTTTCATTTCACTTATCGTTATACCATCCTCCATATATACATTACTCCATATTAGTATTAATCAATATATGTAGTAATGCATATATACAGCATCCTATCTTTACAAAGTGAAATGGAATACAAACTAGAAAGCAAAGGCAACGATCTTTATGTCAACGTGTTTGGCAAGTTAAAGAAAGTTATCAAGGGCTGGGAATCATTCAGTGGTTGGTACTGGTTTGCCTTTGAATTGGATCATGTCCAGGATAGTGACATGGGCGATGGTAACGTCATTCTCCAAGATAAAATCTACTTTGGCCTCGTACAAGGTGCAGAAGAAGAACTTGGTTATTTTTCAGAAGGCGAAATCATGGCAGCAGCACCAAAAGTATGGCAACTACCAGCAAACGCACTTCCTCACAGTGGGAGGCGTAACTAATGGAAGCAAAACCTCGAATACTCCTTGGTGAACACGTTGTAGTTATCGAGGGAAACTTTGCAGAATGGGATAGAGATTCTGTCCTTGGCAAAATAGACAAGTTGATCAAGGAGGGATTTTTCGATGATTAATCAACTTGTAGATAGTTATGACAATGACTTGGCCAACGAAGATGTTATTGTTGTAATGCAACTTTTGAAAAAAGCATTCAATCATGCAGCAGAAAGTGGCCAAAATCCTGCAGTCAAGTGGGGTGACAATGATGTTAGTGATAGCATCAGTGGTGTCATGGGGAAAATAGTGAAAGCATACCAGGGTAGAATGAATCTCAAAGAAAGAGGTGATATGAATGAGTAAAGACATGGAAAATGTCAAAGGCGAGCACCTCTGCGACATTTGCAAACTTGGCAAGAAATACAATACAGTGACTTGCAAGAGCATTATGAGCCACGCTGCACGCTGGAATACATAATTTTTTTTAAAAAAAATTAGCCCTGATCAACGTTGTCTATGTCGCCATTTTGGGCTCTTTCTATTTGTAGAGAAAGTATTTTCAAGAGGTAGTCAATTTCAGGATCATTGACTTTGTGAATTTCAATCAAATCTTCTAGTGCTCTAACTGCAGACTTGATTCCATTCTCTACGTCAGCGTTGTATTTTTTGACCATTTCACTTTGTAAAGATTAGTTACTGTATATATGTATTACCCAATATATGGAGTAATACATATATAATCAATCATGCTCTAACTAAGTGAAATGGGATTCAAAAAAGAACTCAAAGATGGCGTAGTTCACGTTGGCTACAGCAAACTCAAACCAGTCAAGAAAATAGTTAGAATGGGTGACTGGATTTGGTATGTAGTTAAGATCATCAATCAAAAAAAAGTGCCTTTCATCTATGAAGCATGGGTGCATGGTGACTTTGATGAATTTGGCAGTGTTTATGTCAGTGAACTTGCAGGAGCAGAAGAATTACCAATAGATGTAATTCCTGCAGAAGCAGTCAACCAAGAAATGGGTGGCTGACCTTTTTTTTTAAATTAATCAGATTCAAAAATAAAATATTCTGATTTGTTTTCATATTTTTTAGTTTCTTCTATTGTATCAACATGTTTAATGATTGTGAGATTTTCACCAGGTGGTGCAAATGAATCATAAAGTACAATGTTAAATCCATCTTTTGGTGTAACTTTTTTTCTTTCATCAAGTGCTAAATCAAGAAATCCCATTACATACACAGCCCCAAATTATCTATTTTTGGTGGGCATGGTGGAACAGCAGATTCTTCACCATTATCTAAAGCAAAAAAGTGATCAGACATTTTATGTGTGTATTCTGTAATTTCAGGCATAAGTTTCTTTGTTTCTTTTAATTTGTCTTTTGGAATTTTGTAAACCCTGTTGTGAACTGTTGTGGCCCATTTCTGCTGATTTGCAGTTTTTAATTGTAATTCTGAAATTGTACCATCTGAATTTTTAATGTCAAAATGAATTGCTCTATATCCATCATTTGGATTTTTCATAAAGTTTTCTTCTTTTACAACATTAAAGTTTTTTGTTATAAATTCTTTTGATGAATTAATATCTGCAATATTTGGTGCTATTACTCTCATTCCAGATACATCTTTCAAATCATCTACATTTTTGTATTTTGATTTTCTTGCAAGTTTGTCAAGCATTGATTTTCTTGTCTTTACTCTTCCAGATGATCTGGAATTAGGCAGGCCCTTATCTAATATGTCTAAACTATTTTTAAGGTTATTTTCGTGTGCTGATCTCACCTTGTCTGCTTTCCATGCTTGTATAATCATTTCTTCACTATCAATAGTTGGGTAGTTTTCTGATACTGCATATGCAGTGGCCTCATGGTTTTCGTTTGGTTTATCTGTAAGATGTATTGGTTCTGATGTTGCACCATCTGGCGATTCATCATTTTTTGGAATATATTTTGTAGTTGGATCACTTGTTTCTTTTTTGGTTTTTTCTTTAGGTTTTGAATCTGTTTGATTTTTAATAAAATCTTTAACAACATCATCTTTATTTTGGCCAGGTTTGATTGGTATTGGATTTCCATTAACAGTAATCCATTCTATGGCTTCATCATTCTCAATATCACTTACAAGTTCTGCCATTACTTGTGGTTGGCAATAAGAATATGCAATTGCTAACTGTTGATCTTTGGCCATGTCTTTATTATCCTCCATAATTATTTTTAATTTATTTCCAACACAATCTTCTGCTGCAGCAAGATTAATTCCAGGTGATGGAGTAGCATGATCAATAAACTCTGCATGTATATCAGAAATTTCACATGCTGTGTACTGGCTGTTCAATGTTTTTCTAATTAGTGGTACTTCCATTAATGGGGCCAAATCATTATTTGCACATAATCCCATGCACTCTTCACCACTTTTTGTTTTTGCTGTTAATCTTATTCTGCATGCTTCACCATCCCCATCACATGTTGCAATTGTATTTGCATCATCACCATATGCAGGCTCAATTATGTAAGCGATGTGGAGGGCACGATATTCATCAACATCAAGTTTTGGTGCACCATTTGGCATTACTCCAACATTACGCATTTCAATTGGCCATACTGCTGGTGAAGTCATATTGATTTTACCTGCATTCCATAATGCCTCAAATTCTGCATCAATAATTTCACCAGTATAGTTTAGCGTGTGGGTTGCTTCATCTGCTTGAACATCTACAATATTAACAACTCTGTAATCTTCCTGGTTGGCCATGTTTTCCTTGTAGGTTTCTCCACCTGTGTGATCTGGCTCACCACCTTTTTCATAGAAGATTCCAGGATGATTAACAAAATCGCTTGCATATTTTTTAATTACTTCCCATGGTACCATCCAACCATTCTTGTTTCTTTTTTCGTTTAACAGAAATCCCTTGATGAATTTGCCAGATCTTCCACCCCAATTATTCATTACATCAAAATTAGTTACTGGTACATCAACTGAAATTGCAGTTAGTGCTGGCATAATTAATATCTCACCTGCAACGCTTTATGTTTTTTTACAGCCTTAACAATCTTCACCATTCTCATTGCTTTTAGCATTCCCTCCACTTTGTGTACTGCTGCATTTACTGCTTGTTCAATGTTGTAATGGCATCTGCATCCCCAATGTGTTGCACCACCAAGTGCACTTGGGCCAATTCTAATTACATCTGGATCATTAATTGCAAACGTTAGGCCCTCATTTGGTTTACAGATAGGGCATACTCTTGCATCTAACTCTGTAGCATATGTTAAGAAAATTGGTACCTCTGCTTCTTTTGGAATTAATTTGTATCGTTCAATTAAATTATTTTGTGGAATTAAAACTGCAGGAGCAAACAAAAGAGGAATGAATGCTAATGGCCCAATGTGTTTTTTTGTTTTAAAGTAGGTGTAACTGTGTGGTGTTAATTTTCTAGTTGTACCTATTCTAACTTGATACCTGGTGTTGTGTTTTAATTCGTTAGTAGAAATTAGTTTTGCAAAACTGGAAACATCTTGTGCTATCAAAGAAGTTCTCCAAAATACTATCCCTTTTGAATCAATAATATCCATGTAAAGAGTAGGAACAACAAGTGGCGTTCCAAATTTATCAGTAACTGCTGCAGCAATCTGCACCATCTGGCCTTTTTCTATAAGATCAGGTGCAACAACAACAGTTATTCTAACTGGTTGGTTTTCCTGGGCCATTAGGTTTTGGTTTGTTTTTAGTTTGCATATCTACCTGCTTAGTTTTTTCAGTTACCTTAAATTTCTCTTGTTCATTCTCAACTTCAAATGTTTCCTGGGGTGAAACAGGCATTGCATCTGTATCTATAGCATCTTCATATCCATCAATCTGCAATATCTCACCTGCTTTTTCATCTGTTAGTGTTTTTCTTCGTTCTAATATTTCAAGGCCCTCTGCTCTTTCTTTCAAGGTTTCCACTTGTAGATCATCAAATGCAACTTTAATTCTAAATGTTTTACGTTCCTCTGAATCTTCTTTATACAGTTGTGCAAATATTCTATTGTACCATTGGCGTGCTATTTCATCACCAATCCATTCACGCATAGGATTAATTACAGTAGAAATAGTTAGTTGTATTTTTTCAACTGCTGTTGCATGGTTTGCTGCTGCTTCATCAAAGAAACCAATCTGTGGCACATTAGCATTGGCCAACACATACTTCACTAGCATTTCCTGCATGGCTATTATTTCCTGGATCTTTGGATCAAAGTTTACATTTTCATATTTAACACGTTCTGGATCTATCATAAACACATTAGATGTTCCATAATCTGTTGCTTGCGTAATTGATTCATACTCTGCTTTCTTCTGTGCTTCTGTTCCACCTTGTGGTTCAATGAAGATGTGGTACAAACCCCCCACCATATTTTCATTGATTGATGGTAGGATAGAACTAATTGTTGATCTAATTACACGTGCTGCATCTATCATTGGCATCATCATGGAGCCACCATAATATTTTGCATTGTGAATTGGTGCTGCATATTCTGAATTCCACAAGTAAATCATTTCCTCTGTATTTACAAAACCTTGAATCTGATTGATTTGTATTGCAGTCATTTTGTGAGATTCAGGTGAAATCTTTACAAGGCCCATATCTTTGGGGTGGAAATCTACCAGGTTAACAGGAATATTTGGAAATTTTTTACCATCAATTTCAACTGGGTTTTTAGTATCATAAACAAAAACTGCACATGCTCTGTTGTAGATTAACATGTTCTGAATCATGTTAGTCATTTTAATTTTAAATGAAATATCAATACCATCAACACCTGCTTTTTCTGTTACTGCTCTGTCCACTTGCAGGAGCCTTGATACAATCTCTTCATTTTTATCAATTAGTTCAGCATCTTTTTCTTGTTCATTGCTTGGCACCTTTAATTCTAGTTCTGGCCTAAATCCAGTTCCCATAATGAATTTGATTAGTGTACGCATCACTGGGCCCAACAGTGAATTTTTCACCAGTGATTCATAAACAATGTAATCATATGATTGAAGAGGATTTTGAAAATACTGTGGCATCCAGCGTTTGTTAATATCTCTTTTTTCAGTAACCTGTGCAGCAGTTAATGATGATTTAGTTGTATGATCAAATACTGATAGTTGAGGGTTTGGTGTGTATTTATCTTCAATAATTTTTGTATATTCTTGTGGCAGTTGGCTTGGCTCATAACCAACAAGATCTGCCACCTCCACATGGCCTGGTGTTAGTGGGCCAGCATAGATGTGATACTTTGTTGGTGATTCTCTTGGCTTCTTTGGCTTAGTCCAGGGGAATATTTTTTGCAGAATTGTGAGTTTAGCAGCCTCTTTGGCCTTTTCTTTTACAATTTTTAATGGACTGTAACCACTCCATGTAAATGGTGATTTCTTTAACTTTTTTTCAGTAAACACTAAAGAATATGATTGATGGATGAACTTAACTATTTCTAAATAGTTCTAATTTCTTCTTTAAGTAATTTTTCTAACACTTGCTTTCCAAGATCAACAAGTATTGGCACATATTTCCCCACCCAATTGGTTTTCATTTCCATGGTTACACAGTTTGGATCTATTGCTAAAACAAATGAGCCATTCAATACTATGAAGTGTGGCCCTTGGGCCCAGCCTGGAAACTTGATACCTTTCCATTCAAAATCATCACCATTTGGCTCTTCTTTCTCTGTGAATTCAATAGTGGAGGAATCAATAGTTATGTTTTCTGTGGAAGTTATGCTATCAATACCTGTATCAGATGTTGGTATTTTAATTTCTGCACCTTTCTCTTCGTTGCTCATCATAACTTATTCGTGGGGCCCTGCCTAATAAGATTAATGGTTTAACTAAAGATAGTTTCCAATAGCAAATCTACCTTTGAATGTAGAATCACCTGCTGCTGCAGTTCTTTTTGTTCTTAGTCTAACTGCAGATGTTAATAATGTGGTTCTAGTAAATTCCTTTTTGGCAGTTGCAAGTGCTGCAAGTGCTGCCACTGCATCAATATCAACCCATGTTGCACCAGCCATATCACCACCAACTGGCACTGGATCTTCTGTTTGCTGTAAAACCCAGTCCAGTGAATCAGTAGCATCTTGATTTGTAATTGAAAATGAAAATTGCTTAATTCCTCTAACATCATAAACTCTATCACGTGCATCTGTAAAGCCATCTGAATCAATTAGAATTCCACCTAATGATAAAGCAAGATCTTCTGGATCCCCACCACCTATTGATTTAGATGGATTGTTACCAAGTGCAAGTGTGGTTTCACCCATGAATTAATCATATTGTTCTGCTAAAAAAGCCTATCTAATTGTTCCAATTTGTAACCAGTCTAAGAAATACCTTGCAGGTGTGGCATAAAATTTTTCCATCTGTGCCCTGGTCAAGTGCAGAAGATCCACAAATTTTTCCATTTGGCAATTCATTAGTGCAGGTTAATCTCATTTTAACCTGGCCAGTTCTAAATTAAGGATTGCTTCAATTACTAATAATCTTAGATATAAAATATTTAGTTCCTGCTGTGTCATTCCCCAAGTAGTTGTGCAAGTTTTTCTGCAAATGCTTTCTGCTTTAGCATTTCATATTGTGCAGTATCACCATTATTTACATAATCTGCATAAAGTCTTTGGGCTTCTGATGTGTAGATATTAGTATGTTTTTCACATGCATAGCAAGGTATTGCAATTTGTTCTGGAGTGCATCCATGGCTTCGTTTGAAATCTGGCATCACAAACATTGAATTACACATTTCATCAATTCGTTCTTCTTCCAGTGGTGCTGCAGTTCTAGGGATATAATCATCGCCACAATACATTCTTTTTGTTACATCAGAATAGTAACTATCCTTTACACAGATAGGGCTGATGGTACTTGGTTCGTTTAGATCATTTGATTCTTGGTTAACTCGTTCTTGTGTCCATACTGGAACATCACTTGCTAAATCTCCATGATAAGGTTGTGTTGAGTTGAAATATTTTGCTCTATTCTGATATTCAGCACCAAAAATTAAAGGATTTAATTGTGTATGAATCGCAAAACATTCTTCTATGTGCTTGTTTAATTCTGCAAGGTTCCCCGTCATTTGTGAGGCCTTTAGTAAAATCCCATATTCTTCTATCCATAAGTTAGATACTGCAAATCCGTCTGTTTGTGTTACACCTAATGATTGTTGATTTTGTTCAGTTACCCTGTAGCACATCTGCAGGAATTTCAACTGCTCATAGTAATCTATCTCACTGGGCTTTGTGGGTGGATCTTCATCAAATCTAAGTAAATCATTTACAAATGGTTCAAATTCTTCTGGAATTTCACCATAGTATATTGCTGGTGGTTGAGTAATTATTGGATAGCATGTTATGCCATCATCATCCAGGTAGAATCTATCAGGGCATAATGTAACATCAGGTGGAGTAATTCCTTTTTCTGTTAATTCATCATCAAACCATTGTGTGCCATTCTGGCCTAAATGAAATCTCAAAGTAATTGTGTATTCTATCAGATCATCAGTAAGACTGGTTAACTGCTTCTTTGATTCAATACCTGTAACATTGCCAGGAATTGGGATTTCAATTAGTTCAGTGTAGGTATCACCATAAACATTAACTGCACCTACAACACAAATTACTGCAAAAATTATTAGAATTGCTGCTATTGCTTTACTCATTGGGGGTTTTCCTCATGCAACTTGGGCATGTAATGAATTTTTTTTTACTTTTTGGTGTCCAATGATATTTACAATCTTTATGTTTACAGGTAATTTCTTTTCCCATTAGTAGTATCAGTAGTATTAGTAGTAGTTGTAATTTGAAAACTGGTACTATTGAGTTATTTGTTAATTAAATTCCCTTAATGTGTTTTCTAAATTTAGGTATTGGATCTAATTCTTTTGATAAATCATCGATTGATAGATTTGTTTTTTGTGTGAGTGGCCCACAAACTATTGTTGTACTATCTTGCATGAATGGCCTGGCTGCAAACACTGCAATCATCATTGCTTTAGTTAAATCATCAAGTTCATCACCTGGTGCATAATAATCAACTCCACCTGCTTCTGTTGTTTTCTCTGCATATAGTGCAATTTGATCTTCAAGTTCTTTCATTGCAGTAGATGGTTTTGGTGAAAATTTTATCCTGTGTTCAAGTTTTTGCTGCAATGTAAACTGCACCATTTCAATAAGATCTAATGTTTTTACTCTTCTAATTTCTGATACTTCTGCAATTTTCTTTTTGATGAATATTATTTTGATTGGTAATCCACCCCTACGAAATCCTTGTATTAGATGTTCACCAACCATTTGATCTACAATAGTATTTGACCATTCATGCTTGTGGTACAAATCAGATAATCCAGGTGCAATGCTGCTAATTTCTTCCCTTGGCCAATGCTTGGCCATCTTCACATAGATTTTTTGCTCAACTGGATCTGCTTCGATACCTACTGCACCAATTGAATTTCTCAATTTGGAATGAGCAACGCCTACAATTCTAACTGTTTTCATTTCCCTGGTTTTTTATCCAAGATCCAGTTTGAGTGTTTCTTGATCCACATTCTAGTATTAATATCAGATTTTGGTGCATTGATGTTAACTGAAAATGTGCAGTGTATTCTTAAAAATTCCATAATATCATCATTTGACATATCTTCTTTATCTACTTCACGCCAATCTTCATCTACATTATTCATAGTTCACTACCCTGGCATTTACTGTTCTAATATGCTTAAACTTTTTGCAACTGCATCTATCAACCAGGCAATCGTGATAGATTAGTAATTCTATTGGTGGTGGATTTGGATTATTACGATGTGTAACTCTGTGATTACTTGAAGTGTGTTTGCATTCACAAACTCTGGCTGCAGACATTATTTCTTCAAATGGCCTGCTTTAACTAATCTTTCAATCACTGCTTCTGAATAACTTTTTGCTGTATCATCATGCACACCAATCGCTTTTGCATCTAAAATTAATGCAGTGTATGAGAATGCACCAGCAATTTGGTATTTGCCAGCCAGTGCACGTGTGTATAGCATATTGATTCTATTATCACGTTTGTAGGCTGCAGTTAGCATTAAGCATAAAACCCCAGTGAGAAAACAATAATATTGAATAGTGTGGCCAGTACAAAACCTACAATAACACTACTTGAATCTAATTTCATTTCAAATCATTCCTATTTTCATAAAATTTTCCTCCCATTACTTTCATTATTTGTACTTTGTAATATTCCACCACATGCTGGGAATAAATTATTGTATTCATTTCAACCTCTTTTGTTGATCAATAAATAATCTAATAAAGTTACAGCATAGAAGTGCAGCAATAAATAAATCGTCATGTTGGCCCCTGTGGGCCTTGTAGGTTGTTTGGCCACCTATTGTTTTTAATTCAACAATTTTTGGAATCTGATCTATTAGTTCCTGCATGTCTTTACTTGGTTTCTTTGGAAATTTAATCATACCTCTATCTTTTGCTGCAGCAAACCACTTTACCATGAATGGCTTATCCATTGCAAAACCCATCTGCCTAGTTTTTTCAGTTAGATTTGCTGATGTAGTTACTCCTTGCATGTAAAGCATGTTGTATTTTCTAGTGAAGAGATCAAGAACTTTTTTGCCATCGTTGTTTAATTCAATTCCCATATAGTTGGGTTTGATTTCCTTGTGCTTATCCATGGCCCATGATGCAACATTTGCATATGGAGTATGAAAAAATTGTTTTGCTAGTCTGAATTGTATTTCATATTTGTGCAAATCAAATGCTGCACCTACCCAAGCAAATGCATCCCCATGTCTGCCAGGATCACCCATTATTACTTTAAGGCCAATCAATGAAAATCTAACTTCCAACCACTTGCATTTCTATCAGGGCCTGGGAAGTATTTGATTGATTCTTTAGGAAAAATCATTGTTGTTAATGGGTGTGCATTATCATGCTTGATATAGAATTGTATGATTCTTTTTAGTTTAGCATTCTCTTCAAGCAGGCCTTTAATGATTTCATCAGGTAGTGATTCACCTGGATTAATTTCACTCATAATAAAAAAATCCTGGGCCTACATGTGGCCCCATTGATCATCAGCCCAGGCTTCTATCTCTGCCTGTCTGCGTGCTGTAATTGGAATCTTGATCATAATGGATTTTCCATCTACAATCTTCCAACTTGGTTCCCAAAATTGTGGTTCTCTCATGCTTCTTTTAGGAAGTTTCAGTATTAATACTTTAGGGGCCATTTGGGGCCATTACATATATTCCTCCAATGTGCCTTTTGCCTGTCTGGCTTTACATTCTTTACAGTAGGGCATGCTGGCCAGTGTGATTTGTTTGCTGCATGTCCAGCATTCAGCAAGTGGCATTATGCAAATACTTCCAGTTCTAATTGTGGATTTGGAATCATTGGCCCTAAATCATATTTGGCCATCTGCTTCCATGCAGCAAGTATTCTAATATCTGATGCAGTTTTTAGTTTATGGCATTTAGTGCATATCATTTGTAAATTATCATAATGCCAAGGATGCCCACCAAGTACAATTGCAATGATGTGATCCATTTCTAAATCTGCTTTCCATGGTGTATCTACTGGTTCAACACCACACATTTCACAAACTTTTGATGCTTGCTGCATGAATTTATGGCGATGAAATGCAGTGTTATCATTTCTAAGCCACCAATTCTTGTAACACTTGGTGCTGCAGTAACCATAGTGTTGGAGTTTCCCATGTTTGTTTTTATCCCATTTGCTCCTAATTTTACCACAAAAACATTTTTTCTTTCTGATATTATCTAATTGCTTCTGTGATACATTGAATCTTCTTAGTGGCCTGTTTGGTAATTCTCTAATACACCAATTGATTTCATGCACTTTGATAGTATGCTTACGATAATCTGCAATGTTATCAAATATTAGTTCACAACATTTGCTTCCAGTATCTGGAATGTAACTATGGCAGTATAATTCATATCTGTTTTCAGGTGAATCTTTGAATAATAGGCCCTGCTTCAAAATGGTTCATCAGGTAATCCATCATCAGGTTCTTTATAATCATCACTTTCACTATCATCATCACCCCATTCAAGCAAATTTTCATCCCTATCTGCATCAGTAATTGCACCAAGAATACTGTGTTGGCCAATGGTAAACTTGCATAGATATTCCTGGTTAGGATCTTCTTTGGTGGTTTTGAGCATTTCAACAATTTGGTCATGGGTGTAGATGTTTCCATCTGCTCTCCATATGTCATATACTAGCATTACAAACTCTTGTGGATCCTTGTAGATTTTGTAGAACATTTTCAATGGGCCTTTTGGTGTACTGATAACAAAAAAGTCTGCACCATTCATTCTAACTATTGGCATCACTGAATTAAAAACAGGTGTATCATCAACAAGTTTCCACTTTGCTGATTCATCCATGAATATGCATGCATAATTTGTATCACCAGTCATTGCTTCTTCACTTGCTGGGAATGCTTCAATCACACATGCATTGATTAATTCCACTCTGTGTGCTTTTGGTGGGCCAAGAGTTATTCCAGGTAGATTTGCAAACAATCTGTAAAATCTTCTAAGATCTTTGTTTGCTAACTGGCCATTTGTTGCAGCAATTATACCAACGTTTTTTCCTGCATATCTGCTGAAACAAAAGAATTGAATTAGTCTTAGTACAATTTCTGTAAATCCCATCTGCCTGCCTTTCAGTACATGGAACATGTGAGCAAGTCTATTCCATTCTTCTTCTGTCATATGCCCAGGATTAGTTACTGCTTTAATGACTGCATTAACAAACTCAACCTGGTATGGTGTTAATGGCATTTCCAGTTGAGTTGCAGGATGCTTTGGCAATCCCACCATATGTGTTACACAACAACCAATCTTATGATATTCTGGATCTGTTTCATGGATAAAATTATCACCACACCAAAATTGTTTAGTTGCTAATAGTTGTAGTAGTTCTGGCCCAACAACTGTATCAGCAACAGCACCAACAGTTGGAAGTTTAATGCCTGCTTTTGCTGCTGCACTAAGTATCTGTTCTAATCCTGCCACTTTGTATCAACTTCATAATTTGTACTGCTTCACCCTGGCGTGCCAGAAATATTACATTTTTCCACAAATCAGTCTGTTGTTTCATAATATCACGAATATCTCTATTGATTTGCAGTTTATCCATTGCATCAAGATCCACCTGCTCTGCATAACTATTCCCCTCTGCATTTCTTTTGAAGATAGTTTTTTGGCCTGTTTCTTGTAGATTATGTAATTGGATTTTCTCTTCTTCAAGTTCTGTTGTTTGTAATTTGAAATAGTCTGATGCATGCTGATAATCAACTAGAAATGCACCAGCAATATTCTGGGCCAATTCATAGTCTAATTTTCTAACAAACTTTTGTCTTAAATTATATACAAATCCTCTACTGATTCCAAACTTTAATGATACTTCTGTATCAGTTTTTGCTGGATGGGTAATAATGTACTTGTAGGTATCTTCTCTAACCTGTGGTAAAAGCTTTGTTGGCATTACTATAATATGGCAAATAGCTTTATGATAAGGTTTTGGGGCCCTGCCTGCATTGGAAATGATGGGGTATGTAGCACAAAGTATGTGAACAGCCCTTTAACCTTGATGCTCACTATGTTTGTAGCACAATCAGATGTGTCACATCTTGGTATTCCATATGGTTTTACAATACCAAAACTATAAGATCTAGGGGGTATATCCCCCCCTATGGATGCAAAAGCAAACATTCTCAATTCCAATGTAGGCTGTGATGAAGCCAAATTCACACTTAGTTATTTTGTAACTGATTGTGGTAGTATGGAATCTGCAGAAACAATTAAAGAAGAATTAGATGCTGTAATACAAAAACATGGTGGAACACCTAAAGAGTAAGTTTGATAGGATTCATTTTTCATCAAAAACCTACAAACACAACACTCCTACTGATTTATTTAATGAACTAGATAGTGAATTCCATTTTAATTTTGATCCTGCAAGGCCCCCGATAATTGGTAATTATGATGAAAATGCATTAACTAAACGATGGGCCATTCCTGGGCACTCCGAATTATTACGTGTGTATCTAAATCCTCCCTATGATAGAAAACTCATGGAAAGGTTCATCAAGAAATCATGGCAGGAAATGTGTGAAAATAGAATTGAATTAGTGGTATTTTTACTACCATTACGTGCTACATCATTGAGATTTTTAATTAAATTAAAGAAAGATGTAGAATTTAGATTATTAGAGAAAAGAATAATGTTTGGTGATGCAGTTAATGGTGCACCATTTGATTCTGTTATAGCAGTATTAGAAAAGTAGCCCAGGAAATCGCAATCGCCTGGGCATACATGACTAGACCACGCAACTAAACGTGCAATTATTGTAAGTTGAAATAATATTTATTTATTATCATCAATAATTACATACTTGCCTTTTGATTTACTCCATTTAATCCATTTGGGTAGATTCATGTTGAACAGTGCCCATTGTTATCAGCCATCAAATGCACTGTTTTGCCATGCTGTACTATATGGGCCAAGCAGAAACCATGGCCACATTCCAAGCATTGTGCATCGCAATCCCTGTTACAGAATACTTTAGGATCAGCAACACAGAGTTCACAGTGGCCCATGTGCATCTTTAACAGCATTGCATCAATCTCTATTTTTGGTTTCATTAGATTCCCCAAAATTTGTTATTCTCACAGCGTTTGCATTTAATTACACTGTTACCTTGTTGAAGATTGCAAAACTTACACTTCTTCCAAATATGATTAGGCATTATAGATTAAACTTTTTCCTCACTTTCTCAAAGTTTGCCTGCTCTGCAGGTGGGAGCCATAAACAATGCCCTCCATGGCCCTGTAATGCAAGTTTTGATTTGAATGATTTACCACAACCACATTTCCATTTGAGATCCTTGGGCTTTCTAAGTAGGCCTGTAGGTGTAAACCATTCATTACTTATTGCTTCACCTTTGATAATTGGTGCAGATTTAGAATGTAGTTTGTAGCATCCATATATCTGGCCACCATAACATCTTAGTTTTTCAGGCATTCTTGTTCCTGTTAATTGCATCAGTGTTATCATTTAGGGCCTTTACAAGTAACTGGAGGCCTTTGGATAATAGCAGTAAAGCATCAGTTCTTTCTATGTAGGTTCTTCTATCAATTTCCATTATTCCAACCTCCCCAATTGGAATCTTAGATCATCACAATACCAAACCAAGCACGATTTAAAATATTGTTCACTAAGTATCATGTGTATCATCCTGTAATTGTTCTAACCATCCACTTGCTGCTCCAGAAGCAATTGCCTGTAATGTTTTTGTAACTGGCCTCTCATTTCCTCCAAGTGCTTCTAAAATATCTTGTAATAATGAAATTATGGCTGCATTCTGTGCAATGGTGGTTTCTTGTACTGTGGTCATTTGCAATCACTATCCTGTAGTATATCATTTTTATTTTTGATAAAGCCAAAAGTGAAATCATCATATGAAAGGCCAAGTTTGCCTTTACCTGGTGATTTGACATTCATATCAATCATTATGAAACTAAATGCTTCACATGCCATATTTAATGAAGCACATCTAATTGGGCAGAGTTTCATTTTTGATCAATCCTCACAATATATGCCATAGGCCTTGAATCATGTACATAGAACAACTTTGGATTTTTAGATAAACCATTGATGTTTCTAATATCACGCTTCTGTATTAGCAGGCCTCCTGGCTTTACTTTCTCAAATACTGCATGCACCCACTTGTTTGGATGGCCAAACCAATCTGGATAG
>SDBT01008703.1_pt1 | contig 16541 bp, 13 predicted proteins | sample 2277101 | NCBI WGS metagenome assembly SDBT01 (sample SAMN10404973, study PRJNA504765) | marine sediment metagenome | isolation source: marine sediment core GS10_PC15, 103 cmbsf | place: Arctic Ocean: Southern Knipovich Ridge | collected 2010 | reverse complement strand
CAATTGGTCGCTATTCTCGTCCATGGAAAGTAACTCCCGGTAAACGAATAATAAATTGGAATGAATATTATAACGGATACCGGGAGGGCAGGTCGGATATACTCAATTTTATAGAACCTCTATCACTTCCAGGCGGATCAGTTCATCCACAATATCCTGGATCTCCGTTGAATAATCATTTTCAACCTGGGCCTTGTCCATGATATCAGCGATAGTTATGGGTCTGGCCTGCGGAAAAGGAAGATGGAAAAGGAATTTCCCCTGGGGTGTGGTCAGGCTGATCTTATACTCCTGGCGTTCCCGTCCCTCACCTTCCCAAACTGTGACAAAGCTGAAGCTGTCTCCGGCCCGGGCAATAGAGAAGTTGGCTCCATTTTCTTTCTTTTCCCGCACCAGGCGGGAAAGACCTTCTCCGGGGTTTTCTTTCTTGTATCCAGCCAGATCCAGTTCCAGCTTGATCTTAGTTTGGATCAGGTTGTAGCGGTAATAAGGCCGTTTTTTCTCAAAAACCTCGGTCTTGTTGACGATCTTGAGATCGGTTAAGTTGTCCAGGAAATCCTGGGCAGTGCGGATGTGCAAACTGAGTCGGGAAGCTGCTTCGGAGGCTGAAATATCCTGATAATTGACCAATAATTTCAACAAGTCTTCAGAATACTCTTTCGAAAGGGCCGCACCCAGTTGTGCGATTGTTTTATATTCCATTGGGCACCTCGAATTAAAGGAATGGGTGTAATCTCAGGGCATTCATTCTGTCAATTATCTGGGAATTTTGACCTTGTTTGGAAAGTTCCAAAAATTCTGTGATCACATTACCTAAAGATTGGCAGAGCTGGTCAAAATCCAAATCCTGCTTGAATAAAAGATAATCTTTCTCAATGATGTTCACTGTGACATTGCCATCATAATCAATTGCCACCCAGGTATCATCCAGGTAATCTTTTTTCAAACCCAGCAAATAGGGGGTGTCTTTTCCAGGCAAACCCAGGACAAATATAACCCGATTCTCCTCCCGAAAAGCAAAGGCAATTAAGTTTCTGGTCATAAAATCAACAAAACGGATCATTTCAGTTTTGCTGATTGGGACTTGACCGACAGGGCGAGGTCGGGCAGAAAAACTATCCCCCAAATCTTCCACTGACAGGGCTGCCAGCTCAAATATCTCCTGACCCCGCCAGCGGAGTTTTCTGTTGAAGGTCAGGTAGGCTACTGTCAGCATTGATATGTATAAACCAACCAAAAAGAGTATTATTAATCCTGCCTGGCTTTTTTCTGCAATGGCTGAAGGAGTGCTTACGCTAACCAGGAATAGGAACATTAACCACATAAAAACGGCCAGATACCCACTATTCCGGGTCTTCCAGAAGGTAATGAAAGGCATCATAGATGCCAGGAAAGTTATACCTCCGATCACATAGAAAGCGGGACCGAATCCAGCCAGGGAAGCAGTGATAAAAAAGCTCCCGATCAGTAAAACTGGAAACCAGATCAACTTGAGCACATTGGGATCTTTGGTTTTTCTTTCATATAACATATTGACCTCCTTGAATAAAGTTGTTACGAATACTTCAATTACAATGAAGTATAGCAGATAAATACTATATATCAATAGTACTAGAGGATGGTTTGAGCGTATGCTTGGGGATCCCCTTAATGAGGAAAATACCGGAATTGTAAAAATCAGGATGCCTAAGATAGCTGTAAATATAAGGGTCACTCGTGAGATGGTTCTTAATGTCTAAGGTGTTTGAATTATGTTACACTGAGATTGTTGAAAAAAATGCTTTAACCAGCTCGATTTTCTAATCATTGGGAATGCTCAGAGTACAAAAGAATCTTTTTCGTTGACAATAAAACTCATCCCAGATGTAACATTTTCCCCCCGGCTTTCGTTCATAAAGTAAGGACCATTATGGCTCAACCAATAAAACCAGATCTGCAGTTGGTTAAAAAAGCTGTTAAAGGCAACCGCAAAGCGTTCACTACTTTGTTCAACCGGCATTTTCAATCCGTTTATAACTTTGCCTTGATGCTTTCCAGCAACCCTGCCCTGGCGGAGGACTTAACCCAGGAGGCTTTTATCCGGGCTCACGCCAACTTGGACAGATTGGGTCCGCCCTGGAACTTCCGGGCCTGGATCTTCCGCCTGACACGCAATTATTTTATAGATCTCACCAGGAAGGATCGTAAACTTGACCCGCTCGAGCAAAGCATTCCGGTGAAATCACCTGGTCCAGGTCCTGAAAGAGAAACCATGTCGAGAGAAACGGCAAGCCGCGTTCAAAACACACTGAACAAGCTGAATACCCAGCATCGGGAAATCCTGATGCTGCGCGAGCTGAATGAGTTCAGCTATGCTGAAATAGGCGAGATCCTGGATATCCGCGACTCTAACGTCAAGATTTCTCTGCACCGGGCCCGGGCAGCCTTCCAGGAGAGCTATGGCATCCAGCTTTTGTTGGAAGATCCTGAAGGAGAATGTCAGCAGGTTGCCGGATTGCTGGGTTCTCTTCACGATAGGGAAGAGCTTCTGGATCAGGAACGTTTTGTCAAAGAGCATCTCAAAGTATGTGCAGAATGCCAGGAACGCAGACAGCTGCTGATCGACCAATCTGTAGTCTTTGGCGCCTTTATTCCCATTATCCCGCCCAAAGCCCTTGCTGAACGTATTCTTAAAAAGACTGCCAGTGCAAATACAGATCCCCCAGCTCAAAAATCGAATCTGATACAAGGAGTTATGAGTTATGGAGGCCCCGCCGCTGTTTTGGGTATGATGGTGTGGATTGTATTTAATTTGATATTCAACACCCAAATGATCCTGCCTAATTTCCCCAATGCTGAGATAGAGAACACGCCTGTTGTTTTGGCTGGACCGGCTCCCACCGATTTGGCCGTCCTGCCACCACCCCCGGCTCCCACCGATTCGGCCGTCCTGCCACCACCCCCGCCTCCCGCTCCTCCACTCTCAGATCGTTGCCAGCTCTTTGATGAGCTGGAGACCTCCCTGATTTTGTTGAATATCCCGGCTGAGATCATGATCCTGCCCCTTTATTTTAAGGTAGAGGGCGGTATCCCGGGCCTGGGATTGGTTATCCCCGATGATCCTGAGCCTTGGGAGTACAATGCCCTGCTGGGCAACGTTGAATCCAATCTCTGTTCACTGCAGGGTTTTGATGACAGGCTCTATTGTATGTTCACAATCTCACCAACCATGCCAGGAACTGCCCCGGATCTTTACCTGTTCCTCAATGGATGTGAGGAGCCCGTGATTTCGCTGTCGGGAGTTACAATTCCCGAACCTCTGCCCGCTGAACAGGAATGCCGTAAAGATCTAACAAAAACAGCTTGCGAAGCAGCAGGAGGTACTTATCGAGAACTGGTTTCCAGCCCATCCTATTGTGACTGTCCCTGACGAACACCCTAAGATACAATAGTTACAGAAAGTTGTTTATAGGTTTCCCGACCCAGTCCAACTAAATTTGCCGGCCTAATTCCATCCATTTTATTGGTCCTTTACCCGTTATGTAACAATTTGAGGGCGATTTTCGTTTATAAAGTGAGTGGAGGCCATTTCGATTTTGATACTAGAAATTGATGCCACCAGGTTTGATAACTTTCGCGATCAATTATTTCGGAGGAAAAACATGTTCACTGATAAAAAAACCCTGATGTTAGCGACAGCCCTGATTGCTCTGGCGGTTCTTCTTTCAAGCTGCCTGCCCAGCACTCCCCCGCCGCCCTGTACAACCGATTTCTTGATCTGGTCTATTAACAACGCTAATGGAAACGGTCCCGGCACTGACACTATCAATCTTGATCCGGGGTGTGTCTACCAATTGGGGGCAGTGGATAACACCATCGATGGCAACAACGGTTTGCCATCCATCACCAGCTCGATCATTATCAACGGCAATGGCGCTACAGTGCGCCGCAGCACCCTGTCGCAGAAAGCCGCCATCCGGCTCTTTCACATTTCCCAGGGCGGTGTTTTGGTCCTGAACGATATTCGGTTGTATGACGGTCTGGGCATGGAACCTCCCGATGTCTCTATCCTGCTTCGCAATTCCGGTGGGGCTATATTCAACAACGGGGTGCTGACAGTCAATAACAGCGACCTCGATTACAACCGGGCCACACAGAAAGGCGGCGGTATCTACAATGCCGGCACCATGACTGTGAATGCTACTACCTTTCAGAACAACGGGGTCAACATCCTCAATGCCCCCGGCGAATCCGGGGGAGCGATTTGGAATACAGGAATAGCGACTATCAATGACAGCACCTTCGTTGGCAACATCGCCAGTCAATCCGGCGGCGCAATTGCCAACGGCTATGGCGGCATGATGACGATCACCAACAGCACCATCTCCGCCAACTCCACCACCCTTTCGGGTATTGTCAGCGGCGCAGCTATCATGAACTCGGGCAACCTGCATATCAGCTACACCACCATCACCTCCAATGCTGGGACCACGTCCGGAGCAGTTTGGTCGGCAACAGATACGATCGAGATCGTCAATTCGATCATCGCCACCAACCTCCCTTCGAACTGCAGCTACCCTGTCACGAGCCCGATCTCGGGTCCCAATCTTGATGATGACGGCAGCTGCGACAACTTCACCATCAACGCTGATCCCCAGCTTGGTCCACTGGCCAGCAACGGCGGACCGACCCAAACCCACCATATTGCACCCAGTAGTCCGGCCAAAAATGCCGCTGCGGGAAGCTGTCCGGCGACCGACCAGCGTGGTGAACCCCGTCCGCACGGCTCGGCCTGCGACCTGGGTTCCTATGAACTCACTGGAGGGTCCCAAGTATCTACGGACCCTGCTGAGCTAAGCGGAATGGTTTACAACGATCTCGACGGCGATGGTGTGTATACCCCTGGCGAACCAGCCTTTGCAGGCGTGGAGCTTGTACTGGGTGATGGCACCTGCGCTACAGCCGGCATCTCCCAGACTACTCTCAGCGCCTCAGATGGCAGCTATCAATTCAATTTACTCGCACCCAATGCGGGAACTTACTGCATCAGCATCGATCCACTTGTGGAACCTAATACTTCAATCCTGATCCCGGGAGGTTTTACTGAGCCTATTGGCGGCGAGTATGAGATCACCCTCACCGAAGGTCAAGACATGTCTGACCTGTACTTCGGCTGGATGTTCCAATTTGGACCCAATATCGGTCCGGCCAACGTAGAGATCACTAATGTAGTCCTGAGCGCCACCACCATCCCGGTCAACGATTGGGTGGGTGTAGAGGTGACTGTCACCAATATGGGATCAGCATCGGCAGCTGGATACGACCTGGTTATCATCCCCCACCACGGCTGGGGTCCCCCCAACCCAGGCGGCTACGAGGCTATTCCGGAGCTGGCTCCGGGTGCCAACCATACTGTGGTTTTATCACCAGGTGTGTTATACGGAAATCTAGGGTCTTTCACGATGCGAATTCTGGTGACGGATGACTGGTATGCTCTGGGTGATCCCGATTCCACCGGGACCAACGGAGATTACCAGGACTTTACCATCACGGTCACTGAAGCTATGAGCTGCTGCGAACCATTTTTTGATATGGAACTTTCCCTGGTGGTTTTACCAATCCTTCCAGATATCAAGGTCCTGCCTCTTTACCTGAAAACACTTAATGGCGTAATTCCGGTGCTGGCCTGCTCCCCGGATGATAATCAACCAGCGGAATATTACGCTATGTTGGGAGATGTCAAATCTAATTCTTGCGGATTGCAGGGGTTTGAGGACCGGCTTTACTGTATGTTTACAGTCACTCCTGAGATGCCGGGATCGGTTGCTGATTTCCAGCTCTTCATGGATGATTGTGAAGATCCGGTCTTCACCCAGTTATATGTGAGCATACCGGAGCTAAAGACCCAATGTACTAAAGATCTGAGTGAAACGGACTGTAAGGCGGCCGGCGGGGATTGGAAAATGCCACCGACAGGGGGGGACTACTATTGTGAGTGTTCCAAATAAGAATAAATCCAAGGACACGGTATCCTTTGAGGATACCGTGTCCTGCGAGCCACAAAGACCCGGACCTTCAGGGAACGTTCAAGTAATTTTTTTGTGTAGGAGGAAATCATGACCAAGAACACATTTTCATTCTCAGTTATCTTTGTCCTGATCATCGGGTTTACTCTGGCTGGATGTTTACCTTCAGGCCCCTGTGAGTTCACTGGGAATACGGCTTTGACCGTCTACCGCCTGCCTAATGCCAGCTCAGATGTCTTTGGCACGCTGCCTGCTGGTGAAACTCATGAGGTGCTGGCCCGCACGGCGAACGGCTGGATCGGTTTCGATCCAGGTGTTGCCCAGGCAGGCAATACTGGCCTGGCCCGCCACCGCTGGGTTTTGTTGAATGCGACACTTTCCCCCTTTTGCCTGGCTGATGTTGACCTGGTGACTCTAGGAGATGTTGAGCACGATTTATTCGCATCAAACCTCAACCCGCCGGACATAGTCATCACCAACGTCAATTTACCCTCAACCCAAATCGAAGAAAATGTCTTTGCTCCGGTTGAAGTCACTGTCCAGAACCAGGGTGGTGGCGTCGCTACGGACTATGATGTGGTTTTATTTCCACTATACGGATATGGCCCGCAAAACCCGGGCGGTCAAAATCCCGTTCCAGATTTAGCGCCTGGTGCCAGCTACACGATCACCTTTTCCCCGGGAGTGATATACAGTACGCCAGGCATTTACACCCTGCGGGTGCTGGTGACGGATGATTGGTACAGCAGCACTGGCAGTCCCGATTCCATAGGTACAAACGGTGATATCGAGGATATTGAGATCCATGTCGTCTTTAATATCTGCTATAGCTTTGCGGAAATGGAAGTCTCCCTCGTGTTATTGGGTCTTCCAGAGGATACCAGGAATCTGCCCCTGTACCTGAAGGTGGGGGGCGGTGTGCCGGGATTGGATCCGGAGGCTGTTAACGGCGCGGGACTTTATGAATACAGCGCAAAACTGGGAGATATCCAGGCTTATCAATGCGGCCTGCAGGGATTCCCTGACCGGTTGTACTGCATGTTCAACATGCCTCCAGGAACGGGTGGAACGGCGCTGAATTTTGAGCTCAGGCTGAATAATTGTGAAGATCCGGTTTATACCCTACCCATGGTATCCATTCCAGAACCGCTAGCTGGTGATGATCCAGGACTTGTCTGCACGGTAGATCTTGGTCCTGGTGATTGCGAGGCGGCTGGCGGTCATATGAGCGACGGAGTGACGACAGCTCCTCGTTGTGTTTGTCCCTGAGCACATCAGTAAAATGAAAGACCACCCCGGGAAATCTTATGTGGGGTGGTCCCATTCTCAGCCGGACAGAAAACATATTAGGAGAAAAAAATGAAAAGCAGAAAATTCTTTATCCTGATATTGATAATTTTAATCACAGGCATTTTAGGGACCGGTTGTGACCCGCAGGGTCCCTGTGAATTCACAGGGAACATGGCTCTGAGTGTATACCGCTTACCTGATGCAAGCTCAGATTTCTTTGGCACAATGACCTCGGGAGAGACCCATCCGGTCCTGGCCTATACCGCAGACGGCTGGATAGGTTTTGATCCCGGTGTTGCCCAAGCTGGTAATATCGGCCTGGCCCACCACCGTTGGTTCCAGTTGAACGCAGTCGTCACCCCATCCTGCCTTTCAACTGTGGATCTGGTAACCCTGGCAGACGTTCAAGCTGATGTGGTAGCTTCCGGTGGTCCCTGAGGTTCTAGTTCCTGGAGATTACTTTGACCAGGTAAAAAATCTATCCGGCTGAGAAAGGACATTATTGATTGGCTTCTCAACCAGATGAAATTCAAAAAATATAAAGACAACCGATGGGAGGATATCACCAGAACACAATTTTATTAAGGGAGCTGTGATGAGACAAAAGAGAAGAACTCTACCCTATCTTGCCTTGCTGCTGTTCATATCCATTTACCTCACATCCTGCAGCCAAGCGGCAGTGATCCACGTCGGCTGTGACGACTTCGACCTGATTGATGCCATTAACAGAGCCAATGTATACAGCGACACCACCCGGCTCATTCTAGAACCGGACTGCACCTACCCATTCGACGCCCAGGACAATACGTACGGCGGCTATGGCGCCAATGGTCTGCCGATCGTGACCACCAAGATCGTCATCGAAGGTAACAACGCTTCCTTGTTCAGATTACCGGGGAGCCCTAATTTTCGATTCTTCTTCATCACTGACAGCGGAAACCTGCGTCTGGAAGATATCACGCTGGAAAATGGTTCCCTGTTTCGCTATATTAACGAACCCAATCGTCGCGGAGGAGCGATTTTTAACGATGGTGGTGGGCTTCGGGCGGAACGAAGCCAATTTCTCTCAAACAGTGTCTATGTTGGTGAAGGTGGAGCAATTTATAACCTGGGAATATTGACCCTTGAAGAATCAACATTTGAAAATAATGACTCCAGCAACGGTGGCGCTATTTTCAACGGCGGAGCCACAAATATAGCGGCTGTCCTCCAGGATGTGACCTTCGAGGACAATTACGCCACATTCAATGGCGGCGCCATCTACAACGCCTCCCCAGAAGCGGGTTTGATGATCGTCGGGAGTACTTTTGATAGTAATCGCTCCCATGAAAATGGCGGTGCGATCCACATGGAAGCCGGAGATCTCTATGTTTCCAGTAGCGAATTTCTTGAAAACAGGGCCGGGATGATCGACAATCAATCCGGGGACGGAGGGGCGATTTACAGCCTGAGTGGAGATGTAACGCTAATCGCCACCAATTTCAACCTGCACACGGCCTATGGCGTAGGAGGTATCCTCTATGCAGGACCTGGCAGCGATGTCAGGCTCAGGCAGATCCGGAGCGAAGAAAGCAAAGCCTGTCATGGTGGAGGCGCGCTCTATGTGGAGGGCCAGACAGAGATTCTTGATACCACGCTCAAGAACAATCTCGGCGGTGGCCTCGACTATGGCTATATTAGCTCTAGTCCCTATTACGAAGTATGTTTGGATTATCATGGAGGTGCGATCTATAACACCGGGATTCTGGCAATTGAGCGCAGCCTGTTTGATGATAGCTATGCCCATGGTGACGGCGATGGGATTTACAACCTTGGCGTGCTGTCCATCATCAACAGTACCTTTAATGAAAAAAATTATACTTGGCCAAGAGAATCAATCTACAATCTTGGCAACGCCCAGGTGATATTTTCGACCCTAATGAATGCCGGACCCACCAACTACGGAACTATGAACGTCAAGAATATCGTCGTCGCTGGAAATTCAGGCGGCTGCAATAATTCAGGCACCTTCGTCGAGTGGGGTGAGAATTTTGCGATCGATCCGAACTGCCCATTCAGCAACATCCTTGCAAACACAAATGATTTAGGTATTGATACATCCCTTTCCGACAATGGCGGACCCACTCTCACCCACCACGTAGCTGATGACAGCCCGTTGGTCGACCAAGTCCGCTGTTTGACAATTTCTGGTGATCAAGTAATCAAAGATCAACGTGGGGTTTATCGCCCCCACCCCCTCTCTGGCGACATTTACAGCTGTGATATCGGTGCCTACGAGGTGCATTATTTATCACCACCTCCTGACCCTCCACCCCTTCCTCCAACACCGACTCGAGGTGATCCCCCTGATGATTCGTCTGATAACTGTCTGCCATTTGAAGGCCTGGAGATCTCAGTATTTTTACTCAACGTTCCCGCAGACACCTTGGTCCTGCCGCTTTACTTAAAGGTCCCCGGTGGAGTTCCTGGAATGGAAGGACCAGAACTCTGGGAATACAGGGCCCTACTGGGAAAGATCGAATCCTATCAGTGCGGTTTGCAGGGCTTTGAGGATCGTTTGTACTGCATGTTCAACCTACCGCCCGAAGCTCCAGGCCTGGCGCTAGACCTGAAGCTTTTTGTGGGTGACTGTGAGGATCCGTCTTACTCTCTACCTAATGTATCCATCCCTGAACCAAAAGCACAATGTTCCAAGGGGCTGGATAAAAATGCTTGTGAGGCAGCCGGCGGCCATATGAGTAGTGGAGATACCCCGAACCCCGAGTGCATTTGCCCCTGAGTTTGGTCTTTTAATAATTAATAACAATCCCAAGCATATGATGCTTGGGATTGTTTACATATTGATTCGGAAAATCAGGAATCGCATGGATATGATAGCGGTGAAAGCTTCCCAGGTTTGACCGCCATCATATTTTTGAACAAGGCATTAACACAACCCGTTTTAGCCCTGCTCGGCGGATTGCGACAGCGGGTCGAGGAGTATTGGTCATCATGCGTAAAAAATGGGATCTGGAAGGGTAATATACCAGGGCAAAATTGTGCCAGTTATTGAATAATGGGCTCTTCTGGTCTCCGATATAGGTGCTTAGAATTTCCCCATAAATGTCCGGATAACCGCCCACACTGACCAGGTAGGGTAGGATCCGGGCAGAATATTGATTATAGGCCGCTTTGCCACTTGTTCCCCGTTTGGAGGATGGTGAAAACTGGTTTAAATTCATCATGTAGAAAGGTCGGTCCAGGTTCCCGTCCCATAATTTAGTGACTTTTTCGGGATCAGGGTCGGTTTCAAGATCAAGCTGGCCAGAAAGACCTTTGATTTCCTTCATCTTTGAAGTTCCCAACCACTTTTCCAATAACTGAGTGAGAAAACCGAGTCCTTTGACAATCCTCTTCACCGCCGGATTAAGTTTGACAATAATCGCATAGGTTTCAATTAAAGCCTCCTGCCGGATCTCCCGGGTATTTTCATGGACTTGAAGCAGAGCCTGACTGGAAGGAAAACTGTCTACGGTGAGATATTGATAAGCAAGCTCCCCACCGGTGAGGAGCTGGTCGATTTTGAGTTGATGAACGCGCTCACCACCTTCTGCCCTGACAGACTGACGAGTTATTTCCAGATAATCCCTGTAAAATGCCGGATCTTTAAAAACCAGAAATTGAGCCAGGGCCAGTTTGGTTTTTCCCTGGGCCAGCATCCGATCCCGCTGTACACTGGACGGTTCAATTGCCATTATTGGCTCCTGGAGAAAAGTGTTGAATGAGCAGCTGACTGACTTCAGCGGGTTTATCATGCTGGACCCAATGGGTAGCGTCCTCAAAATAGACCAGCTTTCCATCCTGACAGTGTTCCAGGCTTAAAGGCGCCATCTGGTGGCTGAGATAGGGATCACCTTTGCCCCAGATGATCAGAGTGGGGGGCTGAATCGTATTTGACCCTCTGGATGATTGCCTGACCCCAAAAGTCGCCCGGTACCAATTGATCATGGCGGTGATAGCCCCGGGTTGATTCCAGGCCTCGCGGTAGCGCCCCAACTCTTCTTCTGAAAAATGATCGGGCATGGCAGAGGTCATGAACTTCCAATTCCCGGCGCTAACCATCTTTTCAGGCAGGCCTGGCAGCTGGAAGAAAAATGCATACCAGCTTTTCAGCATCTGGGTCGGATGGGATCGCAAATAGGATTTAAACACCGCGGGATGTGGGACATTGGCAATAACCAGGCTTTTTACCCTTTCGGGTGCACGAAGCGCCAGGCCCCAGCTCACCATAGCGCCAAAATCATGGCCGGCCAGGTAAAATTGTTCATAACCCAGGGTATCTGCCAACCCCAAGATATCGCCCACCAGGACTTTCATTTGGTATTGATCTACCCCGATTGGTTTGTCGCTTAAGTTATAGCCCCGCTGGTCGGGTATGATGACCCTGAAACCGGCACCCACCAGCGGTTCAATCTGCTTCTCCCACCCGAACCAGGCTTCCGGGAAACCATGTAGCAGGAAAACCGGCTCTCCCCCAGGTGGTCCGGCCAGGAAGGTGTGCAGCTTGATTCCATTGGTCGGGATATATTCAAATTCTTTTTTCATTATCTGCTCATCCAGAATCCGTAGAGGTTTATTATATTTACAGCGTTTTTCATTTCTCCAATCATACCGCTTTTCTAAGCGGTCATGGATATTTCCTGGAGATAGATTTCCTGGATTACCTTCAGATAAAATAAATGCTCCAAAATTCATTATGGTAGAATGAACCCTCTTTCCCCCACACCAATCCGGGTGTTTCACCACCTATTGGTGTCCATGACCCAACACATCCTGCTAAATTTATTCGTTTTAAGGAGTGTGATATTTTGAACGGTTTCAAGGGTGTCCAGCGAAAAATTACCATAACGTTATTCCTATCTCAGAGTTTTGTTTCAGCCGCGTTGATCACAACAGGCACGGTAAATTCCATTGTAGGAGCGGAATTGAGCGGTATGATCGCCTGGGCAGGTTTGCCGGTGACGATCTTGCTCTTATCAGCTGCCCTGGGTGCATTTTCCTGGGGTTTGTTGATCGAGAAGATTGGCCGTAGAAATGGATTGGGTATCGGGCTGATCCTGGGAATATTTGGGGGTTTACTTGCAGCTCTGGCAATTTGGCAGAAAACCTATCTCCTGTATCTGGCAGGCATGGCTTTATTTGGCTTTGCCCAATCTGCCATGCAGTTGGGACGTTTTGCCGCAGCAGAAGTTAATCCCCCGGAAAAACGCGGCAAAGCCATTGCGACTGTGGTTTTGGGAGGAACTGTTGGATCGATCGCGGGACCTCTCCTGGTTGGTCCAGCAGGCGTGTTGGCATCCCGGGCGGGACTGAATGAATTGGTGGGACCGTATGGAACTGCGTTGATTTTATTTGCCATTGCCTCGGTGATTGTTTTTACCTGGCTGCGTCCAGATCCTACAGAGATCGCCAAAGAAATGGCCCGGAAAGATCAATCAGCTGATATTGACAGCCAGCCCACTAGGCGGATACAAGAAATTCTAAAAAGTCCTGGTGTGGTCGTTGCGATCACCTCCATGGTATTCGGGCAGGCTGTAATGGTGATGATAATGGTCATCACCGGATTACACATGAAAGCTTTGACCCATCCGTTAACCAGTATTTCCTTGGTGATCTCTGCCCATACCTTTGGCATGTTTGCCTTCTCTGTTGTATCCGGCGGCCTGACTGATCGCCTGGGAAGAGAACCGGTGATCATATTGGGAGCGGTGATATTGATCCTGGCAGGATTGAGCGCTGGATTATCACCGGATGTGCTTCCGATCGCGGTATCGCTGTTCTTTTTAGGGTTAGGGTGGAATTTGTGTTATGTGGGAGGATCCACTCTCCTGGCGGACCAGCTTTCTCCAAGCGAAGGTTCTCGTATGCAGGGTGTAAATGACTTATTTGTCGGGCTGGCATCTGCAATTGGCAGCCTGGGAAGCGGCTTTGTATTTGCTGCGGTTGGATTCCAGATTATGGGATTTGTGGGAGCAGCCTTTGCGGTTATTCCCCTGGCAGTCGCAGTTTGGTGGATCAGGCATCCCAAAAGATTGTCATCACAGCAGCGACCGCGGTGATGATCAGCGCTATCACAAAGGTGACCCGGATAACCTGGCTTTCCTCGCCGATCTTGTCAATGCTGGCGGCTGCGTTTTGAAGTTTGGCGGGAGATATCACGCTGGCTAATCCACCCCCGATCCCGCTGGCGGCTGCGACCAATAAACCAAGGGCACCGATCTTTTCTGCAGTGGAGAGATGAATGCCTGTCAGCATGGCAATGGATGAAGTCTCAGAACCGCTGACAAATCCAGCAAGAAGTCCCAGGAAGGGGGCAACCGCGGGATAGAATTTTCCAAAGGCGGCGCTGGCCGCGTCAGCAATCACATAGACCATGTTGTGGGCTGGATCCAGCAGCTCCCAACTGGCGGTTTTCCCAGAATGATTGATGATGAAAGCAATCGCAAAAAAGACCCCCGAGGCAAGCATGGGTCGGGGAGCGCGTTTGATCCATTTTTTAAGACTTACTTTTAACACAGCCCGATCTGCTTTTAAGAAAGGCAGGGCAATAAGGGTGCTGACCAGGATCCAGAAATAAGCCTGCCAGAATATTCGCAGTTTCTCAGGAGCTCCGGGGATGATTTCCAGCGGCATGCTCCAGCGAGTAAAGACCATATCAAAGAACGGCAAAAACGGCGCATTGATCAGCAGAGCTAACACAGTCAAGATGATCCAGGGAGAAATTGCCGCAGGCAGAGATATTTTTTTTTCAGCAATTAGATCAGCCTCAGATAACTGGCCGCGATCCGCAAGGGTTTGTCCGGTAATTTTCAAATAGATGAACATGACAATTACCACGCCCAATCCGGCGGCAATACCTGTCAGGGTTACCAATCCAAGCCCGTTCATGCCGATGGCGATCAAGCCGGCAGTCATCCCGGAAAGGACGGTTGGAATGAGTCCCCTCCAAAGTAACTTCCAGCCCCCGGCCAGCCAAAGCATGGCCAGGGCGATGCAGGTACTGATCACCGGCATATAGCGGGCAAAATAACCTCCGACGTCGTTTACAGGAAGTCCCACAAAATTGGCAAAGACCACCACCGGGATGCCCAGCAGGGCATAAGTGCAGAGTGCATCATAACCCAGGGAAGGCAGGGCAATAGCTACGAAGGAAGAGTAGCCCAGGGCGATCATGATCGGCGGCAGGATCGATACTGGGGTTGCTCCCAGGGCCGCCAGTAGGGTGCCAAAACCAATGTTGAGGATCAGGATCTGTACTGCCTGGTTGCCGGGGGCGAGGGTTTTGATAAAAGCCACCACTCGGTCAATGGCGCCGCTTTCTTTCATGAGGGTGATCTGGAACAGGGATGTGGCCACCATGATAGTAATTGGTAGGGATGCCACTACGCCAGAAAGGCTGATCAACAGGGTGTTGCTCAGCGGGGTTTTAAAGTACAGCCAGGCAACTAAAAGGGCGCAGACCCAACCAGCCACTCCAGCAATATCTGCCGGAGTTCGCCTCCAGACCAGCAGGACCAGGATAAGTAATATAGGCAGCAGCGCAAAGCTGAGAGAAACATAATTCAAGGTTAATCCAGTAGATTAATTATTGATTAGACCGGCAGTTAACTGCTAAGTGTCAGATATTTGTTTCACCCTTAAATAATTCGTATATAAAATACCCGGAGAGCAAGGATCACAACCCAGACAGGCATGGATTTGGTCCCGGCTTGGCTGATAATCCTTCAAATACCCCTGACCTTCTTCGTAAGAATCACTTTCCAGCTGGGCCACATATTCCAAATAATACTCACATATGGCGCGTTCCTTGTGACGGAAGGATTCTTCAGCCTTCACGATAAGATTTTTTAGATCAGAAACTGCAAAACTTTTATTCATGTTTTATCCGGATACCAATAAACTTGGTTTGCCTAGTGGGTAATGAACTAAGTATAGGGTGATTAAAAGTTATTCGAGTTTATGTACCCCGGGATAAAGTCCCTGATTGATGAGAATAACCAGGATGCAGCCAATTCCGGATATCAGGGCTGCTGTGGGGGCGCCGATCTGGTCACCCAGCGCTCCCATCACCAAGGAACCGAGTGGGTAAAATCCTCCCAGAGCCCAGGTATAAGTGCTCAGCACCCGTCCCCGAAGATCATCCGGGACAATAGTCTGAATTAAAGTATTGGTAATCACCAGCTGGGTGATAAATGAGTAGCCCAGAACTGCCAAGATAACCATGCTGAGCCAGGGAATCCGTGAAAGCGACAGGCCAATTATGGCTGGTCCTAGCAGGATCCGGCTGAATAAAAGCAGCCTGCCCTTATGAAAACTATCCCCAAAAAATACCAGCAGAAAACCTCCCACCAGGGCTCCGAAACCCTGCCAGGAAAGCAATTGGCCATACCCGGTAACCCCAATTTGGAGGATATCCTTGGCAAAAACCGGGATCAGTGTCAACGAACCAAACCCGACCATGCTGAAGGCGGCCACCAGCAGGATCAGGGCCAGGATATTCTTTTCTCCGAAGATATAATGAAAGCTCCCCCGGATTCCTTCCAGGGGTTCATCGGTTGCGGAACTCTCCCGTGGAGGAGTTATTTTCATTATTAACAAAGCCATCAGCACAGCCAGGTAGGAAAGTCCGTTGATCAAAAAAGTGGGTGCTTCGCCAAGTGCGGCCACAATCAAACCTCCGATGGCTGGGCCGATGATGCGGGCAATATTGAAGATGATCGAGTTGAGTCCAATGGCGTTCATCAGATCATTTTTATTCTCATCGACCAGATCGACCACAAAGGCCTGGCGCGCGGGCATATCCAGGGCAATGCCAATGCCAAGCAAAAATGAAAGTATCAGGATCTGCCAGTACTGGATTATCCCCAGCCAGGTTAGGGCTGCCAGAACCAGGGCGCCGATCAAAAACCAGCTTTGGGTGAGGAAAATGAGTTTTCGGCGTGGAAAACGATCCACTATGACACCCATATTCAGTGAAAGCAGCAGCACAGGCAAAAAACTGACAAAGGTGATCAGCCCCAGGCTGGTCTGGGAACCGGTGATGCGGTAGACCAGCCACTGCAGGGCAGTGGACTGCATCCAGACCCCGATCACAGAAACTAATTGCCCCCAGAAAAAGAGCCGGAAATTTCGGTGGCTGAGAGCCCGGAGGGAGCCTGATAGATTAAATTTGTTTATAAAATTGGCCATAATGTGATTTGGTGTTGA
>SDBT01008702.1_pt1 | contig 16542 bp, 37 predicted proteins | sample 2277101 | NCBI WGS metagenome assembly SDBT01 (sample SAMN10404973, study PRJNA504765) | marine sediment metagenome | isolation source: marine sediment core GS10_PC15, 103 cmbsf | place: Arctic Ocean: Southern Knipovich Ridge | collected 2010 | reverse complement strand
AACAAGACCGCCATGCGTTGAGCATCAGCAACAATCTCTTCCCGCGTTGTTCCAACTAAACGGTCATGGATAGCGGCAGGGAGCTTATACTCATTACCAATTAAGGTTTGCAGTCCAGTAAATTCAGCTTGAGCTAACTGCGTCTTCAGACCAGCTAACTCAGCATTTCGGAGTTCTGCTAACTCTTGCCATTTATTATTGGCAGTCAGTTCAGCAGCTTTACGGTCAGTTTCCGTTTGTTGTAGTGTGGCTAATTTTGCTTCGGCAACTTCAGCCTGCAAACGGTGTGTCTTACTCTCATCCCGCAGTCCTGTAACATAATCACGTTCAAAAAACAGACGATTGCCCTCTGAATCTTCAGCATTGACATTCACCAAGTTTTCAGTAAGTGGTTGTTTGGATGGGGGTGCTGGTGTCGGTGTAGGAGTAACCGGAGTCGTTCCGCCTTCTCCTTCACCCTCAATAGGTTCGTCATTACTTGCCGCGTCGTACCATTTACGTGTTTTGCTAAGTAACGGTAAGAACTCTCGCTTTACCGCCTTGATTTGCAATGTGGCCTCTGCCATAGTCTTTTCTCCCTTTGACTAAATTCATCGCTTGTTCATAACTGTATGGATGACCACGCTTTTCAGAAGCGTCTTTTATCCATGAAGCTAACGAGTTGGGTAACACATATCGTTTGGTAATTGTATCTTTGCGGGGGTCGTAATGTTTTAAGCCCACAAAAACTTTTTGTTTGGTATTAAATTCTGGGGCAGACGCATTCCAAATATCAACCAGTAAATCAACTTCAGCGTCTATCCATACATGCAGCCCCGCCATCACATTTATTAACTGGGGACATGTTACCAATATCATCTCAGTCTGTTGGTTCATTACCAAAGCCTCCGGATTCAGGGGGTGGCTCTTTCTTCAAGCCCGCCGCTTCTTCTTCTTTTGTCTGAATAACCTCAGTGTTAAAATCACGTTTAAGGTCAAGAGCAATTGTCTGTTGGCTAAGAGTTGAAATCTCAGTCTCAACAGCCAGAGCTTGAACTTCTGTAAGGCGGTCAATCGGTAATGGGTCAGAATACAAAACTTGCACTTCAGTATTCAGCAAACTTCTGTCACCAGCTAACCATGCCGCTATTTGGGTAATACGAGCGATACCAGAACCATACACCTTACGTCGGGCGCTTATCATGTCCAACATGTCGCCGTGAATCATACGAACACCAAAGTTAGTTACACGCGCTAGATTATCTCGTATCTGTGCCATATCGACTACGCGGGTCTGACCAAAGAAAGCTGCCCTAATATCCTCTGCCATCTGCATAGATGATTTGAGGTCACTTCTAAGTTCTAAGTTATAGACCTTAGTTTCCGGGTTAGGGAACTCCATAATGGTAGATGTTCCCGTTTTCTTCTCCTCACCTTCAGCAAGCTCACCACCTGTGACAATCGTTTGAGGACCTGCATGGTGATAAATAATTTTGTTACTGTTGCCAATAATAAAGTTTAGGGTGTCGTTAAGATTAATGTGGCGCAAGTCAGATAGACCATATACCTTGTGGGCTGACGGGGCATTTTTCCATGCCACGATAGGCGGGAAGGGGAACAACCAGTTAGAAAATCCTTGTTGTTTGAATTTACCAGTCTTGACTTCGTACTGTATCAGTGTCCACCCGGCTATTACATCTAAAGGGTCAATAATATTAAGATTACCAAATAACCAATTTGGAATTATATCTTGAATAATACTGGTATCAGGAGACACACGCCATGTAAGACGGTAGTATAAAACCTGTTTCGGGTTATTAATATTCCAAAAAATAGTTACATTTCGGGTGTCCAACAAGTTTAATTCTGGAAAAGTACCCTCACCCCTATCAATAATCTTAATGAAAGAATGACCAGAAATAAACCCGGATTGTGCCAAATCTTGTATAAAGGTATCTAGTTCATTCGCTTCCCAAAGTGCATCGACCAACAGTTGTGAGGCACTTTTTGTAGTAGTAGTCAGATCGCCAAGTCTGTCCTCTCCACCCTTAACAACAATACGGGGAGTATCAGGAGTGAAAAACGACACCATCTTGTCTATAGCCTGCGCTGTTATATTAACAATAACGTTAAAATCAACTCCGCGTGCATCAGGGCGAAATTGTCTGTCATGTTTACCTTCGTAATAGCGCCAAGCCTTAGATATGACTGTATTACGCTCATCTAACTCTGTTTTATAAAGCTCAAAATCTTCACGATTTTCAGGTTTGTATCTTGCCAGAATCGGGGGCATAATTACCTACTATAAAAGATGTTGTCAGTGTATACTTTGCCGACACTGCGGAATTTACTACGTTTAGTTGGCATAACAGCTAACGCCAAAGATATAACCATATCGTCGTGCGAACCATAAGGAGCAGCATATGTCACTAACCCAGTTCTAGTTCTTTGAAGTTTGAATGCTTTCAGTTCATCCAGTAACAACTTGTCATTAGGTAGTTTTATACGCTCGTGTTCAAAGCCAATAATTAGGTTCTCTATCAAGGAACGTTTTGTGGTATTGGTTGCTACGTATTCTTTAAGACGCCTACCATAATCCGCCCGCAGTTCTTCAACCAACACCTCACCCACATTATTACGTTCAATCCAAATCTCTGTAGGAGAATATTTTTCAATTAGAAACTTGAGACGCTCCATCTGAATACGGTAGTCAAGTTGGTTAAATCGTTCAATTTGTGCTACACGGCCATGAGTTAAATTATACGCCGTGAATACTGAAAAGTCTTTGTGTTTGGCAAAATCAGCACCCAATGAATAAATACTATCAGGGTCTGGTTCTTTCTCCGGCGACAGAGGGGATATAGCATCCTTAAGCCGAAAAACGCCTCGACTGTCCTGAATAAACTCCGCCATAAATTCCTGATCGAAAATATCTTTAGGTAATGAGTTTCTAGCAGCTTCAATTTCACTGGCCGGGATGAACGGATTGGCGGCTGTTGGGAAATGGAAATATTTCCATTCAGTCTCAGCTTTATTTCTAGCTTGTTTGTGAAGTTTCCAAAAATAATTATGGCCGTTAGGAGTTGAAATAAAGAGGGTGCGACCTTGACGATCAGCTAATGCCGGACGGATGGACTTCAACCACACTGCTTCGGGTTTTAGTGTATAGGAAAACTCATCAAAAATAGCAAGGTCAAGACCAGCGCCAAGTAAACGGGTAGGATCATCCGTTGATTTAATCTGAATACTGCCTGTCCCATACGCATAACGTATCGACTTATCACCCTCACGTATAATGATACCAGGAATATTTTTAACCAAGTCCTTAACAAACACCCAACCCTCCATACCCATTGAAAAGGTTGGGGCAAGCCACCACACGCGGCCACCCTCTAACATTGTTACTACGGCGTAAAGGGAACAAATTACTGTTTTACCAAAACGTCTGCCTGCATTAACAACGATGAAACGACTGTCACATTCAAATATTTCCTGTTGGGCTTTATGGAGCGGGGGTAACTGTATCTCTGGCAATGAAGGTTCCCATATGGATATTCAGGATTGCGTTGTATTCGGTAGGTCGTAAGTGTTGGAGACCATTTTTAGCCAATGTTTGTGATAGCATTGGTTTCCAATTAACATAGACCCACCATAAATTTCTTACGACTAAGTGTTCTGAAACAATAGTCTTTAGGTGTATCTTTTCATATGTAGTTATATTATACTGCTGTTTTGTCATTTGTCAAATCCCTAAGCGGAAATAGCCTGTTAGGGCTACTTTCATATTCGATTGTTAAATGAAAGGGATGATTATGCGTTAGGGGATGGTGCCAGAAGTCCTGGTAAATCTCGTTCTATCCAACCTAAACAACCCGCAATAAAATCATCAATAGCAAGATCATCAACATCATAGTCAGCGCGTATAGCCATGCCTGCCTCCGCACAATTTCGCACAGCAATCGTTGTGAAACATGCGCCCATATCTAGAGCAGGGTCGCCCTGTTTAACCGCCGAACAGAAACTGGTGGTTGCTATACGAGCTTGAAATGTAATATTGGTAAGCCCGGTAAACCCTAAGTCAGTCAGAGGTTTGTTCAAACGAATATCTTGCGCGTTTACCTCTACTAATACAAGAAATATCAGCGCCAATACTAATAATAATATAAGAAACTTATTATTTACCATATACTTCCTCCCCTATATGGAGGATCAGAAGGATCAAACCAGCCGACAATAGAACTAGGAGGAAGTGCTGTGCCCCCACTAACATACATTGTTTCTTCATTGGGCCAATCATATGTTTCCTCATCCCCCCAACCATCTTTACTCGTATTCGGTAAGATAATAGCAGCAGTAACAACCGCCCCACCTTGTAGAATTCTCTTTATAAAATTACGCCTTGAAGTATCTGACATGTTCTTTTAACCTCTCTACTAACTTACCTATTTTACATATTTGAAAGTGATTTTCTACCAACATGATAGTTAATTTAAGACTAGGAACAGGTATATCTTCCCAGTAATACTCATACTCATGAGGCGTTACTATTACGCCATTATATCTAGCATAGAACCTACCCAAGAGATGAGTGTCGATCTTCTCAACAACTTCTATCTCTGGGGCGGGAGTTAATAAACGCCTACGCTTCGCTTTATAGGTAAAGGACTTCATTTGAGAGCATCCTTAAATCGCTGGACTACTCGTTCTAACTCAGTTAGAGCTTGAGCTATCATTGTAGAGACACCTTCCTCGATTGACTGAAATTCTACACGCTGATTAATCTCCAATGTCTCAAGTTCATCAAGCACGTCGCTCAACAGAACAGCATCAACAGGGGGGTCAACTGGCGGACTTGGGAGAATTGGGGGTTCGACGGGTGGGAGAGAGGGCGCGGTAACATCTAACAAAAATTGTATTTGGGAGAACAAATCCATTCGGTCTCCCACGTTAAACTGGAACCACTGAATATCACCAAAATTCAAAGTAAACACTGCTTGTCCCTCAACGATTCGGTCCCCATTCAACCATACATGTTCACTATACACAGTCTGGTCAAGGTAGTGCAGAGCTAAAGCATAGAAGCTCTCAAGTGTTGCATCTGGTTCAAGTTTTGCCCAGAGTGCCTCTAATGACTTCCAACCGCGCAAACTATCAAAGCCCTCAGTGCGTGGGCGCTCCGAATGTTGTAACCAAAACGCAATATCGTCTAGGCGGTCTGCCCCATGTTCTGTAACCAAAATGCGGGGGTAATTAATGCCAACATCATCGAGGTATTGTAACATAAAATTGAAGCGGCCACAGTGCCATTTTGTCAAATCATCAGGGTTAAAAGGCCACTCATCAGGAGTAACAAACGGTTCATGCACAATACTGATACCGTCAGCAGTTGTGCCATCAGGAGCGCCACCGATAAAACCCGATGTAGGAACACCACCAAAATACTCATGAATGCCGAATACGAACTTTTCTGGGTATTGGGCACAAAGATTAAGCATCGGGCGGAATACATCCCACTTTGCAGGCTGAACCTTGCCAACACCAATATTGCCCACCACCAATCTGCCACCCTCATTAATACAGATATTCATGAGTTTAACATGCCAGTCTACCAATTTCTTTGTATCATTACCCCAACGCGGGTCAAAGGGTGGGTACAAAGGCTCATTAGTCGTGTAGATATATATGCGTTCGTCAGCAGTGTGCTGGCTTACCGCAATATCATAATAATTACGGGCGGATATAGTGCGGTGAAGACTGCCATCTTTAACCCCACCTATAGAGTAGTGACGCAACGCCGCTTTGTTAGCATATTCTTTACTAATCAACCAGTAAGCAAGGTCATCATTGTCCATCATAACCAACCACTCTGGGTCAAGTCTTGTGAGGGCAATTTCCAAATTTGTCAAGCTGCCAATGGCTGCGCCATTAATATTAATTGTTATGCCGTTTTTCATGATTATCCTCTTTTATTATTTAACAAAATTCCGACAACTAAAAATATCGGCCAAGCAATTGCCAACAGTGAGTAAGTACCGTAGTTTTGATGGTCATTGTTTCGATACGAAATACCTACATATGTCAATAATGCCAAAACCAGATACCAAAAAATTAAAACATCACCAATCCAACTTCCAGTCATTTGTTTTGCCTATATACTAACACACCGTTTTTTAGCTCTTTTAAGCTAGGGGCGTCGATATAACTCATAGCCGAACGCAATCCATTACAAATATTCTCTACGACATACTCTAAACTTCCTCTGTATGGAACCAATATTTCTTTACCCTCGACGTAAGAAGTATTTGACATTTGGCTGCTAACTTTTTTAGAGGCCATTCCCCTGTGACGGCGATAAGCAGGTCCATCAGCTTTTTTCCACACCGAATCACTAGGAGCTTCTTCAGTTCCGGCAAAAATACCGCCTATCATAACCATATCCGCACCAGCCACTAAACATTTTACAACATCTGAGGGTTTTTCGATACCCCCATCTGCAACCATTCTGGCTGTGGGGTAAATATCCTTTATTGCCTCTATTTGAGACACATAAACTCCCGTTTTATCGCGTGTTGTACAAGTAGAGCCATTTCCTATACCAACTCTAACATAATCTACGCCCCATATACAAAGATCAATAGCTGCTGATCTCGTTATAATAGAACCTGCCATAATTGTTACTTCAGGATATAGACGACGAACTTCTTTTACAGCACGTTTCATTGCTCTACTATGCCCATGAGCAATGTCAAAAGAAATTATAATTGAATTAAACTGAACAACACGATTACTAAAATAAGCAATACGTTCTATATAATCATGGACACCAACAGATAAAACACATACTCTACCATTCAAACCAGCAGCAATAAATGTCTCATACTGTTCTTGAGGAGAACAATTTCTATGAAGTACCGGGAGTAAACATAACTCACTCATAACATGAAGTAATTCAGGAGAGGCTACACTATCCATAGCTGCATTCATTATAGGCGCAAATAATTTATAAGATAATCCATTTCTAAATTTAAGATCATAAGAAATATCAATATCATCTCTATGCTTTATTGACGAATATCTAGGTATAAGATTCCAATTATCAAAGTCCCGGTTACTCATATATTCCCCTATCCTATCATTCCTGCTCCATCATCGGGAGTAGTGGCAGCTATAACTACATAAATTAAAATACATGCCGCCATAAAACCAAGCCAATGACCCCCACCAGAGCAACTAAAACAATATAGACTATTGTATCTTCCTTACGAATCATATATTCCTCTATCCTAGATAAAAGTCCCAGTCAGTCATTGTGTCGTAAGGTGTCAACAGGTGGCCGACGCCATCCCTAACCATTGCAAATGATTGTGTCATGGTGGGACGGGCGCTATCATATTGTTGCGCGTAGTGCATCGTATTCACATCATGCAGCCCACCATTAGAAATAACCGTATAACGATTATAGCGGTCTCGCGCAGTACCTACATGATGCTCATGATGAGTAATCATATTAGACTGGTGAGCCAGAGCCAAATCACGCCCCACTTTAGCTGTATGGACAGAATAACCATCCTGGTGGGTTGCCCGCCACTCAACACCATTTGAACGGATAATAGCGCGGGTTTCGTTATAAGTCAAGAGCTTATCACTACCAATAAGCATCCCTAGAAGCTCTGCGTCCATCTCACCCTTAGCCCAACGAAAAAAACGTTTCTCGTGATTGCCCATAAGATAGTGAATTGTATCAAAGGAATCAGACCAAGAATCAAGTAAAGCCCGCGCTGTCACTAATTCTTTCTTAAATGCTGCCAATTTCTCAGTAATGGGGAAATTGGAAAAAGCATCAACATTCAGAAGGTCGCCAACAATAAGAAGTGTGCTAATATTCCAACGATCAGCTACCAAAGGCACTTTAGCTGCAAATTCATAATCTGTAGTTGGAATTTGAACGTCACCAACTACAATAGCATCCCCCTCGACAATCGGAACTTGGGAATACACAGGCATTTCTGGAAATTCCAACGCCACTCTCTGAAGATAACGTGTAACCGCACTCCGCGACATATTTAGATTATCCGCTATTTGTTGATGTTTCCAGCCAGCAGCATCCAAACGCCTAATATCAGGGTACTTATCTTCGTGAATTAATTTACCCATTCCAATCTGCCTCAATATTACTTTCAAAGTAATATGATACAGGAAGTTCTTTCAGTTCAATTTCACCAGTACGTTTCAAATAAATAACAATCGTTCCACAATCAAGTTGCACTGGGAGATAAGTCTGAGATACTCGGTAGATACTAGCATACTGTCGAAAACCTTCAAATGACTCTGGCACCCAACTCTCATTAGGATTGTCTCTAGCTTCTAACTCTAAGAAGTATTGATTAATATCCCAATGACTAGGAACTAAACCCTCTCTACGGGCGATATTTAACATGTCTTCCATTTTAGAAAATATATTCATATAAAGTCCCTTGACATGGATTGGATACTGTGTTATAGTCTATCATCTAAGCAACAATTTGTCAACCCTTATTTGGAAGGAATACAGCGTGAAACGTTATGTGCTGTGGGAAGAAACAGCAGATGGGGAAATACCAGTAGAATTCGATACACTGGAAATCCTAAATGAGTATTTGCTGACACATCCCAAATACGACTTAGCAACGTTTGAGGCTGTTCTGGAAGATGAAGAGGGTGTCACACACCATATGACCGTTGAAGATAGACTAATGGAGAGTTACTATGAATCGGAATAGCGCACACTCTGAATTAAATAGTCACATGATTTATGCTCGTGAACAACAGAATGGACGGTGGGAACTTGATGTTAGTGGTCGTCTTAGTTACTTCGACACAGAAGATGGCGCGCTCAATGAGGGGCTGATGATTTTGAAACACGAAGAAGGTATTGTAGCCCACCGCGAAGCTGCCAAATATGACAAATTTAATGATGAGAATTATATTGGGGGCGAGGGGTGGATAGATTAGGCCAGCAATATATAGTCAAAAACTCATTCTTCAAATACTAGCGAGAGACACTGCATGTTGACCAAGAAGGTCACTTGCAGTGTTACCTTCAAAAGGATGATAGAGTGTGGGCAGACACCCCAAACGATGAAGGATCAGATATACAAGGTATGCTCGGCTCACATTGGTTGACGTGGGAAGAAATCGGTTGGCACTTTACACTTATTAATCTGGTGTATCGTGTTGGTGATTGGTTTCTTGCAGAAGAGTCAATGCAACCTAAATTCGCACAGTTTGAACCAATATCCATCAATGGGATAACTGGTAATGGAGTATATATCGGTAACGGAAAGGGCAGTCTCTTTATTCTAGAAACCGCCCTTTTTAGATTAAAACGTCACTAACTCATCAGGCCGCATTGCGGCCTTTATTTGTTTCTTAGATACCTTAGTGTGGACATAATACGGATTTATTCCAGACATAATGTAGCCGAAGCGCAGAGTGTCCGACGCATTGTGATATTTATTATGCCAGCGACCTGAGTACAAATTGTTAGGTGGTGGTGAATGTCTCACAGATACACCGCCACATATCCCCAAAACCCAATGAGAACACCCATCACAAACACATAAGGTAAAAACTTAACTACTCTCATCCATATACCCCCTAAGAGAAGAAGTTGGAAATTGTTAATAAGTTTACAATCGTGGACAGTAGAATCATCCATAACGGAACACTAATCTTTTTGTTCATTAAAATATCTCCTTACAATACTCTTTTGAAGAGCAGTCAGTGTTACCCGGTCAAGAGATGTTAAATAGTCGAATTTTTCAGTATTTAGTCTCTCACGATGCAGGCGACGGCGTATATTCTCTTTGTCCATTAAGTTACGCCTACGACGTTTATCAATCTCCAATTGCATCTGTTTAAGGTTCATTATCTTCAAAATCCGTAGGAAGAATCATGATAATGGGTATGGTATCAAGAACAGACCAGTCCTCAACATTACAATCAAATATACGTTGCCAAGCCCCATCATAAGTATCATAAAAGGCAGTACCACCATGACAAAAAACATCAGGTGGTGTAATAACAGACCACCCTTCTTCTCGTTTTATTGTGCCCCAACCTTTAGCTATTAGATATTCTTTCTTCAGTAAACTATTCATCTTTGAATCTCCTATGGACATGTCCGGTAATGCTCCGGAGTCCGATACACTTTCATGCCCCATTAATCCTCATCCTCTAACCACGCATTTTTCCACTGACCTGTTAACCTGTGGAGACCTATAATAGCTTCTACATTGGATATATACTTAGCATACTCAGTCTGGATGATAGCATTTGAACCATGTTTGGGATTATTATGATTGTAGTAGAGTTTGATGGGAAACTCTGGAAAGCGCAAAGCATCAAATGTCAGACTGTACCACATAAGAGGTTCCCATACCCGCGAAACCTTGTTAAGTTCAGCTAGTAGCTCAAGCACCCTCGTCCTCATCCCCTACAGCATTAAACCAAATATCGTCCAAAGGCTTTTCTTCATCATCTTCAGAAACAATATCTATGTCAACAATAGGAACTTTATGCTCAACCAGCGCGTGATACAATGCAGCGCCAAGAGTACCATCTTTATCATAAAGCCCAGTAACAATCATGTAAGTTAAATATAATCCAACACTTTTTACAAACTCCTGTGGATTACAATGTTCGGCAATCTTAGCCATTTGGCGCGGATTTAACTCCGCATACATGGTCAAAATCATAGTAGAAAAAAACTTATCGTCAAAGCGGTGTTCGACCATATCTTTCCTTTCGATTGAGAGTATCCTATCATAAAAATGAAGATATGTCAATAGAATGTTAGAAGATTCAAACAATACTTGACAAATCTAGGAAACTGTGATAGTATACTTTTATCAAGGTGTTTAGGGATACAACTACATTCAGTTCAACTCTGATGGACACTACGAATCGGAACGGGCAATCCGAAGGGGGTATACACCCTGAATCCCGGATATTATTAGGTGGCACAGCACCCACACTGTGACTAGTAAGCGGGCAATCCGTATTATATTAGCAGGTGAGTAGGCAGCCTCCGCTTTTAGCGAAAAATGCCTTCACACGGCGTTTCAAAACGTCTAAATACTACTGCTGTCCCCGTAAGTATCTATCACGAAAATTTACACTTAAACCTTGTAGATACGACGGCAATGCGGTTAAAGAGTAAACCATCCAGAAATGACGCTGAAGTGTTAAAGCGTATCGCAAGTAGCCTTAATGGGAGAATACTTGCAGTATATGGTAAGCTCGGAAGCCTCTACCCTTATGTGGTGGAGGCTTTTTGATACTTGACAGTCACTAGGTTTGTGTGGTAAGATACTATTATGGTAATCAAAAGAATCAGTCCGAAATAGGAGACTTAAAATGAGAAAAGCCACAATGATTGGTTTGATGGGTATACCACCAATAGAAGAGGACCCCAACGTGGTCATTATAAACAGAAGTGATGTAACCGAACTTATAGCAGTTATGGATGTTGGTTTTGTGATGCAAATAGAACTGGAAGACGGGACACACATATATCTAAAAGGAAGTAAAGATGACATTATCAAAACCTAAACGTATAAAAAACTATCAAATCGAAGAACTATTCAGTCTAGATACACATGGATGGCAAATACTTGTATCCCTAAAAGATTTGTTATATGTAGCTAATATGTTGCATAGTTGTGAAGGAGTATTCACAGCCTCGATAAGTCCCTTTTCTCAGAAAATAACTATAATATATGACCAACTGTTTGAGTTCGACGAAGTGTTGACATACATTATCGTCCGGCTAGATCGTTACTTTGATATAGGGTATGATGAATTATCGGATAACTAAATACTTCCAGTACGAATATGAGGCATTTTACGGCGAGAATGAAGTCGTAAAACGTGGACTTATATTCCGGGAAGTATCACGCTATAAAGAGTGGATACATCTTACCCGTGATATGAACAAACGAACTACTATTGGATTTTCAATGAGAATCGATCAATTACATTTACTTAAGGAGGTATAATGGAACAAAATACAAAAGACACAATTGTAGGATTTGTCGTAATCATAGTAGTAGCTATTGTCATTACTTTTATTATATCAATAGTTTACACTGCATACACCCAACCAGTGCTTAATCCAGAACTAACCGACATGGTGGGCTTTGACGTTGAGGCGCGCTACGAATACTGTCTAGAAATTAAAACACATCTCAATAAGGGTGAATGTGAACTTTTTGCACTGACAACCTTCTACAATGAACGCGCCACCCTTATTCTGTTGGGCAAAGACGAATGATACTAAAAGGTCTACTGATACTTACCGTGTGGACACTAGGATGGTTTTACGGATTCTATCTTATGTTGAAGATAACAAAGGCAGAAAATATAGACAACCCCGATTATATACTAGACCTCATAACTACATTTGTGTTGTGGTGGATATTTATCCCGATTTACTGGATGGGAGAGTGGGCAGAACAAGCAAATGATTCAGACACACCTCTAGGAAAATTCTTCGATAATATCTATAGCAAAATAAAGGAGTAACATATGTTAGCAATGACAAAATCATGGGGCGATGATACAGAAGAGTTAGAGAACTACACGCTAGTAGCACACGACCACAACGCAGATGTGCTGAAAGCACTAGCACACCAACGCGATGATTATGAATACAAGTGGCATTGGACTGATGACGGTTATGAGTATGCTTACCGTGTAAATGACTCTACTTGGCCGTATATCGAATACCGGATTTACGACACTGGACTATAATTAACAAAATAAATCTAAGGATTATTATAATAGTTAATCTCTTCAAGTTCTTTGCGGAGACTAGCCTCATAGAAATCATCATCGTTTAGATACATGACTTTTGTCCTCATAACCTGTAAATATAAACTCTAAAAACTGGAATAGGCCATAGAATGCTCCGAATACAACAAAAACCATCTTAAAATCTTCCTTACTAAAATACATAGGACCATATTTCCCAATAAAATCTATATGTAAATCTGTTGTCTCTTTGAAGAACTTAATTACTTCTGGTTCCTCAGCATCCTCGACCTGGATAGTGACTTCTACAGCCTTAATGTCGAAAGGAAGCTGCGGGACGCGCATTAGACCGAGCATATTTAGTAAGATATAAATCATTCGATTACTCCTAGTATATCAATCACCAGATTCCAATATAGATATTTCCTCCTTATTGAATGTGCATACGACACTTCCGCCAATTATATACATGTTACTTCCTGAAGACTTCACCAAATAAAAAGGGTCCACCTGTTGCCCCTCCGTAAAAAAACAATACTTATAACGTTCCAACCAGTAAAGTATAAACTTTTTTGTGATTTTCATGATATTCTTCGATAAAGTTGTTCAAGAGCAGGTTCATAACGACGCCAGAGGCTTGCAGCTTCCTTAGTATCCTTCAACTCAACCAAAGAATCTGCATTGTACTCTAGGTCACAAATCTTAATTCTAGTAGCTATAGGATTCTCACATACCCGATTAATATATTCAAAATACATCTCATTGTCTTTATCACGAGTTAGATACTTAACATATATTACTGGAATATTTTCAACATCAGCCTCTATAAGATCATTAAAAGTCCACACTGTATCTTCAACCACATCATGTAAGATAGCAGCAACTAGAGCAAACTCTGTATAACCCCATTTCTTATTAACAGCAGCAGCCACCCCCATAACATGGAAGATATAAGGACGACCCTGTTTATCTAATTGACCAGCATGAGCATTATTTGCAATTCTTACAGCATTTTTAATCATGATTATTCCTCTAATTAAAATACCTGTACTTTTTTAATGGAATATCGGGTAAGTTTAGAACCTTCTCGATATTCCTTCTCTGCATTGAAACCAGCAATTCCTGTCCAATCTGTTAGGGCGGGCTGAGTCTGTTTCAACTTATAAATAGAATCAGAAACACCTAAGACATTAACAATAAGAAGCTCCCACTCATCATCTCCAACTTGTATATAGAAACTGCTGGTCAATACGAACATATTCTCTCCTCTGATTTATCTAACATTCTCATTACGCCAAATACCATGAGAAATATGTGCGATTTGTGTCTTTAATCCCTCAGTCATTGATATAACTCCTGCAAGCATCATTTTCAATTCATCAGTATCTATATATGGGAAGTCACTAGAGCGATAAGTGCTATCCAATGAACGATATGATAGTTCTGTAATTATAGTTACTCGTAAATTCTCATTTTTTTCGTATTGACTATGTATTTGGTCAAGCACTTCATTTGGATTTACTATCATACTATTCTCCTTTGATTGAACTCAGTATATACTATCTGGAATAGAATGTCAAGCACTAAAACCCATATACTTCAACAGAAAGTCATCGAAATCTACGTCTATATCTCCCCAGTATTCTAAAACACTTTCACGAGTCAATTCTCCTTTTACATAAGCATCCACGATCTGTGCCAAACCAGCAAGTTTATCTTCTTCATCTTGATTTCGCCACATATCCTCATAATGCTGTTCTTCTAACATATTTTCATAACGTTGTTTTTCTTCTTCGTCCCAACGTTCTTGCATCTGGCGCTCTTCTAACATTCTTTCTTCATCCCACATAATATTACTCCTAAAATTGATTACACTCAGTCCGTTGTATATCATAATCCTCGTCAGTCAAATCAAACATTTCCTCTAAAAAAGCATTTCCTTGCCCACGACAACGCGCCGCTTTTGCTTTATCTATATTACCTTCCATAAGAGCATCGTGATACATTTGAGCTATATCACCCTTATTGATAATTTGGTCAATATGACGAATAAACCTTATACATATCCAATTGAACAAATTGGTTAAAGTAATAGTGGGAATATAGAGCATTCTTATTTTTTGTTTATTCATATAGGCCGCATATTCGGCGTGCGATGTTATCCATATGCCCGGTTCAATTTCATCGTGTTCTGGGGGATACATTGCCTCACTCATATTTATTCTCCTTTTCTTCAGTCATATTCAAACAATATTTGAAAAATCCCGGATTTTCCGAGTTATCGTGTCTATGTCCTCAATGACTGTCTCCACTTCATTGCAGGTTTCTCCCAATTCCACATAGCATAATTCAATCATCTCAAGAATAACGCTATATGGTGTTTCCTTTTCCAGCAATTCACGTACCATCGCCAATACGTGGTATTCGCGGTATAAACTTGCGTGTTCGTTGTCAATTACCGTTGGTTGCTGCCGTATGTCTTTGATTTTCATATCAATCATTTTTCTTCACACAATTTTCATGTATTTTTTGTTTGAACCAATCAGAACACTCATCAAAATCATACAATTCACTAAAACGAACATGCAAACGATGATTTTGATACCAAGTTCGTTCTACCCATTCTTCCAATCTTATACTGTCCATTATAAGCCCACGTAATGATTCACCCCCAAATTCTTTTCGTGCTACAAACGCAGACACTGTAAAATTACCTTCATCATCTGGATAAATTATATAATCTTGTTTCCTGTCAGGCATGATTTTTTTCCTTTATAGTTCGAGAAATAATACTAATGGCCTGTTCACGGTCTGAATCTTTCTCTTTTTCAGATAAATCTACATACTTGGTTTTAATTTGTCGTTGCCAGTGTTTCACCGCGTCAGCAGGAATTGACACCGAGCCATCAGGATTATCTGTACATACCGAAAAAAGATAATCCATCCAGTGTGCCCATATATCATGCTGAATATCCGCAAGATGTTCTATCATAATAGGATCAATAATTATCATGCTATTCTCCTTATCTAAAATTATACCAAAAAATTTTTAGAAAGTCAAGAGGTATTTTGAGTTAGATTTTTTACATTTTATGCGGACTCCTAGTGCGTCTGCCACCAGTATTAACTATGGGGTTTAAGGGTAAATAAATAATTAAACTAAACACCTATTAACAATCAATACACTAACACTACAAGCATACGCTATTAATGTAACAACCAAACTAATACAATATGTAATAGATACACTAACACACACTAGCTAAGTACCACCTATTAACATAGTATACACTAACAACCAATACTACCAACATACACTAATACTACTAACTAATAGAGTAAGACGCTATGTATAGTACCAACAGTGTGTAGTATACTAATAACTCTGCCTATGCTATATAGCCGCCTTGTTTATGTGATATGAATTTATACTATATAAGCTAATAGAAACACTAATCCTGGCAAATTGACTACACGAATAAGCACAATAAAGGCTATACTACTAACACTAATGCTATTAATCGTATATACGAGCCACTATATAGGCTATCTAATACAAGCTATATAGTGCTATGCGTACTACTAATAGTGGCTGTGTTCACATAAGTGTTATACGCTAATAAAGTCTTATACTATAGAGTCTCTGAGGAGTCTTGAGGAGTCTCTGATAGAGTCATACACGCGGTAGAGACTCTATGTATATACAAAAATATTATAGATATTATTATATAATATATTCTATCTCTATAGAGTCAGGAGTCTGTGTATGAG
>SDBT01008701.1_pt1 | contig 16542 bp, 31 predicted proteins | sample 2277101 | NCBI WGS metagenome assembly SDBT01 (sample SAMN10404973, study PRJNA504765) | marine sediment metagenome | isolation source: marine sediment core GS10_PC15, 103 cmbsf | place: Arctic Ocean: Southern Knipovich Ridge | collected 2010 | reverse complement strand
TGTTGTGGGGTCTCAAACATTAGTTCATCCTCGTTGGATAAGCGTCATCATAGTAGCAAACTGCATCTTTCATTTCCCAAACTGTAATGGGAGCGTTATGCACTCGCCTAGTACTTTCAATAACGAGATTGCCTTCTAACATTTGACAATCGTTTACGAAAGCGTAATACTCTTTTTCAATTTGAGCAATACGTGTTAATCTGTTGTTGCGTTCTTCATCAGTAATGGCGCAACCAAAACACCAATAAAGGAGAAGCAGAAGAAATATAACAATAACCGCTTTCATTTGTGATAGTCCTCAACTTTTTGAACTAACTCACTTAGCTGATCTTTGGTAACTGGATAAACTCGCATCTCATCTGTCGGTGCAAGCAGCCAATGTTTTGTATCAAAGTTGTCTGCGATCATTCCATCACAACCAAACGTTGCTTGAACGATTGCACATCCTGGTTTCATTAGAGTGATGTCAAAAGCAATATTCACAATAGTTTCACCGAACTCCAATCTCCGTCTATTCTAATGTGCATCCACGGAGGACAAACACCACGAGGAGATCGAAGACCACTTTCTTCACGAGCAGCCTTATCTTCTCTAAGTTGAAGATCAGCGAATTCAAGATTTGGACCAATGCCAATAGAAATTGAATCTAGCTTATTTTGGACAGATTTTATTGCCTTCCAAAGGTCGGAAAAGTTATCGCCTTGTGCAACAAATTCATCGCCACTAAGACGATAAACTTTGAGTTTGGTTTCTTGAAGAGCGATTGCAACTGCAATCAAAAGAGTATCACCAGCACGATGACTTATGTTGTCGTTTACCCATTTTAGCGAATCAAGATCTATGATCGCCACATAGTCCGAATTTGTTAATTCAAATGCACGACGATTATAGATTTCGGTAAGAGGATCTGTGAAAAGAGCTTCGAACTTCTCTTCCTCAGTCATTAAGTCATACGCGACTTTAAGTGTGTTCATTGGGTAATTATCCCACATTCTGTGGGAATGTCAACCCTAATTTAACTTATTGATTTTATTGATTTTCTTCGTGGAGAACAGACAGCAAATCATCATCTTCAAAATGAAAAACATCATTATTCGCAGACAATCCCTTTCGCGCACGATATGTGTTGCTTGCATTACTGACAATTTGACTAAGTCGAAGATCTGGATTTTTCATCCAGTATGATGCAAGAGCGCAAATTACTTCGGGAATACGGTTTGGATCACGCATTAGATATCACCTTTGATAAGTTGGCGCCGGAAATCCTGTTTCTGTTTCGCACGCTTAACATGTTTGCCAAGCTTAGCATCATGTCGGCCTGCGCCTGATATGTTACGTGCGTGCTTAGCAACGAAGTTGCGAATTTTGAGATCTTTTAGTTTCATAGACTCTATTATACGTGAGAATCTATTTAGGGGTCAACGGTATACTCAAATTTGGAGTAATAGTCTTTTCCAGCTTCGTCACCGAACACACCATATCGAGTCATGAATGATAAAACTGGTGCAAACGTAACAGGATTAATAACTGGACCTGCTGACATCACAGGAATATATGGACAATAAATTAATCCTGTATCAGTATCACCAGAACCTCCCCTATATCCAACAGTGACTTCTTTGGGCTGATCTTTAATATCTCGAGGATCTTTGATAAGATAAACTACAGTGCATAAATTAAGCGTACCAACCTGTTGTAAGAAAGCATCATTGCGCTCGTCTGGTACTGGAATAAAATCAGCTAGCTCAGATTCTTCAATATCTTTAAGTACAGATTCATTAACAATAACAAAATTTCCAGCTCCTCGGTGAGATTTTTCAGCAATTTTATTAGCGTGTTTCATAATTAGAATAATCATTTGATCTGGTGACTTCAATTCGTAGTTAGGTACTTCTTCGTCACCTTTAGCCATTATGTCGATATGGTTACACATTATTGCAGTTATCTCATCAGCAATATCTTTACCAATTTTGCTAATAGCAGCATCTTTTTCATCGTCTCCGTCAATTGCAATTCTATCTTGTAGTGGTTCTAATTCAACACCAGCACTTGTTTTCAGAGATCGGGCCTCAATAGCTTCTGATAGAATGTTAATTGACATGCGATCGTTTTCAAGTTTTACAACTCGTAGCATATAAACTATTCCAACCGGAGCCGTCATTGGCTGAATGCCAATAAGGTCGTGTAATGGAGACATATTATCTAGCATTTTAACAGCTATTTCAGCAAATGTAGAGGTCTGAAATTCGCCTGGGTAATAATTACCTTTTGCTTCTTTTTGTTTTTCACAGTATTCAATCTGGTTTTTAATTACGGCTCTGTAAATTTCTTGTAGTTCCTCATCTTTAACATGACAGATAAGAAGGTCGAGTTCAGTTGGATACTTCACTTCGAGATCTTTTATTTTTTTAAGTGTTTCTTTGTTTAAGTTATTCATATCTATAGTATTTATCCTTTAAAATTTGGGGTCACCTTTAAAATTGATCCCTTTCCGTGCTATCTGCCATTGCAGAAACCGAGTCAGCACCCACTGCTTGACTAATCGCATCAAAATATCCAACACCAACTTCCCGTTGATGTTTTACTGTTGTAAATCCATGTTGTTGTGCTGCAAATTCTCTTTCTTGAAGAACGCTATAAGCCAACATACCATCTTCATAATACTCACTTGCGAATTCAAACGTTGCAAAGTTAGTTAAGTGAAATCCTGCTAGTGTAATGAATTGCCATTTATATCCTAGTTTACCAAGTTCATCTTGAAACTCACTAAGCTCAGCATCACTTGGTAGATTCTGTCTCCAATTAAAGGAAGGAGAACAATTGTATGCTAACATTTGATCTGGGAAGGCGCCATGAACAGCATCTGCAAATTGTTTGGCTTCTTTTAAACATGGACGAGATGTTTCACACCAAACCAAATCAGCGTACTCAGCAAATGCTTGTCCACGAACGCAACCCATTTCCATACCACCAGTGATTTCATAGAAACCCTCTGATGTTCTTTTACCTGTCATAAATGCTTGATCAATTTCATCGATATCACTTAACATTAAGCGAGCCGCCTCAGCATCCGTCCGAGCAATAATTAAAGTATCTACATTTTGTACATCAGCAGCAAGTCTAGCAGCCGTAAGGTTACGAATTGCTTGTGATGTTGGAATTAAAACCTTTCCTCCAAGATGCCCACATTTCTTTTCAGAAGAAAGTTGATCTTCAAAATGAACACCAGCAGCACCAGCCTTAATAAGGTGCCTTGTTAATTCATATGCATTTAATGCTCCACCAAACCCTGCTTCGGCGTCAGCAATGATAGGGACGAAGTAGTCAACGTTATCATCTGGATTTTGTTCAAGGTATTGAATTTGATCTTGTCGTTTGAAGGCACAAGTAATGCTTTCAACAACCTTTGGAACAGAATCAACAGGATATAACGATTGATCTGGGTACGTTTGGTTAGAAGTATTCGCAGCCGCGGCAACCTGCCACCCCGAAACATAAATTGCTTTTAGTCCAGCCTTAACGTGCTGAACTGCTTGTTGTCCATTATATGCTCCAAACGTGCGTACGAATGGTTCATCATTAAGCAACGTACGAAGTTTCTTTGCTCCAAGTTTTGCTAATGTGTGATCTACTTGGACTGTACCTTGCAAACTACGAACTGTTTCTGGTGTATAGTTTCTACGGTTTCCCATTTTATTCTCCTTTAATGTCTTCAAACGGAAAGATAATCCAAGGTGAGTCCTCGGGAATAGTTTGCCATCTAAAGTCGGGCCTGAATACTGAAGATTCTTTCCAATATAGAGCAAATGTCAGAACCTTATGACCTCGACTCTCATATTCGTTTACAACTTCTTGCATCGAATTTCCTGTGTCACAAATATCGTCAACTATAAGGAGACGTTTTGCTGTATCAAATTTTGGAATTTTGTTTGTGTGGTTATATCGATTATCTCCAGCACCATTACCAGAAGCATAATCAATTGCTTCCATTTTTGTTTCGTCTAGTGCATGTGAAACTATTACAGAGGGAATTAAACCTCCACGAATTAATCCAATCACCATATCTGGATTGAATTGTATTAACCAATCATTATAGCGTAGTTCAACGCACGCCTGATGGATTTCTCCATAGGTCGGATGTGTCTTAATCATTATTCCTCCAAGCAGTTTTTAAAAAGTAATTTTGTTACGCGTGCGGCTTCGAGAGACATTTCTGCATCAGCAAGAGCATTGTGCTCTCCTCGATCTTCGAATCCAACCACTTTGAATAATTCATCGGAAGTAAACGTCCCCCAATTAACAAATCCAATTGTGCTTGTATCTACGTGACGACTTCCAAAGCTTAATTCAATTCCACTTCGACGGAATAGTCTTTTTAGAAACCAAAGATCAAAGGTAGCTACGTTATGTCCTAGCGTACCAATACGAACAGTTGGTCCCCAATGTTTCATAATTAACGAACCGATAGCCTCGACGGCTTCGCTTTCAGTAAATCCATTTTTCTTTAAATGTTCTTTTGATAATCCATGAATCTTTTGTGCTCGCATGTCCCACTTTGAATCACCATTCCATTGTATTTCAATATACATCTTCTCGATTGGTTTTAATGTTTGTGCATCAGCAACAATTAATCCCCATGATACAGATTGATATTCTTCACCTGTGTCTGGATTAAAAGATGGATCATCTCTGTTAACTGCAAGACCGGTTGTTTCGCAATCCATTGCGAGTATTTTTTCGAAGTAACCTCTTGGTTTTCCTTTAATTGTTGCCATTTTTATTCCTTCTTTTTAGTATTCTTTAAGTTCGTGACTACCAGGACCTATCATATCATCATGTCTTGAACTACCAGTTTGATATCCTAGATCAGTACCTTCATCATGATTATAATCACCAGCATACCCACCAGCGGAATCAGCTTGCATAAAAATAATTTGACCAACACGAGTTCCTTCTGCGATAAGCGCTTCGAATTTGTGACGGTTGTGAAGTAAGAATCCGATATGTCCTTTGAATCCAGAGTCATATAATCCTGAAACAAGTTGTAGCCCGTTACGGGCCAATGTTGATCGAATCACCAATTGCGCTGCTACACCTTTTGGGAGATCAACATAAACATTCGATAAAAAATCGAGCATCTCTCCACCAGCAAGGCACCATGTGTTTCGGCATTTTGCTTCGAAGAATGTTGATAGTGGGAAGACTTGTTCTCCACCACGCATTTGTTTATGCGTTTCGCTAACGTAAAATTCTTTTTGACCAACATCAAAAGCCTTGTCGGCTGTGAAGTCGATCGCGTTCGGTTGAACTTGTTTTTCGAGATTAGTTAGGCCTGTTATCCAGCCTTTCTCTATCGCCGTTTTCGGATTGATGAACATCAGTGTTTTCCTTATTATTATATTTGATGTTGTTGATTTGTATAGCTTTGTAATAAATCGATTCTTTATCTTCCCATCCCATTACCTTAGCAAGATGCCTACCAAAAAAGTTCTTATCTGCACACAATACTGCAAAATCTTCAGTTATTGTAGTAAATTGTTTATCAGAAATAACGTCAGCGTCAAGTAAAGTTTTAGCGAGAGCGAGAATTGCTAGATTAGCATTTTTTGTCATTTCTTCAAGGGTGACTGTATACATTTTCATTTGAAAAGTTCCAACGTTAGGTTTATGTTATGTTGTATATTTTCTAACGTCTCTTTATCATCGACTAATGGATAGCTAAAATCAACATGTTTCTTAATTTTGCTTACTGTTTGAAGGCTGTCAGTGTTACCTGAATAACGATGCCCACAAACACCTGCCCAAACAGGACCTGAACTATCACACGAATCGATAGCATTCATTCCTATAAGACTTGGAATTTCAAGTTTCGGACCAGCTGTCAATCCAAGATAGTGATGATATTTGTTGTAGTCAAACACACGCCCTTCTTGAAGTATAGCTGTCATAACGACGCGAGCAAATCCTGGGTGTATAGAGTTTAGAGCATTTGGAATGCCAAGAATGGACATCCCTATAATGTCGACCGATGGTGTTTCTGCTGCCCAAACATAACCTCGTATCCAATCTTGTACTTGACCGGTTTCGGATTGTGGAACAACCATTGTTTTAAATCCAGCATCTTTTACGGCATCAATCATTGCTGATGATGCACCAACTGTTTTAGAGGCTGATTCGAATGGATAATCAGGAAGAACGATTGCATCGGCTTTACATTTTGTACCCAACTCAATTAGTTTTGTTGGGTCGTATGATTCACCAAGCTCGAAGGCTCCGTTGTCCATTATTTTGAATTCTTTGCGTGAAGCGTAGAAAGACGCATACGCCTCGTCCTCGTCAACTAAATGAGCGAGGACAAGATGCATACTTGATTGTGAGGCATACTGTTCAAGGTATGCCGTCGGAGTGATGATACAGAACTGAGGATTCTTAGCCATTAAAGCCGCGAAGTTCAGCAACGTACCAATTTCCGACATAACCACCGCCCGATGTTACACGACGTGTGGCTGTTCGACGCTGGCTCAAATCTAGACCTTCAACATCAACAACAAACGATGTGATTGAAGGATAGATGTGAGAACCACCCATTGGGCTAATAGCCACGACTGGGATTGCGTTGCCGCGTGTGAGCGTTGGAATAATGCTCGTTGGACGGCTGTTTTGGTAATTACGAGTACTCATAATTTTTTCTCCTTTCTTTTCTTCTGTAGAGCTTAGTGAGTTTCTGATTGAACAATTTCTTGCCCTACAGTAACGATTGCTCCGTTTTCTCCATCTTCCGAGACTTCACATCTCGATAGATCGAATTTAGTAATAAGTTTTTTTGCTAATTGTTCACACGACATTGTATCAAAGTCGAATAGCCGCCATTCAGAATTGAAGTAATGATCATAGAGATACGACAGAATCTCATGTTTGAGACAAATAAATTCCACAGCCCGATTATCGTGCGAGACTCTAACAAACGCTTTGATGTGGAACATATGTCGATGTGGATCTTTGAGATAAGGAACTTCTGCGTAAGGACAGCCCGGAAAACGGTGCATACCTTCGGCTTGGAGAGTGCAGTAAACTTCTGTTGTTATTGATACTGTTTTAGGCATTAGAACCCCTTATTTTTATAATTAGATTGCGTATTTTACAATACTGGCTGGTAACCGTCAAGGGTTTATAAATATTACCCATGAAACTCATTAATTTACACGAAGATGTCGTTGATCTTGATAAAAAGCGTAGGCAGAAAGCAATCGAGAATCAACCTTTTTCTATAGATGACATTTTAGGTAATATCGACGATACCATCGAAGTTACAATCGAATATCTTGTACAAAAGATGGGATGGAAAGAAAATGATGCTAGGAGTGCTGTTTTGCAACACCTCAGTGATCTTGTGATGGGAAATGACCTACGTTCCTGATTCAAACTTCTTCTTCATGTTATAGAAATACGTCGTCGCGCCCGATTTGGAGTGCGGAGGTGACGGATCCATTCGGTCTTCGCTTTGGAAGGCTTCAATAATTTCTTTGCGTGAAGCGCCCTCAGCAACAAGCTCACAATAAAGTTCATAAGAACGTTCACCTTTAGAACCCTTCTTAGGCTTCGGATTTCCGCTTGCATCAAGCTCTTCTTCGTCTTCAATTACAGCAAAATGCCACGAATTTTCCTCAATGTACTGTAACGCCTTTTCCTTAGATCTTGCTAAAAGTGTCTTTGGATTAAGTGGAGGAATATCAGCCGGATCTGGAAGGTCCACTTGCTGGAACTTACAAACTTCATCCGTACCAATTGAATCCAGCATTGTGTACTGAACGAGATACATTGCAACTGTTCGAGCTTCTTTACGAGGATCATCAAAGACAATATCTTCTTTCGTGAGCTCTTTAATCAGATCTTTAAAACGGTATTCCGGCCAATCACGAACATTAAGAGTCTCGTTAAAATATCTCATAACCGTTAGCACTCCCTTCTCAACGGGAGCACCATACTCGGTCTTTAGAATTTCTACCATTCGATCCATAGGGGTAATTATACGTGTGTTTGCCGTAAAGTCAACAATATAACTACTTGGTTTATAAGGAAATAAAAGAATTATCGCAGAGTTATGCGAGTTTGTCCCAGTTTATCACGGACCAAAGCTGGTTTATATACTCAGCTCTGTCGTTCTTGTACTGGAGATAATATGCGTGTTCCCACACGTCAATTACGATGAGAGGCGTGACCAAAGGATCGATTATAGGAGTCCCAGCATCGTGTGTATCCTTCACAAACAAGCTCTCATCTTCGTGCTGACAAATCCAAACCCAACCACTACCAAAGTGCTTTTTTGCTGCTAATGTGATTGTGGTTTTGAGACCATCAACTGACCCATAATATCTGCTGATACGATCTTCTACGAAAGCAGACATTCCCTTTCCAACTGGTTCGTCAGGACGAAGCGAATTCCAGTAAAGGTTGTGATTATAAACTTGAGCTGCATTATCAAATAATGGGTTATCAATTCCATGAACATTTTGCATGTTAGCTTCCCGGACAATCTCTTCCAACTCCATATCCTCATATGCAGTTCCTTCGACCAGTTTATTCAAATTATCGACATAACCCTGATGGTGTTTGCCGTGATGGAAGCTAATCGTCTCTTTCGAGATTACAGGCTCAAGTGCATCTTGAGCATATGGAAGTTTCATTAATTCAAACGTCATATTTTATGTTTTGCGCTTGTTCGCGCTCATCCTTTTTATATTGTGATCGATACTCATTATTTATTTCGATCACTCTCTCAAGCAAGGATAGTTTATCACTGAATTCGGTGAATGCTTTCATATCTTTGGGAAAACATGCTCCACCAAATCCCCGTTTTGAATCAAATCCTGGTACTTTTGTGTGTCCAGTACCGATACGAGGATCTGCTCCCATTGCTCGAATGACAAGGTTGAAATTTCCTTCATCACCAATTGCATCATATAATTGGTTGAAGAAAGTTACTTTTGTAGCTAGAAAAGAGTTAATTCCATATTTCACAAAAGCGGCTTCGGTGCCTGTCATATGATAAATGGGACATTCATTACAATTACTATAATTTTCATATAGGTGCTCGAGTATTGAAGTTCCTTGAGAAGGTCCTCCAAAAATATGAAACGGAGGATTAATAAATTGTTCTTGTGACGATCTTTCAGTTAAAAATTCAGGATTGTATAGTGTTTCGTGATGACGACTATTGTTTGTGCAAAGGTCTCCAACAATGTCTGGTGTTACAGTTGATTTGATAATGATTAATTTCTTTGAAAGAAGAGGCGATCGATGTGACCACATTGGAGATTTGCTATCACCAAGTGAGTTTACTGCTTCTGTTACGAGAGAAGCATCAACTGATCCATCTTCTCGCATCGGTGTTGGTAAACAAATAAACACAGCATCGGGATTAAATTCTTTAAGGTCATCAAGAGTTGTTCCATAAATTGGATCAACGAGAAACTTCTCTACTAAAGGAGTTTCAAAACCATAATCAACGGCCTTTCCGACAAACCCATGACCTACTATTCCAATCTTCATGTCCTTACAACCGCTACAATATCAAACTCTGACATAAAGGTTAAATCGTCTGTTTCACCATCAATCTCTACTTCAAGAATTACGCCAGATCCTGGACCAACTACAACAATATCACCGATCTTTACACCAACCTCGTTGAATGTTGGTTCTTTGCCTTTCTTTTTTGTCCACTCACCAGGACCTATTGCAACTACAGTTGCATGATCGAGGCGTTTAGGATCAACATAATGAATTCCACCTGCCGACTTATCAGCACTTTCCATCTTGAGAACGATAATTCCATTTAGTGGTTTTATTTTTGAATAGTCCATATTATTATTCCAAATAAATTGTTGGTTTTAGTAGTTCTGGAAATAAATCTAATTGTCCACCTGCATAACTACGTTTTTGATCAAAAATTGCAAGCGCTTCATCGAAACCAGTTAGTTCCTTTTCAGCTCGTGCGTTTGCCATATCAAAAGCAGTTTGCCTTTTTGGCTTATTTGATTCTGTCATTGTTGGTAACATATTACCCCTTAATTGCCAAGTCATAATGTTTCCACGTCACTGCGATAGCGTTCCATGGATGAAGAGACTCTTCGTGTGACGTTGAAATGGTATAATCAAATACTTTTCCTTCATCATACCATGTGTCTAATTCACCAGCCATGATCCGAACTGCATCTTCGCTGAATAATAGGTTTGAACCATTCAATTCAGCAAATGCTTGTTCGTCCCTTCGTTTAACGATCACTTGAACTTCAGTTGGAATATGTATTCTGTGTAATTCAACTAAGTCTTCAATCCATATAATATTTTCAGGATCATATTCAATAGTTGTCTTCATAACTGATCTTTGTGAGTGAGCATTTGCTGCTGCTAGTCGTTTTTCTGTTGCGCTGTGAGCTAATTCAAAGCTGCATGGACACGTTGAACTATAAGTGTAATCAATTGATAAAAAGAATCGAAATTCTTTATGAGCTCCTCGGTGATAACGACCTTCGAGTGTTACATCATAAGCAATATGACCTTCCATCTTTTCAAGAGATATTTTTTCTCCGTTTTCAAGTTCTTGATAGTTTCCTTGTTCAAGATCCCAATTGTTTAAAGGTTCACGTGTTCGTAGAGCTCGTTGCGTCATAGGATATCTAAATCGCAATTTACAATAAGCGTTGTTTGCGCCCTGTTTGCTTGCCATTTCTTGTAGCGCATTGAGAATACCATCGTTTGTTAGATGATCCTTAATTGTATTATGCATTAAAATATAAACGCGACTTAGATTAAGTCCTTTTGCGTTTGGATCATCAAGCGAGCAATATAAAGATGCCTGAGCTTGGAGTGTTTGTACTCCTCCATCACGTCTCATTACTGTAATTGGTAAATCAACAGGAGCTATACCAACCTTTTGTAGAGGTATTTTCTTACCTGGAATTATTGGATCAATTTGTGGATCTGGTAATTGGTCGTCAAGAGGATAGACATCTTTGTCATACCGAAAGATAAGATCCATCTTACTTGAGTAGTCTGTGTAGTTGTATTCTCCGTTTGGTGCTTGATGTTCTTTTTCTGTCATATAAATCTCGATATTGCATTTAGTATTTCAGCCACACGAAGATCATTCTGTTGCGTGCTTATTATTGTTGTTTCTGGACCCTCATTCTCAAATGTAACGGAACTGTAGGTATGTTGGTGCATTCTAGATGTTACGTCTCTCATTACAATATCAACCATATTTGCATAGTGAACATTACTACCTCTTACACCATCGCTCTCGACATCAATTGGTAATCTGGTTAGATAGAAATTGTGACTATACATTGATTGAGCTTCACAACATCGTTGGAAATATTTGTTTACCCAATCGTCATATTCATTATCTTTACCAATGGCAACTAAAGCATATGTAAAGAAATCAGCAAGGGTTCGTTCTGTGAAATATATTCTGCTAATATCTACTGATGCCGCTTGATCATCAGCTATTTTTCGGTCAAGAATTTCGTCTTGAAACTTAACAGTTAGTTCGCGATCGTTGTTGACTTCACTTAATGTAACACCCCATTCGTCAAGAATTGACCGGGAAGTTTTTCGTTCGATGATTGGAAAACCTTTTTGTTTTAGTGTTTGTATTACGGTTGATTTTCCTGAACCTTGACTGCCACTAATAGCAAATAACATAGATAGAGCTCCTCATTGATTCAGTAATTCTACACAAACAAAAAGATTCTGTCAACTAGTGTACCTTCTTGTATTCGAACCATTTTTGGGGTCCAAATTCTTTTTTATTACCAACCTTAAAATTATCCATATGGGTTAGTAAATCGAGCCCTCTAGTTACGGCTTCATCATCAATAGTTTCTGTATCAACGACGATAAAAACACGATCTTCAAATACTTGAACTTGTTCTGCTTGTTGAATAGCTGCTAGTGGGAGGTGCATCTCTTCAGCAAGATTTAGACAATGAGAATATAACGTGATAATCTGAACATCTGAAAATGGTTCTCGTTCAGCCTCAGCTAGGAAAACAAGATTGGGCCAGTCAATATTACTCTGAAACTTCGTCTGTTGATTCATCTTTTTCTTCTTTATTTTCATATACAACCGATTGTTGTTGTGTGAAACGCTCAATTGCAGTAAGAATTTTTAGCGCTTGTACGTTATTCTTTTTTATTTTTTTCTTGTAGTAATCTTTTTTGGGTTTTGTTTTCGCTTCATCAATTTTCTTTTTATAATCAAGAGAAACTTTCATACGTTCACGAAGTTCATATTGAAGCATTTCAAGAACTGTTGGCTGTCTGAGTTCCTTTTTAGGTTCATCAGAGGCCTTATGAATGAATTCTTGTTCGTCGCTCATTTACCTAACCGCTCATCGAGCTCTTTATCTTTTTCTAATTTAACTAACTTATCGCATCCACCAATAAGCTCGTCACCAAATAAAATTTGGGGAACTGTTCTTCCGTACTGCATTGATTCTTGACGTTTTACTGGATCGTTTGTTACGTCAATTATTCTTGGATTTACATCATGTCGTTTCAAAACTAAAAGCGCTTTCTTGCAAAATGGACATGCTGGTTTGATATATATTGTTACTTTTTTCATATTTAAAACAACTTTATTTCGTCTGGTGTTTTTTCGTGAATCAACAATTGCAAATATAAAATACCACGGTTAACCTGATTCGCTATTTCAATATTACCACATGATTGGGCAGATAAATAGCGTTCTTGGAGAATTTCTAGTTGCTGATGAAGTTGCATAACATTCATGTTTAACCACTTATCAGACGATACTTGAGAGATAGGTTTGCGTGTGATCGGTGTGATATCACCATTAACATCAACTGCTGGACCTACCTTTGGATCGTTCTCACGCTCAGGTATTTTAACATCTACTATTGTATTCGGTCTTATTACAGGTTTTTCTTCTTTTTCTTTAGACACAAAATGTCCTCCCGTATGGGTACTTATTATACATTAATCGAGGGGGGAATAAAACGGCTTTGTGTTAGTTTGGAAGACCCTTAATTTGAAGTAATTGTCCATTACCAACCGTCCATAATTCATATGATTGACTATTATCTGGAGAACGCATCTTGTTAATAGGGATATCTGTTCCAGATATAATAGCACGACGGATTGCAAGCTCTCTTTTGAAATCATCTCCAAGATTATATTGCCACAATTCGTTGAAAGTTCCATCTTCTTGCTGACGCTTGAATACCAAGTGAGCATTATCCACTTTTCTTATCGAACCCTGAAAATCAGGATCATCCCATTCTTCATCTGACCCCATCTCACCTTCAGCATCACCAAAATCTTCTTGATCGTTTGGATCATCAAGACCATACTGGTCGTCAACTGCCATATTTGTTGGGTCTTTTTCATCAGCATTTTGTTTCTTAGCTTTGTCACGAACTCCTATTGCTTTGTCACGAACTCCTTCTGCTCTGTCTCGCACTCCTACTGCTTTGTCGCGCACTCGACGAGCCTCTTGTTCATTTCCACCGAATTCTTGCTCTTCTTCTTTAGGGGCTTTGCCTGTGCCGTTACATGTTTTACATTCGCCTTTTAGACGAGGAAAATCAGCACCCGTTCCAAAACAATCAGGACAATCATCATCGTACTCACTTCTCATACCGCTAGGTGAAAATTGAGCTTTCTTTTCCTCATTTTCTTCGTGCCTGTTTCTACCTTTGAGTTCATGACGACGATCATCATCTTTTGCTCTTTGAAGATCTTCGTGACTATCAAATCCTTGACCAGCATCCATAGATTCTTGATTTTGATATTCTTGATAAGCTGGACCCCAGCCTGTTACGAATCTCTTTTCTTCCTCTTCAGCATATAACCAATTTTGATCGAACTCTTCTTCAGCACCAGCATTTTCCTCATCATTATAAGTTATTTCTGCTTGATCCATCGTATCTTGATTGTCTCGAAAAGGAATGTTATCATCTTGCTCCATGTCACCAACAGTTGATATTCTACGTTGGGAAGCTCTATAGTTGTCTGCATCTTGAGCAATTTGCTTCGTAAAATCTTTCGACCACCAAAGTGGAAGATCTCTACCAGCATCATGGTCTTCATTACCGACACAGTTTTGTAGTTCAACAAGAATGTTTTTTAAGTGACTCATTATCCGCCTCCACCAGCGCCAGCACCACCGCCACCGCCTCCGGAAGCTCCGCCGCCTCCGCCAGGTCCACCAAAAGCTCCGCCGCCTCCGCCAGTTCCTGGGCCTTGACCACCGCCAGTTCCTGGACCCGGACCCGACCCTGCACCAGAGGACGAACCTCTACCAAAACCAAAACCACCGCCGTATATACGAACGTTGTTTCCTTTCATAAGTTTTTTACAGGCTTTTCGAAGGGCTGGATCTTTAATGAAATCACAACCATGGTTGCTTTCTTCCAGTGCTGAGATGAATTCTTTAAATGTTAGCTTTGACATGCGTGTATTTATGGAGCTAGACGAAGCCACCCCAATTTCACCCCCATAAATAGACTAAGTATAACGCACATTTAAAGGATAAGAATGGCCACAAAACGCAGCAAACGAGGGAATCCAATCCCACTTATCGTAGAACCACACCCACAAGATTACGATGGATACCCTTTTATCACACTAATTGAATACCGAAAAGAACACACTTTAACGCTAATTGATAACTCAAATGACAAGATTGTCAAGGCATATGTTCTTGATATGTGTGGCCCAGCTAACGTCAATGAAGAGCTTCTAATAAGCGTTGCTAAAGAATGGTATGAAAATAATGGATTGTATCGTTACCCTGTCTCATTTACACTTTCACAATATGGACTTGCTGGAGAGGCGAGTAAGATTTATCGCACGTTTAATATTGAATATATCACTCGAGTAATTGGACCATTACCTAAGTTTGAAATGAAAGAAATTAAGAGTGTAAAGCGTCGCCGTAGAAAACCAGTACCCGCTGGTGTAGAAATTAAAAATAAAGTAATAAAGATTAGTTAATCCCAAAGTCTAATTTTTATATAGAATGTGTCTTGTTCATTTACGACTATTCTTATGCCAACCATTACAGATATATTTTGATCCTCTATATTAGATGGAAAATGCCACACACAACTTCCACCATAACTTTCATATTCGCAAACCGGATCACCAAACTCTTTCGTTAGTTCTTTTATTAACTCGTCGTGATGTTCTTGGTTGTCGAGGTCCTTAGATAAAGATTCGCTCTTACCAGCTTGAATATTTAGTATTGTTTGTTTGATAGCATTAACATATGATCTATGTGCTAATCTAGCTTCGGCGAGTTTAATGTCCTCTAGAAGCATCCCATCGAGCCTCTGCGGCACCAGTCTCATCGTCAATTGAAGTTGGATTATCACCACTCATAAGACGGTGTGTTAACCACTCATCAGGATCGCCAGAGCGTCCTTTTGCAGTGCTGTAAGGCATTTCACTTACAAAGTGTTCATATGCTTTTTGATAAAGTGATCCAAATTTATAGATTTGTGCTCCACCATCGATAACTGCAGATAATTGTTGAATCTCTTCCATTGAAAGTCCATCCATAAAATCTTCAGGAACGTGTTGAAATTTGCTACGTGCAGCGTTTTCACGAATAGTTGCTATAAGTGAAAAACTTTCTTTGGGCTCGTGAAGTTCTTCGTCGGCTTTCATATCGACATCTTCTTTCTCGCCGTCTTCGTCTTCTAAATCCTCTCCACCAAAACTAAACTCACCTTCGTCATCTTCTTCATCACCAAAGTCCATGTCCATGTCCAGTTCATCATCACCCATATCAGGTGCTGCATCTTCAGCTTCGTCGCCGTGTGCTGCTTCCTGACCATCATCAGTTAACCCGCCTCCAGGCGAAACAAGATTTTGATTAATCATTACTTCGTTGCCTTGATCAGTTAGATGTGCTCCTTCATCATCAAGATAGATCAAACCCATCTTTTCGAGCATATCACGAGCCGCTACTAGATTAGGCGTTCCGGAAATATCAGCTGCTGCTAATTGTGATGTTGCGGCTGCAACAATTTTTGACATCACAGATTTTTGACTTTCTGTTGGATGTGTGACTGGGACAATTCGTCTTTCGAGGATAGGATTTCGCATTATGTGGTTATTTATGAAACTCCTCCCTTGATAAGATGTAATTGCAGGACGATGTTTAATGCGTATGATATCGCATGTCCTCGCTTGAAATAGTACTTATCATCATCGGGTTTACGGTATAATTCTTCACGCACCAGCGTTTTATCCTTTAAATATGCGTCTACTAGGTGTCTTTTGCCAGGTCGCATCAGAGCGATACAATCAGCGAGTTCCTGTACAGATTTTGGAGCCAATACCGATACAAGATTGTATTGTTTGCCAATTTGAAACAGTTTTGATACCACATCTGGTTGCGTTAGTAAAGACCAATCTGGCTCAAGTTTTAGAAGCTCACGAATCTCTTCTTTTGTCTCAAAAACGTCGAGAAGTGATAGGTGCAAGAAGTCAATTTTAAAGTATCCTTCTTCT
>SDBT01008700.1_pt1 | contig 16544 bp, 16 predicted proteins | sample 2277101 | NCBI WGS metagenome assembly SDBT01 (sample SAMN10404973, study PRJNA504765) | marine sediment metagenome | isolation source: marine sediment core GS10_PC15, 103 cmbsf | place: Arctic Ocean: Southern Knipovich Ridge | collected 2010 | reverse complement strand
CCCCGGAGGGGCATCGGGGCATCTCGAACGGCAAATTCCAAAAAGGGAATTTCTTCGTGTAATTCGTGGTTCAAATCCCAAAAGGGAAAATTTCTTCGTGTAATTCGTGAAATTCGTGGTTCAAATCCCAAATCAATCATTCCGCCATATACGGATCATAAGACATAAAATTTTGAGGAAAGTCCTGCAAAGAGGCCTTTGACATAATCCGGATTATCACCTATTATTTAGGGGTGTTTCTTATCCGAAAGGGGGTTCGGCTCCATTAATGCGAAAATCTATACATTAATTATCGAGCTGGAGAAGGATCGAACAATCAGGGTCGGGAGACTGGGAGTTTTTGATCTGCCCCGGGGATTCTATCTTTACACCGGCAGCGGAGGCAATAATCTTTCCGCGAGACTTTCCCGTCATCGGAGAAAAAGAGGAAAGAAACTTCACTGGCACATCGATTATCTGTTGCGCTCAAGATATGCCCGGATCATCGGGGTTGAGCAGTGCTCTGGTGAGGAGTGTGCCACTAACCAAAGAATCAAGGAAGTAAAGGGATCCCGGATTCTCGTGCCCGGGTTTGGGGCCTCGGACTGCCGGAAGGGGTGCGGGAGTCATCTGATCTACTTTACGAAGAAGCCGATTTTGCCGTCCTTACATCCTTTACCTTAAGCTGAATGCTCCTTACCCCCTCCCACTCATTGAATTGGGGAATGAAAGCCAGATCGATTGTGGAAGGGAGAGGATGGCGGTCCGCCATTCTGAAGCCGATGGCAGAGTAGCTCCTTCCTTGTTCACTAATCTTCAGCTTCAGGTGATCATTACCCACTATCCGGGAATCAGTAAGCCTCAGGCCGGTAGTGGCAAAGGTTGGCTCCGGGTTACCGGATCCGAAAGGCTCCAGCAAGTTTAGCTCTTCAATTAAGGTCTCGGTTATCTTTGGCAAGGGAAGTAAGGCATCAATACTGAGCTGAGGAATAAGATCCTCCTCGGAAAGGCTTTTAGCTACCAATAGCTCAAACCGATCCCGGAATTCATCAATCCTGTCCTCCAGTATGGTCAATCCCGCCGCCCACCGATGCCCTCCGTAGGTCTTTAGCAGGTCGTGGCAGGATTTAAGTCCCTGGTAGAGGTCAAAACCCGGGATGCTGCGGGCTGAACCCCTACCTAATCCTTCTTTAACCGCGATCAGGATAGTAGGCTTAAAGTACTCATTGGTAAGACGGGAGGCAGCGATCCCGATTACCCCCGGATGCCAGTCAGGGAAGGCCAAGACCAGAGAAGCCCCTTTTTTAAGCCTGACATCAGCCTCCACCAGCGAGAATGTCTCTTTCAAAATGTCTTCCTCAATCTGCTGGCGCTGAAAGTTTTCTTCGTTTAGCTTCCGGGCAATAGTGATAGCCTCCTCCTCACTATTGGTGGTCAGGAGCCTAAAGCTCTCATCGGCCTGGCTAAGCCTTCCGGCGGCATTTATCCGGGGAGCAAGACGGAATCCCACGGTCACGGTGTTGACCGAGCCGAATGCACATCCGCTCACTTCCTTCAGGGCCCGAATCCCTACCCGCCGGCCCGCAGTCAACTGCTCCAGACCATATCTGGCGAAGATGCGATTCTCATCAGTGAGGGGGGCAATATCAGCAATAGTTCCCAGGGCTACCAGGTCAAGATACTGCTTAAGATTGGGTGCTTCTCGATCTCCAAAGAAGCCTGCCTCCCGTAGTCTGGTCCGAAGGGCGATGACGAGATTGAAGGCGACCCCTACTCCCGCCAATGTTTTGTAAGGGAAATTGCAGTCCTTTTGCCGGGGATTCAAGATTGCCAGGGCCGGGGGAAGTTCCTCCGGAACCTCATGGTGATCGGTGATAATTACATCAATTCCCAATCTGCGAGCATAGGCCACCTGTTCATTGTCCGAAATTCCACAGTCAACAGTAATGAGGAGCTTTACCCCCTGTTGGCTGAGCCGATCGAGGGCTTCCGGGTTTAGGCCGTGGCCCTCCTTAAGTCGGTGAGGAAGATAGGAGAGGGTCTGAGCCCCAATTTCGCTTAAGAAGATCTTCAGCAGAGCAGTGGCGGTGATTCCATCAGCATCATAATCGCCATAAATGCAGAGCCTCTCCCGGTTCTTAATTGCCTGGATAATCCTATCCACTGCCTTATCCATATCCTTCATTAAGAAGGGGGGATGGAGGTCAGATAGGGTGGAGCTCAGGAATTTATCAGCTTGCTGGGGGTCGCTAATCTCCCGATTGATCAGGAGCTGGGCCAGCAGAGGAGAGAGCCTTAACTCCTCGGCGAGTTTTTTCTGTAACTCAGGCTCGGATGGCAATATCTTCCAGCGCTTTTCCATTTTTTCTTAAAGATTAATAAGACTATAGTTTATAAAGCTATCTCCGTCAAGATCCGATAATTTCAGGACTTCTCCGATAATTCTAAAAGTTCCCTACCCAGGATAGCCGGGGCTTTTGCTCGGCTGAGCCTGTCGAAGTCCAGCCCCGGTATTAAGTCAGCCTCAGGTGGATTGTAGGGGTGGACCTCTCCTTCGACCCCGCCACAGGCGGGGCTCAGGACATGTTACACAAACTACACGAAAAAATTTTGCCATTTTGGGATTTGGGCAGAGAATTGTAGCCCCTGCTATTCCTTACTATTCCCTGAAGTAGTTGTAAAATCCCTCTGAATCTCCCACCCCTTTAAAAAAAGGGAAAGTGAGGATTTATAGAGATCCCCCCCCGATGGCCATTGGGGGGGGGATTTATAGAGTAATTTGTTGATAAAACCGACAGGATGGAATAAGATAAGGCAAGCTGGGAAGGGTTAAAAAAACCGGATATCGATTTCTATAATTCACTTTCAACAGGCTGTTGCCCAAATAATTTTTACTCAGGAAACATTAAACCCAAAAATGCGTTAATGTAGGGGCCGGCGTCCTGAGCCCCGATGGGCTCCGCCCCGTAGGGGACTACGCCCCGGAGGGGCATCGGGGTCGAAGGAGTGGGAGAGTATTTAAAATGTAGGGGTTCGATTCATCGAACCCGATCCGCCCCCGGCGGATTGCATTTTCACTTTACAATTTAAAATTCCTCTCCCCTCGGGGAGAGGAATGAGGTGAGGGGGGAGTCTTGAAAGAGCAAGAATTAATATCACAGAGCACTAGAGTAAGTGGGCATGAGGAGGATTAGTATTAAAATATGGAGTGTCCCTAATTTTCATGAAATCCGATGTCCGTTATAAAAACTATACTTGAACACATACAAAAAACTCTAACAGATAGATTTCAGAATAATTTTAAATGCCTGATTCTTTACGGCTCATGGGCAAAGGGGCTTGCCCGTGAAGATTCTGATATTGACCTGCTTGTGATCCTTGACAGAATAGACAAAGAAACAAGAAACTCTGTGCATGATATTATAAGGGGCATTGACGCAGAAAGAAGTATCACCATCGTGTCATCCGACTTTAAGGACTTTCAAAAGGAAAAGATACCTCTTTATACAGCAGTAAAAAAGGAAGGAAAGGTAATTTATGGGAATGTAAATCTATCTATAAATCCAGAGCCTCCGGATGTTAAATATTCAGAGTTTTTCAAAAGCTCTCATGAATTTGAGTCACAGAAGATAAGAATTGCTGAAGAACTTTTAGAGAAAGACTTGATTTCAGGGATAGCAGAGCTATGTTATGTAGCATCAAAGCACGCCATCCAGGCAGCCCTGGCAATGCACGGCGAAGGGTATTCAAGCAAAATAAAGGTGCTTCTGCCTCTGACCGAGAGATACTTTGGAGATGAAATTGCAGAGGCGTTCAAGAGATTACTTGAACTCTACATAAAGTCAGAATATGGAGTAGAATTTCTCACAGATGAAGAGGCAAAGGTTGCTGTAGAATATGCAAAGAAAATCTTTAGGGTATATCATCTGGACACAAAAATAAAAACCGCGGAAGCTTGCACCGTAGCTAAAGAGTTGGGAATTCAGAAGTAACTGACACTGTTGAAGGTATCAAGAGAGCAGAGTCATAACGAAGTTAAGGAGTGAAGGAGTTTTGGGGTTAAATAGTTACTTACTGATACTATTCCCTATTTTCCCCTCTCCCCTGCCTGTCCTGCTTGCCCTGAGCCCTTCGAGGAGCCCCGATGGGCATCGGGGCTCCTCAGGATTACGGAAAGAGCAAAGCGTCTCGAAGAAGTGGGAGAGGGAAAGGATGAGGGGGAATGGCTTATGGTAGAGAATACTAAAAATTATGTTGAGAATATTTCTGTAAGAGATCGGACTCTGAAATTAAAAAATGAACTCAATCGATGGAAAAGAATTTTAAAAAATGAATATAAACCGGAAAAAATAATCCTTTTTGGCTCATTTGCCCTTGGTAGAACAAGGGAATGGTCAGATATAGATATGGTGATTTTAAAAGATACTGACAAACCTTTTTTGGATCGCATTAAAGAGGTGCTTTTGCTCCTTAAGCCCAAGGTTGGATTGGATGTTCTTGTTTACACCCCACAAGAGTTTAAGAAACTGTGTGATACTAAACTATTTTTTAAAGAAGAAATTTCCAATAGGGGGCTGGTGATATATGAAAGATGAGGTTAAAAACTGGATGGGATTCGCCCATGAAGATTTGAGGATGGCAGAACTTGCTTTAAAAGAAAAGATTTACAATCAGGCATGTTTTCATTCAGAACAATGTGTGGAGAAAGTCCTTAAGGCTTTTATAGTCTTTAAAGGGAAAATCCATCCCCAGACTCACAAACTTGCAGACCTTCTATCATCAATGACTGAGTCTATTTTTGATGATTTAAGGGAAAGTATATTTTTGCTGGATAGATTCTATATTCCTACCCGTTATCCTAATGCTTTGCCTGGCACTTTACCCGAGGGTTTGCCGAGCGAAAAGGATGCTAAAGAAGCAATAGAAATTTCAAAATTAGTGTTTGAAAGAGCCAAAAAAGAGATGGAGATACTATGATTACTTTTTATGCCCCTGCAACTGGCTTTCCTGGGTGGATTTAGCTACTGACACTATTCCCTATTTTCCCCTCTCCCCTGCCTGTCCTGAGTGAGGTCGAAGGAGTGAGGGGGAATTTAACCACTAATTTCACGAATTACACGAAACAAACCGATTTCCTGAGGAGCCCCGATGGGCATCGGGGCGTCTCGAAGGATTTAATATTTGCATTTTATATGGGGAGGGATCTGAATCTACAATCTCCAATCTAAAATCTATTACAATTGCCTCTGGCAATTCAGTATTGATTTAGCCCACAAAGCGGGATAAGATAAAGCAAGCTGGGAAAAGAGGATGAAGGCAGAAACTGAGAAAGCGTGTTCGAGGTGTTCTATCAAGAATCGCCAAAGGTCAAGAGCAGACTTAACCCCTTGGCCTTATTTCCCTCTCCCCTGGGGGAGAGGGGCAGGGTGAGGGGGATTAGAATCTGCAATCTAAAATCTGAAATCTACAATCTATTAATCGTCACTGACCACCGACACTTTTGTTTATGAAGATTGAGAAGACAGAAATATGGATAACAACTGAAAGTGCATTGCAATTAAGCGATGGACGGGCAATTCGGGGATTTTTTGGTAACTTGTATATAAACAGACCAGAGTAAGTGGGTATAGGGGAGGATAAGTTATGCTTTCTGCAATAAGATAAATGGGAAAATGGCAGAAAAAGATTTAAAGCTGTCTAATTCTTAAAAAGGAGTGGTATTCAATGATTACCGCAATGCGAACATTGGCACTGGATTATCTTTTTGATAACCTGGGAGACAAAGACAATCCGCCTCAAAATCTGGAAGAATGGTATTACAAGTTACGCACCGATCATCCTGAACGGCTGTTTCCGTTTTTGGTGGAAGATGTAAGTGATATTGAGAAAATTTACATTCTTTACCCTGATAAGACTGACTTCAGTATGGTTAATATGGATGTGGAAGATATGACGACAGAAAAAGTCCGTAAGTTGCCATTTAAACAATACCGAGCCAGAGCGATAGGTCCTGTTATTAAACGGTCCAAGAGTAAAGATGAGGTTAGCCCCAACTCAACTACCCAACAGGCGACTTTAAAATATTTTAAGAAAGTTGGAGAGAGTTCATCTCAGTGGGCAAGCTATTTTAAAGAGATTTCTGAGATACTTGATAGACCCAAAATCAAAACTCTTGATGGTCAAGTTGCTGTAACTGGTAAAGAGATGAAATGGTTAAATGTTTATTCGGCAGCTATGGAATCTATTCCTGACACAAAAGGAACAGCAATGTTCACGATTACTGATTATCAGAATAGATGGCCAGGAGAACGGTCTGAATACTTTAACTATTTAGCTAATGAATTATCGACAATTAAATATGTTACTGGTGCTGCACCTGTTCAAGACGATCAAACCTGCCCATTATGCGGTACATCAGGGATTACTATTTTCCCGAATGCTCTGAAGGGAGCAGGCATTAATATAAGCAATGTTGATAGAGCAGGAGCGTTCCCTGATATTGATACAGGGCAGGCGTGGAAAGGATATGCGCTCTGTAATTCCTGTGCTGATTTACTGTATATCTATAAATTCCACTTCCTGAAAAAGGATTCTAAAAACCAGAATTCCTTTATCACCCCTATTGCAGGAGAGAATGCTGTTGTAATCCCATTTGTTACAGTAGACTACCATGCGAGACAGGACATTTGGAGGGCCGTAAAGGACCTTGTGAAAACTGCATCTTCTGATGTAGAAGAAGCCGAGCTAACCATTTTGGATATTCTTAAGGGCAAAAAAGGGATATTGAATCTTACCTTCCTCTGGGCTACGGTTGGGCAAAATATAGAAGATGTGACAGGTATGATAACGAATGTGGCGCCAAGCCGATTGACTGAGCTATCAAAGGTTAATGAGGAATCACGGGACTGGAAACATCCTCTTTTCCCAGAGATACGCAATTTTCAGGATAAAAAAATTAACCTCCGTCCTGATTTATCACTCATGGCATTAAGAACACTATTTCATCGTCCTGGTGGTAAAAAGGCAAAAGATGTAAATGCAAGTATGAAATTGCGCCAGTTGAAGAGAGGTATCGCTGCCTCCGTGTATTACAAAACAGAGGTCCCAACGGCAAGATTCTGGGAAGAGGTTATAACCACTGCCAGGTGGTATTGGCTGAATGCTATTGAAAATGGAAGTGCATATGGTCTCCTTAATGAGGGCAAAAAGAAAACTGGAGAGCCGTATCTAACGGCTGCTGGTTGGCTAAGGCATCTCTGTTGGTGGCTTTACTATTTCAAAAGATTGGAGGTGATGAAGATGGAAGGTAATTTTTACGAACCGCAGATGGAGAGATTAAAGCCCTATTTTGGTCCTGAAAGCGGAGTTAATTCTCCCCAGAAGGCGTATGCTTTTTTACTCGGAGTGCTTTATGGAAAGGTGCTTCAAGTCCAAGGAGCAAGGGGTGTTAATGTGGGGGCAAATGCCCTTACCTGGCTTAAACGATTGACCCTGAAAGGGAGGGATCTTCCTGACTTGTATATCAAAATTCGGGAGAAACTCTTGGCTTATGAAACCGAAAAAAGCGAAGAGGTAAGGGAACTTATTACTGAGATTGGGGCTCTTGGTTGGAGGTTAGGGGATAATATTGAGCTGGATGAGATACCAACTAACTATTATCTGTTGTTGGGACAGTCTCTTACCACAACAATTCTATAAGGAGGAGAAAGAAAATGGATAAGAAAATTTTATCAAACAGGTATGAGTTTTTGTTTCTCTATGACATCAAAATGGGGAATCCAAATGGAGACCCGGATGAAAACAGACCGAGGGTTTTGCCAGATGGAACACATTATGTAACCGATGTTCGACTAAAACGCTTTGCCCGAGACTTTATGAAAAGTCAGGGTAAAGATATTTTAGTTGACAACATTGAGGGTCGGACTACTAACCTAACAGGTAGGGTTGTGCATTACTTAGAGAAAGTGAAGAAGCCAGAAGCAAATGAAAAGGAATTAGTAGACATTCTTCTGGATGCCTTTATTGATGCAAGGTTATTTGGCAGTTCATTTGCTTTTAAGGCTGAAGAGGTAAAGGGGGAAAGTAAGCGAAAAGCAGATTGGAAACCAGTGCCAAAGACCATGACTGGGGCTGTGCAGCTCAATATGGGAGAGGTTCTTCACAAGGCAGAAGAAGTTGATATCCATGGAACATCTATCTTTGCCAGTGCTCAAGAAAAACCTACAGGGGAAGAAGTTAGAGCAGGAACATTCACCACCTATTTTGGTCTGCGTTATGCCCTTATTGGTTTTTCGGGTGTAGCAAATGAGCACTCGGCAGAGATTTCAAGGATGTCAGATGAGGATTACGAATATTTACTCAAAGCCATGTGGCATGGAGTAAGAGTATGTGGAAATACCCGAACCAAAGTAGGCCAGATTCCCCATCTGTTGATTGATATCAAATATAAACAGGGTGAAGAATTCCAATTTGGACGGCTGCATGATTATGTAAAAATGGTTGCAGTTAATGGCAAAGATGAAAAAGCATGGGCATCACCTGAAGATTACAAGTTAGACCTGTCATTGCTGATTACACGGTTGGGAGAACAAAAGGACAGAATAGGAACAGTGCGTTACGCCAAATCCCCGGATATCAATTTCGCAAAAGATTTGCCATCAGACTGGCAGGATTTGGATGTCGAAAATCTATAGCAATAGAGGAGTAGATAATGGAATTGATAAATTTTCGACTGAGTGGCCGCTTTGCTCATTTCTTGAGGGCAGAGGCATCAGCCAGTGCATTGAGCTATCCAGTCCCACCAAGAACTGTGATTCTTGGTATCTTGGGCGCTGTACTCGGGCTATCAAAGGATGAACCACAGATTATCCTTGAGCCAGCAGATATTGCGCTTTCTGGGAAACTGCCAAAAACCCACTGGCACAGGATAAAACTGCGTAAAGACCCGCCTGCTCTGTTGCCTCGTGTTATTAAAAGGGGACAAAAGGCAGATAAGACAACAGCACCGGAAAAGGCAACATTAATCCTTCAAGAATGGCTATTTGAACCAAGTTACACCGTCTGGGTTTCAATCCCCGAGCCACACCATGCCGATCTGAAAGATAGATTAATCAAGAGACAGTGGCATTTTAACCCATCTCTTGGGCTTTCTGAAATGATAGCGGATATGGAATATTTTGGCACAAATGAATGTATGTTGCTTCCAAAAGGCGCTTACGATGTTCAGTCTGTATTTCAGCAAGGGGTGGGGGTTCTTGAAATGGAAAAGATATTTGAGAAGGAATTAGTAATCCATTCTCTCCAAATGCCCCGAACCGTCACAGGTAATAGGGTTTTTTCCCATTCTGCCTATTTCGTAGAGCGCGATGGAAGGGCAGTTCCTGCAAAGACAGACCAAGCATATAAAGTTGGCGATAAGGTTGTAATGTTTTTATGACCAAACTGAAATCTCATCCAGATCTCCAACTTTCTGAACACATTGCTCAAGTTAAATCCGCAATAGACAGCCTCTGCGGTTGGCATTCAAAGAGTGTAGTGTCACCGGAAATTAAGGCACTTATTCAGAAGGTAGTTTCTTTGCATGATATAGGAAAAGGGACAAAAGCATTTCAGGAATATATTGAGAATCCATCTGTCTATACCGGCGACCCAATGGATAAAGCTCATACGCCAATGTCCATGCTTCTCACTCTTTTACTTTCCAGAGAGGAAAAGTGGGAAGCACTGGAGGCAATACAGGTATCTGCTATTGTCTTCGGCCACCACAGAAAATTACCGTTGGCAGAAAGATTACGGGACATAGGCAGCAGAATGTTTCCCAAAACTTTAAAGCGACAGATTGCAACTTTGCAGACCGATGGGTTAAAGCAGCATTGTGGTCTTGATATTTCAAGGCTAAATCTTGAGGGGCGTCCCTGGGCAAAGGCTTTAAAATATCTTGATGATTCTGTCCTGCCTGAATTTGAGAGCTTATCAATTGAGGATGCCCTTATCTTTAGACTAAAAACCCAGTTGCTCTTTTCTCTTTTGCTTGAGGCTGATAAGGCACTTCTTGCCGTAAAAGAACCTCAAGAATACCTACACAGAGAGCCAAGATACTGGATGTCTCAATGGGTTGACCAAAAGATTGGCTCACCAGAAGATACGCCGGTTAATAAAATCCGACAATCACTAAGGGTTGATCTGAAAAGCCAGATTGATGAGATTGAAAGGCCTGGTATCTTCAGCCTGACAGCACCAACAGGTAGTGGCAAAACGATGCTTTCTGCCACATGGCTTTTAAAATTGCGAGAGAAGATGAGCAAGAAAGGACTATGCCCAAAGGCAATAATTGTGCTGCCATTTCTCTCTGTAATTGACCAGACAATAAAGGAATATGAATCTCTCCTGACAACTGGTGGTCAAAAGGCTGATGGTTCATGGTTTTTAACAAGTCACTCCCTGTCTGACAGAAAATATAAGCAGGGATTGGAGGAAGATGCTGAACACTTTTTTGTTGATACATGGCGAACAGAATTGACAATCACCACTTATGATCAGTTTTTAATGACTCTGATGGATCCAAAGACAAGGTACCAGATGCGGTTTCATAATTTATGCGACTCTTTAATTGTAATGGATGAGGTTCAGTCTCTTCCTTGTAAGCTCTGGAAGCCTTTGGAAGAAATATTGAGATGTCTGGTAAAGATTGGTAACAGCAGTGTTTTGTTGATGTCGGCTACACTCCCTGCCATCATTTCGGATGCAAAACCACTTGTAGAAAATTACTCTGCTTATTTTGAGACATTCAACCGCTATAAGTTGCAGTTTAGGCTTCAGGAAAAACTTAAGATAACTGATTTCTGTAATGAGGTTTTTAATCACCGAGATGAGTGGCTTAAAAAAAACAAAAGGGTACTGATTACATTGAATACCCGCAGGAGTGCCCGGCTTGTGCGTGATAAACTGGCTGCTGATTGGCCTCGTGAGTTTTCTAACATCCCCTTATTTTTCCTCAGTGCAGATGTAACTCCACGGGATAGGTTAGATGCTATAAAGACTATCAAGGAAGATAATCCCTGTATTATTATGTCAACTCAGTGCATAGAGGCAGGGGTTGACATTGATATGGATTTTGTAATTCGAGACTTTGCTCCATTTGACAGCTTAATTCAAATTGCTGGCCGTTGTAATCGCAACGGCAGACTATCTCATCCGGCAACTGTTGAAGTTGTTGACCTGAGCAATGAACAAGGAAAACGGTATTCTGATATGGTGTACGATGATGTTCATTTGCAGGTTACCCGACAACTAACAGAGGATATTACAGAGATTAAAGAAAGGGATATTCTACCCCTTGCAGATCGCTACTTTGAGATGTTGACCGCAAAGAAGGATACAGGGATGGAGCATCTTAAAAAATTTGCCAGATGGGAGGAAGATAAGTCTATCAAGGAACTACTTAGGGGAAAAGAACGGGAGAAATACATATTTCTTGTTATAGAACAGGACCCTGAATTAAAAGATGCGATGATAAAAGCAAATAAAATAGACGACCGTTGGAAGCGTAGAGAGGCATGGCGAACACTTGCAGGAAGAATAGCAAAGATTTCCGTTAGCCTATATGCAAGGCCTGGATTTAAACCGCAAGACATCGCAATGGAATATTTGGGGCATTGGATTTTGCGGGATGGTTTTTATTCTCCAGAGCGTGGATTAGTTTTAGATGATGCCCCTGACAATGGAGTGTTGATACTATGAGCAGCAATATAAACCAGTGCATTCTTAAACTTAAATTTGATCGACCGCTGAGCCGAAATGTTAAAGCAAAAGACTTGCGTGGTGCTATTGCAAATCGAAACAGAGACAAAAGTCTATTCCACCAACATACAACAAATGGAAAAGCGATATTCAAATATCCCTTGATCCAGTATAAAATTATTAAGGGCGAAGGTATTCTGGTTGGGCTTAATGAAGGCGCTAAAGCCATTACAGATCTTGAAATTCTGAAAGAAGAATTTGAATTGTGTGGTGAAAAATATATGCTATTACAAAACGAGCTAAAATTTCATTCAAATTTAATTAGAATAGATAAGGAACTTGAACTATATTACTTCCTCACCCCCTGGCTGGCGTTGAATGAGAAAAACTTCGATAAGTACCAGAGACTCGGAAATTGGGCAATAAAAGAAGAACTTCTGGAGAAGATTCTCATCGGTAATATTATCTCCATATCCAAAAGTTTAGGTTATACCGTCCCAGAACCAATTAAGGCAAATATTGGTAATCTAAAAGAAGTCCAAACCTCTTTAAAATCCACCCCCATGCTCGGTTTCCTTGGCACTTTTTCGGTTAACTTTGCAATCCCGGACTATTGGGGGCTGGGGAAGTCGGTGTCCCGGGGGTTCGGGACGATAAAAAGAGTTAAGAGTAGGGAGTTAGAGAGTTAGGGGACCGAGATGAAGAAAGGACAATGATTAAGGGAGGCAATTATGATACCAAAAAATGAACTTAATAAAGCCATTGAAATTGCCAGAAAATACGGCATTGGGAAGATGTATTTAATCGGGTCTTCGTTACGTAAAGAGCCGAGCGAGGTTAATGATTACGACTTTGCCGTGGCGGATATACCACCCGGAAACTTTTTCAAATTTTATGGGGAACTCTTGAGAACTATGTCTAAAAATGTAGATGTAATTGACCTCTCAGGTAAGATAACTAAATTTAAAATGATTGTGATGAGGGAAGGAAAACTCGTCTATGAAAAATCATCAGCTTAAAGAATATTGCGAGGCAGAGTTTGAAAACATAGATGCTGTCGTATCTGAGCTGTTCTTTATCGTCAAGGCCAAAAAATCAGGATATTCAATTGCCGAATTGGCGGCTGTTGCTACATTTATCCATAACTTCTATAACGGTATCGAAAATATTCTAAAAAGGGTTTTATCGTTCATACAGATAGAGATAAAAGAAACTCCTACCTGGCATAAGAATTTATTAAAAATATCCTCAGATATGAGGATCATCACCAATGACTTGCACGACACTCTAACAAACTATCTGTCTTTTAGACATTTTTTTGTTCATGCGTATGGTTTTACACTTAGGTGGGAAAATTTAGAGCCACTAGTGAACGGTCTTAAGGAAACGCTGAAGAAATTTAAATCAGCAATTTATGATTATATCAATAAATTATGATTAAGGTTTACCCACTTTCAATAAACTTTGAAAACCAAAACTTATGGATTGGGAAGTCGGTGTCCCGGGGGTTTGGGACGGTGGAGAAGCAGAACACAGAGGTACAGAAGACAGATGACAGGGGACATATGGCAGACGGTCAAAAGTTAAGGAGTTAACAAAGTTGAAATAGGATATAATTGATATGAACCCAAGGCATTATGAAATAGCAAGAAAACTCAAAAAGAAATTATCCGAGATTGTCCAATTGATTGATTTTAGAGTTTTTGGTTCAAGGGCAAGAGGGGATACAGATGAATATTCGGATATGGATGTCTTTATTGAAGTAGAATATATTGATAAGGAATTGGAAGAGAAGATATATCACATAGCATGGGAGGTTGGATTTGAAAATTCTATTTTTATCTCTCCGCTTATCTTCACACAGTATGAAATAGAAAATTCTCCTTTAAGGGTATCACCTATAGTAAAAAATATCGAGGAGGAAGGGGTGAAAGTGTGACTGAAAAAGAGGCTCTTTTTACATATCGTCTTAAACAGGCCGAGGAGACTCTTTATCCTCGGCTTTCTCGGCACATTTTCGGTTAACTTTGCAATCCCGGACTATTTGGGGGATTGGGAAGTCGGTATGAAGAGGCTTTAAAATGCAATTAGTTATCAATACTTACGGTTCTTATCTGCGAAAGAGCGGGGAGTGTTTCCTGATAAAGAATGAGGATAAGGTCTTTGAGGTATCGGTTAAGAAAGTGGACAGCATCCTCATTACCACCAGCGCCTATATCTCCACGGATGCGATCAAGTTTGCAATGGATAATAATATTGATATTGTCTTTCTGGATGGATTCGGCGATCCCTATGGCCGGGTCTGGCACTCCAAGCTCGGCAGCACGGTTCTGATCAGAAGAAAACAGTTGGAGATCGCCGAGCAGGAGCGGGGGCTTGAACTTGCCAAGGAATGGGTGGCGGAAAAGCTGAGCAATCATATTGAGTTTCTGGGCAGGCTCAGGAACTCAAGACCGGAAAAGGAGGCCGAATTGAATGCATACATCCAGAGGATCGAGGAGACGAAGTCGAAATTGGGCTCTCTTGATGGAACCATTAATGAGAGGAGAAATACCATTATGGGTTTGGAGGGTTCATCCGGGCGGACATATTTTGAGGCACTGAACTTTATAATGCCGGAGCGATTTAAATTCGACGGGAGAAGCCGGCAGCCGGCAAAGGATGAGTTCAACTGCCTTTTAAACTATGGATACGGGGTTCTCTACTCCCTGGTGGAAAAGGCGTGCATTATTGCCGGGCTGGACCCCTATGTGGGCTTCATTCATACCGATAATTATAACAAGAAATCACTTGTTTTTGATTTAATCGAGATGTTCCGGGTTCTTGCGGATCAAACGGTCGTCCATCTGTTCAGTCAGCGAAAGGTTAAAAAGGAGTTCTTCGATCAGGTGGAGGGCGGGCTTACCCTGAATAAAGAGGGAAAGGCTCAATTGATTGAATCCCTCAATCAGACCTTTGAGAAGAGCGTTCGCTATCGGGGAAGGAATATTAAGAATAGGGACATCATCCAGTTTGAGTGCCACCGGATTGCGAACAGTCTTATCAAGGAAGTGGACAATGCTGACCTGGGTAGTGTATGACATCGTGGAGACCCCCAAGCGGTCTAAGATTGCCAAGGCCTGCAAGGGCTATGGGCTCTACCGGGTGCAGAAGAGCGTATTTCTGGGAGATATTAATCACAACCAGATCGACGAGCTGGCATTGAGGTGCGAGGATATTATGGAAAAGGAGAAGGATTCGGTATATATCTTCCCGATGTGTGAGGATGATTTCAAGAAGGTGAGGCTACTGGGGCAGGCGTTTGATAAAGATCTGGTGAGCGACAAGATACTTTCGAAGTTCTTTTAGATATGGATACGGTAGAAACCCAGGGTGTTTACATAACCCCATCAGAGGCTATTGAGTATCTTTACTGCCCCAGGTTTATCTATTTTATGAACTGCTTGGGGATCTCTCAGCACGAAGATCAGCGTTATAAGGTTCTCAAGGGGCGGGAATTGCATAAGGAGCGGGAACAGCGAAATCCGGACTATGTGCGGAAGAAGTTGGGATGTATTGGCAAGGATCCAAATGTATATATGTCCTCGGCCGCGCATCATCTTAAAGGAAAGGTGGATGAGGTTCTTCATCTATCCGATGGAACATTAGCCCCCCTTGATTACAAATATGCGGAATATAGGGAGGTTACTTACCGCACCCATAAGTATCAATCGGTGCTTTATGCCCTGATGATTCAAGACACATATCAGAAAGAGGTTAGAAAAGGATATATATGTTATGCGAAGAAGGGAAATACCTTGAAAGAAATACCTTATACGGAAAGGGATTTTGAGGAGGCAAGGAGAATTATCCTGAGCATTCTTGAGATCATCCAGAGCGGGTATTTCCCGAAGCGGACCTCGTCTCGGGTGCGTTGCATTGACTGTTGCTATAGAAATATTTGTGTTAAATAGGGAGATTCTCATATCTTCTTGAAATTTAAAGGATAATTGCAATGAAAAGTATGTAAAGGGGGGTGAAAACAATAGAATTTACGATGGAAATTTGGGGAGTGGAGGGCAAAAAAGGGTGTTCTGATTGGGGGATAAGTATGGATTTTTTCTTGAGAAATCCAAAAAGTGCTGTTTGAGAGGCAGTTCCATTAAAACAAGGATTGAAACGCTGTTGCCGTGCCTGCAATAGGCACAGAAGCTAAAAGTTTGAGAGGCAGTTCCATTAAAACAAGGATTGAAACATTGGGGTAAGGAAATTAACTTATGAACAAATTTTGTTTGAGAGGCAGTTCCATTAAAACAAGGATTGAAACAACCTTAACCCCTGCCACTTGGTAACACTCTTAACCGTTTGAGAGGCAGTTCCATTAAAACAAGGATTGAAACCTTTTAATACATCTGGAGAACTCTCCGCCTGATTACAAATGTTTGAGAGGCAGTTCCATTAAAACAAGGATTGAAACTGTGGCGGTAGTCGCTCTCGCCAGATGGGGTAACAAGTTTGAGAGGCAGTTCCATTAAAACAAGGATTGAAACAACCCTACGCTGGTGCAGACCTTTAAACCCTACGCTGTTTGAGAGGCAGTTCCATTAAAACAAGGATTGAAACTGGGATTGTGAACGTGGTGAAGGCACTGGGGGTGCCGGTTTGAGAGGCAGTTCCATTAAAACAAGGATTGAAACTTTTTCTATCACCAACCAGGGCACTACTCTGAGTATGTTTGAGAGACAGTTCCATTAAAACAAGGATTACAACGTTCAACATAAGAAGTTTACTTAATAAAATACCCATATTTTGAGAAGATGTCTCTATAACATAATAAAAAAAATGTT
>SDBT01008699.1_pt1 | contig 16544 bp, 16 predicted proteins | sample 2277101 | NCBI WGS metagenome assembly SDBT01 (sample SAMN10404973, study PRJNA504765) | marine sediment metagenome | isolation source: marine sediment core GS10_PC15, 103 cmbsf | place: Arctic Ocean: Southern Knipovich Ridge | collected 2010 | reverse complement strand
TCGTTGCAACTCTTTAATACTTTTCGGATTAAGACCTTTAAGCAATGCCCGCATTTTGGGGAGTAAATCATTGTACTCAAGGTAATATCGATAGGCATCTGCCGTTACGGCAAAACCATTTGGTATTACAATGCCTTGCGATTGCAACGCACTAATCATTTCACCAAGCGATGCATTTTTGCCACCCACCTGCGGCACATCGCGCATCCGCAATCTGTTAAACCATTTAATATATCGCATTATCTGCTCTTTTTTGCCCTGTTTTTAGGGCGTTGATATCTTCCAATAAGAACTGCTTTGCCAAGCGTATGCTCTTTCATCGCTCTTTTAAGGGCACTACGTTTCGCGGCAGTCGTTAACTGCAGTTTTGGCACATTGAGTGCATAGACAGTAAATACATAGCGATGTTTTTTGAGTGGCGGACACGGCCCACCATACTTCGTCGCTCTCCAACTAGTGGTTCCTTCCACCGCACCGATGGATGATGCCTGAACATCTACAGGCAAATCGCGCACGTTGGCAGGAATATTAAACAGAACCCAATGCACCCATACTTTTCCACCAACGGCATCAGGATCTTCACATAACAACGCAAAACTTTTGGTTTCTTTTGGCACATTTTCCCAACGCAATGGTGGCGAAACATCGCGACCATCGCAGGTATACTCTTCCGGAATGTCTCCGTTACGCGCAAAGGCAGAAGATTGCAGGACAAACGTGGTTACCGTTTTTGCCTTGGTCCCTTTTTTATACCCTCGTCTGCGAAACGCGTCCACGGAACAACTGGTTGCCGCGAGCATGCATAGGATCATGGCGAGATATGTTTTATTTGATATCATACGTTCTCTCCGATTGGCTCAAATAGCCAGGTTTAAAACTCCACACAAGTATCATCAGCTCCACGCGCAAAAATCAATCCCAATTTACATATCAGCCAAAATAGGCCATACTTCCCAGATATGTTATTTTTTTTCAACCTTTATACCACACAAGGAGTGATTGTATATGCAGAACAAGCCGTATGCGCAAATAATCACTGTTGGGTTAGCAATATTTTCCATGTTATTCGGGGCAGGCAACCTCATGTATCCACTCTATGTGGGCCTACAATCCGGAGCAAACACCATGTATGGCATGATGGGTTTTATTCTTACCGCAGTGTGTCTTCCGCTCCTTGGGCTTGTCTCCATGATCCTCTTTGATGGCAATTATGAAACATTTTTTAAACGGCTGGGTGATTCGGTAGGCAACATCCTGATTTTTGCCTGCATGATCATCATTGGACCGGGGCTCGTAATTCCCCGCATCGTTACGCTCTCGCACACCATGATCGCACCATTTCTGCCCATACCATTCTTGCAAACCGTGACACTGCAATCATCATTTGCGTTTGCATTGCTCTTTTTGGGTATAACGCTTTTGGCAACGTTTCGAGAAAACCGGATTGTAAACCTGCTGGGAAAGGTAATCAGTCCTTTGCTTTTGCTCTCACTGATTATCATCATCGCAAAAGGCATTTTCACCGCAGACGTTCCGGTACCATCGATCGTTACACCATTGGAAACGTTCAAAACAAGCTTCATGATCGGCTACGGCACGCTGGACCTTTTGGGAGCCATTTTCTTCTCCTCAATGGTCATACATATTCTTAAAAACACGATGGGCGGCACCGTTGGTTTTAGCCAAAAACGACTCGCCTTGATCGGTTTAAAAGCAGGAGCACTGGGCGTTTCGCTCCTCGCTCTTGTGTATCTGGGCATGAGTGTTTTGAGCATGTATCATGGCCACGGCATGGATGCCACGGGCGATCTATTTCGTGCACTCGCATTCCGTGTATTGGGCACCCATGGAGCACTCATCATTGGAACGGCAGTGCTGATGGCTTGTTTCTCAACAGCGATTGCACTGAGCGCCGTTATTGCTGAATATTTCCAACTTACGATATTTGATCGCAAGATCGGGTATGAGCAAGCATTGGTATTATCGCTCTTGCTCTGCATTCCGCTCTCAACGTTCGGCCTTGATTATGTACTCGGACTAACCGCTGGACCATTAGTTGCGGTTGGGTATCCGGTTATTATTGCAATCACCACCTGCAACCTTGCGTATAAACTGTTTGGCTTTAAACCAATTAAAGCACCGGTAGCAATCACCTTTTTGGTGGCCTTAGTAAGCTATATCTGGTAAATAAAAGGGGGCCGCACAGGCCCTTTTTTCTTTCTATGTATCATTGCAATTTATTCCTTCTAACGTACATTATCTCTAGTTTTTATTTTTTCCACCTCAAAAGAAGGATTCGTTATGATCTATTCTCGATTTCGCTTGCTGCTCACGATGGCACTCTTTGTAGGATCGTATGCCTATGGCATGGAGAAAAAAGCAAGCCCCATGAATGCCGAGTGGTTTTACGATAATGAAGACGATCTTTATTCATTGCCCAATGGATACCTACAAGACAAAAAGTGGTCCGAGGCTGAGGAGCTCTATGATGCGATTCTCTCTCATATAAAGCCTTCTGAGCGAGAAAAATACAATCACCACATGGCCGCCCTTAACCTTGCATCCGCCCAAATGGCACAACGAAAACCGTCGGAACATTGGGAAACATTTGGCAAACTGTGTGGCATTGCCAGTGAACGTCGTTTGACAAAAGAACGCCTTGCTGAATTACAAGCAGGAGCAGATGGTACCGTTGTCGTCCGCTCAAACCTAGTAGGCATCGGTGACATTGCACATTTTCTACCCGTGATTCCCATGCTCAAAAAAGCCGGCGTCAAAGATGTCCGCCTTGCAGTCCGCGGATTTATGCACTCACCTCTTCGAGGCCCGAGCGAAGCGTATGGAATGCCATTGATCGATGAGAAAGAAGCAGACGAGGTGGAAGGAGACCATACACACCTCCTAGCTCTCTATGGCTTACTGCGGTTATCTCCCTCAGATTTGAGATGCGAAAAAGCTATCTATACCACTACAGAAACTGCACTGGGCAAAATAAGAGAATCAATGGACCGCCATGCAGACAAAAAAATAGCTATCGTATTCTTAGGAGAAGATCGTGCCGCAACGTTAATAGGTGGAAAGCAACTGCCTCACGACCCAAAAGAACATGGCCGCGGTCTAAATGCAAGGGCATTCGAGCAGCTTCTAAAAGAAAAACCAACCCTTCTATTGCTCGATTGCAACCCAGAAAAAAGCCGGATCAGTTTTGATGGTGAAGAGCATGCTAATCTAGCCATGTCTTCCGATTACCAAGAACGGGTTATTCCACTACCCGCCGAAGATGAGCCTTTTGATTCAGTAATCGCCCTTGGGCTGATCTGGAACAAGGAAGAAGGAAAGTTTGTTGGGTTCGCTGGCGATAATGGCCCACCAAACCTCTTTTCACACACGCTTACCAAAGAAGCACAGCGCCGATTGGCCTTTATTATTCCGAATGGCGACGAGTACGATATGCGCATGGAAGGAGAAGGAGATAGCTATACACAAATGCTCTCCCATTGCCGCGTGTACCGCTGCACCAACCCAGCAGAACAAGCAGATACCATTGTTGAGGCTTATACAGATATGACACAACCTGAGACATCAGAAACTAAGTCTGGTGACTGGTGCACCGCCGTTTAAGCAAAAATTCTTTCTACTAATTGGAAAAGGGGCCTTGCGGCCCCCTTCTTTTCTTAATATTTTGTTTGGGAATCTGGGGCAACACCAGTAGTACTAAACGCAATATTACAAACTACCCCGAGTTCTCCCGGTATATGGAATACATCAAGCCCTTCTTCTTGCTCAGCTTGCTCTATATATCGAGTTGTATAGTTTTCTATAAAAGCAGCTTCAGGATTGGCTGGATCCCATTCCCGTTCCATAGCATCGTAATCGAGCGACTCATACATTTTCTGTAATTTTCCATACTTAAAAATGTATGTCATTGCGAGTAGCCATCCCTTCTTTTTGTCCCGCTGTACATAGGCATCATGTCCAGGAAACTCCTTAACCACCTTAGCTAGATCTTTTGTAGCAAAGTAGCGCCCGGTATGTTTGTACACCAATGAAGATGGATCAAGCTTGAAATGCTGCAAGGCATCCCGCATAGACATTCCTTCAAATTTCCCCTTATTTTTATCGTCTGGCCTATTCCCTTGAAAATAATAAACCCGCTCTTTATCCGTATTCTCTTCTAGAAATGTTGGACCCGTCAATGTCACACCCTCTACCATGTATGGACGCTCATATCCGAGTTTTTTAAACTGTGCAAATGATCTGAGATACTCTTCTTTACGAGCCTTACTATGCTCATTATTTATGAGGGCCGTTGTCAAAAATAAGCTAACCACTGGCTTTTCCATGGTATAGACCGTATTGGCCAATGTTGCAAAAAAGCAAAAATAGATCATGAATCTCATACTATTCCTTGTAAATATTCAAAAAAGAAAAGGGGCGCCCGTTTGGGCGCCCTTTTCTTTTTCTTGGCTCAAGCCATAATTCTACTTTTCATCATCCGGAGCAACAATATCGTCGATATCAATATCACTCGTCTCTTGTCCATCTTGTAACGCTACTTCCAATCGGGCCATGGGATCTTTAAGACGATCATATACATCTTTAACCGTTAACGTTCTCACTGCAGTATTTGCTACCGCCCTGTTAAAGCCATCTCGCCCCCGAGGAATTAGATGGGTATGCACATGATCAGGTACGCTTGCACCGCCCCATTCTCCATCATTAACTCCCACATTAAAACCGGGCGTATTAAAAATCTTCATGAAAATTGGGACTGCACAATCAACAATGGCATGATGCTCTTCTCGCTGCTCACGTGAAAGCTTCCACAGTTGCGACACATGCCTGCTCGGCATAACCAAGCAGTTACCATCGGCATATGGCATTTGATTAACAAAGAGTACCGTGCCCTTTTTAAACTCTCGCACAACCGCATATTTATCAATATGATCCTCTGGCAAAGCATCTAAATGCTCTCTACTTAATCCAAGCTTATAACAAAATATGCAACTCGGCTTGGGTACCACTCTTGCAAATGGTCGACGTCCCCATGCTTGGAAATATGTTCTTGGCAATTCCCCCGGTATATCATTACCCGATTGCGCTTCGAATTCTCTGCACGTTTTTGCGAGCTTTAAGGCCTGCAAGAAAAGCTTTTCTTGCGCAGTTTGCTGCCCATCTTTCTCCATAGCTCCTAAGCTAAACACTGCTGTTGTAAGCAATACAATACCGATACGTTTCATCATAACCTTTCTGTTATCTTTTATGTTTAAAGTACCATTCTACTGCCTCCACTAGATGACTCTATATCTGGTTTGAACCTCCTTTTGACTAGATACAACCCACAAATATTGCAACCCATTCTATACTTTTGCCCCTTTTTTGCAACCTAAAACAGCCCTGATTCCCCCTTTACAATGGGACTATTTCGACTATACTTGGATGGTCAACATATCAGTTCATACGTATTATCCCTTAGGAGGAATAATGAGTAAAAAATTAGTTCTACAGGTTGCCTTGGCATCAATGATTTTGGGTAGCAGTGCACCAATTTCCGCGCTTAGTACTAAAGAAGCCGTGTTAGCTCCCGTCTTTATAGGATTGGGTTTAAGTGCCTACGCACTCTCGTATATACATCCCGTAGCAAATCCCGAGATAAAAGGTGAATGGAAACGAATTCTCAAGCTCAACCAGCTACTGAGCGATAGGAAGGGATACGTTCAAAATGCGAAAGATGTTTTCTGGACAAAATGGATAGGTCAGCAGTTTAAAGATAAAGAACTGAAAGCCAACGCAACAACGGGAAAAATCAAACAATCCCGCCTGAAACCTCCTACTGGCGTAATGGGTTGGACATCTACCTACGCGTATACCGGTAAGAAAGCTGCTGGACTTCTCGCTACATTTGGTGCCGCATACCTGTTCTTAACCAATGAAGTCTTCCGTACATCAGTAGGCTCAAATCTAAAAAAACAATTTGGTTGGGAAAAAGCAGAACCTTCACAGGATGATCTCAATAAAAGCGCTCTCCGAGCTGTCAAGCTTGAGAATGCAAGGAAAAAGACACCGCTCTTAGATGCTGAGGTTGCAAAGCTAGGTAGCTAAAAGCTAACAAATAAACTAACAAACAGGCCGGGGATCTCTCCCGGCCTGTTTTCTTGAGATCTCTTATGAAAACTCGGATTGTAGTCCTGTATGATGGTGTTCATAACCCGGTATTTGCTAGCCAGGTGATAGAACCTCTGATCAAACAGCTTGATAAAAACCCAGACGATCGAGGCATCATTATCTCGTTTGAACGCACAACAATATCGCAAAAAGAACAACAAACCCTCATTACTGATCCACGTATACGCTTGATCATATTGCCCAAACTCCCCTTTCTTGGCACGCTCTCTTTGCACCATGCCACGCGCCAGCTTGCGCCCATTATGCAACAACATATTCACACTGCTATGATCACCTGCCGCGGCCCTATGGCTGCCTGGATTGTAGGACATCTCTATCTTGCGGCCCCTTGCATCGTACAAGCGCGAGGACTAGCCGCGCAGGAGTATCGGTACGCTCACTCATCAAAAATAATAGGATGGCTCCATCGTATTCGTGCATGGCAGTATAAACAAATTGAGCAATGGGTGTATGGCGTGTATGCACGCAATAAAAACGTAATGGTACATACCGTCAGCAAAGCACTCAGATCATACCTCCTAGAAACATTCAACGCCCCAGCAGATAAGATTATGGTTGCTGATCATGATGTTCCTTCAGCAATTTCACCAGCACAGCGATCAACATGGCGCACTGAGATACGAGAACAGCTTAGTATCCCCAATAACGCCTACGTATACGTCTATAACGGTTCAGCAAAACCATGGCAATGCCCGGAACAAACGGTACAGTTTTTTGTACGCGAGTATCAGAAAAATCCAGATGCGTTTCTGCTTGTACTAACGCAGGACACGGGTACGTTCAAAACATTAATTAAACGTTATGCCCTTCCGCCAAATGCGTTCCACATCACGCGCGTTACACACACAGAGATTTACCGCTATCTGGCAGCTGCCGATGCGGGAATGCTCTTGCGCAAACCACATATTATTAACTGGGTCTCTCGCCCCACCAAAGCGCTCGAGTATCACGCGGTTGGCCTAAAGATTATCCACAACAACACCATCAGCATGCTGAAGAATATCTAACTGTCGATCATCACCAACGCACGCACGTACAAAACCTAGAAAAAGCGGGTTTGGCTTGCCAAGTCTACTTTTGAATTCTGGGTGCGCCTGCGTAGCTACAAAAAAGGGATGTGTATCGCGCGAAAGTTCCATAAACTCCATTAATTGTGTGCCATCCTCTCGTATATGCACACCAGAAAAGCACAGGCCATTTTTTTCCAAAAGCTCTACGTATCGCGGGTTCACTTCATACCGATGGCGATGCCGTTCATAAATAATTTTCACCCCATCAGCATCCGCACCACCTTCATACAGCGAATAGACTAATGTATCGGGCTTGAGCCGCGCCTCATACGCCCCAAGGCGCATCGTACCGCCATATCGATGGGATTTGAGGATCTCTTTTTGCAACGGCAAGATATCAATTATCGGGTGCACCGTTTCCGGGTCCACTTCTGTAGTATGCGCTCCTTCGAGTTTGCACACACTGCGCGCATATTCCACCGCAGCCAGTTGCAACCCATAGCACAAGCCTATAAACGGAATCTTATTTTTTCGCGCAAATGCGATTGCATTGATCTTGCCTTCTACTCCGGTGTCACCAAAGCCACCTGGAACAACAATGCCATCAAACTCTTTTAATGATGCCAGTTTTTTCTCATCGCCCTCAAACAGTTTGGCATCCATCCAGGAGATCACCACTCCCGTATTAAGCTCTGCACCCGCATGCGTGAGCGCATGACAAATACTGGTATAGCTATCCGTCATACTATACGCTCCATTGCTAATATATTTGCCGACAATCGCCACCTTCACCTGCCGTTCTGGGTGCTCGATATGATCCACTGCTCGTTGCCATGACGACCAATCAGGTTTCTGGTGGGCAACTAGATAGAGCCGTTGTAATAACCGCCTACCAAATTCCTGCTGCTCAAACTCAAGCGGCATGTGGTAGATCGAGGAAATATCAGGAGCCGCGATAAGGTTTTCGGGAGGCAGATGGGCAAACTCTTCAATCTTTTTTCTCCGAATATCATCAAGCGGATATTTCGAACGACAAATAATAAAATCAGGCATGATCCCTTGCTCACCAAGAAGCCGAATCGCCTGCTGTGTGGGTTTCGTTTTCATCTCATCAATATGGCTAGGTACCGGTAAATAGGTAACGAGTACATACGCGATATAATCACTACCAATCTCCCGTTCAAACCCCTTAAGCGCTAATAGGAACGGCACGTTCTCATAATCACCAACAGTGCCCCCTATTTCGATAACCGCCACATCATAGCCCTGCGCTGCTTGTTTAATACGATCAACAATTTCATTCGTCACATGCGGAATAAACTGCACTGTTTTGCCCAAATACTCTCCTGCACGCTCACGATCAATAATCGCCTTATAGATCTGCCCCAAAGTGATATTGTTTTTTTTCGGCAGTTCAATATCCATAAACCGTTCATACGTCCCCAAATCTTGATCGATCTCTCCCCCATCCTCAGTCACCCACACTTCGCCATGTTCGGTGGGACGTAACGTTCCGGCATCACAATTGAGGTAGGGATCAATCTTTATCAACGTGGTGTTGAATCCATACTCTTTAATGATTTTGCCAATCGATGCGGTTGCAATTCCTTTGCCTACACCTGAGATCACCCCACCAGCGACCACAATAAACCGCGTATCTTTTTTTGATTTGTGCACCATTACTTACCTTTTTTTGTACCTGCTATTTTAAATCTGGACACAACGTTGCCACCCACGTTTGGTGGATGGCAACAAATTTAATAATATGGATTAATTACGTTGTATTACAGAAGCAACCCAGCAACCATTGCCGACATAAGGTTGGATAACATACCACCAAGCACTGCATAGAGGCCGAGTTCGGCCAGCCATGCTCGGCGTTCAGGAACGAGTACCCCAATCCCACCAAGCTGAATACCAATACAAGAAAAGTTAGAAAACCCACACAGGGCATACGTTACTATAGTAACCGCCCGACCGGATAGGTTCATTTTAAGCATTTCGCCGTAGGCAATCAGCTCGTTTACCGCCACTTTAATACCAAGCAGTTCACCGATCGACATTGCTTCTGGCCCACTAAACCCAAACAGATACCCGAATGGACTAAACAGATATCCAAAGAGTACATTCAAACTCGTGCCAGTAAAGTAACCCAGTATCGCATTAATCAAAGCAAGCAACGCAAGGAATGATATCAGCATCGCACCCACGTTCAACGCAAGCTGAAGCCCATCAGAAGTTCCTGCTGAAATTGCATCAAATGCATTGTAACTATCACTTTTCATCTCCACCTGCGCATCAGCATCTTGCGCAACGTCCACTGTTTCGGGAAGCAAAATCTTTGCAATCACAATCGTGCCAGGAATAGCCATCATACTTGCCGTTAATAGATGAACAGCAGGCACACCCATTCCCACAAATACCGCAAGTATCCCCCCACTTACCGTTCCCATACCACTCACCATTACCACAAGCATTTCAGATTTAGTCATTTTTTTCAGATAATGGCGAATCAAAAGAGGCGCTTCCGTTTGCCCAAGAAAACTGTTGGAAATCGCACACAACGTTTCAGGGCCCGTAGTCCCAAGAACAGGACGCACAACATAACTAATCACCATTACAATACGTTGCACAACCCCAAAATGAAATAGAAGAGTCATCAAAGCACCAAAGAAGATAATGACGGGAAGCACACGAAATGCAAAAATACTACCCAAGGAACCTGATGGATCAATTAATCCGCCAAATACCATCCCCGATCCCTGATCGGCAAAGAGATACAGTTTTTCTACCCCTAACGCCAACTTATTAACGCAATACTGCCCCACGGATGTTTTTAATACAAAAAACCCAATAATAAACTGGAGCAAAATCCCATTGAATATCATGCGATAATTGATCCGAGATCGATGCTGGGAAAAGAAATAGGCAATTGCTAAAATTACAAAAATTCCTGCAATATTGCAGTAGCGATTATACTCAAGCAAATACCCTAGCATAGCCATTCTCCCGGACATTATGTGATGAAAAAATTGAAATGAAGTCATGACAGTGTACTGCTTTGCCTACTGATGTACAAGGAGTTTTTAGGTGAATTTTTTGATAAAGGATTAGACGGTTTTATGAGGCATGAAACTTCCTCAAAAATCCCTTCTTGCGCTCTTGTCGTTCTTCAACGCGCAACGCATCCACGATTTCATCAAGATCCCCTTCCATCACATGATCAAGCTTCTTGAGCGTTATGTTCACCTGATGATCAGTCACTCTATTTTGCGGATAATTGTAGGTACGCACCTTTTCTGCGCGCATCCCGGTTCCCACCAGCTCCTTGCGTTGCTGGCTCATTTCACGCATTTGTTTTTCTTCCTGCGCAGCCAAAATACGTGATTGCAAAATCTTCATCGCTCTTGCTTTATTTTTGTGTTGCGAACGCTCATCCTGGCAGGAAACAACCAGCCCCGTTGGGATATGGGTAATCCGCACGGCTGAATCGGTGGTATTCACATGCTGCCCCCCGGCACCACTTGCTCGAAACACGTCAATACGCAAATCACTTGGATCAATGGAGACATCTACATCTTTTGCTTCAGGCAACACTGCCACCGTTGCGGTGGAGGTATGCACGCGGCCGGCTGTTTCGGTTGAAGGCACTCGTTGCACCCGATGGACTCCCGACTCACGTTTTAGATGGCCATAGACATCATGCCCTTTAATATGGGCAATCACTTCTTTAAAGCCTCCAAGATCAGTTTCGCTCGAACTTTCAACGGTAACACGCCACCCTTTTTTCAACGCATAGTTGGTATACATTTTCAAAAGATCACCGGCAAATAATGCCGCCTCTTGGCCACCAGTTCCTGCGCGAATTTCTAAGTAGATCGAACGATCATCATGCTCACTTGGTGGTGCAAGCAACAGATCAAGCTTTTGTTCTCTGTCAGCAAGGCGATGTTCAAGCTCTTTGGCTTCCTCCTGAAACAGCTCTACCATCTCAGCCTCTGAAGTTTCGGCCATCTGCGTTTTTGTTTGCGCAAGCTCCTGCTGCAGCGCTTCGATTTCTTTATGATGCGCAAGCAGTTCATTCAGATGATTCAGCTCTTTTTGAGAGGATTGACGCTTTTCGCGATCAAGAGAATAATCGACCAAGAGCTCTGAAAGCTCTTTCTGTCGTTTGAGCAAGGTATCCCATGGTATTAGTGCACCCAACGGTTATGCCTTGCCTTTAAATTTCTTCCTAAATTTCTCAATCTGACCCGCCGTATCAACCAGCTTTTGTTCACCGGTGTAGAATGGGTGACATTGCGAACACAACGTCATCGCGATATCAGAGGTTGTTGATCGTGTTTTGAACCTGCTACCACATACACAATGGGCAGTTATTTCATGAAGTTCTGGGTGAATATCTTTTTTCATAGCCGTCTGTCCTTACCATGATTTCTAGAGGAATATAGATGATTTTCATTCCCCCAGTATGGCGGAAAAATAGGGGTTTGTAAAGGTAAAAACAGCCCATAAAGAAGAAGGGACTATCAAGCGATAGCCCCTTCCAATCAGCACATCAAATGCTATTTCATCTCTATGCGATACCCCTTAAACACCGATCCACCCACATTCTCAGCTGCGTGAAGCCCCATAGGCTCACGCCACGAGACCCCCTCAATTTCCACTTCTTCGAGCACATTTCCGTCCTCATCGTAGTATTTGATACGGGATGGTTTCTCTACAATGGTAATGCTTTTATAGGGGTGAGTGTGTATCGGCTCCTTCTCACCTGCCTCGATGGTTACCTCGAGTACGCGAACTTTATCATTTTCAAACAATGTTTTATGGGTTTTTGAAGCAACCTTGGCAGCATCAAGATCTTTATTTTCAGGCATTTAAATTCTCCTTTTTAACGGTATGGATTAGTTCACCTAGGTATGGGGTACTCTAGCTCACTGGAAAGCAGGATGCAATGGATGGATAGGCTGTCAAAATTTGAAATAGTTCTTGATCTCTTCAACCGATACCTGGTTAGAAAGCGAAAGCATTAATAGTAATCGAGCTTTTGGACTGATCATATCCCCCACTAAGATGGCGCCAGCCTCTTGCAATGATTTTCCACCACCCACATCACCATAAATGGGATAAACCGCACCATTAAACACGCGCGTTGTAATGGCCACAACCACTTTTTTTGATAAGGCATAGTTTATCGCTGCAAACACCTCTGGATTAACGTTCCCCGCTCCAACCGCTTCTACTACAATCCCCTGTGCCCCTTTATCAACCGCATAGCGAATAAACTCACCGTCATCACCAGCATATGTTTTAAGAAGTGCAACGTTGGCCAACTTCTTCGGACGCTGCAATTTAATAGCGGGAATCCTCTCATGAAACTTGTGCACTTTCCCCATGGCGATGTAGCCAAGGTACCCATTTTCACCTGAATTGAACGTTTGCACATTAGTCGTTTCTGTTTTTCTAACATAGCGTGCAGAATTTATATATTGATTCAGCGTAACCGTGACGCCAAAATGTTGTGCCTCTTCTGAGGTCACTTGCAACACGGCGTTATAAATGTTTGCAGGACCATCGGGAGAAAGATCTGAAACATCCCGCATTGCTCCCACAAATACCACCGGCTTTTCACTCGTTACGGTGAGATCTAAAAAGTAAGCCCCTTCTGCCATAGTATCAGTCCCATGCGTCACCACCACACCCGCGACCTTTTGATCTTGCAGTATCTCATCAACTTTTTCGCTGAGCTTATTCCACATCTTCGGCGTCATATGAGAACTATCTATGTCGGAAAATTGCACAACTTTTATGTGCGCCAACTTCTCAAGTTCTGGCACCGCCTTAATCAACGCATGACCAGATAGAGCTGGAACGGCAGCTCCTGTTTTAGGACTAGCTTCCTCTGCTATCGTGCCACCCGTGGTCACTATAACCACCCTTGGAAATGGAACTTTCCGCTGCTGTTTTCTTTCGGCCTCAGGGGAATGTATTATCGGCATGTAGTTTTCCGGCCCGTAACAACCGGTTACATACAGTAATGAAACGACACCTATAGAAATAAGGGCAATTCGACTGCGCACCATACTACTCCCTCTTTAATAATCATACATATCGTACCGCATGCGCACACCATACTACGAAACCATAGATCTATTCAACAGGGTGCGCCTTTGCCTTATCCCATACCGCCTGCAATAGCTCTCTCATTTCAGCGTTATTGTCCGACATATTAAAGAATAATTTTATTCGAGAGATCAGATCGATCTTCGTTAATTCAGCCATCATAGCTTCTGTGGTTGTCCTAGGCACCTGATGCGCAAGATAAGATAATGCACCCGCAGCACTATCAACAACACGCTCAACCGCTGCTTCTTCTTGGGATAGATTCTCTTGCTCCACAAGCTGATTTCTTTGATCAAGCAATGCATGGCCAAACACAACTATTTTCTGACTCAACTCAGCAGACGCATTGAATAACGCGGTATGAGCAACCATAAAATCATCGTTTGTTTTGTGCAGAACTTTTGAAAATTGCTCAATTTCAAGCATCGAGTTTTTTATATTTTCCATAGATTAATGTCCCTAAAGTAAAAAATGCCATTGTATCATAAAATACCTAAAACAACGACCTTTGCAAAGACTGGCGGTTTCACTACCCCCGGTTGTTTCTCTCCAAAAATCCTTACATACTGTATTGTTCATTACAGCAAGAGAAGATTAATCTAAATCAAATGATTCCAGGTACTTTGGAATTACTACAGTCCAACCAAAGCGTTCTTCCATTTTCTTTTGTAATGATCGAGAAGCTTCTATTTCGCCATGCGTAACAAATACTTTTTTAAGACTATTTTGAAAATGGCTTAGCCACTCTAAAATTTCGTTATAATCAGCATGGCCTGAAAGCGTATTTATTCTTTTTATTTCCGCACGAACGTTGTACAGCTTATCATGTATTTTTATTTCTTTTGCACCTTCAACAAGCGCACGCCCGTCGGTGCCTTCCGCTTGAAACCCTACAAAAAGAACCGTATTTTTAGCATCGGAAATAAAAGATTTAAGATGATGCAATACCCGCCCACCAGTTACCATGCCACTTCCTGCAATGATAATTGCAGAATGTTTAAGCGTATCGATCTTCTTTGATTGTTGCGCCGTAGGAGTATAGGTAGCAACATCAAATATATCATCACACAAAAGTGGTGGCAGCGCATGCTCTGCCTTAAAATCACAAAACAAATCCGTAACACGTATTGCCATGGGGCTATCTAAAAAAATAGGCACCTTTGGAATAGCATTTTTTTCTTTTAGTAGATAGAGAGCATAGAGAATCGTTTGCGTACGCGATACGGCAAATGAAGGAATAATAAGAACTCCTCCTTTTTCCACCGTTTCATTAACGATGTGGCCCAGTTCTTTTATAGAATCACCTTGCTCGTGAAGCCTATCACCATACGTTGATTCTATAACTAAAAAATCTGTTTTTTCTAAATATGGCGGAGGTTTCATAGTAAGCTGGTCAGGACGGCCTAGATCGCCGGAAAACGTTACCGTTTGTTTACCGTCCGATAGAATAACAAATGCAGAACCAAGAATATGGCCCGAGCGGATAAGGGTAACCTTTAAAGATGTACCTATATTCACTATTGTATCGTAATCAACTACCTTAAAAAATTGTAACGCATACTCAGCATCTTTCTCGGTATACAATGGCAAATCAGTAGCTTCTTTCTCTTGCACGCGCCCACTATCTAATAACATTATAGAGCTCAATTGATACGTTGCTTTTGAGCAATATATTGCACCTCTAAAGCCATCTTTAACTAATGCGGGAATATAACCAGTATGATCTATATGAGCATGGGTCAATACAATAGCATCAATACTACTCGGCTCTATGGGAAATTTATCCATATTCTGCCCGCGCAACTCTTTATCACCTTGAAATAGCCCGCAATCAACTAATATTTTTGTACCTTTATCTTCAATAAGATACTTTGACCCTGTCACCTCTTGCGTTGCACCCAAAAAAGTTATTTTCATACTACCCTTACCTCTTGGTCATTCAAAAACTATTAACTACTTTTTTCACCGATAAAAACTAAACTATTTGCATACTACACATAAAATGGAGCAAACAAAAAAATATATTCAAATAGGAGGTAAAAAGAGCCAGAAGGAGTTGCGAAGCAACGTAGACTGGCGGGGCTTAGTTGCCTGTCCGCCGTAGCTCTCGCAGAGCGAAGGAGGAACGCGTTCCTTAACGGCAAGGTCGAGTTTGGATTGGACCTGCACACCCTATTGCAATAAAAACGCCCTATGATAGGCTCTTTCTTGTTAATATTTCCCTACTTTTACTTTTCAGGAATTTTGGGTGATTACTATGAAATATATCAGACACGCATCGTTGGCACTAACTATCTCATTATTAGCAAGCTCACTTGTCACAGCAGGAATATCAACTGCTCTACCCTTTGCTAATCTACTGAAATCGACACAGAAAGTAGGTGTGGTCACTATTGAAGGCATAATGACCAAATCAGGTAAAACGGTTGAAGAGCTACAAACTTTTTTTAAAAATCAATCCATCAAAGCCATTGTACTCAAAATCAATTCTGGAGGCGGTGCTCCCGGAACTGCTCAAGCAATTTATCACGTAATACATGAACTTAAAAAAACATATCCTAAGCCCGTTGTGGCTTGGGTTGAAAATATGGCTGCATCAGGTGCGTACTATGCTGCCTGTTCCGCTGATGTTATCATTGCCTCACCTTCCGCTATCGTGGGAAGCATAGGCGTTATAGGACAGGTATGGCAGTTAAAAAACATATTTAAACGTTTTGACATAGAGCAAGAAATTATTACATCCGGTGATTACAAAGCATTCGGCAGTCCTCTTAATGCAATAACCGATGAACAAAAGGCTATGTATCAAGATGTATGCAACAGCACCTACCAACGTTTTATAAGCGATGTACAACAAAGTAGACCAAAATTAGCAGAACGTTCCGTAGAAGAATGGGCTAACGGTAGGATTTTCGATGCTGATCGTGGCATCAAATTGGGCCTGGTCGACCTCCTGGGATCACAGATAACAGTGGAACAAGCTATCAAGGATTTAACGCAGGATATACGAGATATTACGTTTGCATATCCTTCTCCAACACCATTCTTTATGAGTCATCTTGATAAACAAAAATTAATGTTTTCTACAATGGTTGATTCAATGTGGGATCGCTTAGAACAGAAAATTGAACACTCAGGAAATCTGCGCATTAAGCTGATAGGTTAATTCAAACAAAACATCCAAAGGATATTTCTAAGCCTATGCCATCACTCACATTCATCAAA
>SDBT01008698.1_pt1 | contig 16544 bp, 19 predicted proteins | sample 2277101 | NCBI WGS metagenome assembly SDBT01 (sample SAMN10404973, study PRJNA504765) | marine sediment metagenome | isolation source: marine sediment core GS10_PC15, 103 cmbsf | place: Arctic Ocean: Southern Knipovich Ridge | collected 2010 | reverse complement strand
AGAATATCAGCCTGCTCAAATGATGCCGGTGAATACGTTTTTCCGTCAGTTCCGGGAAGTGAAAAATCCGGAAGTGGAGACCCCTCTTTGGTTTTTGGAGAGTACGTTAATGACATAGAGTACGATCGCTGATGCGCGGGTACATTGAGTAATTGTTTAAAACCACCCGCTCTTTATTGGTTTTTTTCTGAGGTTGCCGGTACCATCTTTGTCAACTACAAATTCATACGTCCGGCCTTTGATTTTAAATTCAGAGCGTTGTTTTTTACCCTGTTTTTTCGCATCTTTCATAAGCGGATAGAATTTCTTCATCCGCTCTTTGTATGAGAAGTACCCCATCATACCGTCTTCATCGACGATATCGTCTTTAAAGTCTATAACCATACGCTTTTCAAGTTACTGATAATATAATGACCATTCCTATTATATCAAATAATGGCTATTTTTAACATTATTTCGGTGGTGTAGAAATATTGAATCCGTTTTTATTCAGCTCGTTTATTAATATCCGTTGGAATTGCAGCTGTTTGTGTATTGAGCAGAATACCTCAAGCGCGATAACGTTTCCGAATATATTGCGAGGCAATGAATAGACGAAATCAAAATCCCGGATATTTGTCGCAAAGTGGTTATCCAGATTTGTTTTAGGAGAATAGCCGCTAAGGTGATTACATATTCCCCCGACATTGTTTATCTCCTCTACAGTATACCGATACTCTTTTACCTGTTTTGTCACAGCAACTTTATAATGCGCCAGATCAATACAAAAACCTCCAATTTTTTTAACATCGACATATGGAGCGATAGCATCATCGAAATTCGTTTCCAGGAATAAATCACGATAGTAGCCCTGCCACCGTTCCAGTATCGGGAAATGCGCTTCATGGATGGTGAAGTATTTGCTGCCGAATCGTTGTTTGAGAAATTTAATTTCTTGCTTTGTCGTATTGGTTTGGATATGGACCAGCGGAATTTTTTTGATCGGTGAATTCACGAGTTCGTTAAAGAGTCCTGTTCTCTGTCGCGGGGTAAAATATTCCATATACAGCGCAACCTCTGTTACTCCGTATTGTCGAATTTCATTTAATTTTTCCTGCCAATCTTTTTTGGTCTTGCCGGTAATACCAACGATAAGTTTCTTTTTTCCTGAAATTTTTTTCATAGTAATTATAGTGTATCAGAAAAACGTATTCAGTACAGTGTATTTATACAATAAGAAAATGGCCACTCCACGCGAGGAGGGGCCATTTGTATCTGTGGCATCTTATGATGCACCACGTGACCTTGCCCAGTAATAGAGCAGGATCGGTGAGATTATTAAGCCTACAATTATGATGAGCGTGCTTCTGATAGGTGTGAATTTAGGCGGTGGTACGCGTGGCGAGTAATTGCCAGTGTCAAAGCTCGCGATGATTCCCGCGACAATCGATCCGATGATTGTCGAGATCAGTCCGAGAATACAGAGTATCGCTGCTTGCACCCAGAGTTTAGGATTCCAGTTTTGATTTTTCATTCAACCCCCTTTCTGGAAGGTACAATGTTATTCATCCATGATCCTCACTATACTACCTGACTTATAAATTATGTCAAGCCCGCTTGACGCCGAAAACATTGTCCGCATGTTCCCTGACGACAGCGTTATCGTTGTACACGATACGCCGACGAGGGGGCTGGCTGAAGCGCTCAATTGTACTGCAATAGACAGGAAGGGTGGCATTGACCCGATATTGGAAGCAATCGGCGAGGCATTCTCTTAAGCAGAATAAGCACATTCGGCCGCTGTCATATAGGATTCGATGGCGGTTTTTTCTTATACAAAAAATTACTGCAATTAACTTTCAGGCAGTTTGTACGAGGACGGATATTTTTTATATTATGTGATCGCCAGCGAGGTTACCGCAAATATCAGGATGGTTACGACAAACAGCCACCCTATGGTTAGGATCAAGAATTCAACCGCCGATTTTTTCTCTCCATTAAGAAATAGGTAGACGGGTTTACCGAATACTATTGAACCGGTAATTGCCGCTGATACGGTAAACAGCATGAGGACAGATATAATCGCAATGATGTCATTTGCGTTTCCAAAATGATCATTTGTAGATTGCATCACAAAAGCAACGATTGCCACATATGCGAGTACCGCTAGGGCATGCAATAAGCTATGCAGTATGTATTTCCGGCTGATCATTAGTTTCTACGGAATGTTTATTGCTGTTACTCTTAAGTTTGACAATAGAAATTATTGCGATAAATACAACTCCCGTACCGATCCATTGTCCGACTGTTAATATTTGATCATGAACAATGTATTCAAGGATGATGGCACTTACCGGAAACGCGAGTTCATAAATTGTGGAGCGGGATGCGAGAACCCGTTTTAACCCCCAGTAGTAAATAAAGATGGCAGTACCGCCGGTTGTCAGTGCAATAATAACGAATATGCCCATTATTTCCCAGTCGATTGTTTCAAATCCCGCAAAACCAGCGTACCCCGTATCAACACCCGCCGCATTGAGGATTGCAATAAGAATAATAATCACGACCATAACGAGCGTTGTGATGTAGAACCGCAGTGCGGTTCCGATCCCGTGACTCACTTTTGTTATTGCTTTTTTGGAGAATACGGTCGATGTACCAAATGAGAATGCGGCCAGCAGCGCAAGCAGCGCGGGAACGAGCATGCCGTCTGCACTGAAGTCAGGTGATCCGAATCCAAATGTCAGAAAATAGCTGCCGATTAACGCTATGCCGGCCCATAGGTAAAATATTTTTTTTGGACGTTCTTTTAGCCAGAAAAGCGCGAGGATAATAGCAAAAACAGGCTGCATCTTTTGCAAAAGCAAGATAACTGAAATGTTAAGCCCGCCCGAGTATACTTTAATAATGGCTGCGATTATTGCCATCGTTCCGATCGCGCCGCCAAAGAGGGCTGTGAGCGAAAATGCCGTCCAGTCTTCCCGTTTGAGCTTTTTCAGTTCATGCCTGCGGGTGATAAGGAAGTAGGTAAGAAAAACGGCGGCCGTCGCGTGCAGCATAAACACAAATGTTGGTACGTCGGACAGCCCAAGGTCAACGATCCAGGGTGTCAGGATTACACCATCGAGCGCCCATAAAAAAGCTGCAAACATGATCGCGATGGCAGCAATGATTCCAATATTTTTTAGGCGCATAGAGTGCTTAATTTATGTATGTTTGTAATAGTAGCGTTTTTAGTTGTGTATAGCAAATCGTGCATCTGATTGCATTGCCAACGATGACCAGCTCTACTGATATTTGACGTATTTTTTTAATACATGTATTGTTTATAGCGGAATATGAAACAACAAGAAGGAATAGTCTATAGGCACTACCTTCTCGGCAATATACATGCCCCGGGCGACCCCGGGATTTTTTTTAGGTAATAATCGCCCCGTTCACAAAACGGGGCATTTTTTTAACATAAATTAATCCTTAACAAAAAATTAAAGAACGTATGAGCACTAAAATCTCAAATATAAAAACAATTCTCTTCGGCGACCGCATGACAGCAGTCGGAGAGCAGCACCTGCGCGATCGCGGTTTTCTTCGGGTAACGGTTCCGCGGATCGTCCCGGCTAGTGGCGCGTGTGAAAATGTCGATACGCTGTTTGAAGTCGCAGTTGGCGGGGATGACCACTGGTTTATTGTTAAGAATGGTGGCGGCGAAAAACACGGCAAACGGGCGTACTTTGCCCAAACAGGCCAGCTGTATCTCGAATCACTGCTCGGAAAAGGCGGCCTTCCCAAACTCTACTGTACCGGACCATCGGCGCGTGCAGAGGGAGCCGTCGATACGCGGCATCTGACGGAGTTCGAAATGATAGAGATAGAATTCCGAGGCACCTTTGTCGAACTTCTGCACGAAATCGAGCTCTTTATTACTCGCCTTGTAAGATCGGTTCAGGAGGTTCCCGAATCCGAGCGTGAACAATTTGGCATTCCAAAAGATTTGTCGCACCTTGATAACCATCCGGAGGATTTCCCCCGAATAAATTACCGTGACGCGATTGAAGAGCTCGGTCTTAACTGGGGAGATGATATTTCATCTAAGCAGGAAAAGCAGTTGATACAGAATCATGGAGGCGGCCCAATATTAATCGTCAGGTTCCCGAATCCCGAAAGTGAACGGATGAAGAAAATTCTAGCTAAAGATGATACTGACAAAGCAATTAAGTTTTTTAACATGATTCCTGATCCGGAAGACGCTGAACAGGTTTTGAGCTGTGACTGCATCGTGCCTTATGGCGGTGAGTGTGTCGGATCTGCCGCACGAGTATGGAAGTACGAAGAGTTTAAGGATCGATTGTTCAACTCCCTGATGTTTAAACGATTGAAAGAAAAGGATCCGGATGCGGAGATGGGATTTGCGTGGTATCTTGGTATGCTGAAAAAATTTCCTTCAGAGCCGCATGCAGGCTGTGGATTCGGCTTGTCGCGAATATTCCAATATCTGCTTGCTGATACGGATATCACTAACGTTGTCCCCTTTCCCGCCAACAGGGAATGTATTTATTGATACGTGATAATGTAAAGTCTCGAATTATTTTTTTGAATCCGTATCTACCTTCTCTGATAATTTACCCAGTTTGGCGGTAATCATGACAACTACAATTGTAATAATAATTGCATAAACAAACAGGCTGATAATTCCCGATGTCGTACCGAAGATTTCCGAAAACAACGCCTTTATAGCTTCATTCCATGCGAGCGCCGCTACTAAGCCAAATGCAGTAGTAGCCAGTTGAATCATCGTTTTTAGATATTCTTTATTCATAATCGTTGTTTATTAAAAAATAGGCAATAAGTTTTTATGCTGGTGGCAGCACTAATACATATCCCTCCGCGTAAATAGCATTCAGAGGACTGCAGTCAGGATTCGTACCATGGTTTGCCTGTACCCCTTCCATTTCTGTCACATATAAATATGCATAGCCCGCAAAATCAGATGTGTAGCCAGGTTCCGTTTGGCAGTTTGCATAAGGATCACACCAGCATCCTTTCTGGTCACTCACGTATTTGTATTCAATAGTTCCGGAATTTACAGGGTCAACCGGCATCTTATTTATTATATTGGGAGTTAGGCAGTTTAGAAAATCAGCAACCTGGGAGCTACTTCGATTTGTTCCGTTGGCGAGCTCAGTAAAGTTCGTATTAGCACACTTACCACCGTCATTGGACGGGTACGGATATTCTTTATATATCTCCCGGTATAGTAGGAGGCCGGATGCCATAGCTCCAATGTCACTAACCCGGCGCGCATCGCGCGCCTTTTCACGGGAACCGTTTAAACTGACGATTCCGATAGTTGCCAGTATTCCGATAATCGCAATCACAACAAGTAGCTCTATCAATGTAAAACCAGTTTTGTTCCTGTTTTTTGTATCTGGATACATAATATGAGTATAGTGTAGCGTATTATTGTATATTATTAAATACTCCCACGCCCTATTGACATATATTATTAATAGTGATATCCTACCCTCGTACAACTGATTTGTTGTAATTTATTTTAATTTACAGTACAGTTGTATTTAGATAGTATAGTAAGTATAGAAATAGAGTCGAATTTCAACGTTACTATATCTTAATTCATTTTATTTCTACACTTATGCAAGGCACAATCAAGAAGCTGACTGACAAAAACTTTGGCTTTATCACCGCAGAAGGTGAGGACAAAGATTTGTTTTTCCACGCCAATGAGTTAGAAGGAGTTGAATTCAATGAGCTTCAAGAAGGTGACAATGTCACTTTCGAAGTCTCTGACACTCCTAAAGGTCCGGCAGCTGTAAAAGTCAGCAAAGCCTAACTAAAATTCATTAGAAACAAAAAATATCCGTCTCACGATGGGTATTTTTTGTTATATTGAATTCTATCATTTCTAAAAACCGTTCTACTAAAAAACACCCCCTGGAATTAGAAGGTGTTTTTATTATAAATTTTTATGCGTCTGGTGCAGCTTCGAATTTTTTCTGCATATCTTCCATCCATTGTTTTTCGGCTTCAGTGCCTTTCGTGTCTTTCATTTCTTCCATAATCTTATTATGCAATTCATCGTTTACCTGCGTGGCGTGTTCTGAACTTTGTTTTGCCATATCATCTAAAGTTTCAGCTTGGAATTCCATGTCACATGCGCCGCCTAATTCGCGGCAGATCATTTTTTTTATATAATTGATATTATGAATTAAGTCGCTTAATAACACTACCTGTTATCAATAAAGCAAATCGTGCAATTAGTATTTATTATAAAATGATATAATTTTATCATTTATGTTACAATATATATATGGAAGTAAAAAAAGTAATTCTTATTACCGGCGCGGGTAGTGGTATCGGAAAAGATTCCACTATTGCTCTGGCGAAGCGCGGTCATCGTGTAATAGCGACGACACATTTTGAAAAACAGGCAGAAAAATTAGCCGAGATTGCACAACATGAATCCCTTCCGATTGAATCATTCAAACTTGATATTACGCGAGCCAAAGACAGGGAGCAGGTTCTAAAGTATGAGATTGATGTATTGATTAATAATGCTGGGATTGGTGAATCAGGATCATTGGCTGAGATTGACGTTAACTTAGTAAGGGGTAATTTTGAAACAAATTTATTTTGTACTATCGAGTTGTCACAACTGGCCTTGAAGGGAATGATGGACAGGGGCCGCGGTAGTATTCTTTTTGTAAGCTCATTGGCAGGACGGGCGCCTGTTATGCCTTTTTTAGCATCTTACGCAATGACAAAATATGCCCTGTCAGCCGGCGCAGAGTCGCTCCGTAATGAGATTAGGAAGATAAATAAAAATATTAACATTTCTGTCGTTGAGCCAGGTGCGTATCATACCGGATTCAACCAAAAGATAACCGCAACGAAATTTGAATGGATGGATTCGTCATCCTATTTTTTCAAGCAGATAAACAAGATAAAGCGGCATGAAGACCGGCAGTTTCGTTTGACCGAAGTGAAATCTACGGAATCCATTGTCAGACAAATTATCAAGGCATGTGAAGCGGAAAAGCCACGATTTCGCTATTCAGCACCATGGTGGCAGAGTCTTGGCGTGCGTCTTTTGAGAATTGCGGGTAAATAAGAAATATATATTTAAGTACAAAAACAATGGGAGAACAAAAAATAATCGTTATATTAGGCGGGGGCACCGGTGGCTTGGTAGCGGCTAGTGAGTTAAGTAAAAAAGTCGGTAAAACAGCGAAGATAATTTTGATTGATAAAAATGATAAGCATGTTTATGCTCCTTCGTTTTTATGGTTGATGCTGGACAAGCGAAAAGCAGAGAAGATCAAAAGATCACTTTCATTTCTCAAAGAAAAGAATATTGAATTTGTAAACGATGAAGTGGTCAAAATTGATCCTGAAAATAGAATAGTAAATACTAAACAGAGAAGTTTTCAGTTCGACTATTTGGTTATTGCTCTTGGAGCAGAGCTTATCCCTGAAAAAATACCAGGTCTTGGCCAAAGTGGTTATAATCTATATGAGTTGCATGAAGCAGAAAGGTTGCGGGATGATCTGAAAAATTTTTCAGGCGGGAAAGTAGCGCTCGTGATTGCTTCTTTGCCGTTCAAATGTCCGGCAGCCCCTTATGAGGCCACTTTTTTGCTTGATGAATATTTTTATAATAAGGGCATTAGAAATAAAACAGAAATAAATATTTTTACTCCAGAGATGCGGCCCATGCCGGCAACGGGTCCGGAAAATGGAATGGTTGTAAAAAAAATGCTTGAAGCCAGGGGGATTACATTTAATCCCGAAGTCGATCTTATTTCCGTTGATCAGGGTAAAAAAGAATTGGAGTTTTCTGTTCAAGGCGGAGAAGGAAATAAAACTGTAGATTTTGACCTGCTCATCTATATTCCCCCGCACCAAGGGCCGCGGGTTATAAGAGAATCCGGGCTTGGAAACGAAGCGGGTTGGATTCCAGTTGACAAAAAGACGCTTAAAACGAAATATGAACATGTTTATGCTATTGGTGATGTTGCCGCAATTACACTTGTATCCGGCAAACCATTGCCAAAAGCAGGCGTCTTTGCCCATTTTGAGGCCGAAGTTGTAGCAGAAAATATAATTTCAGAAATAAATGGCTTGCCGGCCGAGAGAGAGTATGACGGCCACGCGTATTGTTTTTTGGAGCTTGGCTATGGCAGGTCTGGTCTGGCGAGCGGTAATTTTTATGCCCAACCAGCGCCAAGTGTAAAACTAAAGCGTCCCAGCAGAATATGGCATTGGGGCAAAATACTTTTTGAAAAATATTGGTTTTGGAAATGGTTTTAGGAGATGTTTTATATATTGGGAATCTCGTCCTGGTCACCAAACAATGCTCCATTTAGTCGCATTGTTTGTCGCTCGTCTTCGCCTCGCTCGTGACCGTTCGATTCCCTACTCAAAAACTATCCAAATAGAAAAAGGTCCACCATGTCTTCGACACGGCGTCGCTTTTCCTATGGGGTCCTAACCGTAAGGTTAGTTTAACTAATCTTCAAATTGTTGAGGTTTTATTGGATTCTAAGTATATGGTTGATTATCTACAGATGGTAAAGTTATTCAAAACATAAGTGTTGCTTATCGAGAATTGCTTGCAATATTACTTAAAATATTTTCGATATGAGATAGTCTACTACTTATATTTTGAATATCATTTTGTTGCATATTCAGTTGGCGTTGTATTGTATCCATTGAATTTTCCCAACTAGCTGGTGCCGCTCCAATTGCATGTCCACAAGGATCCGCAACTGACACATAAGATGGAGAGCCTCCGCTTAATACACTAGGATCGTGTTGTTCGATGGTAACGTTAGTAATTTGCCGATTGCAGCTTGGGCATTTTGCTTTATTAAACATATTTTTTGATTAACTTAATAAAAATAATTTTAATGGGAGTTGAATTTTATTTTCATTTATAGAAATAGTTCTATTTGAATAGCTTATACATATACCAAAATTACCTTTTACCTTCACTAGAGTATTATCTAGTTGTTTAAGATCTTTATTGCCTCTTCCAACTTCAAAAACTATTTTTCTTTTATTATCAATTTCTAAAATAAAATCCGCTCCCTCTTTCGCGCTATCATAGGATATCGCTCCATTGCCACTGCCAGAGAATTCTCTATAGAAATACCCTGCTGCTACATCTTCTAGCAACATTCCTTGTTTAGTTTTATATGTAGCTTCGTTCCCATATATACCTAATAATGCGGCCCTATAAGCTGGGCTCATGAATAAATATTTTGAGGGCTTATTTACTTTTTTTATTTTCGATCCATGGGGCATGATCCTAATAAATATTTCTGCCTTTTCAAGAGTATCAAGAATTGCTGTAATGGTTAATCTGTCAATTCCCAAAGCATTAGATACTTTATCTATACTTATAGTATCATTGCCATCAGCGTAGATAAAAAGTAGCCTTTTTATAACGGATAATGTTTTAGGATCAAATTGAGTTAATTTAGTAATATCTGTAGCAATAACTCTATCGAGTAACAGTCTGATGTTGTCGGCTACTTTAGCCTCTGGTTTATTAATGGCGAAAGGAAATGTTCCTATTTTAATATATTCATCAATATCGTTTGTATTTATTTTAGCCCAATACTCCGCGGCTGACTTTTCAACTTGTTTCAGTTTTTGATAGGCCTCACTTGCTGTGTCAGATTTGTATATAGCATCTCTTATAGCATGCTTGATTCCTGTTATTGGATAAATATGATTTTTGATTAATTCGAATTCACAAAAATTCATTGGATACAATTTTTCAAATTCAGCTCTTCTGGCAATGTCCGCACTGTACTGAAGAGACAGGGCAGAAGAGCCAGTTACCATTAGAAAAACATTTTTTGCCTTATTGTATATATAAGAATTTAATATTTCTTGCCATTTTGGATCGTCTTGTACTTCATCAATAAATATGAAAATTTTAGCATCTACTTGTTCAAAATTAATGCCCAGTATGTGTTCGTAAGCTTTTAAAATATCTAATAAAGTTAATCCTAATATATTTATTACGTAATCTAGTGAAAAAAATAATAGATGTTTATGATCCACCCTCCCACTTTTAAATATTTCCATGAAAGTCTGCGCTTGTATGGTTGTTTTACCAACACCCCGTAATCCTGGCATTATAACCCATCTCATCTCTGATCTATTTTCAAGAAAATCAAATACATATTTTCTTACCTTAATAAAAATAGATCTAGGCTTTAGTAATACTCCTCTAGAATCTTGAGTATATTTACCCAGCGAGGCTTCCACATTATTTAGTTGTTTTTGTACGTAGGTTAGCGCTTTTTCTTCCATATAACGTAATATATTTAAACATGCATTTAATGTATATCACAATATACAATAACTGTCAATGAACTGATTTTTATCTAAAATTAGCCATAAAAAATTGATTTTTATCTAAAATTAGCCACAATAATTTGACTTTAATCAAAGTATATATTTTTTCTTATCATCACCTCCCCTTAAACTAATCCATTAAACCTCAACAATTTGAAGGTTAGTTTGACTAATCTGATGGAGTTTTGGCTGATTTTAGGTATATGGTAGACTTAATCCAGGAGGCTAAGTTATTGAATAATATTTATGGATAAGTGGTTAAAGATAGCAATTATAGCTGGTATCATAGTAATCGCCGGGTCGGTTCTCTACTATTTTGTTTTTTACATACCCGAGCAGCGGCGAGATCAAGAAGCCAAGTTGGATACTTGTTTAGTTGATGCAGAGGCGACAAAGAATGCGAGATGGAATGGTGACTGTGAAAGACAAGGTCGAGAAGAAGAGTGCCCCTTAAGTAGTGAGAAGGTTGAATCTTACTATGGGCGTTATGAAGATGACAGAGATGCTTGCTTCAAGCGTTACTCCCCAAATTAAGAAAGTATATAGTAAACTTACTACAGGAGGTTAAGTTATTAAAGGTATAAATTATGGAAGAACAAAATCAACAACAGCCAGAAAAGCTAAAGATAAAACTTTATAACAAGTGGTGGTTGTGGACTATAATTATTTTACTTATCGGTGGATTTTTTTATTGGAATGATTTGAGACCAGGTGAGATTAGAAAAAAATGTGTATCTGAAGTGGTTAAAACTGCTTTGGAAATTGAGGGAATTAGTACTCCCGAAGGAATACAAGCCATTAAATTGGGATACGAAATTTGTCTTCATAGAAATGGATTAGCAGAATAATAATATAAACTATGGAAGAACAAAATCAACAACAGCCAACACCGCAGCCAGAAAAACCTAAGAAGAAAATTTATAAGAAGTGGTGGTTTTGGGTATTTATAGTATTAATAATTATCATGCTTTGGTTATTGTGGGTTTGGTTCGATTTAGAAATTGATAGTGGCACTAATTTTCCTGCTTCCCCAACACCCTTAGAAAGAATAAAAGCAAAAAAACTTCCTAAAGAGCAATGTGGATGCTGGGATGGTATTAATGAGATTTGCTTACCTTCAGCAGACTGCATATAGCAATAATTATTTAAAAAACCACCCTAAGAACATATCTACAGGATGATTTTTTGAAAGGGTGGCTAGACCTGCCTACCGGCAGGCAGGGGGAATTCCGCGTCGCCTTCGATTCCTTCTATCTGAACATATCAAAAAAAATTCCGCTACCCACAAGGGGTAACGCAACTTTTTCTGGGGTCCCTATCGGTCGGTTAATTTAACTAATCTGATGGAGTTTTGGGTGATTTTTAATTTTCTAGATCAATTTTATCGTCAATATGTATTTGTTCTACAAACTCTGGGATATGTGAAACCATAATAAGAGCTCCTTCATATTGATCAAGAGCTTTGGCGAGAATTGGTAAATGACGGAAGTTTATATGATTAGTCGGTTCATCTAATATTAGTAAACCAGGGTTCATTAGTACTAATCTACAAAATGAGAGAAGTCCTTTTTGTCCTTCTGATAATGATTGTATTTTATTTGTTAATAATGATCCATCAAGCAAAAATCCTGCGGCAGTAGAACGAAGCATTTGTTCATCCTCCCCCTGCATAACCTCTTTAAGTGCGTCAAAAGCAGTTTGATCACCATCTAAATTTTCAAAGTTTTGTTGATAATATCCAACTTTTACTTCGGGAGGGATGATAATATTATCTGAATTATTTTTAATAATTTTATTTAGTAAAGTACTTTTGCCTATACCATTAGGCCCTGAAACTAATGTATGAGTCCTTTTCCTTAATAAAATATTAACTTTTTTTTCAATTACCTTGTCATTATACATGGCTGTAAATGAATTTATTTCTAGCACTTTGCCATGAAATTGAGAATCAAATTTTTGAACAGGAAAAGTAAATGGACGAATTGTTTTATCACTTTTTCTAACTTCCACTAAATTTTCTTGTGCATCTGCAGCTGATTCGCGCATGCGTTTGGCTACGCCACGCAGCTTACCGCCTTTATGGGCAAAAACTTCCGCCTGGGAAGTTTTTTCTTTTATTTGTCTTTGCATTCTGGCATTAAGAAGATTTTCTCTTTCAATACGTGCTTCAATTTCTTTTACTACATCATTATAATTGCCGGTATATTGTTCAACTTTCTTTGTATGAACATCAAGATATAATACACCATCAGAAAATGTATTTAAAAACTCAGCATCATGAGAAATCACTAAAACAGTTTTTTCATACATGATTAAAAAAGTTGTTAAGTGATTGATGCCATCTTGGTCAAGATTGTTGGTTGGCTCATCTAATAAAAGTAAATCTGGTTTTTGGATTAAGGCATGTGCTAATAATAAACGAGCATGCTGGCCACCAGAGAGTTTTTTAACATGTTTGTCGAGAGAGACTGATAAATTTACAATCTCTAACGCTTCTTCGATCATTTTATCAAGAGAATATTGTTTTTCTTGAAATGCAGTTGCAAAATATTCTCTAACTGTTAGTTCGAGCATTTTTTGAGACATAACTTGCCTGGCGATTGCTACCGTAGCATCCTTTGGTGAACGAGATATCTGGCCTTCAGAGGGTTGTAATTCTCCGGTTATCATTTTAAACATAGAACTTTTGCCAGCACCATTTTGACCCATTAAGGTAATTCTATTTCCAGATCTAACTGAAAAGTTTACTTCATCAAGTAATATTTTGTTATGTTCGTATTCAAATGTGACGCCTGTAAATCTAAGGACGACGTTATTATCAGTCATGTTAATATAATTTATGAAAAGTAATTTTAACAAATAAATCTAATTAATACAAATTGGCAGGTTTTATTGGATTTTAGGTGTATGGTAGACTTATTGTAGGAGGTTAAGTTATTAAAAAAATAAAATTATAAATTCTAAAAATTTAACTCCTCATTTTATTAGTTTGTTGTTATTTTATTTATGAGTAAACCTATTTTAACCAGATGGAGTGTACCGTTTGCTGGTTTCCTACTAGCCCTTATGGGCGGAGTCTCATACGCTTGGGGTGTTTTTGTTATCCCTATGACCAAAACATTTGGATGGACCACTGCCCAAGCTACTCTACCGTTTACCGCATTCATGATCATTTTTGCCATCACCATGGTTCCTGCGGGAATGTTGCAAGATAAATTTGGCCCCCGCAAAGTCTCGCTGGTTGGGGCAATATTATTTTTCGTAGCATATGGCTTAGCCTCATTAGTAACATTCATCCCGTACCCATTATGGTTAATCCTCACCTATAGTTTAATTGGTGGCATAGCATGTGGTTTAACCTATGCCTGTGTCGCTCCCCCTGCCAGAAAATGGTTTCCTGACAAACCTGGTTTTGCTATATCATTTGCTGTTATGGGGTTTGGTCTTGCCGCCGTTTTTATTGCACCATTTAAAGCCAACTATCTACTTCCCAATTTTGGTATTGGTGGCACATTATTAATCATTGCAATATTTACATCGCTCATATCTCTACTGGCTGCTTGGTTAATCAGAAACCCAAAAGATGGTTGGTCACCTCCAGGATGGTCTCCCAAAAAGCAAACTGTGAGTGACGCTGCAAAACAGAGGCGATCTCTTATGCCAAAAGATCTTATAAAATCCCCGCTTTTTATCAAAATTTGGCTTATGTTTGCTTTAGTTTCAGCTGGTGGACTTGTAGCTATTGGTCTTATTCCAGCATATGGTGAAATCGCACTCAATTTAACACCAGTTAATGCAGCGGTTGCCCTTTCATTTTTTGCCGCCATTAATGGGCTTGGAAGACCGTTAGCGGGTTTTTTAAGTGACAGATTTGGAATTCTGTCGGTTATGAGTGTTACGTATATAATCCAAACGGTCACATTTCTAAGTATTCCCTATGTTGTTTCTACAAGTTTTGCATTGTATTTTGTAGCTATATTGTTAGGATGGGGATATGCCGTAACCCTTGCGCTTTTTCCTACTCTTACCTCAAGAAGCTTTGGTGTAAAACATTTGGGAACCAATTACGGACTGGTGTTTACTGCATTTGGAATAGGTGCAATTTCTCCAGTAATAGGATCTAGGATATTTGATACTCTGGGAGACTATGGACCAATATTTATTGTTGCTGGAGTATTGACTGGGATTGGATTTGTTATAAGTATAGTTCTAAAAAAGAAATACTCATTTCTATCAAAAAGGCTATACTAAGAAATAGACAACCAACTAAAAACAACTCACGTGAGAATGAGATGTTTTTTCCTGGAGAGACAACTAAATACTTAGTTATTTTCCCAGGTGGCTAGAGGGAATCTCGTCCTGGTCACCAAACAATGCTCCATTTAGTCGCATAGTTTGTCACTCGACTGCGTCTCGTTCGTGACCGTTCGATTCCCAACTCAATAACAAACCAATAAAAAAATTCCACCACCCACAAGGGGTGATGAAATCTTTTTGGGGTGGCTAGAGGGAATCGAACCCTCATGCCCGGTTCCACAAACCGGTGCACTAACCGTTGTGCTATAGCCACCACGTCCAAATGGTGCTGCCGGTTTCGTTCCTCCGCATATGCAGAGTAACTCCACCTTTCGCACGCATTTCTCCTTGTCCTCGCACATTCGTGCTCGCTTCGCTGTGCACCTAATGTGCTCGGGTGTTAATCTGGTGTAAAAATGCTTTGGTGCGGACGGAGAGACTCGAACTCTCACGCACAAAAGTGCCTAGGCCCTCAACCTAGTGTGTATACCAATTCCACCACGTCCGCTTGTAATTTAGTTATGGTAAATATTTAAGAAACGCTTTGTTATTATTGATCCAACGTATTTTTAAGCATTGCTCGTAATGACGACTTCCCCTTAGTCGTTTTAAAGTACCGTTCTCTCTTTTCAGCGTCTTTTTTATTTATATACGCCTCATAGTGTAGTAGCTGTACTGGTAACTGTTTTTTTGTAAAAGGGCTTGATCCTCTAGTATGTTCTTTAAGTCTACGGTTTATGCTTTTTGTCATTCCGCAGTAGAGTTGTCCGTTATTCAGCCGTAGTATATAGATGTAGTACATAATTGAAATATACCATCCTATACCGCTAAAGGGTATAGGATGAGCCGTGAACCCTTTAGTGGTTCGCGGCAATTCCACCACGTCCGCGTGATAAAGCCATGAAAACGTATATTAGACCGCTGTTTCTTTCAGTTTCTTTTTGTACCCTTTCAGGTAATACAGTTTTGCGCGGCGAACTTTTGCCTTTTTGACAATCTCGATTTTTACGATGGACGGCGAGTGAATCGGGAAGATTTTTTCCACGCCGATACCCTCTGAGATCTTACGAACGGTAATAGTTGCCTGCAGGCCGTTTTTGCCGCGACGCGAGAGGACAATCCCCTCAAACTTCTGGATACGTTCTTTCTTGCCTTCGATTATTTTTTGATGAACGACGACAGTATTGCCGGGCTGAATGTCCGGTAAGTCTTTTTTTCCCTTATCTTTGTTGAGTTCGTGTACTGTAACCATTGTAGTTGTATGTATTAGATTTTTTGTAGCTTCATCAGCATAGCGATTTAAGTCCCAACTGTCAAGCCTTTCTGAGTTTAGTCAATATAGCCTCAAGCTCTTCCGGTAGTGGTGATGAGTACTCCAGCCATTTCCCGTCTAGATCGTTAAACCCGAGAGAGTGGGAATGGAGAAAAATACGGGTCATATATATTTTTACCTTGAGTTTTTTCGGATGATACACGAGGTCGCCGACAACTGGCAGTCCGTATGCGTTAAGATGGACGCGTATCTGGTGTGTTCTGCCGGTGAGCGGCTTTATATTGAGCACCGTATAATTAGTCAGCCTTTCAATAACGTCAAACTCCGTAATTGCTCGCTTGCCGCGATCATCCGATCCGGTAACCGGTATGGCGGCCATCTTATGTCCGGCGGTTTCACTGCGGCCGATATTAAAGGTTATTTCATCATTATCTTTTTCTGGAGATCCGTACGCAAGCGCGATGTATTGTTTTTTTACTTTCCTGCTTTTAAATTGTGTTTTTAGATGGTCAAACATGTCCTGTGTCTTGGCAACGACCATGAGTCCTGATACTTCCTTATCAAGGCGGTGTACTATTCCTGGACGCATCGGATCCTCGCCGATTTTTGC
>SDBT01008697.1_pt1 | contig 16545 bp, 15 predicted proteins | sample 2277101 | NCBI WGS metagenome assembly SDBT01 (sample SAMN10404973, study PRJNA504765) | marine sediment metagenome | isolation source: marine sediment core GS10_PC15, 103 cmbsf | place: Arctic Ocean: Southern Knipovich Ridge | collected 2010 | reverse complement strand
TTTTCTTCGGCGGGGCGGTTGCCGGATTCGGGTTTTGCGCTACTATTGACATGAGGGATCACCTTTCGACGGATCGTCTATATCAGCCACGGAGCGGCCGTTGGAGGGTTGTACATGGCCGTTGAGGACCGGTGGTGGTGGCGTTGTCTCTTGCTGGGCTTCCTGTTCAAGGAAAGCCGCATAACCCAATTCGATCAGCTTGCGGATAGCCCGCGAACGGATCGGCCTGGATCGAGCCGGGTCGAGCCGGGCTCCGACGTAATCAATTCGGGCAACCCAATCCGGCGTAACCGATACGGCCAGTGCTACGTCTTGGGCGGTTTCTTCTTTGGTTGGCATTGGTTCTCCAATCTTTATTGATCGTGATTCCTCAAGAATGATACCCACTGCATATCGAACCGTCAAGGGAATTTCTTGAGAAATAATTAAAAATCGTGGTGGACACATCATAAAGGAGTCAGCGAGAATGCTTTACGTGACACGCACAAGAATAAAAAAAAGCTGGGAATTCGATCAGGATGTGATTGACAGTCTTGGGGAATGGTGCGAAAAGACGCGAATGCCCAAGGGTGTCGCTGTTCAACTCGGCATTTGGACCGTATTGCATTTGTCGGCACAGCAACGGCAGGAGTTCCTTGACATGATGGACCGCCGGGAACCCGTGGTCGTTCTGGATGCCAGTGAGGCAGGAGATACCGGCGCCACGCGAGGGTCAGGGCAGGGGTCCAAATGCCGATCGCGACGACGCGACGCCGGTTAGCTTTGCTCCCCGCAACATCACTCAACGCCTCGCTGGCGCGACATGACATTTCAACTCTACGATTTGGCAGGATGGGAAGATGAGGAAAAATAGGAGTTCTAGGGGTTTCTGTGTGATATTGGCCGTCTGTACGGCCTTTGCCGCCTTCGCGGATGGGGACTTGATAGGTTATGTTTCACAGGGGCCCGTCTTGTACCTAACGAACTTCGACACCGGCACGCAAACTCCTGTGCCTCTGGCAAACCTGTCGAGCAACATTGCGTACTTCGAGTCCCTTGCTGTGTCGCCCGACTACGACTACCTCTACGCCATCGGGCACTGGCGAACCTATCTCACGGTCCAAGGTCGGCAATACAAACGCGCCCTCTACAGAATTGATTTGGGAACCGGAAACGTCAGTCTGGTCAGTTCCCTGCAAGGCCAGATGGGGGGTTTTGAGAATACAACGTACTTTCCAGACATGGCAGTCGACGTTGCGGGCACGCCATACACCGTGGACAAGGGCTTGCTCTACACGCTTGTTCCTGATGGTGGCTGGAGCGTGACATACGTTGGGCAGACACACGGCCCTCCTGATGGTTATGGGATCGGGGACCCCAGGGCCTTTGACATCGATTTGAACGGTGTAGGTCTTGCGCAGTCGACGCAGACAGGGAATATGCTCTACCGAGTCAATCTCAGTAACGCTCTAGTAACCCAGCTTGGATCCTTGCCTCAATCTTTTGTCGCTTTCGACCACGGACCGGATGGGACGGTCTACGGTTGGTCGGGAAAGACGATCTACCGGGTTGATGTTGGTGGGCTCAGTGTTTCAGAGATGTTATCCGTCCAATACGGCGGCAACGCCTTTTCCTTGATCCCCGAGCCCACCACCCTGACCTTTTTCACCCTCTGCATCCCTGCCCTGATACGCCGAACCCGTAGACGATTTTCCATAGACAGTAGACACCGAAACCAGGTTTTGATTGCGGATGAAGGGTTATCGGTAGCCCCATGACATCGCTGCAACTGCTGACACCACAGCCGCTTGCAGTTCCTAACTTCCGAGCGATGAAATACTTACAAACGATCGGTGTGGCACTCTGGATCAGTTAGTCGAGGTTCGAATCCTCGTTCCCCAGGTGCTGTAGTGGCAAATGGTTACAGGAGGTCCGACAGTGGCGCAGGTGAACCGTGTAGACGATTGCGTGGACGGTTTTCCCAAAAAGCCACCTGGGAGTTTATGGCGACACCCGGAGACCGGGCGGTGGCATTGGAAAGTCCGCCGCCCGGGAGATCCACCTGGCACCCGCAAAAACGTGGCTATGATTCCGCTGGGTAAACGGACGGCGACCAGGGTCAAAGGCATAGCCGAGAAGTGCCGCAAACGTCTCTGGAAGCAGTGGACGGCCGATGGCCCCAACCCGGTGCCCCGCGACATGGAGGAGTGGGTTAAGCAGTTCGAAGCATGGGGCCGGATGTCCGCCAGCGAACAGCACGCCCACTACAACGCCCAAGTGGCCCGCCGGTTCATCAATCAGCAGAATATCAAACATGCGTGGCAGATCGACGTCGAATGCCTCCAGGAATACCTGCAATGGATAGCCGCGGGAGACAAGGCAGCCAAGCGGATGGCGCTTTCGCCGGGCACGCAACGCCGCCAGCGGACGGCCCTGAGCCGTTTCTGTCGGTTCCTGATGATAAAGCGGCAACTCGAGGTCAACCCCGCCGCCGCGTGCGAGGTGCAGCGAGTGTACAAGCGGCCCCCACGATTTCTTCCCACAAACCAAGTGTCCAATCTGTTGAAAAGGACAAAAGGCTCTAAAATCCACGCAGCGGTGGTCTTCGGCCTGGAGACCGGATTGCGGCTCAGCGAGATGCGGGCATTGCGGTGGCGGGACGTCTCAGGGGTCGAGGTGATCGTCGGCGCCGAAGTGACGACCAAGACCTTTCAATGGCGCAGCGTGCCGATCACAGAGAAGGCGAGAGAGGCGCTGGGGGAGCCTGGGAATCCCGCTGATCGAATCTTCCTGGACAAGACCCCCACGTGGTACGTCGAGCAGCTTACGGCGCTTACAAAGGAATTACCCGTCTTTGGAGAACTCAAGGGGGGAGTTGGCAACCAATGGCACCTGTTGCGGTCGACGTTCGCCGTCAACCAGGCGAGGGCGGGGAAGAATCTCTGGGAGTTGATGGCCTTGCTCGGGCATTCGACGCCGCAAACCACTATGCGATACGTGAACATTGCCCAAGCCGCGGGGGTAACGCATTAAAAAAACCCGCCCGGTGCGGTAGGCCGGACGGGGTGAGAAGAAAGGGCCTTACGGCCCTAGGGGTCTGCCTGTTTCAGCAAGAATTCCAACTCCGTGTCGGACAGAAGCCAGCCCGTCCACGGGGCGGGTTCCCCCGCCTCCAGCCGCACAACTTCTTCGGCGCCGTAACTAATCGTGTTCCGCGCGCAACCGGCGAATACGCTCACGCACAGCGTCAAGATCACGATCAGCAATGTCTTGGTGAATGTCCGCATTGTTCTTCCTTTCGCGTTTCAACTTCCGGACCGGACTGGATGAAAGCCACCACTGCCCGGCGATGAGCGCCAGCGAGGCCAGGGCGGACAGGAGCGGGAGCCAGGTCGCCATCATGTCCACATCGCAGGATGGGCTAACTCCTGCTGACGACACCAACCCCAGAATCGAGTCCATCTGGACGACCATTTACTGCTGTTAGTGAGGTCTCGGGCGGAAAGCGGTTGATACAGTCGTCGTAGGCGTCGCATGACCCGCACCCAAGAGAACTTCCGCTTCACGTCCCACCATCCCCGGTCGTCGATATAGACCTCGGCGATTGGCTTGTTGGACGTGTCCGGCGGATTGTGGTCGCATGAGTTGACGGCGTTGTACCGTATCCCATGCCGGTTTAGATAACTGAGCAGGGCCGGGGTCTTCTTTCGTGTTGTGTAGATCACGACCCACCAGCCCCATTCCCGTAGTTCGGCGATCGCCTCTTTCGCGTACTTCATAGGTGCGCCGAACACATCCACGCCGCGCCACTTGTCGTATTGGGCGATTACGCCGTCGAAGTCGATAACAACAGTCTTTTGGTATTCAGCCATTCGTTCATCCTCCTGGCGTTTGGTGTTCAATAACTTTTTGTATTCGCGCCCAGGTGTCGTCATGTAGCCGCATTCGCCCGACATTCTTCTGGAACCAAGCCCACGAATTCCAATTGGGCCATCGGCCTTCATACGCACGCCCTGCGCCCATCCAATCGGCTATCATTTCCCGGACGTATCGCATCGGCATAGGAATGGGCTCATTATCGGCATACGGCGGGTCGCAACGATTGTGCCCCGTGCGCGGTATCCAATACTCCCAGTGATGCTTATTGCGGTTCTGGTGCCTTAGCCAGCAGCGAATAAAGCCCTCGGGGTCATCCGCCGCCCCGAAGAACTGTCGCCCGTAGTGCGGTAATTCGGACGGTCGGAACTTCGACAGGTCGTGAATGAGCAAGTCCCACAGACACGCGCCTGTTTTCCGCCCAGCCAAGAGCACAAACCACTTGTGCTTAATGGCAAGCCATGCGTACTTTAGTGTGGTCACTTCGGGTCTTCCTCTGTGCGGTCCGGCTTCGCGAGCTTCACCGCCGCCAATGCCCCGGCGAGCACCTCGGCCATGTCCACAACGCGATTCAGGGCTGGCTCCCACTTGTCCGGGATGACGTTGGTCTGCTTTTCCGCCTCGGCCTTGAGTATCGCCCGGCCCCAGATGAAAATCACGGGCAATAGTACCGCCGCCACTCCCATGATCCCCGCCACCTTTGGGTACCCGTTCAGCGCCGACAGGACCGCCGGTACCGCCGTTGCGATCACGCCACCAACGGCCATCCAAAATTCCGAAGTTTTCACGCCCGGCTTAATTTCTTGCTTTGCCATTTTATTCTCCTTTGGCTATAATGAGCGAGCCACATACGGGGCCGACCCGTACATGGCTCTAAACACAATGCCCTATTAAGGAGAGCATCATGTCTGAGGACATCGTAACAAAGACCTGCACTGGTTGCCATGAAGCCAAGCCGCTTTCTGAGTTTTGCCTCGATGCGCGCAACCGGGACGGCTATGGCGCGCGGTGTCGGACTTGCGCGAACCTGCGTGTAGTGCGCTGGCAAAAGACAGTGGCGGGAAAAGCCTCGCAACGTCGAGCGACAATTAAATATCGCCAGACGGTCAACGGGCGGGCCAGGGTCAGGGCCGCAAACCGCCGTTATCAGCTCACCGAAAAAGGCAGGCAGGCTGGTAGGCGTGGCGAGGCTCGGTATGCCGAATTGCATCCTGATCGCAGAGCGGCCAAAAAGGCTGTCCGCCTTGCGATAGAGGCGGGACAAATCCTTACCATCGAGAGTCTGTCTTGTGTGAAGTGCAGCGAACCCGCCAAGCACTACCATCACGACAGCTACGCCAAAGAGCACTGGCTTGATGTCATCGCGCTTTGCCAAGAATGTCATACGCTCGCGCATAAATCTACGGCCCTTTCTTTGTCTATAAAGCCATGAGCAGCTTGGCGACGGTGGCTCCGGTAGCGGCGCCCATTATTCCGAACGCGATCGCGACGCCCGTCAACGTCCAGCGGAAGCGCTCAATACGTTTTCCGTAGGGACACGACTCGATATGCAAAGCCGAAAAACGTTCGACGGTCTTTTCCGCAGCCTCAAAGGCCACTTGTCTAATCAACGCTTGCTGTTCTTGACTGAATCCATTGCTCACTTTTCTGCCCTTTCGCTTATAGGCCAACGAGCCTTCAGCCGTGCCTTTGCAGCACCGAAAGCGCGCGCCCGTTGTTTAGCGCCTTCAGTATTCTTAAGGGGCTTGCTGTGCTTGTAATACTTATCACGCAACAGCTTCAGTGTTTGCTCTCGATCGAGCCCGTATCCCTGAAGGCGCCGAATAGTCCTCTTGTAATCCGCCGGTTCGGTCTTCTCACCCACCATCCGGTGAACTACGTTACTCAGGCCCTTACGACGGGACTCGATCCATTCCGGACCGTATGCCGGGTATGCCTTGAGCGGAGCTTTCTTGATCGCCTGGCGGGCCATGCCCACGATCTTTCGTTGAAGCCGGCGCACTTCCTTGGGGTCCGTCGATCCCCGAATCGTTCGCCTGATCTCGGCCATTTCCCGCGAATACCGGCTTAACACCGAAAAGCTGTTTTTCAGATCGGCGGGAACCTCGCCACGATCGGCGGCGCTGTTTCGTTCCTGCGTCACTTCCTGCAACCGTTCGTAGAACTGATTGACGCTCTTATTGGGTATTCCCCGGGTCACAAGCCCGCCGATCATCGGAATGTCGGCAAAACCATAATCCTCGTAGACGCCGACAATCGCCTCGGTTTGCTTGGCGACTTTCGTCAAGAGCCCGCCACTATAACTCGACATCAGGTGGTCTATCTTGGCCGGTGATGTGTTCGTGTACTCGCCGATTTTCTTGGCGAGCCAGGTGTTATACTTGTTGTACTGATCGGCGGGCTTGCGGTCCTGGAGCCGCCGCGAAACGATCGGCCGTTCCCGGAATGTATCGTAGTTGAAAGCGACCTCCATTGCGGGCTTGAAGAGCGCCGGCACGACGTCGGGCACAACCATGTCCACTGCGTGCTCTTTGAATTCCTTGGTGATCGCTTCAGGGTCGTCTCTGTACGCCGCTTCCGCCCCCGCTTCGGGCAATCCGGCCATCAGTAGTCCCCACTCGAACGGCCGGGGGATCCGGATGATGTGATCGCCGACCTTGAAGTTCCAAAAGCCATATTTCTGCCAGGCTGGAAGTTCCTTGTACCAGTCCTCGTCTTTGTTTCGCCACCAAAGCCAAAGCGTTGGGAGGGCAAGGTACGCGATGCCGCGTATCATGCTCCGGACCGGATGGGCCCTGAACGTTCTGGCCGTCTTACCGATGCCCTGGATGTTGGCGTTGAAAAACGGAACCGCCCTGTTCATGGCCCGGCCGACCGAACCGGCCCGTTTAAAGTTCACCGTCACGTCGCTTGCGGCTTGCATGGCCTCGATGATTGCGGACATCGGCGGCTGTTCGCCTTTTTCGATCCGTTCCCGCGTCCACCCGCGTTTCTTCATGGCGGCCTTGAATTCCGCCAGCCGCCCGCCCGCCTCTGTAACCCCGAGAACCTCCCTGACGAAATCAACCGGGTGCTTGGCGACGTTGAGGGTCCGCTGCTTGGTGGTATTGGCCATCACTTCCTTGAGCGACCGCTGGATGCTTCCGCGATCCAACCCCAGCGGCTGGGCCATCCGCCCTCCATATCGCTGCCACATGCGGACAAACGGGTCGCCAGGACCTTTGTCGCCGAAGAACTTCTCGATCTTGCCCTTGGCGTACTTGGCGGTCTCGTATACGGGCAGCACCGCGCTGATCGGACCTTTGACGTGCTCGGTCTGCATGATGAACGTGCCGGTGTCGCGCGTCATGTTTCGCAGCGTGAATGAGGGGGACAGGCCCGTAGCGCCAAGGCGAACCATGCGCGTGGCCTTGCCCAGCGTCATTTCGAGAAACGCGGGCAGCCGGTAAAAGTCGAGGCTCGTAATGGCCTTGTACAACTCCGGGTCGAACTCGTACCATTCGGCCTTGCCTTCGCGGTAGATTTTGGCGATAGGCTCACCGCCGCGGTAGAGCGTCCCGGGCGTCGTGATGTACATCATTGCGTTCATATCATTGACGGCTACCGGGTATCCGGCGGCTTGTAATTGCGATCTAAGCTGCTCGAGTTTGATAACTTGGGTTTGCGTCGGGCCGGGGATCCTCTCGACCCATTTGCCTAGGCCCTGTTTCTTTTCAGCCAGTTCGATGAGTCGGCGGGCGACCAGGGTTTTGCTCGCCGCCGCGTAGACCTGTTCCGCCTGGAGCACCATCGACTGGAGCGGTTGGATAATCTGACGACCACTGCCCTTGAGGCGCTTGATCGGGCTGGCGACGTTCACGTAGCCCCGCCGTCCGAGTCCACCCTTCTTGACCGAGTCGTACACTCGCTTGAGGGGCACATAGGCGGGGTACGCCTCACGAATGGCCTTGGCCCCCTCCGGGCTTACACGCCCGACTTCCTCCAGGACGGTGATGAGCCCCTTGTTGAAGGCGACGAGCGTATCGGCGGCCTCTTTCCAGTTCGGCGTGCTCTTGCGCTTGTTCACAACGTACCGGGCGTCGGCGAGGCTGATACCGGGATTCTTGCCTTTGGCCCACACGCCGATCGCGTGGCGGGCGTAGACGAAAGAGATGAAATCGGCGAATTCCTCTTTCTTCATCGGTCCCAACTTCTCGAACGCTTCGCGCATGCCGGGCGCGATCCTCTTGCCCGTGACGATACTGAACACGCCGTCCTCGATCGCGGAGCGGGCCATATCGGGAGCGGCTTGCGACATTACCGACGCCAGCGCACTCGGGCTCATATCCTTGGCGAGCGGCGTGCCGCCCGTCATCAGCCGTTCGGCGTGCTCCAGGTAGACCAGGTCGTTGGTGATCTTGCTCTGCAGCCATAACTTCGCCCGGCCCTTCCTCTCTTTGAGCCACTGCGTCTTGGTCATGCCTTCCGGGGTTGCGGGTTTGCCCGTCTTACTGATAGCCGCGTGGACCCGGGCCTCGGCCCCCTGCTCTCGCCAACGGGTGATCTGCTTGCGCGTTTGGGCGAACTTGGCCGCAACGTCCGGGTGTCCAGCCAGGAATTCCTTCTCGAACCACGCATCGAATTCCGGCGCGACGGTTTTGGCCTCTTCGGTGGTCAGGCGGTGTCGGATGTATTCGGCAAAGCCCTCGCTGGTTCGTCGCTTCTTCGGATACTCGTAGTCCAATTTGACCAGTTCAGCCTTCGCCTTGGCGGGGATCTGATTGTACAGCCCCGGTCGACGGGTGATCTTGTACGTGTTGTCGATGTGGTGGGCTATTTCGTGGGCGCCCGTGGCGATGTTGTTGGCTTCGCGCAGACGGACAACGTGCTCCCTGCGTTTGTAGATGCCACCGGCACGCTTCTTGAAGTGCCCCACGCGGACGGGAACCCCGTAGTCCCGGCGCATATCGGCGATAATGGTTGCTGCGGAGATCGCTTCGCCCGCCGGTCCCATAGAGACGGGGATCCGGGCGCCCTTAGCCATGGATTGCTGGCCTTCTCCGAACAACGCCCCGCCCTTGGTCGCCCGGTTCCATGCCTCTGTGACCTCCGGGAGCGGGTTGTCGGGGTTGTGGTAGTATTTCGCCGCCTTGCCCTTAAAATCGTGCTGCATCGCAAGGAGTGCATCCTCCGGGGTTGTAACCAAGGGCTCGCCAGCGAACTTGGCGACCTGCGCGGCGAGTGCGGGCTTGATCTTGACCTCTCCCGCCGCCTTCCCCGTTGTCTTGCCCGGTTCGAGGCCCAATGTGCCCTGCTCGCCGGTGAGCTTGTCGGAGACCGGCTTTCCGAAGAGGTCCGTTTTGGGTGCGGGTTTGGCGGTCTCTTTGCCCTTCTTCACACTCCCCTTGTCCACCTGGATCGTCGTATCGTCCGGCACTTCCCCGCTTATGCCGTCCTCGATCTCGACGGTCCCCTCTCCCGTGTTCGTAACCGTGTACTTCTCCCCCCCGTGCTCGAAAGTGTCGCCGGGCTTGAGCGTGCTCGTTTTCAGGGATTCGGTTTCGCCTTCAAGGGCAGAAGCCAAGTCCCGGTACCGTTTGATCCGGAGCAGCATTTCCGTGTCCCGGGTGGATTTCGCGAACTTCTCGGCGGAGTCGATTGCTCGTCGCGCATCGCCCTTCTGCCCCTGCGCCATGATCTCCACGCGCCGCAGGAATTCATCACCGCCCAAGGCCGAAAGCGTTTCTTCCCCGCGTCCGTGCGAAACGTTCTCCCTCAGGAACTTGCGGTACTTGATGGGAATCTTCCCGCCCGGGAAGTGGTCCGTCAGTTCGCCGGGGAACTTGCCGCCGAAACTTGTACTGAACGCGACGCCATACTGCTCGCCTTCCCCAACCGTCTCATTGGCGATACCGAACGCTTCGGCGTCAATGGGGCCGATTTCCCGGTTGTGGTAGTCCAGGATATCCTTCTGGAGCTTGGTCCGCTCACGGGAGAGTTTGATTTCCGTGGGAGATTTCTTCGGCTTGGCTTTGGCGGCGGGCTTGGCTACAGGGGTAGGCTTGGGCCGCTCAATTTCGCCCTCTCCCGGCTTTTCTCCCGCTTTGACGGGTTCAGAGACCTTTTCGGGGGAGATCGCAGCTGTAGCCCCTGTTTTTGCCTTCTGCGGGCCGGTTCTGGGGGCTTTCGTTGGTACAATTGCGCCGGGTTCCGCCGGTGGTGTGATTATGGGCTTGCGTATGCCCGCTCGTCTGGCCCAATCAATCTTGTCGCTGTATTGCCCTTCAGGCACACCATGAAGAAGTTTGCGGGCCGCTACATTGACATCCACCATCCGTTTCGCACCCTTGGGTCCAACCAGATCGGGGTGGGTCTTTAAGGTGAGATCATGCTGCGCCTTCTTGATTTGGCCCTTGGTGGGCGCGTCGCGGGGGCCAAAGCCCAATTCCTTCAGGGCCTTTTGCCGCCATTCGATACCCTCATTCACGATACCACGGTATTCGGCAAGGGTGCGAACGGTGCCGAATCTTGCCTTGAGCGATTGTTTCATCTTCCCCGCGCCAGCGAGTGCCGGGGGAATCAATGCGGCGATGATAATATCTTCAAGGTCACCGCCCTGCGCGTAAGCAAGACCAGCGAACATCGCGGACTCGCCGCCCAGTTTGCCCGCCTTGGCCGCGATGCTGACGGCTTTCAGCGAGTTCATCACCATCAAGGTGCCGCCCATCAAGGCCCCTGCGCCGGGTTCGCCCTCGTCGTATGTGTTCACGAGTTCCCAAGCGAGCATGTTTTGGAGCCGGGGGGCTTTCTTAAGGGCCGGGATCGGCAGGCCCTTGGTTATCCGCCGGGCGATCCACAACTTGACCATGAACGCGCCGAGTCCACCAACCACGTCGGCAACCTTTTCGCCAACGCCCTCGCTTGGCGGAATGACATTCTCAAACGGCCGCTCTCCTGATGTGACAAACCGTTCGATTTGCTTGGCTTGGCGAAGCTGTGCTTTAATCAGATCGGCTTTGGGCCCTGTTGCGTAGATACGCGCTGTCTCTATGTTGGTAGCGCGTAGCCACGGGTGCCCGAACTTCTTTTCAATCTCAGCGAGTTTTTGCTGATAAAGCTGTTGTTCTACTTTCATGTAGGCATCGCCCAGGTCCAGCCGCCGGTTCTCAAAGAAATGCCCGAGCATCGCGTTGTAAAACTGCTGCCCCCCTCGCTTGAACAGGCCCGGTCGTTTATCGTCGCCAGGCCCCATCAGGCTGGTCAGAAGGTCGCCCGACTTCGCCTTGGCCTTTGCCTGCTGCTCGGGTGTCATCCGCTCCCACTCAGCGCGTCCGGGAGCCGCCGGCCAGGGCACGCTCGGTTGGGTTCGCAGAGCGTAGGACTGATCCTCTTTTGACATCCCCGCCCACAGGGCCTCCATACTCCTGAGGTCTTGCTGTACTTGGCGTTCTTCCCGGGTCCACTTTGCCACCTCTATGTCATGGTATCGCGGGTCCAGGTCTTGAGGGTAGCTTGGCATCGGCAGCGAGGGGTCGGGTTGCGAGGGGTAGTTAGGTTGCACCAGCGGAGCCGCGACAGGCACGGTTCTATCTCGCGCCTCGTCCGCTTGCTTGTCCTGCCATTGTCGGAAAGCCCGCCGCTCTTCGGGCGAATCGTAGGGCGACATCCCTACAAGCGGCATTCCGCTGTCGAGCTGTGCCTGGAATCTCTCCGCAAACGGGCTTGGCGGCTGGTCGGGCTGCGCTGGCTGCGCCTTGGGTGCTACAGGTTGTTCCGGCTTGGGAAGTAGTCCCCGTCGCTGCATTTCCTTCCCAATCGGGTCTTCAGGCAGTAGGCGCCGGCGCCGCATCTCCGCCTCTACCGGATCTACGGTCGGCTCTTCAGGGAGCAATCCCCGACGCCTCATTTCGGCTTCTACGGGGTCTGTGGTCAAAGTCGCTGTCACTTGACACTCCCGCTTTGCTTGCGTTTCCAGACCTCGACAAGTTGCTCGTCGCTGAGCTTGGTTAGGTCCTCGGGCGCCGCCTCGGGCGCCGCCTCGGGCGCCGCCTCGGGAGCCGCCTCGGCCGCCGCTTGCTGACTGGCGACTATCGGTTCGTCCACTTCGGGGAGCCCGCGTAGTTTCCGCTGGGCGTTTCTCGCCTTGTGGACACGCTTCTTGGCCCGTTCGAGTTGCTTCTTAACGGCGTCCCACTTCGTCTTTCGCCGCTTTGTCGAGGGTTCATCCATCGCGTATTCGTAGAACTCGTGGAGCTGCTTTTCTTTGCCAGTGAGTCGATTGAGTTCTTTGACTTCCGCCGTGACCCTGTCTTGCGCGCCCTTCCGGCGAAATGTCTGCTTCGCCTTGACCGCCGCCACCAGCGCCTTTTTCACCGCCGTAACCCTGGCTTGCGTGACCTTGGCTATGGCCTTGGCTTTCGCTTGCTCGGCCTTGGTCCGGGCTTGCTCTGGCGGAGACGGCGTTTCCTTCAGCCGCTCCGTCCGCAATTTCGCGTACTCCAGGCCGGTTTTCTTGCGGTCCCGGTCCAATGCGGACGTATCGCCCCTCAGCCCTTGCGATATAATCTGCCCGAGAATCGACCGCTGTGTGGCCGTTGCGTTCCTGGACGGTGTCATCGGGTTGAACGCATCGAGGAGCCGCCCCCCGAACCCGCCCTGTTGCTGTGGTTGTGCTTGCGACATCGCCCGCAACACGTTCTCGCGCATGTCCCCGGGCTCGGTGGCGGCCTGAGTGAGCAATTGCATCATTTGGTTTTCGGCCCGCTGGTCCTTTGCCGCCCATATCCCATCCAGCAAGGAGCCGCCCCTGCGCGATTGCGAGCCGTAACCGTATCGGTACACGGACGGCGCCGCTGGTTCTGTTCCTAAGAATGCCATGATTAACTCCTTGTATATTGAGCCTTATTGCCCCACTCCCGCCAGCGCTTTGCCTCCCCTCTCCATTGAAGGACCGAACGTGTCGCCTATCTCGCGAATCTGAGAGAGCAAGCCCTGTTTCGGCGCCGACATGTACGTATCGGCCTTCATCCCGAACAAGGCCTGCGCGAGCGGTGCTTGGGTCTGGAACGGGAATAGTTTCGTCTGCATCATCGCGTCGTAGTCGCTTTGGATTTGTGCCTGTTCGAGCAATCTCGTTATCGGTCCGAACTGCGCCGCCGCCTGCGCCCGGGCAAGCGGGTTGTCTCTTTGGCGTTCTCGCTCAAACAAGTCCCCCAAGACCGTCATCCGTCGATTCGACATATCGGCGCGGTATCTGCCCTCCCCGCGGGCCGCCGGTGACGAGTAGAGCATCCCCCGTCCCTGGGCCCGCCTGCGCATAGCCGAAACGCCCTCGGCCTCTTCGGCCTTCATTTGCCGGCGCAGACCCGCCCAGAACAGCGATTGAGAAGGGTCCTGAAACGCTTCGCCGCGCACGTATTGCCCGAGCTGCTCTTGTCCTGCCTGTTCGATTGGACCGAGCCCAGCAACTCGCATCGGATCGAACGTGACAGTTTCCGCCACCCGGTCGGATACGAAGCCCCGTCCCTGCTTCTGGAACTTGGTGAGAGGAACGGTCTCTAGTGAGCCGCCGCTTCCGAATAGAGTTTGTTCGAATCCCATATCACACCTTCCTTTTCCGTTAATTGATTTCCATGACGACCAGGGAACTCTCACAGACCTTTGTTTTGCTGGCCGAGTCCGCTTTCCCGGCTATCCGGTATTTCGTGCTGCCCGTTGGCGCTGTATGACTTCGCACGCCTGAGCGTGGTTTGTGATAAGTCGTCATGAGGTATTGTTCTGCTGGCAGACTCCCGATGGTCGTCCAATTACTTCCGCCATCCGTCGAGTATTGCGGGTACAGATACCAGCCTGGATTTATGGGCGTAGATGTCCATATCGCCTCGCAACTGTAGATCATAATCACGGTCCCGCCCGCCGTGGTCATGGTGATCTCGGCAAGAGATGTGTACGGCGTACCTGTGGGCAGGGCGTCGCTGAGCGCCGCCGTGAAGTCGGACTCCACCTGTATCAACCCCGTGACTTGGCTCTCCACTTCCTTGACATCCGCGTACGACCGGCTGGCAAGTTCCTCGAGCGCACGTTCGATGTGCGGAATCGCCTCGCGCGGGTCCATGTTCCGCAGGTTCGGCAGAAACGGTTTTCTTACGCCTCGTAGTCGCGCCATCAGTTGAACCCATCCGCAATGTACTCAAAGAGAATCCCCAAGAATCGGAACGCGCTGGACCCGGAGATCTTGAACTGGAAGTTCCTTGCCCGGAAATCGCACGGCAGATTCACGGCGACCACATCCACCGTCGAATCGACCAGCGAAATACTACCCACCGCCTGCCAGCCGCTTTCACTATCCCGCTTGAGCAGAATATCAAGGGTGCCACTCGCCTCGGGCCTGGCGTAGATGCGCATGTTTAAGAGCCGCTTGTAGTTCAGCACATCCACGGCTTGAGGCACGAAGTCCGTCGCCAGCGTGAAGTATCCGCTGTAGGTGTTCGAATCGTCCGTGTTGGCGCTGTGGGTGGTGAAATTCTGCCCGGAGTAGTCCGAGCAAATGTCGATCAGGAACCCCGCGGCGTGCTCGACCGAATCGTAACCCTCCCAATCCCAGTCGTCGTAAGTGGGCCACGGGGAGTTTTCGTCTATGTCGTCGTACGTCCAGACCGTAGCGTTTGCGTATCTGCCAAACGCCGACACCGCCATGTCGCGCACGTTCCATTTCGCATCTTCAGAGAGAGTCAATACTTTGTTGTTCCCCGTGGCCGCGGAGCCGTAGGGAACCGCGAACCAAAGCTCGGAGTATTCCTCGATCCGGGCGGCACAGACGTTCTTTATGATCGCGTCCCCCGCTCCGTCGATGATATTGAGGATCGTCTGACTGATCGCCTTGGAGACCTCGGCGCCGAAGATCGTTCGGATCGTCTTGTCCGTCGCGAGGAATAACAGTTCGCCGCTTTTGGACCGCACCGCTGATCGCGGGGCGATGCAACCGTAGGCGTTGGAAACCTCATCGAAGGTCCAGATTAAATCATCCGCCGCTAGCGACATCCGGTGATACGACTTTTCCTTGAAGATAATCAAGCTGGTGAGGTAGTGGGCTGATCCTGTGGTCGGGTCGGCGCCCTCGACATCTTTCGACCCCGTATCGCCGGAACCGAGTTCATCCCAATCCTCGTAATCACCGAGCGTGCACCAACGGACACGGTAGGGGTAGCGGTCTCCCCCCGTTATGGTCTCGTCGCCAATCACCACATAGTTTTCGAATACATCGAGCCATCGGCATTTAGTCACGTACACTGTGCTGGTCGAAATTTCCAGCCCGCTGTTGCTATCCAGCCACGTAAAGCCGCTTGCGCTATCGCCAACGAGTATCTTGTCCTGATTGTTTGTGGCCAAGACCTTATCGCCCCATGTCTTCGCGCACCACTCGGTTGCGGTGGTCAGTGGCGGGAAGGCCGCTCCCGCGGTCCCGAGCAGCAGCCACGAAACCCATACGCTATTAACGCTGTCCCATTTGTAGATGTTGTCCTCGGTGAAGGCGAACAAGCTGTTGGTGCCGGTGCTTTGTTCCAGGTAGTGATAGAGCAAAACTTCATCGGTTTGGTTCGGGGCGGTGCTCGTTGTCCAATAAGCGTTATCGGCGGGCGTCTCGTTAGTGCTGGCCTGATCGGCGACCCAAGTCGTCCCGCCGTAAAGGACCCGGTCGCTTGTTTTGTAAGTAACGGCCGCGCTCCAAGTTGGGTAGACCCGTGTATTGCTCAGGGTTGCCGCCCGCATCTTCACGCGATGCAACTCCCCGTTCACGACCCGAATGTTCTCCGCGTCAGGCGTGTACGCTTCCGACAAAAGCAGCGAGGGAATGTCCGCCTTGATGCCGAGTGAAGGCGAAAATATACCAAATGCTTTCATCCTAAAATCCTTGTCACCGCGTGCCGGTTGCGTGCCAGTAGTAGGTCTTTCCCGCTTTGTTCGCGGATTTATTTCCAGTCAGCGTCACATCCTGCCCGCTGACAGCAATGTCGTTGTTCAGGTTCAGCCCGGACTGGTTCCACGCGATTGTCCCGGCTGTCGTAACGATCACCTCGAAGCCGCCTGCTGATCCGCCGTCGGTGCGCCGCATCACAAAGTGTTTGACGGTGATCCCGGTGTCGATAACTTTCTGATCGGCGGAACCGGCAAAGCTCCCCCAACTGTGAACCATCGCGGCCAGTCCGTTCGCCTCCGGGTAGAAGTCCGCGCCAGCGGACGGGATGGTCGGTGTCTTGATTTGCACTTTTGCGGTCGCATCGTACTCCAATGTCGAGTTGTCCACTTGCACGGCCAGTTTGTTGCTGTTGCCCGAATCCTGGAAGATGGTTTCGCCGTCGATCAGGTCGGTCAGGTCCGTGTATAGGATGTTCAGCCCACCTGCGTTGGTCAGTTGCCGTCCGGGTGTCTGGTCCGAAGTGATCCAAAACAACTCGGGTTCCCCGGAGACCGTTTTGCAGTAGGTCACCGCTTCGTCGCCATCGCCGGCAGGGTCGGGGTCGCTAGCGAGCACAACGTTGTAAGTGACCTTTCGGTGCTTGCCGCCCCCGGCGCTTTCGGTGGCGATCAGACTGCCCGCAAGCGTGAAGATGTGATCCACGTTGAGTCGGTCTCGGAACCCGACCTTTGTTTCCCGGAAGTAGTTATCGGCGCTCGATGGGTACTCAGTCCCAACAGGCTTTGACACGTCTA
>SDBT01008696.1_pt1 | contig 16545 bp, 12 predicted proteins | sample 2277101 | NCBI WGS metagenome assembly SDBT01 (sample SAMN10404973, study PRJNA504765) | marine sediment metagenome | isolation source: marine sediment core GS10_PC15, 103 cmbsf | place: Arctic Ocean: Southern Knipovich Ridge | collected 2010 | reverse complement strand
GATGCGGAAGATCTTGTACTTGGCCTTCTTGCCCACGAAGTGGATCACGGCCGCCATTCCCCGGCTATCGGTCCCGTCGTTCATGGTCCAGATCATCGAGTCCGACGGGCCCGGGTTCAGGTACATGGAGCTGACGAAGGTGTCCTGGGTGATGGTCGTGTTGCCCTGGAGGTTGGTGGCCTTGCCGCCGGCCTCCTGGATGTTGCCGAAGGCGCCGAAGAAGATCTTGGCCTTGTGGATGGCGGCGGTCATGGCCTTGTTGCCCACGTTGGCGCCCTCGGAGACCACGTCGATGCCGTCCCGGTGGTTCTGCCGCGGCGGCCCGTGGGAGATCAGCAGCACCTCGCTGTTGGCCTCGCGGGCCAGATCGATGAGCCCCAGGGTGTCGCTCTCGTAGTACAGGCACCTGTCCCAGGGGCAGTGGACGTACTCGGGATCGTGGTAGCCGGGCATGCTGATGATGTCCAGGTCGTCCAGGTCAACCCGGCGGACCGTGTTCATGTTGAACACGTTGGGATAGTCCTCGGCCAGGGTGGCCATGGCGCTGTTGAAGGTCGTCTTGCACTCCCGGTTGCCGCTGATGACGAAGACCGGCAGGTGGGCCTCCGTTTCGGCCAGGATCGAGATAATCTCGACAATGTCGTCGTAGCTCTTCTTCATGGACTCGCGGCGGGCCTTGTTTATGATCCGCCGTCGCATCCGGTTCTTCTGCTCCTCGGTCAGCGGCTTGCCCTGGTCGTCCTTATCGGGCACCTCGATCTCCTCGGGCATCGGGGTGGTCGACGCGATGTCTCCCAGGTGCACGATCACCTCGACCTTTTCCCTCTCGAAGAAGTCCAGGATCCTGTCCAGGTTCTGCTGGTTCTCCTCGCTGTTCTCCTTTGAATCGGACACCACGCCGACCACGATCTCCTCGTCCGGATCGCTGGTGAGCTGGGTCAACAGGTATCCGTCCAGCTTGAACTTGTAGTCACCGAAGGTGATTTCCCTTGGCTTCTTCGAGCGCACCAGGGGACCGACGCAGTCGTCTTCGGACGCCTTCAACGCCGATCTTGCCGGCTTGGCGGTCTTGGCGGCATCTACAGAGGGTTCCTTGACCTCGGGCTTGTCTGCTTGCTTCTTGTCAGTACAGCCAACCGCCATCAGGGCGAGGGCTGTGACCAGCGCGATCCCGATGCAGGCGAGCCGAGCAGAGCGCTTCATGATGGCCTCCTCAGTCCGATTCGGGAGCCAGTATACACAAACAAAGGCCGGTCACAAGCAAATTGTTTACCGTAGGTTGTGTGGTATCTTGACCGTGGAAGGAACCGGCCAGGACGACATGGTATCTCAGGGCAGCATTCTCGAGATGGTGCGGAACAGGATTCGCGCGGACGGATTGATCCGACCCGGAGACCGCGTTCTGGTGGCCTGCTCGGGCGGGGCCGACTCGACCGCGTTGCTGGACATTCTTTACAGGCTGCGCGCCGGCAACAAAGGGAATTGGCGACTGGGTGTAGTGCACGTGGACCACGGCCAGCACACCGATCGCGCCAGGGCCGCGGGGACGGTGCGTTCGCGTTGCCGCCGCTGGCGGCTGCCTTTCTGGAACCGGGTGCTCGACCCCGAACGCTTTCCGCCCGGCAGCAGCGAGGCAGCCCTTCGTGACGGACGATACCAGGCATTGATCCGGGTCGCCTCGGAACAGGGTTTTTCGAGGATCGCCACCGGGCACACGGCCAGCGACCAGGTGGAGACGGTCTTGATGCGCATCCTGAGGGGCACCGGCACGGGCGGCCTCAAGGGCATTCCGGCCATGCGGGAAGGACTCTTGATCCGCCCCCTCCTGGACCTGGATCGCGATTCGATCCTGGCCTACCTGCGCTCCCGCCGGCTTACCTGGTCCGAGGACCCCACCAACGAAGATATCGCCATCCTGCGCAACCGGATCCGGCACGAGTTGCTGCCGCGGCTGCGCCGGACGATCAACCCGGCCGTGGACCAGGCCCTGCTGCGCCTGTCTGCAGCCGCTGCGCGGGACGATCGGGCCCTCGATCACATGGCTTCAGACCTGGAGATCGAAGCGCGGGAAACCGGCCGGGTCAGCGTGGACCTGGCAGATCTGACCCGGCTCCCCCAGGCCGTGCAGGCCCGGGTGGTGCTGCGCATGGTGCGCCTGGCAGCGGGCGCTGGAGCCAACCTGGAACAGGCCCACCTGGAGCGGTTGCTTCAGAAGCTGAGACCGGGTGCGGGCCGGCGCTGGCGCCTGGGCCTTCAGACCGGCCTGCAGGCGCGCGCCGAGCGGAGACGGCTGGTGCTGTGTTTCGAGGACGAGGGAGGATCCAGCGAATACAGCATCGCGGTTACCGGCCCGGGCGTGGTGCGGGTCCCCTCAGGGGGCTGGCGGCTGGATTTCCGGCTGGTCGGGCGTTTCTCGCCGCATCTCGGCGGACCCCGGCGGGTGTTCTTCGACGCCGGCCAGGTCCCGTTTCCACTGACCGTCCGCTCATCCAGGGCGGGCGACCGGATGCGTAAGTGGGGTGGAGCGGGAACCCGCAAGGTCGCGCGAATGCTCGCGGACGCCAGGGTCCCCGCCCATCTGCGCCCCGGCGTCCCGCTGCTGGTCAAGGACGGGCGGGTGCTCTGGGTGGCCGGCGTGCGGCGTTCCGACGCGGCCCCGGTTACTGCGGGCTGCAAGAGCATTCTTGCGGTCCGGTACCTTGACGGGACCTGATCGAGTATCTAGAATACTCTGAGAAGAATGTGAGGAACCACCGGTGAAGCAAAGTCACAAGACAATCCTGCTGTGGATCCTGCTGATAGCGATGTTCATCAGCTTCTACCAGATCTTTTCCACAGCCCCGCAGGAAGGCAAGGAGATCCAGTTTTCCCAATTCTGGGAAGAGGTTACCAAGGACAACGTCCGGAACGTGACCATCAAGGGAAAAGGGATCCGGATGGAGATCTCCGGCGAGTTCGTCGAGGGCACCGAGCGCAAGTTCACCACCCGCGCCCTGCTAACCGACGAGCTGCTCATGGACCTGAAGAACCACAAGGTGGGCGTCAAGGTCGAAAAGGATGACGACAGCCCTTTCTGGCAATCGGCCCTGCTCAGCTGGCTGCCGATGATCTTCCTCTTCGTGATTTTTATTTTTTTCATGCGGCAGCTTCAGGCCGGCGGCGGCAAGGCCATGTCGTTCGGCAAGAGCAAGGCGCGCCTGCTGACCTCGCACACCAACAAGGTCACCTTCGAGGACGTGGCCGGGGTTGAAGAGGCCAAGGGGGAACTGCAGGAGATCATCGAGTTCCTCAAGACCCCCAAGAAGTTCACCCGCCTGGGGGGCCGGATCCCCAAGGGCGTGTTGCTGATGGGGCCGACGGGAACGGGAAAGACCCTGCTGGCCCGGGCGATCGCCGGCGAGGCCGGAGTGCCCTTCTTCTGCATCGCGGGATCCGACTTCGTGGAGATGTTCGTCGGCGTGGGCGCATCGCGCGTGCGCGACCTCTTCGAGCAGGGCAAGAAGCACGCCCCGTGCATCATCTTCGTCGACGAGCTGGATGCGGTCGGGCGCCACCGGGGCGCCGGCCTGGGCGGCGGTCACGACGAGCGGGAGCAGACCCTGAACCAGCTGCTGGTGGAGATGGACGGCTTCGAGTCCAACGAAGGCGTGATCCTGATCGCGGCCACGAACAGGCCGGACGTTCTGGATCCGGCCCTGCTGCGCCCGGGCCGGTTCGACCGCCGGGTGGTGGTGCCCAACCCCGACCTGCGCGGCCGACTGGGCATCCTGAAGGTCCACACCCGCAAGACTCCGCTGAACAAGGACGTCGACCTGGAGAAGATCGCCCGCGGTACGCCCGGCTTCTCCGGCGCGGACCTGGAAAGCGTGGTCAACGAGGCCGCCCTGCTGGCAGCCCACGGCGATTCCGATACCGTGCGCCAGCGCGAATTCGAGAAGGCCAAGGACAAGGTGCTGATGGGCTCGGAGCGCAAGTCGATGATCATCAGCGACGAGGAAAAGAGGTTGACCGCCTTCCACGAGGCCGGGCACGCCCTGGTGGCCAAGCTGATGGAATACACCGACCCGGTCCACAAGGTCAGCATCATCCCGCACGGCCTGGCGCTGGGCGTGACCCAGCAGCTTCCCAAAGAGGACCGCCACACGATGTCCAGGAGCCGGGCGGAGTCCACCATCTGCGTGCTGCTCGGCGGCCGCGTGGCCGAGGAGTTGGTGCTCGGCGAGCTGACCTCCGGAGCGAGCAACGACCTGAACCAGATGACCGACCTTGCCCGCAAGATGGTCTGCGAATGGGGCATGAGCGAGAAGCTCGGGCCGCTGACCTTCGGCAAGAAGGAGGAGCAGATCTTCCTGGGACGCGAGATCGCCCAGCACCGCGACTACAGCGAGCAGACCGCCCAGGAGATCGACAGGGAGGTGCACCGTCTGGTCGAGGAGTGCTTCCAGAAGGTGACCGGCCTGGTCAAGGAAAACGTCGACGCCCTGAACCGCCTGGCCGAGGCCCTGCTGATATACGAGACCCTGGACTCGGACGACGTGGACAGGCTCGTCAAGGGCCAGGAGCTCGACCGGCCCAGACCCCTGGAATCCAGGCTGGTCGCACCCGACAACGTCGACCTGAGCGACGACGCGGTATCAAAGAGAAACAAGCCCCTGCCTCCCAAGCCCGAGCCCGAACCCGGCATGGCCTGACGCCGGGATGGCAGGAGGAGCGGTCAGCTTGACATCCTGTCCGGCTGGAGGCATTCCTAGGGGCCATGAGTTCCCCGATTCCGGCGCCCATCCGCTGCGGCGATCTGGTCATGCGCTTCGATCGCCGCGCGTACCTGATGGGCGTCGTCAACATCACCCCGGACTCGTTCTCCGAAGGCGGGAGGTTCATGGAGCCCAAGGCGGCCGTCGACCATGCGCTGGCCATGGCAGAGGCGGGCGCGGACATCATCGACGTGGGCGGGGAGTCAACCCGGCCGGGAGCCGAAGCGGTGCCGGTCGAGGAGGAGATCCGGCGGGTGGTGCCGGTCGTCGAGGGCATCGCGCGTTTTTGCACCGCGCCGGTCAGCATCGACACCACCAAGGCCGCCGTGGCCGGGGCGGCGATCGAGGCCGGCGCCTCGGTGATCAACGACGTCAGCGCCTGTCGCTTCGACGCGGACATGGCGCCCCTGGCGGCAAAGACCGGCGCGCCTCTGGTGCTGATGCACATGCGCGGCGAGCCAGGGACCATGCAGGCAGGTGAGATCCATTACGACGATCTTATGGGCGAGATCGGCGGGTACCTGAAACGGGCGACATCCAGGGCGGTCGAGGCGGGGGTGAATCGTGAAAATATTATCTGGGATCCGGGGATCGGGTTCGGCAAGACCGCCCAGCACAACCTGATCATCCTGAATCGCCTCGGCGAGCTGTCCAACTCGGGCCACGCTTTGCTGGTCGGGCCGTCGCGCAAGGCGTTCATCGGGGAGGTGCTCGACGTCGAGGTCGGCAAGCGTTTGTTCGGGACGGCGGCGGCGGTGGCTGCGGCCGTGCTGGGCGGGGCCCACATCGTCCGGGTGCACGACCTGGCCGAGATGCGCCAGGTGGCGCTGGTGGCCCGGGCCATCCGCGACGGACGGCTGCCGGCCGGTTAAACGGGGCTCTGCCAGGGAGGAGAACGTGAGACGATTTTTCGGAACCGACGGCATCCGCGGCGAGGCCAACACCTACCCCATGACCTCCGAGATCGCCCTGAGGCTGGGTCGGGCCGTGGCCCACGTCCTTTGCCAGGGCAAGGGGCGCCACCGGATCCTGATCGGCAAGGACACCCGGCTCTCGGGCTACATGCTCGAGACCGCCATGGCGTCGGGCGTCTGCTCCATGGGCGTGGACGTGTTGCTGGTCGGACCGCTCCCGACGCCGGGGATCGCTTTTCTGACTCACAGCATGCGGGCCGACGCCGGGGTGGTCATCTCCGCTTCCCACAATCCGTTCCAGGACAACGGCATCAAGATCTTCTACTCGAACGGTTTCAAGCTGCCGGACGATACCGAGGAGAGGATCGAGCAGTTCATGTTCGAAAACGCGATCGACGATCTGCGTCCCACGGCGCAGGCCATCGGAAAGGCCTTCAGGATCGACGACGCGGTGGGCCGTCACATCGTGGCGCTCAAGCACGTGCTGCCCAAGGACCTGACCCTGGAAGGGATCAAGATCGTGGTCGATTGCGCCAACGGCGCCGCCTACCGGGTGGCGCCGGCCGTGTTCGAAGAACTGGGAGCCAGGGTGTTCCCCATGGGCGTCAAACCCGACGGACGCAATATCAACCGCAAGTGCGGCTCGCTCCACCCCGAGGGCATGATCCAGGCGGTACGCCGCCACCGGGCAGACCTGGGGATCGCACTGGACGGGGACGCCGACAGGGTGGTGATGGCGACCGAGGAGGGGGAGCTCATCGACGGAGACCACCTGCTGGCCATCTCCGCCAGGCACATGATGGCCCAGAAGACCCTGAAGAAGAAGACCGTGGTCGCCACCGTGATGAGCAACCTGGGGCTGGAAATGGCCCTCGAGAGGATGGGTATCAAGCTCGCCCGAACCCCGGTCGGCGACCGCTACGTGGTCGAGACCATGCGCAAGAAGGGATACAACCTGGGCGGCGAGCAGTCCGGACACCTGATCTTCCTCGACCACGCCACCACCGGCGACGGCGTGGTGGCGGCTCTGGTGACCCTGGCCGTCATGCTGCGCGATGGAAAGCCGCTGAGCGAGCTGTCGCGCGTGTTTACCCGGGTGCCGCAGGTGCTGGTCAACGAGGAGGTCGAGGAGAAGAGACCCATCCAGGACCTGCCCAGGGTGCAGAGGGAAATCGCCCGGGTGAAGGAAGCGCTGGGAGGTGAGGGTAGGGTGCTGGTGAGGTATTCCGGCACCGAGAACAAGGTCCGGGTGATGGTGGAGGGACCGGACCGGAAACGAATCCGCGCATTCGCCAGGGAGATCGCCGCGACGTTCGGCGGACGCTAGCAAGTTCCCCCCGCGCTCAGCGCGGGGGGAACAAAACAAAGGGAAGAGCACATGGACGACGTCAGACTCGGAGTGAACGTGGACCACGTGGCCACGCTGCGGCAGGCCAGGGGCACGAGGTACCCCGACCCGGTGACCGCCGCTGCGATGGCGGAGCTGGGCGGAGCCGACCAGATCACCATCCACCTGCGCGAGGACCGCCGCCACATCCAGGAGCGCGACCTCGGCATCCTGCGCCAGACGGTCCAGACCAGCCTGAACCTGGAGATGGCGGCCACCAAGGAGATGTCCAAGATCGCTTACGAGTTCAAGCCGGACATGGTCACCCTGGTTCCCGAGAAGCGCGAGGAACTGACCACCGAGGGCGGCCTCGACGTGGCCATGAAACGCGACTCCATCAAGGAGACGGTCCGTTTCCTCGTAGACGGCGACATCAGGGTGAGCCTGTTCATCGATCCGGACATCGACCAGGTGCGGGCCGCCCACAAGGTCAACTCGAACGGCGTGGAACTGCACACCGGCGCGTACTGCGAGGCCAAGAGCGCGCAGATCCGCAAACAGGAGCTGGCCCGCCTGGTCGACGCGGCCAAGACCTGCTACAAGATCGGGCTGCCGGTCTTCGCGGGCCACGGGCTCAACCTGACCAACGTCGGCCCCGTGGCGGCCATCCGGGAGATCACCGAGTTCAACATCGGCCACAGCATCATCGCGCAGGCGGTGTACGTCGGCATCACCCAGGCGGTGCGCGAGATGAAACGGGTCATCCGCGAGGCGCGCAGGCCTGAGGGCGGCTGAGGAGTACCGCGCCATGGCCATACCGATCTTGACCGCCGGCGAGATGCAACGGATCGACCGGATAACCATCGAGGAGATCGGCATCCCGGGGCCTGTTCTGATGGAACAGGCCGGCAGGGCCTGCGCGGAAGAGGCCGAATCTCTGCTGCCCGAGGGCAAACCCGGGAGGGTGGCGGTCATCTGCGGCAAGGGTAACAACGGCGGCGACGGTCTGGTCGCCGCCCGCCACCTGCACCACGCCGGCCACCAGGTAGACATCTTCATCCTGGCCCACCCCGACGGGCTGCGAGGCGACGCGCTGCTGAACAAGCACGTTCTGGACAAGCTGAACATGCCGCTCGAGGTCCGGGCCAGCGACGAATCGGTGCGCTCGATGGACCTCGGCCGCTACGACGTGCTGGTGGACGCCATCTTCGGCACTGGATTGTCCAGCGACGTCCGGGGAGTGTACGCCACGGCGATCGAGGTCATCAACGACGCCGGTGTACCGGTGGTGGCGGTCGACCTGCCCTCGGGCCTCAGCTCGGACACCGGGGAGGTGATGGGATGCGCGGTCGAGGCGACCGCCACGGTCACCTTCGGAGCGCCCAAGCGCGGTCACCTGCTGTATCCCGGAGCCAGTCTGGTAGGGGACCTGACCGTGGTAGACATCGGTCTTCCCCCGCACCTGTTCCCTTCGGGCGCGGGCAGTACCTGGCTTCTGACCGACGAGGACCTGACAGCCTACCTGCAGCTGCGCGAGCCCGACGCCCACAAGGGGCACTTCGGCCACCTGCTGGTCGTGGCCGGGTCCGCCGACAAGCCGGGAGCGGCCGGGCTCTGTTGCCTGGCGGCCTGCCGCAGCGGCGCCGGGCTGGTGACCCTGGCGGCCGAGCCAGAGGTGCTCAAACGGGTGGTCGCGGGCCCGGTCGAGTACATGGGCGAGACGGTCCGCGACTTCGATGACCTGCTTGCAGCCTGCGCCGGCAAGCAGGCCGTGGCCATCGGTCCCGGGCTGGGCCAGCAGCCGCCAGCGGCCGAGATGGTGCGCCGGGCCGCGGCCGAGCTGGAGCTGCCCATGGTGATCGACGCCGACGGCCTGAATGTTCTGTCCGGCCGGGCGGACCTCCTCGACCTTCTGAAGTCGGCGCCGGCCGCGCGGATCCTGACGCCGCACCCCGGGGAGATGGCCAGGCTCACGGCCGAGACCACGGCAAGGGTGCAAAGAGACCGCTTCGGCGCCTGCCGGAGGCTGGCCGCGGACTGCGGATGCGTGGTGGTGCTCAAGGGAGCCGGGACCGTGGTGGCCGACCCGGACGGGACCGCCTTCCTGATCCCCACCGGCAACCCGGGCATGGCCGCCGGCGGGGCAGGGGACGTGCTGACCGGCGTGGTGGGCTCGCTGCTGTGCCAGGGCCTCGGCCCGCTCGAGGCCGCAAGCGTGGGCGCCTACCTGCACGGCGCCGCCGGCGACCTGGCGGCCCGGGAAAAGGGCCAGCGAGGCCAGGTGGCCTCGGACATAGTCGAGAACCTGCCGGAGGTGATCCGGAGGGTGGAGGATTTCGGGAACGATGAACCCGACCCCTCCTGAACACGGATCCCAGCTACGCCTTCAGAGCGACTCGCCCGAGGCCACGCAAGAGATCGGCCGTAGGCTCGGCCTGGCCCTGCGGCCCGGCGACTGGATCGGGCTCGCGGGCGACCTGGGGGCGGGCAAGACCTGCCTGACCCAGGGCCTGGCCCTGGGCGCCGGGGTCGACCCGGCGATCCCGGTCACCAGCCCCACCTTCATACTCCTCCGGACCTACCCGGGCCGCATCCCATTGCACCACCTGGACTTGTACCGCATCGCCACCTACTACGAGCTGCTGGAAATCGGCTACCAGGACCTGCTCGCCGGACAGGGTGCCTGCGTGGTCGAGTGGTGCGACCGGGTGCCCGAGTCCAGGCCCGCCGACGGCCTGGTGATCGAACTGGAGCTGCTCGACGAACACTCGCGCTCGCTTTCTTTTGCGCCCTTGGGGCCGCGAGGACGGGATCTGGTAAGGGGAAATGACAGAATCTTGTACCGCGAAGCCTGTGGTGCTAAACAGTAGTAGATCATTTCTTCGAGTTCGATCCGGTCGAGGGGTATCATGTTTGTGATGTCCGCTGAAGCCGTTCGATGCGACAGACGCTATTTCGCGCGACGGGTCCTGGCGTGGATGATCGTGCTGATGCTGCCGCTGGCGCACGGTGTCGCGGCGGCGGACGAGGACCTCGACGAGGAGCTGGAAGGGGAAGAGCTGGGCCTGGAGGACGAGTTCGCCCTGCTCGAGGACGAGGCCGTGGTCGAGCTGGCGGCCCGTCACAAGCAGGCCATAGGCATGAGCCCCTCGACCATCTCGGTGATCACCCGCGCCGACATCGAGGCCTCCGGGGCCTACACCATACCCGACCTGCTCAGGCTGGTGCCCGGCATGGACGTGGTCGTGGTCACGCCGTCCTTCACCACCATCGGGGCCAGGCTCAACTGGAACTACGAGAACAACACCTACCTGGTGCTGATCGACGGCCGCGAGGCCAACAACGACATACTGGGCCAGCCGTTCTGGGAACTGCAGCCGATCTCGCTCGACGACATCCAGCGCATCGAGATCATCCGCGGGCCTGGATCGGCCCTTTACGGCGCCAACGCGTTCGCCGGCGTGATCAGCATCACCACCCGTTCGATGCCCGAGAAGACCTCGATCTGGGCCGAGGTGACCGGAGGCGAGGTCGGCGTGGTCGGCGCCGCGGGCCGGGCCTCGACCAGGTTCGGCGATCTGGGCCTGTCGCTCAGCGCAGGAATAGACCAGGCGGGCGCCTTTATCGATCCCCGCCGGTCGGCCAAGGATTTCTGGAAGGTCCGCGGAGTGGCCGAGTACCGCCTGTCGGAATCCTCCCGCATCCTGCTGGACGGCGGCTTGGCGTCCGGCGGCGGGATGGTCTCAACCGGGGCCGGCGCCATCCGCGGCAACTTCGATCTGCGGACACTGCGACTGGCCTACGATTCGGAGGACCTGCGCGGCCAGATCTACTGGACGCAGGCCCCGGTCGAGGGGTTGATGGACATGCCGCTGGTCTGGAACAACACCAAGCTGGCCGAGATCAAGCCCACCGATGTGGACATGCACACCGTCGACGGGCAATTGCAATGGACGGTGCCGCGCTTCTACAAGCCGCTCATGATCATCGTCGGCGCGGCCGGGCGGTTCAACAGGATGAGCTCGGACCAGCTCCTGGACGCCGACACGTTTGCCGACTTGAGCAGCGTCGACTACCACAAGGAGGGCATCGAGTACTGGGAGCTTCGGGCCGGCGCTTTCGTGCACGGGGAGTGGACGCCCGCCGACTGGGTGGCGGTGACCGGGGGCTTGCGCTTCGACTACAACACCGAGACCGAAGAGTTCGTGAGCCCCAGGCTGGCGGCCGTTTTCCGCCCGGCCTCGGGCCATTTCCTGCGCGTCGGCGTGGCGCGGGCCTTCCGCAAGCCAGCCATCATGGAGACCCGCGCACATCCCTCGGTCGAGAACGTTAGAGAAGATCTAGTGGGCCGCGTCGCGTTCGAAGAATTCATGACGAGGGTCATCGGAAACAGTGAGCTGGAAAACGAAGAGCTGATCTCGTGCGAGGTCGGCTACCTGGGACAGTTCCTGGACGGTGAGATCAGCGTCTCTCTGGATCTCTTTTACACCCGGCTGATGAACTCCATCGATATGGTCGAGGATTTTTTCTACCCGGGCGACATCATCCCCGAAATTCCCGACCTGGATAAATCCAGCTTCCAGTACCAGAACCTGGAACACGACAATGACATCTTCGGCGGAGAGCTGGCCATCCGGTACCGCCCGGCCAAGTGGATCTCGCTGCTGGCCGCCTGGTCCCACAAGGAGATCTACAAACACGACATCTCCGGGTTCTCGGACACCACCCCCAAGAACCTGATCACCCTGGGCGGCCGTTTCCGGACCGACTGGGGTCTGGTCGGCAGCCTGTACGCGTTCTCGCGCTCCGACTTCTGGGACCGCACCACGGAAAACCCGGAAGGCATACTCGAGGGCTTCAACCCGCAGCGCATGCCCAATGTGTTACTGCTGCTGGCCAGGCTGGGTTACAAGCTGTCGCTTCCGAACTCGCTGGAGTTCGAGGGCGGCGTGAAGCTGTTCCTGCCCGTCTCGCCCTTCGAGGCCCCGCAGTTCCGATACCACGAATGCGGCGGAGGGATGACCCCCGACAGCACCCACTACGGCTGTCACGAGCTGCGCCGCGTGATCTCGGTCTACCTGCAGGGGCAGTATTAGTGACAGGGCCTCCCATCATTTTCTGACCAGGCCAGCTTTCCGCGCTTGTAGACCTGGTGGGTGTGCGGCACGCCGAAGTGGTAGAGGAAGTCGCGGTAGTCCAGCAGGTCGAGCACCAGCACGTCGGCCAGCAGGCCGGGGAAAAGGCGGCCGGTCTGGTCGCCGAGAGCCAGGGCACAGGCTGCGTGGCGGGTGGCGCCCAGCAGGGCTTCTTCGGGGTGGAGGCGGTTGTACAGGCAGGCCATGTTCAGCATCAGGGGCAGGTTCTCGGTGTGGCTCGAGCCCGGGTTGAAATCGGTCGACACGGCCACCTTGCAGCCCGCGTCGGCCAGCATGCGGCCGTCGGCGAAGTCCTTCTTGCCCAGGAAGTAGGTCGCCCCGGGCAGCAGGACGGCCACGGTGCCGGTCGCGGCCAGTCTCTCGGCGTCCTCGCGGCTGGCGTGCTCCAGGTGGTCGATGGACACTGCCCGCAGTTCCACGGCCAGGTCCACCGAGCCCGAGCGGGTCAGTTGCTCGCCGTGTATTTTTGGTGCAAGCCCGTGATCCAGTCCGGCCCGGAGCACGCGCCGGGTCTCCTCGACGGTGAACGCGCCCTGGTCGCAGAACACGTCGCAGAAGCGGGCCAGGCCCTGTTCGGCCGCCGCCGGGATCATCTCCGAGATTACCTCGTCCACGTATCCCGAGCGGTCCCGGCCGCGCTCCGCGGGCACCACGTGGGCGCCCAGCAGCGTCGGAACCACGTCCACCGGGTGGCCCGCGTCCATCTCGGCGGCGGCCCGGAGCATTTTCAGCTCGGTGCCGGTGTCGAGTCCGTAGCCGCTCTTGACCTCCACCGTGGTCACTCCGAACTCCAGGAAGGTGTCCAGCCGCCGCCGCCCTTCGAGCACCAGAAGCTCCAGCGACGCTTTCCGGGTCGCCTGCACGGTGGCGTGGATCCCGCCGCCGGAGGCCAGGATCTCCTCGTAGGAGGCGCCGGAAAGCCGCAAGGCGAACTCGTGGGCCCGGGAGCCCGCGAACACGGTGTGGGTGTGGCAGTCCACCAACCCGGGCATGGCCACCCGGCGGCCCAGGTCGACCGACTCGGCCCCCGACGCGTCCACCGCCCCGGGAAGCTCCCGCTCGGGCCCGGCCCAGACGATCCTCTCGCCGGCCACGGCCAGGGCCCCGTCTCGCACCAGTCCCAGCCCGGGGTCATCGCCTTCGCCGGCGCCGGGTTCCATGGTCAGCATCTGTCCGATGTTTCGCAGTATCAGATCCGCCTCGAGCCTCATGGTCCGCTCCTGTTCTCGCCCATGGTATTGTCCGGTGCATTGACACGCAAGCCCCGCGGGAACTAGTATGAACGCCGCTCCGGCGGGAGGTCTTCGTTGGGAACCCGACAGGAACTCGGACTGCTCGTCCTGGTGCTTCTGCTGGCGCTGCCCGCGGCCTGGGGGACGATCTCCGGCCGGCACCCCTTGTCCGACATGCCAGCGCCGTGCCAGCGACCCGTCGTGGTCACCGGCGCGGTCTCCGCTCCGGGCCTCGTATGCTCGTCGGCGGATGAACGTCCGGCCGGACTTCCCCCGGATTGTCGGCCCCCTGAACACCTGCGCGCAGGCACCCGCCTGGTGGTCGAGCGGACGGGCGATATGGACTGTCGGATCCGGATCGAACCAATGACGGGCGCCCACCGCCTGCTGGTCGACCTGGGCATCGATCCCAACAAGGCCACGGCCGCGGACCTGCAGGCCATCCCGGGCATCGGCCCCGTGCTCTCCGAGAGGATCGTCCAATACCGTGAAGAACACGGCCCCTTCGACACGTCGGACGACCTGATCCGGGTCCGCGGAATCGGCCCCAAGACCCTCGAACGCATCCGGCCGTTCGTCCGGATCGTCAAAGGCAAGACCAGGGGTCGTTGACACCGGCTTCCCTTCTTGATATGAGCTGTTCGATCGTGTCCATTCGAGGAGAGGGTCGACATGCTCATCGGAGTGATCGCGGATTCGCACGACAACATGCCCCTGATCGAGCGGGCGGTGGAGATCCTCAACCAGAAGAAGGTGGAGTTCGTGATCCACGCCGGCGACTACATCGCCCCGTTCGCGCTGGCGCCCCTGGAGAAGCTGGGCTGCCCCTGGATCGGCGTCTTCGGCAACAACGACGGCGAACAGGCAGGCCTGACCAAGGCCTCGCGGGGGCGCATCCAGCCGCCCCCGTTCGAGTTGAACCTGGACGGCAAGAAGGTGGTGGTGGTTCACGACCTCGAAGCGTTCGCACGCGCGGAGATGGTGGGGCGGGGCGCCCGGCTGATCGTGCACGGGCACACCCACGAAAGCTCGGTGGAGAAGGATGGCGAAGCCGTGGTGCTCAATCCGGGCGAGCTGGGAGGGTGGTTGAAGGGACGCTCGACCCTGGCGCTGGTGGACACCGGCACCATGGAGGCGTCCATCGAGGAGATCGGCGCGGACTAGGGCAGTACCGTGGCGAAGGCGTTGAAGAGATCTCCGGTCAGGCGGCGTCCATTAATAGAAGCGTCAGAAGCGCCGAGGCGCAGGTGGTGATTGAGCACTTTTCCGGTGGCGGGATCCCGCCGATCTTCGGGTTTGAACCGGTTCATCTTGTACCTCAGGATGCCGCCGCGAACGTGATGGACGAAGGTGACCGTGCCGTCGGGATCGACGCGTTCGACGATGCCCACGTGGGTCAGGGGATCGTCTGCACGGCCATTTCCGTTGCGGTCGTGGGTGTTGTCGAAGAAGACCAGGTCGCCGATGTCCGGCACCTTGTGGTGATGGAGCATGCCCCGTTGTTTGGCCATCCGGTAAAGCAAGGACACGCCGCCTTCCTCCTCGAGCCGGGGAGGCAGCAGCTCGTCCAGGTCCACCCCGGTCGCGGCCAGGGAGGCCATGACGAACCCGGAGCAGTCCCTTTTGTAGGACCGGCCGGAGACCGAGAAGCTCGGCTGCTTCGGCTGCTTCATCAAGGTCCAGGCCTGTCGGGCCAGGGCCAGGCGACAGTCGGTCCGGCCGGCTCCGCAGGAGAGTTGGGGAAGGACGCGGGGACTATCGGTTTGGCGCAGCCAGAGATCGCAGCGGTTCAGGACGGAGTGCCTGAAGGCGGTCACGCAGCGTTGCTCGAATCGCTGGCGGGGTTCGACGAGCCTGAGCGCGCGAGCCGGAACCGGATCCCGCTGCGGGGTGATGGCGCGCAAGACCGGATGCCTGAACGAATGCATGCCCAACCCGGACTGGAACGTCCCGCATGCCCCGAAGAAGGCTGCGGAAGCTGCCAACAACATGATTTTCATGAGTTTCATTATTCCGTCCTCCTGCAACCGATTTTCCCCTATGTGTAGGCATATGTCAACAAAACTACTACATTGTCCTACATTGGAACACCTGAAGCTGGGCCTGGTCGTGTGCGCGCTGGTTTCCGGGTGCTTCGGGACTGCCTGGGAGATGGTCCACGACAGCAAGAATGTTGACGAGTTGCGTCGCTTCGTGAGGGACAATCCCCGCGATCCCATGGTGGACGAGGCTCGAGATCGAATCACGGAGCTGGAGTACCGGGCTGCCCTGGCCGCCAGAACCCGCTACGCCTTCAACTCGTTCCTCGAACGCCATGCTGAGACCAGCTACGCCCTCGAGATCCGCCGGAAGCTCGAGGAGCTCGACTATTCAGAGGCCAAGGCGGACATGACCGTCGACGGCCTCTCGGCGTTCCTGCGTCGCCATCCCTCTGGTCGATATTCCGACCAGGCCAGGGAGCAGCGCTCCAGGCTGTTGTGCGACCACTGGCGATCCAACCGGGACCCACGGGCGCTGGCCGCGTTCATCGAGAGACATCCCGACATTCCGTGCCGCGCGGATCTCGATCAACACCTCAAACGGTTGCGACTCCAGCAGGCCCTGGACGGCGGTCGGGCAAAAGAACTGATCGACTTCGTCGAGTCCTACCCGGACGACAGGCTCGCCTCAGAGGCGAGAGGACTCCTGCTCAACAGGCTTGTCGATGCCCTGATCCTGGCCGCCCGGTTCGATCGCGCGCGAAGGGTGGTGAACGCGCGAGCCGATGCCAAGCAGGCGGACGGCCTCCTGTCCAGGATCCAGCGGGCCGAAGATGCATGGCGGCTGGCCTCGTTCGACCACCGCCAGTACCCGCAACAGGCCGGGCGGCTGGCCGAGCGCCACCGCAGGCTCGGCCGCCGCCTGGAGTCTCTGGTCCGGGCCACCGGACGGTTGCGAGGGCCGCTGGCCGAATCGCGGCCCTCACAGGCGCTGCCCGGCGATCCCCGAAACCGTTGGCTTCAGGCGGATCGGCTCGGCCGGATCTCCGACGAGTCGGCCGCCGACGTCCTGCTCGACCTGCTGGGCGATCCCTTTCTGGAGGTCCGGCGCAGGGCGATCGAGGCCCTTGACCGGGCGATGGACCGGTTGGGGCCTGTTCGCGGGCAGGTCTGGCTGGGCGAA
>SDBT01008695.1_pt1 | contig 16550 bp, 16 predicted proteins | sample 2277101 | NCBI WGS metagenome assembly SDBT01 (sample SAMN10404973, study PRJNA504765) | marine sediment metagenome | isolation source: marine sediment core GS10_PC15, 103 cmbsf | place: Arctic Ocean: Southern Knipovich Ridge | collected 2010 | reverse complement strand
GGGGAGGGAGACGCGGGGGTGGAGGTGGCGGGACGAGGATGGGTGGCGTTTCCGGCGATATGCTCTTCGATATGCCGCGTCACTACAAGTACGGCCCGAGTGAGATCGAACTTGAACGGATGAAAGCCGAGGTGAGGCGTGGGGAGGAATTGTTCGCAGGCCCTGTTGAGGCCAAGCGTCAAAAGATGGTGCTCAGTGCCAAGCAAGAGCAGCACAACGCCAATATTAAGAACTCAATGAATGAGTTGCAGAAGAGCGATCTGTTCTCTAAATCCGAGAAGATGCTTGGGCTGCGTGATCTGGAGAAGACTCGAATCGGAATCAATGAGGGTACAATTCCTAACAGGGAGTTTGAGTGGCCGAAAATACAAGATGAAAACGGGAAGGATATCCCAAGGGGCGCTGGGAATGCGTACCGGCAACCGCAGAGCGGAGCACTCGTAAGGGACGTCATGAAGGATGGCCAAGGAGTAGTTGAGGTTGTCCAGAGATACGACCAGGGGCCGGAAGCTGAAGAGAGGAAGGCTAACGCCGCTGCTGCTACAAATATAGCAAATGCGCAAGCTAAGCAGCAAGAGCGCAACGACCAAATGACAATGAAGCTCCTGACTGAACCTATCAAAGGAGTAGGTCCTGAAGGTCGCCCCACTGAGAGCAGGAGGAAGCCGGAGGAAGTTCGGGAGCTCATGGAGGACTACCTTGAGCTTACCGGCCAAATGAAGAAGCCGCCTAAGCCGGTGGAAATTCCGTGGCAGGAGGACGTTGAGTCGAAGGGGTACGTAGTCTCGGAAGAGGACAAGAAACTTCCCGAGGAAACTGGCAGGGCTGTTTCGTTCCTTCGCACCCTGAAAAAGTTTTATGGTAGCTGGGATAAAATCCCTGCCATAATGAGAGGTGAAGCCGAGAGGGCCAAAGAAGTTCTTGAAAGAAATCAATACGCCCCGTAGGAGCATCGTCACATGCCGTCCGACAGAAGCATCCTGGATTTCATCGGGACATTCCCCGAAAAAGACGAGGAAGATAAAGAGGAGAAGTCTCCGGAGGATGGGTTTGCGTCCTTCGTAAAGAGTATCCCTAAAGACAAGACCAAGGAATCCAAGGACAAACAGAGACTAGATTCCGCCCGAAGGCAGCTTGAAGAATCGTGGTCTTCTGATGCTCGGTCCATCATGGTGGGGATGGGCGCTCCCATCGTTTCCATGATCGAACGATTAACAGGGCAGGGCGAGCGTGCTAGCGAAATGAGTCGCGTCAATTCTGCGATTCAGCAGGCTGCGAAAGAGAGGGACCCTGAGGGCGTGGCTGGGTTGGCGAAGCGCGGCCTGCGTGGGGCGTTGCAGAATATCCCGCCGATGATATTGGCTGGTCGCGCTGGAGGCCCCGCTGGCGTTATTGGCTACTACGCTGCGCAAGAAGCGAACGAAGCAATAACTACGGGGCAGGACGCCGGACTCAAGGGGAAAGCTCTCGCTCGATATGCTATCGAGAAGGGGGCTATCGAGGGTGGAATTACTGCTGCATTCCAGAAGGTGGGGCTTGGCGGTGCGGAATCTGTTGCAGGCGGGAAGTTAGCCGCTTCCTCCGGAGTGAAGTCGGCGCTGAAGAGATTGGGTTTCGGAACCATAGCAGAGCTCGGGGAGGAAAACACCATCGCGTTAGTGGGTGCAGTGGCCGACAAATTCCGCGGGGTTGATCCCGATGCCTTGAATCTCGAAAATATCGCCTCCTCTGCTGCTGAAGTTTCTGCCACGACTCTCTGGACGATGGGGCTTATTGAGGGCCCGAACGTTGTGCGCTCTGCGAAGAATAGTAAGATGCGCGCCGAGATCACGAAGCATGCGAAAGAGGGCAAGGTGCCATCTCGCAAGACGTGGAAGAGCTGGGGGCTACCTGTGGATCTCGGCAAGAACGAGGAGCTCCGCAAAACTGCCACCAATAGTATGGCCGAGAACTTCCAGAATGAGGGGAAGCAAGTCCTGGAGTCCATCCAGGCCGAAGCTCAGCAACCTGAAGCCGCAGAAGTCGCTGAATTACCTCCCCAGGTCACGCCAGGGACGTCGGTAGGTGTCGATGCGACTGAGGGGACCGTTCTGCCGACTGGCTCGCAGGCGGTCCCGAGCGGCGTTCAGGAGGACACAGCCTCTCCGCGGCTCGAAGCACAGCAAGCCGCGGAGGAGGCGCGCCCGGATCGCTCAGGATTCCTAAAGGAAGAGACTGGGGCCAAGCCGATTGATGAGCGGCTCGGTGAGGTTAAGCGAGCAGATGTGATCGGAGATCCGTCCCGCCAGTACACTAAGGGCGGAAAGGTTGATCTGTCCATGAGCGATCCGGTGGTGGAGCGCAGGACAACAACCCGGCTGGCCAGAGAATCGATCTCTGAAAAGATCAAGAGATTCGGTGCCAGAGGTTGGGCATTTGTGTCGCGCCCGCAACCTCTCCTTCCGAAGGAGGATCGTTTCATTTTTGCACAAGAAACGATAAGGTTACTGAAGGCCGTTCCCCAAATGGCCAGTGATGAAGCCATTCGGACAGTTGCGGCTATTGTTGATCCTCTCGGTCCCAAGCAAGAAGAATTATTGCAGCGCTCGATTCTTGTTAATAATCAACTTCGATCGATCAAGAAGAATCAGCCATTGCGTTTTGGCTGGACAGAAAAGGGGGCTAAGGCGGACAAGAAAAAGATCGACGCTCTCGTGGAGGCAACTCCGATTGTGAAGAACGCGATTGAAACGAGGCAACGTATAGTCAACGAGACAGTTGGAAAACTTGTCGAGAAGAATTTAATTCCGGAAAGCACTCTCCAGAATACCGAGGATTTTTTCCACCAACAGGTAAGTATGTTCCAGGAGGCAAAGGGCAAGGCGGGGAGCGCCAGCACGCTCACTAAAAAGAAGAAGTCTTTCCAGAAGAAGAGAGTCGAGGGGCGCGAGCTTGGGGAAGAGTACGATCCTAACCCTAACTACATCGAGTCCGAAACAGAATGGCTTGCGGATGCGTTCTCTGAACTTCGCAAGAAGGAGCTGTTTGATAATCTCATGGAACGATATGATATAACGAGCGATTCCAGGGATGCGGCAAAGGCGAACGGAGTGACACTTGAGGATTATGTTCGGGATTTGGACGGATACGATCTAATGCAACCTGAGCCTGGCAACGTCTTTTATCAAGCGTATAGTATCCCGGAACGTATAGGTGAAAAGCTCCAACAAGAAGTCATTAAAGAGCATAATCTCACCAAGGATGAAGTCAGGCAGGTTCTTGCGTTAGGCGGGAAGCATCAGAGTTTTGTTTTGCCAACGGATCTTGTTAATCAACTTGAGTCCATGGAGACAAAGGATAATGCCCACTGGGTCAAGGAGCTACACCGGAAAGCCATGGGTGCGTGGAAGGGCTGGACTCTCCTGTGGCCGAAGCGAGTCCTCGCGTATAATTTCAGGAACTTCACTGGAGACATGTCCGCCGCTTTCGCAGGTAATCCACAAATCATCAAGCGCATGCCCGCGGCTGTCAGGGAACTCATGAAGTATCATCACGGAAGGATTAAGATATCCGACAACATGCGGCTGGCCAGGGACACGGGAGTCATCGGTGCCGGTTTCTTTGGCTCGGAAGTGGAAGAGACGAGCGAGATGCAGATCTTCCGAAGACTGAAACCAGTAGAACAACGAAAGCTCTTGCGTAATCCAGCTAGGGTTTACATGGAGATCATTAGACCAAATGTCGAGATGCGCGAGAACACGCTTAGGTACGCAGCCTTTCTGGAATCCTTGGATGAAATAAAGTCAGGTGGTATTTCGCATTACGGTGCTGCGAAGAAAATTAACGTGGAAACGATAGCCAGAGAAATGGGTGGAGACGTGGCGGCCGCCCATGTAAGCCGGGAGCTTATCGGGGATTATGGGAATCTCACTGAGGCTGGGGAATTTTTGCGTCGAAATCTTTTCCCATTCTGGGCATTTCAGGAAATCAACCTCAAGAGATACCCGCGTCTCGTCATTAACGCGATTCAGTCCGGGCAGGGACGCGGGCGTACTGCTGCCGTGATTTCAGCTGCTGCCATGCTAAGAATTGGGGCTGGGTACGGAGCACTCTGGACTTGGAATAATCTCTTGATTCCAGCGATGTTCGGAGGTGAGGATCTTGAAGATGAACTTGGGTCTTACGATAAGGCAAATCCTCATATCGTACTCGGGAAGAATCCCGATGGTTCCGTTAGGGTATTTCGTAATGTAGGTGCCCTTGGAGATTTCCTGGAATGGTTCGGCATCAACGAAGCGCTCACGCTATGGGATGAATACAAGGCTGGCCAAGTGGGCGTGGCCGATGTTGCTAAGGAAATGGCAAAGGCTCCAATCGAGAAAGTGATTGGAGCGTTACGGCCAGATATGAAAGCTGGCTACGAGTTAACGACGGGGCAGTCGCTATTTCCGAGTCCGTTCCATCCGCGGTCAATTGACAAGGGAGAGGCCATTCCAAATGTGTTCGGATTGGGAGACGAGTACAGGTGGGCTAAGGGCCTGGTGATAGGTGAAGGCAATCGGGCAAGGACTAATTACTGGCAGCGCTGGCTTGTTGGCGTTGTCGATCCACGGCAGACGGCGCTTGGCGAGATGTACGATTCGAGGAGACGATTCCTGGAATCAAAGGGCGTTCGCGAGGGCGGGGTGTATCCGATCTCGGAGTACAAGCAAGCCCGCGAAGCCGCAGCCTCTGAGAATTATGATGCCTTTGTTGAATGGAAGAAAGCTTTCGTTGCCAAACATGGGCAGAGGTCATGGAAGAAATTCAAAGCATTCAGGGGCAGGCTCGATCCGATCGCAAGCAGATTGAGCGAAGCAGATGAGATCGAGTTTGAGTACGAGTACCTGGACGCCGGCCAACGCCGTAAGCTCCAGATGGTCAGGGACTATGCCTGGGAGCTTGACGTGAGGCTCTTATTGTGGTGGGAAGCGTCGGCCCAAAAGGCCCCAAGACCGGAAGAACCCGAGTGGATGCGGCGGTCCGAGTGACCTTTCTGGCAGAAAGCGCTATTAGTTGGATTTTGTTGGTGACTTTTGTGGATTTTCCTGTTAGGATGAAATCATGAGCATTGTCCGTGAGAGTGGTGGATACAAGATTGGTGACGTGATTGGGTTCCTCGGTCGGGGATTCGTGTCTCGGTTCATAAACCTTGGCACTTGCGGCATCCCGAACTGGGGCGTCAGCCACGTTGCCATCGTTGGTGAATGGGAAGGTATCCCGATTCTTTTCGAGTCCACTACCCTCAATGACTTGCCATGCTACATTACTGGCAACTTCGTGAAGGGTGTCCAGGCTCACCCCATCGCGCAGAGAATTGAAAAGTACGACGGATATGTTTGGCACTACCCGCTGTACCGGGAGCTCTATTACCACGAAGCCACCAGGCTCCGCCGATTCCTTCACGGCTCTCTTGGTACGCCCTACGATAGTGTTGGTGCCGTGAGATCAGGAGGGGTTGTCACCAACTTCCTTGAGGGAAGACTTCGCGCCGAGGACCTCTCATCCGTCTTCTGTTCCGAGCTCATGGCCTCCGCGTTTGGTAACCTTGGATTGTATTCCATAGCTAACGCGAGCCGATGGAACCCGAACAAGATTTGCCGCCGCTTCCGCAGAGCAGGGATTCTCAGGAAGCCAGTGAGGAAGAAATGAAACACACAGGAACCGAAACCAAGATAGCTGCTACCGTATTGCTTTACATAGCTGCTTTCACTTTCGTCACTTTGCTAATTGTTTCGATCGGGTGCGATGTTACCGGCCCCGTGAAGACCTACCCAACCCCTGTGGCAGAGATCCCGCGGGTTAATGTCCCGGTCTCAATGCGTCAACAAAACTGGATCGGAAACCAAGGTTATGGATCTTGTACTCACGCGGCGCTCATCACGCTCTTACGATGGAACGGCCTTGCTGAGAGGGCCTCAGCTTGGCGAAGGACTCATGGGAATGGAGAGGGCCCCTGGAGCCTGTCCAAGCAGCTCGACTACGGCGGGATTCGTTACGCTTATGTCACGAATGGGAGTGTTGAATTCCTTGAATGGGCCATCTCCACTCGCCGTGGTTGTAACATCACCGTAAAGGGCGGTCGGCACATGGTAACACTCGTTCATCTCGACGAGACCCATGCCGGAGTCCTTGATAACAATAGTCCAGGGTCGTTCATTTGGATGCCGCGGAATACCCTGATCTCGGAATGGAAGTCAAGCAAAGGCTGGGCCATTACTCCAGTTTATTTTCCTGCGGCCCCACTACCCTAACCTCTTTTGAAAGCGAGTGAGTCATGCAAAGACGAAGTTTGTACTACACGCTGGCGGTCGCGACATTGCTCGCGCTCATCATGTGCGTGCCCGTACTGTCCGCCGAAACGATGGACGGTGTCCTGACAGAAGAGCATGTCATCAACCTCCCACAGGATCAGAAGGCCTGGTATCTGTCCATCGTCGGCGACGGGGAGCGATACGCGAACCTGATCGATCTGTTCGAGAACGATACGCAGCTCCGATCCCTACGCGATCAAGTAAAGTTCTGCCCTGTCGAGACGAACTCGAATCTCTATCGCGAACGCTACGCCGCGAATGTCAGCGGACTCCCGACCGTAAGGCTCCAAGAGGCGAACGGAACAGTCGTGTATGAGGCGAGCGGCGATAACCTGCCATTTACAGCCGAAGCTTTGTATGGTGCGATTGCCGACTCCGCAACTGGCACTGAAGGAATCTTTCGTCCTTGGCGTAATGGCGGCAGACCGTTACTTCCCTGGAGACGTAAGATGGAGAATCAGTGCCGCCCTCGGCCACAGCCGTGCCCTGCTCCGATGCCAGCTCCTGCACCCGGCCCGCTGATTATTAACCCTATCGGCCCGCCGAAATTTGTTCCTGCCCCTCCCCAGGAAGAAGGTAGCGTTCCTGGGGGCATGGCGCTTCTCTTGTCCCTGGCCTCTCTTCTCGGTGGTGGAGGCGTTGGTGCCGTCAAACAATTGAAGGAGACGTACTCCGAGATCGTGTAAGCAAGTTCCTTACCATTGCCCCGTCTTTCAAAAAGAAGTATGACATGGAGCTTTACGAAGAAAAAGTAATTGACACATCACTCGTTCCGATAACTTTACGGAAGATCATTCTGAACTCACCGGAGCCGTACGAGAAAAGGACTGTTATCCTTGTCTCCGCTCGTTTCCTCCAGGAGGCAAGGGCGGAACGTGACGTTGCTAATGCTGCCCTAGAGCCTGATGTTGGCCCGGACGACGGTTACACTACCATCCGCGGCTACCCTGTCGTGGCTGTTCCGTGGTTCGAGGATGGCGATTTTGAGTATTGGAGCAATGCGGCAAACTACGTTGCCAACTAAGTAATTCCTTCCCAACCCAAAAACGAGAATCGAAAAATGTTTACCCCTATGGAAATTGGCCTGATCTGCACTCTCCTCATTGGCGGTGGATACGCTGGCGTCAAAAAGCTAGTCAAGAAAGACACTGAAGTCGAAGATCGCCGTCGTGGTGCTGCCAATCTAGCTGGTGTCCTGAAGTCCAAGGGCCTGAAGAAGATCCCGGATTTCCTTATCAGCTACAGTGTCGGCGACTACAGCGGCATGGCGAATGATATCAAGGATCTTGCCAAGTTATTCCTTGATGGTGAAGCGGCTGTATTGGCCGAGTTCAAGGATGTGTTTACGAATCTCTTTGAGGCTAAGTTGTCATCCGAGGAAGGGCGTACTTTTATTGCGGCCAGGCTCGCGGACAAGGCCGAGGAAACCGACACGACCGTTGTCAAGAATGCTCCGCCGGCCATGATCGTTCCTGTTACTAAGTGACTAAAGCCTTCGGGCTCGCGTCAAGTAGAAACCTTACTACCACTGCCGAACCTCCTTGTAGCCCCATGCCGACCAGGCCTGTAATCTGGCCGGCATGACTTTATGAAAGAGAGAGATTCTATGAGAAAAGCGAAAAAACTGCGACTACGAAAGAAGCACGAAGAAGCAGACCGTAGATGCGACATATCCTGTGGTATTAGAACTGCAGCCTGTAAAGCGCACGATAAAGCGCAGGAAAATTTCCTGGATAAAAGGAAGGAGGCAGATTTGGCGTACATGGAATTGGCAAGGGTTCACCTGAAGTGGATAGGGGCTTGCGAAGTCAATGATGAATTATGGAGGGTACAGGTTAAGGCTTTCGCCGCATACCAAGCAACCTGGGAAGACTAATGTCACACAGATCGCATATTGAATTTCTTCGAGATTCAATTGAAAAGCAGTATCATAATCATGCAACTGGTTGTGGTGGTAGTTTTGGTGAATTACTTTGCTATGAAATCCATACTAATGAATTGACATTTATATGGCTGGCTCAGAAATGGGGTATTAGCCTCCCGACCTTGGGTGAATTGATTTGGGATCATTGTAAACGTCTAGAGAAATTGCCATTAGTTGCGCATGGTTACACCAGGGAACATCGGGATCGAGGGGATAGCTAACCAATGTCACGCAAGCCAATTACCCTGAATGCCGGCCAGCTTGAACAGCTCCCCGATGGAGCCGCCTTGGATGTTGGTGGCTGGGACCTCCCTGCGTCCATAGGGACCGTGCTGTACGCACTCGTGTCAAACGGGAGTAATGGAGTCTGGGTGCAGTTAGATCACGGCACGCACCTAGCTGGGCTAGCTGACGACGATCATACCCAATACCACACTGACGCCCGTGGTGACGCCAGGTACTATACCGAGACTGAACTTGATGCCGGCCAGCTTGACAACAGGTACTTCACAGAAGCCGAGCATCTGGACAGCAGCGCTGGCGCCGGGGACTCAGGTAAGCCGATTAAGCTTGACGCCGGCGGGCACGTTGATGCCACCATGATAAATGATGGCGATATCGATCATGGCTCGATCGGTGGCCTAGGAGACGACGATCATACGATATACGGCCTCGTGGACGGCACACGGGCATTCTCTGGTGTCGTGGGCGGCATCACTCCAACAGATCACGCCCATCTCGCAACCAAGGAATACGTTGATTCTGCTATCCAGGTAATTCAGCCCCTCTTCTTACTGGATGCTGCCCACGCTTCGATCGCATCTTGCAAGAATACTCAGGTATTCGATTCGGGATTAGTCCAAGCGGATGTTACTACGGCAAGCGTAGTGGACGATCAGGCCCTTCAAGCATGGGCTGACGCTACTGCTGAGACTATCGCACGAGATATTCCCGCTGGTGTGTTCGCGTTTCATATTCACGCCGAAAAAACTTCTGGTCAAGAAAACCTGCAACTTTACTTCAAAATTTTCGAGGTTGATTCAGGATTTTCAGAAACCTTAATAATGACAAGTGAAACTTCTGATGAAATTACATCGGAAGAACATATCGCTCTTCATTCGGTGCTGGGGACACCTTACGCAATCTCTGTTGGTTCATGGGTATTAGTTCGCGTGTATGCCACGGTTACCGGGGCAGGCAATGCCCCAACTGCTGTGCTGTATTATCAAGGTGCAACCTCTTCACGATTTGATTTGCCAACTCTCTCAGTAACAATCGACCACGGGCACCTCTTGGGACTAACAGACGATGACCATACCGCATACCACACAGATGCTCGGGCTGACACCTGGCTCGCAGCCGGCCACGAGACCACTTACAACCACGCGAATTACGATACCGCTTACGGATGGGGGGACCATGCTTCTGGAGGATATCTCAAAGCTGACGGTTCAGTTGCCCTTACCGCTCACTGGGCAGCCGGCGCTTACAACATCACTGGCCTGGCACTTCTAACGGTTGACAACATCACGATTGACGCAGCTACGATCGTGAGTGACACCGGAGCGATCTCGTTCAATGATGAAAACGTGTCCACCTCAGGCACTATGGTCGGCTCGAATATCCCATCACCTTCCGCCGACGATCAGGTACTCATAGCTACTGCCTCAGGAGTGGCGGCCTGGTCAACCCCCACTGCAAATCAAGTTGTGCGGAGCAACGACGACAGCGACACCGCCTGGACGGATATCGACTGGCCAGTTCTCCTAATAGCCAACGAAACCATCTACGTCACCAAGGCCGGAAACGATTCCACTGGCGACGGAAGCGTGGGCAGCCCGTACCTGACAGTCGGGCGATCGCTAACTCACATAGGAATGCTGATTCCTGGGGCCTATGACATTGACGTTGATATTGGTGAAGGGATCTTTGCCGAGTCGCAGCTTTCTTTCAACTACCCCTACGGGAATCAAGTTCAGTTCACGGGGCAATACGAAGACCACTCATCCCTGGTTGCTGGTAGCTATACTGGCATTACTGCTAGTGGAACTTCTGGCTTAGATTACTATGATTTCGATTTCACGTTGCCCGCTGACAAGACGGCTACGGTTGGGGATTTCTGCCTAGTCCGAACTGCCACTGGCGCGGCACTGGATTACCCAATGCTGGCACGTGGCTGCCACGAAATAATAGCCTGGGATTCCGCTAATCCAGGCACCATAACCGTTCGATGCTACGTGTCTGCTTCAAACGGCGGAATCCTGGCTGGTGACAATGGCGGAAACGTCACATGCGATATCTCTATCGTGAAAACTGTTTTGACTTTTACTGGTCATGGAATTTACACCCAGGGAAGTTCTAACGGAGGTGCCTGGAATGCACTTGTGCTAAAGGGGGTGCATCCGAATCGAGGTTTATGGTGTGAGCGCAGCGCCTCGATTACTCTCGGCGCAGCGTCAGGAACTACTAGGGCCGGTATGTCAGGTTGGAGGTATCACCTCTACGGAAACACAGGTTCTTCATACTTTGTTAAGAATGCGTACTTTTCATTCTCGACTCTTTTTGGCTGGTTTGTCACCGGGGATGTTGACATAAAAGGAGACTCTGCCTGCATGACGGGAGTCGCTTCAAGAGGAATATACCCCGATGTTAATTCGACCGTTAGTGCTCTGTCTATGGAACTATACAGTGTTACTAACTATGGTGTCTACACGCTCCACGGTAGTTTTGTGGATCTGCAGAATTCAATTGTTAATCATGGGGCCGCCGCTGGATCAATAGCTTTTTACGCATTGAATGGTGCAGGGATAAACGCAGGCGGCTCAGACACGACCGGATACGCTACCGCAAAATCACCTGCTGCAAATCCAGGAAACACTGAAGCTTACGTAATTGGTCCATAGGAGAAGAGAGATGCGACAACTCGTAATTCAAGGCGGCAGCGTATTGGCAACTCATGCTTTCGGGCAAGATCTTTGGGGTGCCTATCCTGGCAGCGATATCGTACTTTGGGAGGATGATACAGTTCTTCCCGGAGACCCAGATCCTCGCACCAGGGAACAGAAGCGAAACAACTACGCCGACAAAAGACGTATGGCTTACCCGTCAATTCAGGACCAGCTCGACATGATCTACTGGGACGGGGTACATGGCCAAAAAGGCTGGATGGTGAAGATTGAGGAAATCAAAAGAAGGTATCCGAAACCGGAGGCTGAAAGTGTTCAAGAAAAAAACGATCCTACTGCTGACTACCCTTTCCTTGACTCTCTGCTTGATTCTCCCGGGATGCGAGTACATCGTCAAGAAGAAGCTTCGGAAGGCGAAGGAGCAAATTGAGGAGCTGGTCGAAGCCAGTCAGATCGAGGTGATCGGGTTCTGGTCTGACGGTTGCGCTCCATGCAAGCGGGCGAAAATCATGCTTATGGAGGCCGGTATTCAGGTGACCTGGATCAAGGCTGACTGCTACAATCAGGGCATGGTGCAAAAGTACAAGATCAGAGTGGTGCCGACATTTATTATTGACACCAGGGAGATCCAGGTCCGCACGCACGACCCGAATGTAATCATTGACACCATTAGGAAAAGAGCCCAGCAATGAAGTGGGCAGCTTATGGAATACTGCTATCGGTCGGGACCATTGGTAGCTCTTCGTTAGTGAAGGGGCCTGCGATGCTCCAGTTTGGGGCGCTGTCGCTTCTCGGCTGGATCGTATGGTATCTTCTTGTCAGGGCCTTCCCATCCCACATCAAGGCCCAGGCGGATGAGCGGGCTGCATTCCTAAAGGCACAAGAAGAAGCTCGCGATGACTTCAAGGAGTCGATTCGCGAGCTTACTCACACGATTGAGTTGATCGTGAGCACTTGTCAGGTCAAGGGGAAGTAGGTCTGCCCCGGCAGGCTATCATCGTTTGACGGCTTGAAGACCTCGGAAACGGGGTAACTGAAGTCCTCGCACAGTCGATCGAGGATGTAGCCGCCTGCAGGTCGCTTGTCCCGATGGCAATTCCATGGCCGCGGGCAGATGATGCCGTGCCCCCCTCGGTGTCCACCCGCGAAGGCTCTTATGTTGCTCTCTTTGTCGTCAATAAGGAGGGCATTCGGGTGCGCGCAGAATTCCTTTCGTGGGCACAGGGCATACTGGCGGTGAATCCACGTAGGCAGGAACTTCTGAATCCACTCCAGCTTTCCGGCGACACAATCCGGGTCGTCCACTGGCGTTGTAAGGATGCAGACGTTCCCTTTGCCTACGAGATTGGCACAGGTTTCGATCAGCTCGTCACAGAAGTAGGTCTTCGGGACGCTTTTCCAGATTCTCCTTCCGATATCAGCCCAAAAATCATCCGTGGTCCATGGAGGCTCAGGGTCGCACAGCAGCGCATTCATGGCCTTGACGATATCGTATCCCCAGTCGGAATCGTACTCGTCGTAGTCTGTCGGCGACACGTCACAGCCCAATTCACTGAGGGTGTACATCGTGAACGTGTTCAGCACATCATCCAGGTCGATAAAGATCTCTTTGATGAGTGGTTTCATGATTTCTCCACGAATGCTTGACATGAGAGGCACTCAGCTCCACGATGCGGCAAGCTGCACGTATAAATGAATGAACAACATGAGCATAAAGGCTTGACGTATGGCTCCCCTTCCTTGACCGGCGGAGTCTTTTGCACCCAAGTATTATCAGTTCCGTCACTCTTCCCAGCGAAAGAAATGCACGGAGCTGCGAAAGATGCAGCGTGACCTCGCTGCGTCAAGCCGCAGCCTTCATAAAACTTGCACTTGGCACAAAGGGCCATCGGCTCCTCTTCCTTGGCCGGCGTGTCCTTGGGTAAGCAAGAGCCGACACCAAAAGGTTCAGGCTCCTCCGCCGAAACACCACCCTCACCTTTCGTGATCTCATGCAGGTACCCAAAGGCATTAAAGATCACGGCACAAACGATGGATTGCATCAAGTCGATACTGTACTTGCCGGACCTGTGCATCGTCCACATCTCGACGACGTGACGCCATAGGGACTTCATGTAGCAAGCCAGGGGGATGCCCTTCTGCCAGTTGTCGCTATCCCGCATCTTGCCATCAGACTGCTGGCGGTGAGAGTGCATGTACTCTGCGTAGCGTTTCAGAGCACATGGACTCAGAAAGCCATCGTAGTCAAGCTTCCCGTCTTCTGAGTCGCGTGTGGCTCCGGTGTCGAATTCTCTCATCTTTCCATCCTTCTCGTCGACAGCCGCCTTGAAGGTCTTGTCGAAATACTCGTCACTTGGGTGTCGTGCTGGATCGTCTAACGCTGATGGCTTTCTCGCTTTTCTGGCTTTCGGGGACTCAAAATTGTCACTTCGTGATTGTGCTCCTGGTTCGCTCAATTCTGGCTCCGATTCGGTTTGGATTGAAACTTAGACTTGTGGTATCTCTCGCCTCTTCCGCACTGCATGATCTCATGATACGGTACGCCGTCCAGTATAACCGCAGCGGATAGAATGGGCCTCTCCTTGATGTGCCTTCCGTAGGCAAACTGGAATGCGTCAACGTCAATTCCACAACCAACATCGACCGAAAAAACACGCTGCATAGGATTCGCACGCCACTTCACGCCGGACCTGGAGTGGCAATGCCCCATAACAACTGGCATCAACATTTTTCCAGACACGTTCCACGCCGGGTGAGTACCGCCCGAGGCCGTTCCGTGAAAGTAATACACCTTGTCAATGATATGCTCATGTTCCCACTTCCATCCAGGCGTATTCCAGATCTCAGTATAGTTTCGAAGGAATCTCGACGGGATGTTGACCGACTCGGCCAGCCGAATAACACGTTCATCATGATTGCCGATGCAAACGCTCGCCTTCGGGAACGCCCTTTTCCACTTCTGGATTTCTTGCTTGGCAAGCAAGAACTCGTCATCGGGGCCCGGGCAATTTGGATTGTTTGCGTGAAAGCTGATTGCATGGAAGTCGATTACGTCGCCAATGAACACGACTTGATTGCAATCCCATTCTGCATAAAGGTCTTTGCAGAATGCCTTGTAGCCCGGGTGCCCGGCTGGAGCGTGAACATCACCTATTACCAGAACTCTTGACATGAATTTTCCCCACAATTTCTTTTGCGATTTTAACTAACCCATAAACGAGCGGGTTGACGGCTATATCCGAGCTGCCCATAGCGGCGAGGTCCTCGCACAGGCGAAACATTTCTACGGAATCATCGTATCCCAGGTATTCTTGAAGGCGAGATCCGTCTAGCTTTGGCCCAAGAAATTTCTTTTCAATAACCCGTACCGATTTGCACACCGGGCACGCCTTCTGCCGATCCGAAAATCGAAATGGCTGGACGTAATAGTATCGACGAATCGCGTTAATCCATTCTCTGGTGGCCAGGTGCCTGAGTTCAATCGCACCAACTGGAAGTCCAGCTTCCAATGAACGCCGAATGCGATCCCTGATTCCTGGCGGGATTGAGTCCACGATCTCAATCATCTTGCGCACGGCGTGAACTGCGTCGGTTGAAATCCCAACCGTACCGGCTAAGTTAGTATCCGACCAGCCAGCCTTCAGCCCAGCCCTGACTTCCTTTTCTTGCTTGAGCGTTATCATTCCATCCTCGTAAAGGTAAGCATGACCCGTGGGTACTCTTTATCAATTCTAAACTCTGGAGTCTCGTGCGTCAAGTGCTCGCTATCGTCATCTGGGATTAGTCCGGAATCAACTACCCCATCGAAGGCGGCCTTCAGGCTCCCCTTGGCGTTATCCTCGTCACGCTTGCGCTTCGTTTTGTGGTAGAAGACCGTCTTGACGGAGGCCTTTTTCCAGAGGGAATCCTTGTTCCATGAATCGTAACCCTCGTTTATCTCTTCCTCCCATATTGCCTTACAGGCAAGCTTGCGATATCTCTTCGTTGCACTAGCTTTCATGAACCGCCCGCCCATCGTGGCAATCGTGTGGTTTGGGTGGAGAACCTTTACAGGTAGGGGCAGGATTATTACTACGGATTCGTCTTTCATTTTTCCCTCTCGGCGTAGGTTTTTTCGGTCCAGTGATTGGCCCCCCCCTTGGCCCCGAATGTCTCGGTAATTACCTCCCCGGAATCAATCAGATCCTGGAGGCAGTCCTGCCTTAGCCTGGAGTTGATCTTCCGCATCGCACGAGAACGCGAGAAGTCACGCTTCCTGCAACCTGCAGGTCCAGCGTTGTCTATGAGTTTTAGGAGATTATTTTTGACGTACTCGATCTCGCTGTCGGCCATGTTAGGAACAAACGTCGATATGAAACTCGTCACCAAATAGTCCACCAGCCTGGTTGCGTAGTCTGATATCGCGTCAGTGATTACGGGATCGTGAAAGCTCGATCCGGCCGCCACGATCAAGGCTATACGACGTGCATTCTCTTCAGCCTTGAACCACAGCGGACCAACGTCTCTGGAAGCCCGCCCCTTAGATTCGCAATTCTTATTGAATCTACGAAAACTCATTTCTGCGTTGCGGTCCGTGGGTACGACAATTGGCACAGGAACGACGCCGTCGGGCGCCTGGAACGGGGTAAGGGAATTCCCGTCCTTCTGCGGAACTGTATTTCGATCCCACCACATTGCCACGGATTCCGCTAGGTGCTGAGGAACGGTGACCTCGGGCCTATCGTAATCCTTGTCGGGAAAGCTGTCTGAAAAGAACACTAGGCACCGGCTAAGCCATCCGTCAGTAAGCTCCTCGCTTGAGATCCCGGTCTGGAATCGATCCGGTGTTGATGTGCCAAACAAACAGCAGCATGGCTGAACGATCGTCCGCTGATTGTCCTCGTCGGCGTACTCGCGACCCTTGAAGGTGCTTCCAGCCGATGAGTAGAGATCCATAAGGACCTTGATGATCTGGGCCTGATGATTGGATCGACCTGATTTTATGTGAGTCAGTAGGAAGCCTATCTCATCAAGCAGGAAGAATGTTGAAGTGTGCTTTGCCATTCTGGATTCGATGGAAGCGTCAGACGCAATGTCGTTACCTCCAAGCATGTCGTTCACGCCTGCAACTTCACAAAGCCTACGGATCTGATACGGTGCGTTGTTTTTCCCGGCACTCGAATCAGCTACCGACATGCAGTACAGGTTCGTCCTGCTACCATTAGAGTCCCTGACCTTACGCCCCATGATGGCACCGAGGAACGTGAGGGAGCAGCCGAGAGTCAGGAAGGGCTGTTCCCTCATCGCCGTGGAGTTAATCCAGGCACACAGGCCCCCGAGCAGACCTGGCGGGTGACATAGGAACTCGAGCTCACCCGGGTTCAGTACGGTTGCGACCTCGACCTCTTT
>SDBT01008694.1_pt1 | contig 16550 bp, 19 predicted proteins | sample 2277101 | NCBI WGS metagenome assembly SDBT01 (sample SAMN10404973, study PRJNA504765) | marine sediment metagenome | isolation source: marine sediment core GS10_PC15, 103 cmbsf | place: Arctic Ocean: Southern Knipovich Ridge | collected 2010 | reverse complement strand
CGCACGGCCTCGATTTTGAACTCTTTTGTGTAAGTTCGACGTTTCCTCGTCATAGTTTCCTCCTCATGGAATCTCGTAGTTTAACACCTTAACTCGGTGTCCACGAGACGTGGGGAAGTTCAATCTCGGGAGGTTCTTCGGCAAGCATCTCGGACAGTCACATGAATAGAGCCCCATGATCTAACAACGAACTCAACGGCCTCTGCCAACCCGAGTCTTCGGCACGGCTTGCCAAAACTGTTAATTCAGACATTCAGCATGAAAGATCGACATGAAAAGACTCTGTACGCTATCACTTGTGTTACTGATCAGCTGTCTTCAGGCAGCAAATGCGACTGAAGTCTACGAAGCCGACGTCTGTGTCTATGGCGGAACGGCCAGTGGCGTCACTGCAGGTTTGGCGGCGGCGCGGCGAGGCCAGAGCGTGATCATCGTGGAGCCATTTAGGCACTTGGGCGGGATGCACGGCGGCGGCATCCGCATCCAGCAGGATTGCCTCTACCCCAAAGACATCGGCGGCATCGCCAAGGAACTTCATGACGCCGACTACGCGCTCCCGGGCGGTGGCAGCGCGAACCAATGGCAGGCTCGTCTGATGATCAGGAAGAAGGTCGAGGATGCCGGGATCCGATTCTTCACTCAATATCGACTCGACAGCAAGGAAGATGTCGTGAAGGAGGGCGCCACGATCAGGATGATCCATCTCAACCACGCGCCGATCATGGCCGAAGGCGTTCCTCCAGCAGAACCACAGCAACGTAAGGCAATCTCGATCAGAGCAAAGATGTTCATCGACGCCAGCTACGAGGGCGACTTGATGGCATTCTCCGGATCGGACTACACGACCGGCAGAGAAGCGAAGTCCGAGTACAACGAATCGCTAGGTGGCCAACGGGGCTTGAAATATTTCGACGTCGACCCCTATGTCGTTCCTGGTGATCCCACCAGTGGCGTACTGCCGATGATTACCACCGAGCCCTACGAACCGGGCGAGGCCTCAAAGTACATGATCGCCTATAACTTCCGTCCGCGATGGACAAGCAAGGGCACGCCGCTGAAGCCGCTGGGGCGCGAGGTGGATCGTGAAGGTTATGAATTGGCCATTCGCGCTCTGGAGAAACATGGTAAGGACAAGCGTTATCTGGGCTGGCTACACCAGAATTATTCCCGCGCATCCATGATCTCGTCAGCCCCGCCCGCCCGGCAGTTGGAGTATCCCGACGGCGATTGGGCTACTCGCGGCGCCATCTGGCGGGACTGGATCGACCATGCGAAGACCATGTGCGTTCTTGTGGGGATGAATAACCCCATGCTGCTATCTGGCGAGTATCCCGACAACAACGACTTTCCCGATCAGCTCTATATTCGCATGGGCAGGCGAATGATCGGCGAGTACGTCATGACCCAGCACGACCTGATGCACCAGACAGTCATCGATGATTCCATCGGACTGGCGTTCTATAAGGTGGACATTTACCCGCCAAGGTTGATTGCCCACGACGGCAAGGTCGCTTCGGAAGGGGAAATCTTCATTCGGGTCAACCCTGGACCCTACCAGATAGCCTACCGTGCTCTGATTCTGAAGAAGGACCAGTGCGACAACCTGCTTGTTTCTGTCTGCATGTCCGCATCACATGTCGCGATGTCGTCGATTCGCATGGAGTCGACTTATGTCGTGATGGGCGAAGCCGCGGGCATCGCGGCCAGCCATGCCATCAAGTCAGGTAAGAACGTCCACGAGGTCGGTGTTCAGACCATACGTGCTGACATGAGCAAGACCGGCGTGATAACCGAGTGGGACGGAACCGGTTATGGCCCGAACAGTAAGGGGACGAATCCGAAAGACGTCTACTGGAATCGCAACCCCGAAGACTACAAGAAGATTCCGATCCGTCTTGACCCAAGCTGGGAGAACTACGATCCAACCGCGGCCGGTTCGGGCCGGATTCTTGTCCAGGCATTCTCCTCCGTCGAAGATTGGAACCGGAAGAAGCCAGGTCATCAGTGGCTCTTCCCGCACATCGACAAGAATGCCGACGGCAAGATTTCTCTCGAAGAGCATCAGGCGTTCCAGAATTATAAGATGAAAGACAAAGACTGGGCCAACACCCTCAAGGCCAAGCCCTTCGCAGAGCTCGAAGGTGACAAATAGGAGATGCCGAAGAGGTGAGGAGGGGGTATGGCGGCATGCGAAGAACGATAAACAATATGAAAACACGAACCACCCTTGCCACGCTCGCGCTGGTTGTCCTCCTGGGTCCACAGACCGGGCGCGGAGAAAACCCAACTGCGAAAACCGGACAGTTGTCCTCGCCGGTTCAGTGGATCGAAGCCGGCAAACCCGGCGTCGTTCATATGGCGCAACGGACGAAGGACGGCCGCTTGATTCTCACGCCCAACGAGGGATTCTTTCCGCGGCTGGGTCTCACTGCGGCGGGAACGGGCATCGTTCCTGACATGGGCAATCTGAACGGCGGCAAGTCTTTTGAGCACATCACGGGGTGGGATCAGGGCGATCAGTCGGAATGGGGGCTCTGGCTGGAAAAGACGGGCAGGATCGACATAGAGCTCCGCATGAGCTCCGCGACTGCAAACGATCGATTCTCGGTAAGCCTGGGAACCGGGAAAGCGCAGGAATTCAAAGCGTCCGACGCCGTACGCCTTCAACTTCCAGCTTCCGGGACGGGGCTTCAAGTTCTTCGCGTTGAGAAAACCAGCCCAAACAAAACCAGAGTGAAATTGCATTGGATTCAGCTGTCCGGCTCCGCGATCCAGAACGCAGCCGTTCTCCGAAAACGCTGGCGACCGGCAGCGGCGCACACTCGTTTCAGCAGCTCTGCCGCAGGCGATGAAATACGGCTTTGGGTGATGGAAATGGACGCCGCGCCGGGCTCGCTCGGGTTTTACAGTCCCATCACCACGCCCTTCGGATACTACGGCCCGACCTGGAATGCCGACGGCATCGTGAACAGCGGATTCAACTTCTCGCTCTGGTCCTACGGCCGGGGTAAGCAGGAACCGCCAATTGAGCAGTTGTCGCACTTGATCATGATCGGCAATCCGGACGCGAAATTCAGCGGATTTGGCCACGAAGGCACGGGGGTCAAGATCCGCGGCTGGGAGCCCTTGAGCCGCCGGCAGGGCCAACGCCAGGCTATCGCGTTGCGGGTGGAGCCGGGCGACCCTTACGACACCTACTTCAGCTATTTCTACGCCTCGGATGAAAAACGCTGGCGGCTCTTCGGAGCCGGAAAAAAGTTCAACAACGGCAAGCCGCTCAAGTCGTTGTGGGTCGGAAGTTTTGTGGAGGTCCCCGGGCCGCCGCCGCACCAGCGCACCGGCCCCTACGTGCGTCAAATGCGCTACCGGGGTTGGGTGATGGACGCAGGGGGACGCTGGAGCGCTCTGGACCAAATGACCCACGGTGATGCCGATAAGAAGACGGGGCTCACCTATACGGATCGGGGGTTGACGGAAGACGGACGATTCTACATGGAAACCGGCGGCTGGGAATTTCGCAAGGCGCCGATGGCAAAACACGTCCGAGCCTCGAACGCGGCCGGCGCTCCCCTGCCCGTCTTCATGACAGCGGACGTCGTAAAGTCGCTGCTGAGCATTCCGAGCGAGATCAACTCCGTCCAAGCCGCGAATTCCGGCGCCCGCGCAATAGTGACCTTCAACCTCAGAAATGTCGGAGCAAATCCGACAGCGACAGTCTATTGGGGCGGGAAGGAAGGACTGACATTCGCCGACCGCTGGGATAACGAGACCGAAGTTTCGAATCCAAGAGAGGGAGCGAATCAAAGCTTGATTCTTGACCGGTGTAGACAGCCGAGGCTTCGGTGACGGAGAGCAACTCGTTACCTTTGCTCGGTACACAGGGCAGGAGAACGAACAGGAACGCGAGAGAATCCTCCAGCATCCGCCGGACATCCTGCTCACGAACTACGTGATGCTGGAGTTGATTCTGACTCGCATCGAAGAGCGACGGCTTGCAGGTCGCGTTTGTGAAGGCTCCTTTCAAGTTCTGCCTCAATCCGGATTGTCGGGTCGCCTACAACGCTCGCCAAAGTTCCGACCTGGGCAAGCTCTCAACCATCGGTGTTGATGGTCGTAGCACGGCTACGACGATTCTGGCACTCTCGACGATTCTCAAACTTCGCGTCGATGAGTCGCTTGAACCAGATGCAAAAAAGCTGCTAAGTTTCACCGACAACCGGCAAGACGCTTCGCTGCAGGCGGGCCACTTCAACGATTTCGTCGAAGTGGGGCTCATCCGGTCAGGGTTGTATCGAGCGATGGTTCGGCTGGGGGAGGTGGGGCTTCGCTACGATGAACTGGTTCATCACGTCGAACGAGCCCTGGATTTGCCCTCTTACCTTTTCGCGAATGATCCGGATTTACGTGGTCCCGCACTGGAAGAAACGAGGCGTGCCCTGCGGTCGGTGTTGGCCTACTACTTATACCGAGACCTGGAGCGAGGTTGGCGAGTTACGTCGCCGAATCTTGAGCAATGCGGGCTGCTCGAATTCGAGTACATGGCCATTGACGACGTTGCGAATGACCAGACGATATGGGAAGAGAAGAATGCCCATGCTGCACTCGTGGCGGCTACGCCTAAACAGCAGAAGCATGTTATCCGCATCTTGCTCGACCACCTACGACGAAGCCTAGCCGTCAAAGAGGATTCGCTCAATCTAACCTATCAGGAACGCATCAGTGAGCAGAGTCGGCAACGGCTTCGCGAGCCTTGGGTGATGGAAGATGCACGGGACATGGTCCACGCAGGCGTTGCCTGGCCGCGAGTCCGGATGGACCGAGAGAGACAGGAAGATGTCTGCATCTCGCCTCGGAGCAACTTCGGGCAATTCCTGCGCCGTTCCGACATATTGCCGGATCTTGGCGAGCGGCTGTCGTTGGAAGACACCGCTGAAATCATTCTCAGTCTGTTTCAGTGCCTCAAGCCGTGGGGACTAGCCAGGCTCAATGTGAAAGTCGACCGCCGCCACGACCGCCGGGCACTCACGCCCGACGAATTCGCCAAGTTGATCGAGTCGGCGGTCTCAGGGCCGCCGGTCGTCTGGACCCCGGGGCCCGATCGGGCCATGATGTATGTGCTCTCGGCCTGGACCGGATATCGCAAGAAGGGGATCGGTAGCTTGACGAAACGGTCACTGCGTCTGGACGACGATCCCCCCACCGCCACGGTGGCCGCCGCCTACAGCAAGCGCAAGCGGCAAGACACGCAGGTCCTGCATCCGGAAGCCGTCAACCGTCTACGGGTCTGGCTTGAAACCAAGAAGGACCTTGGCCCGGACGACCTGCTGTTTCCCGTATCCGGCAAGGTTCCCGGCGGTACGGAGCGTAGAACGTCGAAGATGATGAAGCTCGACCTGGAGCGGCGATCGAATCTCTGCCGGCGCCACCCGGTGCAACGGTGCCCAAGGAGCCCGAAACGGCCGAAATACGAGCCACCGGCACTGACGACGCCCAGGCGACCAGGAAAATGGTGCCATCAGTGGTGCCAAACGGCTCGCATCGCAGAGGAACGAGTCTGCACCAAATTGCACCGAAGAAGACGGTAGGACGATGAACGATCGCGACCAAGACACCGCCGCCAAACCCGCGAAAAAGCGGGATTTACGCGTCAATTCGCACGAAGCTGCATCGCTTCGCATCGTACCGCATGACGGTACATATCAAGCACGCCCGACAGGATTCGAACCTGTAACCCTCGGTTCCGAAGACCTACAACGCTGTTCCCGCGATATTCCCACATTGTGCTAACCGTGTTCTGCCAAGGAGTTAGGGAATCGGCTTGATGCGGGGAAATAGGCGATCAGGCACGAAAGTGGGTACAGGTTTCCGAAGTGTACCCACTTTTGATCGCGTGACGGACTCGCCCCGATCCGGTTGACAATTCCAGGGCTCTGATGACACACTGACCGCCTTCCGATACAAGCCGAGTGGGGCACCGATCACGTCCGCACGGCCGGGCAGGTTGCCTTGAGTTCTCGCAGTCCTTCCACGGGTGGCGGCCTGCATCATCAGTACAAGCGTCGTGCAGCGTAAGGTGAGCGGCAGGCGGAATGCCGTCTGCATTCATCTGAGAGGCTCGTTTCCCGACAGTCTTCTCAGTAGGCCGATTTGTCCGGCATGGAGCATTTCGTGTTGAGGGCAGAAACTCAGTGCCCCCAACTTCGTAGAGAACATTGGATGGGGTGGGTCGGTTGCTTCGTCCAATATACCGTCCTGCAAACTGCCGACCTCTTCCACCGCCCGCAAATGGACCCTGTCAAACATCTGCCTGATGTCATCAGGACTTGGATAAGCACTGGCATCGGCTTGCGGGATCGACCCTTTTCCAAACAGCCCCATCAATTCTTCGGGAATCAGCTCGCCGTCTTCCGGTCGCTTGCCACGGATGCGCTGCAAAGTAAGGTAGTATTCGGCCACCGCTATGTGTCCGACCTGCCAAGCGATATGAGTTACACCCTCCCTCGGCATTCGAAACCACTCCTCGGGATTCAGATCGTCCAGTAGCGACTCAGTATATGTTCGAGTCGAACGGATTTGCCCAAGGATCGTTTCAATTCGCGACATGACCATTTCCTTTCGCTAAGTCTCGGAGAGTTCCACAAGAGAATCATAGACGTTTCTCGTCGGCCGGCAAGGTTAGGCCCACGGATCCCCATGCTGCCATAGTCGAGTTGGGTCACTTCGGCTGATTTCTGTTGGATAAGGTTCTATTAACAATACTCGCCAGTGCCCGGCCCCGGCTTCTTCTTGGCCGCACGCTCCAGACTACTACCACGCCTTAGCGCCGACGTGCCAAAACGGTCCTTGACCACATCCAGCACGCCGTCAAGTTGCTCCTGTTTTTGGCGCTGGGGGCTATCGAAAAGAAGTCCTTGCGTAAGCTGCGATCGATCAAGGCCGCTGACGCCCATTCCCAGCAAGCGTATTGGTTGCCGACGAGCCGGCAATCGTGATGCAAAGATCTCGGACACAACCAACCATAATTCGTTGGTGACATTGGTTGGTTCTCGCAGTTTCTGAGATCGAGTGATCGTGCGAAAATCGGCGAACCGCACCTTGACTTGCACGATACTGCCGCGGAAGTCATGTCTTCGAAGACGTCGGGCAACCTGGTCCGTCAAGTCCCGCAGTCGACCGCGCAGAACATCCGCGTCGTCGGTGTCGGTCGCGAATGTCGTTTCGTGCGAGATCGATTTGGCCTCACGATCAGGAATAACCGGGCGATCATCGATTCCGCGTGCCAATCGCCAGAAATGCTCACCGGCGCTGTCGAAGTGGCTTTCGAGCAGTTCAAGCGGTAGTCGGCGCAGATCACCAATCGTGCGAGCACCTAGCCGCTGCATCGTTTTGTTGATTTGCTTGCCCACGCCCCAGATCCGTCCGACCGGCAGTGAATCGAGGAACTGCGGGACCTGCCCCGACTCGACGACAACAAACCCATCCGGCTTATCCAGGTCACTTGCAATCTTCGCTAGAAACTTATTGGGCGCCACGCCCGCCGAGGCCACCAGTTTCAGCTCGCTATGGATTTCACTCTTGATTCGCTTGGCAATTGCGGCGGCCGGCCCGAAGAGTTGCTCGCTACCGGTGGCGTCAAGGAACGCCTCATCAAGTGAGAGAGGTTCGACCAACGGCGTGTATCGATGAAATATCTCATGAATTTGCTGGGAGACGTCGGCATAGTGGTCAATTCGGCCGGGAATGAACACTCCTCGGGGGCACAGCCGCTTGGCCGCTGCCGTCGGCATGGCACTATGCACACCGAACCGTCGGGCGACGTAGTTGGCCGCTGCAACCACGCCCCGTTGCTCAGAGCTTCCACCGACGATAACCGGTTGACCAGCCAACTCCGGCCGGTCACGTTCCTCGACGGACGCGTAATAGGCGTCCATGTCGACGTGGATGATCATATAGGAGGTCCCGGGGCGTGCGGTTGGACTCAGGTTGCTTCTGATGAAAAGGGAAGGATAGCCGAACTTTTGCAGTGCCACTTCGACCATGCCGGCGGATTCTCACTCCACGTAACTTCGTGCCAAAACGACAGTGTATGACGCCTGTCGGCGTAGCGTCAAGCCCCAGTTCGGATTCGCAAGAAAGAGGTGGCTCCTCGTCGCCGCATGGCCCACGAGCCAGTCTCCGAGTCGATGGACAACTTCACAGTTCGGTGTGGATCGATCTGCCCGACGCGTCGGTCCTCAATGCGATCGACGAGCAGCACCTGCCGGGAAACTACCCGGCGACACGGTCGTCTTTGAAGTCGCCAAGCCTCTTCCTTGGTCATGTCTATCCCTGCGGTGTCTCGTCGGAATCGTGAGCCCTCGAAATCCGTGACTTTTCACCAGAAGTGTGGGTTACCAGTGTATCAAAACATACCAAAACCTACCAAAACCTACCAAAACCTACCAAAAGGCACATATTTCCCGGCGTTTAAGGCCTTGTTTGCCGCCGAAAAAATGTGGTTACTTCTCTTGGAGGGTGAACGCCCTCGTTTTTATCCGCCCGAGGATGACCCGAGAAGAGGCCCATTTCCATGTCGACCGACGTCACGCAAATCGACCACACGATCGCCCCGGTACTCGGTTCGGTTAAACGCCCGAATGGACTGGAATCCGTTGCCCGAGGGCCGATGTCAAATGGCCCGATTCGCGGCTTGGGGATCACTGCGGTTTTGCAGGGACCGCGAGACCCTCGAACCCCGTGACTTTTCACCAGAAGTATATGAGACTACCCTTACAAAACCTAACGAAACCTAACGAAACCTTACGAAACCCACACATTTCCCTGCGTTTAAGACCTTGTTGTTCGCCGCAAAAATGCGCTTATTTCTATTGGAGGGCAAACAACCTCGGGTATCGCGGCATCGTGGTAATGCAAATGACGTTTGCTGAACTGTCACTGAAATTGTCGTCTGAGGGAATCCCGCTGTGCCAGGGACGGATTAAGCGGGCCGTGCGGGACGGATTCATGCCGCCTGCCCAACGCGACCTGAGTGGTCGCCGAATCTACACGCAGCATCACATCCGTGGCCTGAGGAAGTATCACCGCGCGATGGCAGCCAGATAAGGGAGGTGCCCGATGATCGTACCGATTATCAAACGCCCGATCACGATAGATAGCGAGGAGGCAGGCAATTGAGTAGCAGACAGGAACGGCAGCGCGACGGCTGGGGCTCAATTCACGAGGGAGAGGTCTTGCCGCTTCGTGAGGCTGCCCGTCGGCTCGGCTGGGGGCAGAAAACGATCCGCGCCGCACAGCGGGCGGGGCTGCGGACGATCGCGATGGGTCGCTTGAAGTATATCGTTGGCAGTGACTTGTTGAAGTTTTTCGGCCAGCAGCGCGACGGAAACAACAAGGGAGGAGATTTGGTATGAGCACAACCACGACTGTAATGCGACCGGCGGCGAACCAGATTGGCACGCTGCGGCAAATGCTCCGCGCGGTCGACCACCAGGTCCAGGCACCGGAGTATATCCGCACACACCATCCCGATGAGTTATGGGAGCAGTCTCTACGCCGAGCGCTCCCGCATCGCACGGCCGATTCGAGCCGGGAGGAGGCCGCGCGATGATCCGATCCAACGCCGAATTGGGACAAGTCCCAATTCTCGAAACGCCGATCGACGACATCAAGCCATCGCCCGAAAACGACGAACTTTACCGGCCTATCGATCCGACCGATCTGGACATCCTGGCGCTGGCCAAGAGCATTCGGAAACATGGCGTTCGCGAACCGATCGTCATCACGAAGGACGGATGGATTATCTCGGGCCATCGTCGATATGCGGCGGCGATACTCGCGGGTCTGAAGTCGATCCCGTGTCGAATCGAGGACATCTCGCGGGAAGATGATCACGATCAGTTCCTCGTCCTGCTGCGAGAGTACAACCGGCAGCGGATCAAGTCGCTCGACGAGGTTCTCCGCGAGGAGGTCGTATCATGCGACCCAGAGGAAGCCTATGCCTCGCTCATTGAATATCGCGAAGAACAGGCCGAACTCGATTCTTCCGTGGACGTGATGGAAATCGGCGGTCCCAAACAGCGGGCCAAGATATCGAAAGCGAAGGAACCGTTCCTGTCAGCCATCCGGAGCATTCTGAAGGCCCGTAGCAAGTTTTGGCCGTTGTGCGATCGGTCGATTCATTACGCACTGTTGAATGATCCGCCGTTGACGCACGCGAGCAAGCCAGACTCGACGTATAGCGCCACGGTGCCGTCGTACAAGAAGCTCTGTGAACTGCTGACGCGAGCCAGGTTGGCGGGGCGCATCCCAATGAAGGCGATTGCGGACAAGACCCGTCCGGTGACGACGTGGAAAGCCTACTCCAGCGTACAGCCATTCATAGGCGACGAGGTGGATTCCTGTTTTAAGGGCTACTATCGCGACGTGATGCAGAGCCAGCCCAACCACATCGAGATCGTGGGCGAGAAGAACACCATCGAGTCAATCATACGCCCGGTTGCGATGCAGTATCGCATCTCCCTAACGATCGGACGCGGGTTCTGTTCGTTGCCTCCGCGAGCCGAAATGGCCTCACGGTTCCGGCGAAGCGGCAAAGAGAAGCTGGTTCTGCTGATCGTATCTGACTTCGACCCCGAGGGAGAACAGATTGCCGAGTCATTTGCCAGGTCGATGCGAGATGACTTTGGTATCGATTCGACAACCGCAATCAAGGTGGCACTGACCGCCGATCAGGTCGAGGACTACGGCCTCCAACCGCAATTGAAGGCGAAGAGGAAGTCGGTCAACTACAAGAAGTTCGTCGAGAAGTACGGCACGGACGTGTTCGAGCTCGAAGCACTAGAACCGGATGACTTGCAAGAACTCCTCAGCGAAGCGATCGACAGCAACGCATTCAATGCCGAACTGGACTCCGAGAAGGAAGACGCGGAGTTCTTGGAGAATACGCGGCGCCGGGTAGCGGTGGCACTGAAAGGCGTGGTAGGCGACGACGCGGGGGGCGATGATGGCGACTGAGAACGGCCCGCCCGCGACCGGCTGGACCAAAATCGACAACGCCGTTATCGAGCGGATCCATGAACTCGGGCTGACGGAGTTCGCGGTCTACGCGACCCTGGCGAAGCACACCGACGCGAACAGGACGTGCTACCCGAAGGTCGAGACGATCGGGGCCATCGTAGGCGTGAAGCGGCGAGCGGTCCAAAAGGCCCTGCGAAAGCTCGAACAACTCCAACTGATTACCACCACATCAGGGGCGAGATCAAACTACTACACCCTATTGACGCCCCCCAGTAGTACGGGCGCACCAGGATGCACGGGTGCATCTACGTGCGCCCCAGGGGCGCACCAGGATGCGCGTCTAGGGGCGCACCAGGATGCGCCCAGAACAAGAACCAGAGAACAAGACCCATTGAACAAGAAGAGGGAGGCTTCGCCTCACGCTTCGTCGGAGGGGGTCAACGAATTGGTCGAGAAGTGGAACGCCATCCCCGGCGTGGGGCACGTCAAGAAGATCACCGACGGCCGGCGCCGGGCATATCGGGCGAGAGCCAAGGATTCCGATTGGCTCGAATCGCTCGACCCGGCGATGGAGAAGGTGAAGGCGAGCGCCTTTATGCAAGGACAGAACGACCGCGGCTGGAAGGCCGACCTCGACTTCTTTTTGCGGCCAGACACAGTTACGAAGATCATGGAAGGGAAATATGACGACCGAAAAGGACATAATCAAGCGGGCAGCGGACGGCGATCCGGAGGCCCAATGGGCGATCAACATCCAAGCCGACACCGCGAGCGAGATTACAGCCACCTCATGCAAGTCGCTGAACCTCCGGCGTCTTGAGCGGCGGCTCCTGAAGCACGTTCCGAGGAAGATGGATCTGGTCAAGCCGGACCTGCGGGACACGCTGCGCAACCTGGCGACCGGCAATCTGCCCTGGCCGCTGTTCCTCTGGGGACCGTCCGGCGGCGGCAAGACCTCGGCAGCCCTGGCCTTGGCCGACTTCGCCGACACGGCCTGCTACTGGACGGCGGACGACTTGGCCGATCAGGTGATGGCCGGCACGCCCGGCGAAACGGCAGAGACGTGGGAACTCATCGCCAAGAAGGACCTGGCCATCCTCGACGAAATCGGCGAACGGCGGAACATCGGGGACCTGGCCTATCGAGTCGCCAAGAAGTTCGCGGACCTCCGCGAGACCCAGGCCGGCCGCGTGGCGATCTACATATCGAACGTGTCGCCGGCGGAACTGCAATCCCTGTTCGATGACCGGATCGCGAGCCGTCTGCTATGTGGAACCGTCCACAAGCTCGAAGACCGAGACCGGAGGGTCCAGCCATGATCCGACCAGCAGCAACCAGCGAGATACTCGATCAGGTCCCACCGCATGACCTAGCCGCCGAAGCCGGCGTCATCGGGTCGATCCTCATAAATGTGAGCCTGATCGACGACGTTACGGCCATCGTCTCGGCCGACGACTTCTACCGTGAGGAAAACAAGACAATCTTCGAGACGATCGTCGCAATGCAGAACGCTGGCGACCCGATCGACGAGACGGTCCTACTCGGCAAGCTCAAGGCACGCGACAGCGAAACGCAATGGACCGACCTATTGGCTGAGATTTCCGGCCAAGTGCCCATCGCAGCGAACGCCAAGTATTACGCGAGAATCGTCATCGAGAAGGCCAAACGCCGCCGGCTGATCCACGCGGCCGTCCGCATCGTCCAGGGGGCCTACGGCAGCGAGGACACGGTCGAGGACATAGCCTGTTGCGGCGAGGCCATGCTCGGAGATGCCGTTAAGGGTGGCGATTCCATCACGGCCGTTCCGATGCAAGAGGCCGTTGCCGAGGCCATGGTGACTGCACGCGAGCGGGCGGACGGAACCAAGCCCGGCGGATTGACGATCGGGTTGCGAGATTACGACCAGAAGATCGGCGGGCTCTTCCCGGGCGAACTGATCGTCCTGGCCGGCCGGCCGAGGATGGGTAAAAGCGTCTTGGCCATGCAGATCGCCGTGGACGTGGCGACCCGTGGGCAGCGGGTCTTGGTGGTCACCCTCGAAATGTCGGCAGGTGAACTGGCAGCCCGGGTCCTTTGCTCGAAGGGCCAAGTCAACGGAACGAGATTCCGGGTGGGCAAATTGCTCCCCGCCGACCTGGCCGATCTGGACGCGGCCGCGACGGAGCTATCAACGGCCAAACTGCTGATACTCGACGCCCCGACCGTCTCGGTGGCCGACATCCGACGCGAGGCGAGACGGGTACAAGCACGCCATGGGCTAAGCCTGATCGTCATCGATTACCTGCAACTGATTCAGCCAGAGAATCCCCGGGATCCTCGCCAAGAGCAAGTGCGAAAATGGCCCGAAGCATGAAGGCGTTGGCCAGGGAATTGGGCGTACCCGTCCTCTGTTTGGCCCAATTGAATCGGCAGGGCAGCGGCTCGAAAGACGGTGGGCGTCCACGACTGAGCCACCTCCGCGAATCCGGCGCGATCGAGCAAGACAGCGACCAAGTTTGGGCACTACACCGCGAGGAAGTTCACCGACCGGATGACGACGACGTGCGCGGCAAGGCCGACCTGCTAATGCTGAAAAACAGGTCCGGCCCGGCCCGAGACTTCGAGCTTCACTTCGACGGTCCGACTACGACATTCTCGATGCCGTCACGAGAATGGAATCCGGACGACTTTTGACGGCAGAATAACCATACCTTTCTGGGAGAATCAGTAATGCTTATCAGTGAGAAAGTCAGTAATGACCAGAGAAGAACGCGCGAACGCATGCGACTCTATGAGGAAGCCGGTAATGACGAGCAGGCAACGCTCGAACTAGAACGACTCTTCGATAGGGCCCGCCGTAGCCAAGGATTGCCAACGAGCGTGGAACTTAAAGAACCCGGCCAGCGGCAGGGCTACCGAATCGGATTGGCCGACTTCGACGACGACACGGGCGGTCTGCGTCCGTCGGAGTTGTGCATCCTGGCCGGGCGGTCCGGCATGGGGAAAACGGCCCTGGCCCGCCAGGCGATGGTCTACGGTGCGACCAAGAAGCGGCCCGTCTTGTTTGTCTCGTTGGAAACGTCAGTGGCCCAACTGGTGGCCCGACTGCTTTGTAGCCACGCAAAGGTCGACTTTCGAAAGCTCCGCTCGGGCACACTGACCGACGCGGACTTCACATTGCTCGAACAGTCGGGCGACTGGCTCCGGGAGGCGTCATTCCAAATCGACGACCGACCCGACGCGACCATTGCCGATATCCGCCACGCGGCGAGGCAGATGCAGAAGAGCGGCGGCTTGGAGTTGGTGGTGGTCGACTACCTGCAACTGGTCTGCACCGACGAGCCCAAAATGCCGCGAGAACAGCAGGTGTCGCGGATGACGGGGCAACTGAAGTCGCTCGCGAGGCAACTCGAAATTCCGGTCTTGTGCCTCGCTCAACTGAACCGCCAGGCGGAGGGAACCCGGGGAAGCAAGGATGTAGCCCGCCCGCAGTTGAGTCACCTGCGCGAGTCGGGGGCGATCGAGCAGGATGCCGATGTTGTGCTCTTCGTTCATCGCGAGGACTACGACGACGACGATCCCGAGCTGCAAGGGAAGGCCGAATTGATCGTGGCCAAAAACCGTAACGGCCGGACCGGAACGTTCCCGCTGACCTGGCATCCGGAGACGACGACGTTTCGGGCCCCGATCACCTTCGAGGATAACCTCGCCCCCCCTTCCGGCAGCGGGCCCGTGGTCCCCGGATTCTCACCAAAGCGAACTGGAGCTTTGAGGATGAGCATCGACACCTGGAGGGAAGCGACCGAACTCGAACCGGGACTCCGGCACCTCGAAGACATGGCACGGGGCGCCGACGGCTGGGCCGGCTGGGAGCAACTCAAGAGAAAACTCAACCGCATGGTGGGGCTCGATGCACGGGAACCGAAACTACGATCGGCCCGGGTCTACGGCATCTGCTATTACCACCTGTTGAAGCTATGGGAATGCGGCGGCAAGTACGGGGACCGGATTCACACCGAGGGACTCGACGAGTTCGGGGATCCGAAGCACACGGCCAGCGACCACCGACTCGAACGCCGGGATTATCAGCGGCGAGAACGAAGACGACGACGATCGGCTATTGCGTGAATCGATGGGTTCGAATGACCGGACCTGGAACATGGGAATGGAGGAGTTGATGATGGAATGTATCAATCTGAAGCAACGGTTCGGCCGGAAGTATCGGGTCCGATACGGAGAGTCGCACCGAGAGGATCACGGAAACAGGGCTGCTCGGGACGTGCCCGAACTGATGATCCTGCTCTGTCGGCATGGGCACATCTACCCGGCTGGCGGCCAGCAGTTGGCGGCATCGGTTGATGGGCGCCCGAAAGTGGCCGGGCGACTGCGACGACTGAAATGCTGCACGGTCCACCAGGAGGGAGACTTCGGCGAACTGACGGTGATGTTCGACGTGAACGACTTCGAGGAAGTGGCCCAAATCATGCAACCGCGCCGCCGCCGACAGATTTCCGAGGCCGAGCGGGAGCGATTGCGGTTGATCGGGTACCAGAAAGGCCGCGAAGCACACTGCGAGGGCCAGTTCACGGCCCCAGAATGCGATCCAAGGCACCTGGGCGACTCGGAACAGGCCGAGACGTGTCTGGCGACGAGAGTGGAGGCCGTGGCGTAGATTGACGGGATCTTCGGGCGTACGGAAATCGAGCGTTTGCAGAGTGGGGGTCAGGCGATGAATCCCAAGGCAAACGCCCCAGTATCCCAAGGCAACCCTAACGGCTATCGCGGGTATAACAGCATGGGGGGCAAGGCTATGTCGACGCGTAGATCCCCGGGGGGGTGCCATTTCCGAGAACACGAACGAAAAGGGGAGAATGATGGGCAAACCGAAAGCCACAGCCGTGAAACGGAAGGAAATATCCAAGCGATCGTTGGCCGTTGCCGCTCGATTGCGGGCCGGCGGCTTTGTCCGGGCTGGCGTTTGCCCGGCTGGCTTCGTCCGCGTCCAAAAGCCCGGCGGCAAGATCGACATCCCGGCGGATCGCTGGTGGCGTTCGATAATGCAAGAGATCGTCCGGCGACACGACCGGGACGGCTGGACGTTCCCACGGATCGCCGAACACATTACCAGGCGGATCGCAGAGAAAGAGGGCAAGAAGCCGCGATCGTCAGCCTTCACGCAACTGACCGAAAGGCGAGTCAACCAACTTTACCACGACGAGTTGCGGTTGCAGTCGCGGGGATTTTGACCGGGCCGATCGGGCAGCCGACCGGTGAGATACCAGACCGAAGAGGGAACCATGGGCAGGAGGAAACACAACCAGACCGACGGCGAGGCTATCCTCGACGCAATGCCAGCCGAAGACCGAGCGGCCGTCGAGACCGCCTTCGAGAAGCGGCGGCAGACAGAGGTGTCCGAGCGAAACCGGGCGACAGCAGCGAAGCAGAAGGCGGGCGGCTTCGTCTACAGCGGCCGCCCAGCGGTTGGGTTCAAGCGGGTCCAGCGTCGCGGCGGCAAAGTTGATATCCCCGACGCGAAGGCCCGGCGGATCATGGGC
>SDBT01008693.1_pt1 | contig 16551 bp, 19 predicted proteins | sample 2277101 | NCBI WGS metagenome assembly SDBT01 (sample SAMN10404973, study PRJNA504765) | marine sediment metagenome | isolation source: marine sediment core GS10_PC15, 103 cmbsf | place: Arctic Ocean: Southern Knipovich Ridge | collected 2010 | reverse complement strand
AAGATATGATTTAAAGAGAGACCCTCATGGATGGAAAGCGACTGGTAAGAAAGTTAGATCAAAAGATCAATATGGCAATCCAAATATATAATTGACTATTCAAATAGACTATAGTATACTAACTTATATATAAAGTAGATGAGATAACATGACAGACGAAGAACAGTTAAAAGTCAACGATAAAGGTCATTTTTTGGCGTGGACAACCTTTTTTTCAGTGGAGTCAGAGATTCTTAATACTGGAGGGACTACAGGTACAGACGGAAAAGTAACTGGCGGTACTTCATCAATCCCAGGAGTTGATTTTGTTAATCTATTAAAACCCCATACTGGTAAGAGAGTAAAAGTTATTATTAAAGTATTAGATAGAAAGTAAAGGAGATTTATGTACTTAAACGAAGCTAAAGGACATCTGTCCACTCTATTAAAAGAAACTATCCCTGTTTTTATGTGGGGACCCCCAGGAATCGGCAAATCTAGTATTGTTAAACAGGTTTGTGAAGAAAAAGGTTGGCAACTAATTGACCTACGTTTATCTTTATTGAACCCAGTTGACTTAAGAGGATTACCATATATCGGTAAAGATAAAGACACCGCTGTGTGGTTAAAGCCAGAGTTTTTACCATCAGAGAATAACGGATTTAAAAAAGAAGGAATTTTATTTTTAGACGAGCTTAACACAGCTCCGACATCAGTTCAGATTGCCGCCTATCAGTTACTACTAGATAGACATATTGGTAATTATAAATTTCCAGACAAGTGGAGAATTATTGCCGCAGGAAACAGAGAAACTGACAAGGCTGCCGTAACAAGCATGCCATCGCCATTAGCTAACAGATTAATTCACCTACACGTTGATGCTAATATTGAAGACTGGAAACAGTGGGCTGTTGGCACAATCGACGAAAGAATTATCGCTTTCTTAAACTTTAGACCAAAACTTTTATCTCATCTACCAAAAGAGGAGATTAAAGCCTACCCAACACCTCGTTCATGGGAGTTTGTATCTAGAACTATCAAAAACTTTAAAGACCTAGATGATGCAGAAAGCATTATCGACGGGACTATCGGTGAAGGACCATGTAAAGAATTTTATGCCTTTCTAGGTATTTATAAAGACTTACCAGATGTAGATGGAATTCTAGAGGGTAGAGTGAATAAAGTTCCTAAAAAGACAGATGTTTGCTACGCCTTAGTGAGTGCTTTATCAGCCAGATTAACTGATGAAAACCTAGAAAACTTTATGAAGTATGTTATCAAACTACAACCAGAGTTTTCAACACTAGCTGTTAGAGATGCTGCTAGAACTGGATGGGCTGAAAAAATCGAAGACAGTAAATACTGGTCTAAGTGGTCTAATAAATTTGGTACTTATCTAGACTAATATGAAATTAAAAAAAGGCGATGTAGTCCATTTTGAATATCGTGATAAATATGATCGAGAAGATGGTACTGGAGTGATTATAGAAATAAAAGACAATCAGTATAAAGTGGCACTGGTTCAAAAAGAAGATGGTGAGTGGTGCTGGACTAACTACTGGTCATGGGAAAGTGAAAATAGAGTTGAGTTTTTAAATAAGAAAGTTAAAGACTTAGGTTTAAAAATTTAATATGTCTAAGAAAAAAGTTGATACTGAATCCGCAGATAAAAAAAAAGCGGTAGAAAAACTGATTAAAGCGAGAATCTTCCTTACAAGAAAAGAGCCTTTCTTTGGCACGCTATGTCTTCATATGACTATGGAGGAAAATTGGTGGGTACCAACTGCGGGAACTGACGGAGATAAGCTTTATTATAACTACAAGTTTATAAACAAGTTACCAGCACATCAAGTTGCAGGTGTTTTAATTCACGAAGTTATCCATGCAGCTATGGGACATATCTGGAGACGTGGTAAAAGAAATAAGCATAAATTCAATATTGCTGCTGATTATGCGGCTAACTTGATTATTACTGATAACGGATATCAACTACCACCAGGGTGTTTATTAGATCAAAGATATAAAGGGATGAACGCAGAAAAGATTTATGACAAACTTCCACCACTCAAAACTATCTGTGGATATTGTGGTAAAGAACTTAAAAAACAGAAGAAGTCCTTAAAAGGTGGTAAAGGTGATGGTGAAGATAAAAAGAAAAAAAGTAAACAAAAAGGTAAAGGAAGTGGTAAAGATCAGAAGAAACAGAAGGGGAAACAAAAAGGTAAAGGGTCTGGTAGGGGACAGCGATCTACAGCAAAATCACCAGGTCACAGATGCTGTGCCAGTCACGCTTTCTGGGATAAGCCAGGTGGAAAGAAGATGTCTGATAAACAGATGAGAAAACTTAGAAGAAAGTGGAGAGCTGCCATGGAAGACGCTGTTTCTAAAAGCAAGGGCGATACACCCGCAGGTTTTGAGAGAGAGGTAAAGAAACTTGAACCAAAGGAAAACTGGAGAAAGATTTTAGCAACATACCTATCTCAGTCGATGACAGACTTTGATTTTATGAGACAAGATAGGCGCTTTCTCGGTCAACCTTTTTACCTACCAGATTTAGGAAGCGAAGAATCACTTAAAAACGTTATTTTTGTTTTAGACACTAGCGGAAGTATTAGCCAGAAGGAACTGAGCCAGTTTGTAAGCGAGATTAAAAACCTCATGAAATATTTTCCACAATCTAAGGGTTGGGTTATGGACTGTGATGCAGCCGTAGGACAGATTATTCCACTAGAAGATATGAATAAACCCAAGGCAGATGGTTGGATGGGAGGCGGAGGCACATCACATGTACCAGTTTTTAGAGAAATTAAGAAAAAGGCATGGACACCAAAAGTGGTTGTTTGCTTTACTGACTTATATACAGAATTTCCAACCACAAAACCATCATATCCAGTTTTATGGTTAGTTCCTAGAGATAATTATGATAAAGACGAGAAAGTCCCTTTTGGTAGAGTGATAGTGATGCAATCTTAGTTTATTTGTGGTATATTATATTCGTATATATCAATAAATAAGGAGACTATATGAAGGGCGTAATTTTAGCTGGCGGTCTTGGTACTCGATTATATCCACTTACTCATATAACAAATAAACATTTACTTCCCGTGTACGACAAGCCGATGATTTACCATCCAATTGAAACGTTAGTGAACGCTGGAATTGATGAGATAGCGATTGTAGCCTCTGGTCCACATGTGGGACACTTTATTAGAGCTATTAAAAGTGGTGCTGAGTTAGGACTTCGTAGAGTTGAATATTTATATCAAGAGAACCCAGGAGGAGGTATTGCTGACGCACTTGCTATGGCTGAAGATTTTGCTGATGAAGGTAATATAACTGTAATTCTTGGCGATAACTGCACAGATGCAGATATCTCTAAGCCAGTTAAGGAATTTAAGATTGGTGCAACTATATTTTTAAAGAAAGTTCCAGATCCAGAGAGATTTGGTGTAGCAGAGATAAATCATGAGGGAGATTTGATAGCGATTCACGAAAAACCAAAAAATCCAAAGACCAATACTGTTGTCACTGGTCTTTATATTTATGATAATACTGTTTGGGACAAGATTAGACAGTGTAAACCATCCAAGAGAGGACAGCTAGAGATTACTGATGTTAACAACTTATATATTAAGGACATAAGGATGAATTGGGCTATGCTTAATGGATTTTGGAGAGATGCAGGAACTTTTGATACTCTTTATGAGGTAAGTAGTTATTGGAATCTTAAAAAAGATGAACAACAAAATTAAAGCAAAAAAGTTTTTAGATGAATCGGCACACGGCAGGGAGCTTTGGCCTATAGATTCTTTAATACCTTGGAAAGACAATCCTAGGGCTATAAAGGGTGATGACTTTAAGAGACTAAAATCACAGATTAAAAAATTAGGTGAATATAAGCCACTAATTGTTAACAGTGGAGAGAATACGCCAACTAAGGGTGAAGTTTTGGGCGGTAATATGAGGCTTAAGGTTTATCAGCAACTTGGTAAGACTAAGTGTTGGGTTTCTCCAGTACACCCTAGTACAGAAGCGGAAAAATTATCCTATGCACTATCAGACAACGACAGTGCTGGATATTATATAGAGGAAGAATTAGCAGAGTTGGTTTTCAAATACGAAGATGATTTTGATATCGAAGATTATAAGGTAGATTTAGAGATGCCAGAATCACTAGAGAAGTTGCTAGAGAAGTTTGGACCAGAAGACGATGTGGGTGACGACGATCAAGCACCTGAATTACCTGACAAGGCTGAAAGTAAATATGGAGAGATTTATCAACTAGGTTCACACAGACTGATGTGTGGAGATGCTTTAAAAAAAGATCAGGTTGAGGATTTAATAGAACATACTAAGGTAGATATGGCCTTAACAGATCCACCATATAATGTTGGGTATGAGTATAATTCTTATGATGACAACAAGACGGATGAGGAGTATGAAGCTTTTTGTCTTAAGTTTTTTCAGATTATACAGAAGAATAGCAATTTTCAAGTAATTACACCAGGTACTGTTAATTTAGCTATGTGGGCAAAGATTAAACCTTGGAGGTCTGTTGCACCTTGGATTAAAAAAAACGCCATGAATAACGGTGAGGTTAGTCATCTTAGGCTTTGGGAGCCAATAATCTTTTACGGTATGACTAAAAAAAGAAGACCAACAGATATATTTGAACACCCGATATCTGGGGAAAAGATAAAACATACTTGCCCAAAACCACTAACTTTATTTATGGATATTATTAAAAGCTTTCAACCGAACACAGTATTAGATGTTTTTGGTGGTAGTGGTACCACATTAGCTGCTTGTGAAAAACTAGGTAAGACATGCTTTATGATGGAGCTTGATCCTAAATACGTTGATGTTATTAGAAAGCGTTATGCAAAATTGATGGGGGAGGAAAAAGACTGGCAAAGTCTTTCACCTAAATTATGAAAACATCTGCTTATATAATACTTACTAAGAGTGGCGTAGTGTCTCTCAGAAAAGGAAAACCTAAATTAAATAGCAATCAAGTTGCTGTAAAACTTAATTTAACAATTTCTGATAAGTTCTTCGAAAGGTTTGTACCAGAGGTTAATATAGGTGTTCCAGATGATTATGTATCTAAGCCAGAAATAGATGTAGAGTTAAAAGGTGGCACTATGGATAAATTATTAGGGGAAGATAAACCATGAAAACGATGACACTTGTTATTCCAGTTATGAACCAGTTGACAGACTCTAAGGGTTGTTTGGGTACATTTAAATATATGACCTCTGAAGATACAGAGTTCATGATTATAGATAACGGTTCTACTGATCCTTATGAAGACTGGATTAGAAAATCTCTTAAACCAAAGAAACTTAATTATATAAGAAACGCTGAAAATTTAGGGATGCTTAAGACACTACAACAAGCCTATAAAAACTGTGATACTGATTTGATTGCTATTTCTCATAACGATGTGTTGGTTTACGAAAAGGATTGGGATAAGAGAGTGTCTTCATATTTTGATGAAATATCAAATTTGGGTGGAGCTGGGTTTTTTGGCACACAAGGCTGTGGTCCAGTAGGAGAGAGAATCCAAGATGTTCCACCTAGGGTTGCTGCTGGCTTATCTAATATGTTAGAAGCTGAGGTTCATGGAGCTAGACTAGATAGACCTTGGAGGTCTGCATCCATCTTTGATGGGTTCATGCAGGTGTTTAGCATGGAAATGCTTAAAAAAGCTAACGGTTTTGACCAAAGATACCATTATCATCACCTTTATGATCGTGATGCAGCCCTAGAAAGCATAAGACATGGATATAAAAATATAGTTGTTGATGTACCCTGTCATCACTTGTGCGGCTTGACTGCTAATCGGTCTGAATATCAGACTTGGATTGATAAGAGAACCCAAAAGAAGGGTTTTACTGGAGACCTATGGACACATGATGAGAATACGAGAATTTTTAAGAAGAAGTGGAAAGATGTTTTACCACTATATGTTGAAGATGATTTTAGCTTTAGAACAGGAACTAGCGGTCCATATAAATTTAAAGGAGATGCTATATGCCAAAAATATCAGTAATAATTCCAACATATAATTCTGGAGAATATCTAATTAGAACGTTGGTTGAGTTAGAAAAACAAGACTTTAAAGACTTTGAAGTTATTATTGTTGATGATGGCTCTACAGACAACACACAGATGCTTTTGGATCAATATTTAGGGCTTACACCAGAACTAAAAATTATTAGAGTTAAACAAGAACACAGAGGTTCGAATCATGCCAGGAATAGTGGTTATGAGAAAGCAGGGGGAGAATTTCTTTTATTTCTAGATGCAGATAAGCTACTTAAGGTAGATGCTTTAAGCTCGATGTTGAAGAAGCTTTTGGTTAGAAGAAAAAAGGCATATGCCTATTGTTGGTTTGAGAGAGATGGTCTTTTTAATAAGGCCGATAAGTTTGATAAGGAAAAACTTAAAACTGGAGAACTATTAATTGATATGTGTGCTTTGATTAGAACTAAATTCTTTTCTGGATTTGATGAAGAATTAAAGAGATTACAGGATTGGGATTTATGGTTAACTATTCTTGCCAAGGGTGGTGAGGGTATTAGAGTTGAAAAGGTTTTATTTACGACAAAGCATAGAGAGGGTGACATAACTTCGACTGAAGATTTAAGCGAAGCGGATGCTTACATAAGAAAGAAACATGGACACACGTTTAAGATCAAGCCGTCGATTAAACACGAGGAGGCGATTCCTTTAAACACAAACGGACTGGTTGATATCATCGTTGTCAGGTTTAATACAAACGATAAGGATAAGACTTGCTTTGATTCTATTATTGATAATACAAAATACCCAAACACTAGGGTTATTTTCTATGATAATTATAATAAAGAAGACTCACTATCAAGGATTTGGAACGATGTTATTGGCAGGTCTAACGCTGAATTTATTTGTCTACTTCATAGTGATGTTGAGTTGTCAAAAGGGTGGTTGGGAAAACTTCTACAAGAGTTAACGAGAGATGAAAACGTTGGAGCAGTTGGACCATCTTTCGATAAGTGTTGGGCTGTCCAGAAGATTAGCAAACCTCCAAGAAAGCGAACGATTGTTGACTTTGAGGAAGAATATGGTAAGGCGTTTCAGTTGTCTAATATCTGTTTTGTTTTTCCCAAAGATGTGTTTGATGAAGTTGGACCCTTTAGTGAGGATTTTTATCTTTACTCAGAGATGGAATGGCTACACAGAGTTCAGTTATATAACTTTAAAACTATTTGGAGAAAAGATGTATATTTAAAACACGTTGGCGGTGCCAGTAGTCACAAAAGGTCTAAGTCAGACAAGGGTTTTGACTTATTTGAACAAAAAAGAAAAGAAAATAGGTTATACATGGAAGCAGTAAGCAAAAAGAAGGACTTATGAAGATAGGATACGCCTATGTCTGTGCTGACTTAATCCATGTAGGACACTTAAACCACTTAGAGGCTTGTAGTAAGTTGTGTGATAAATTGATCGTTGGTGTTTTGACAGATAAGTCAGTTACGGAAAAAAAGGTTAAGCCAACCATTCCATTTGAAGAAAGACTTAGGATGGTTCAGGGTCTTGAGTGTGTTGATATTGCTGTTTCTCAAGAGACATATTCACCGATAAAAAACGCAAGTCATGTTGCTGATATTTTATTTGAAAGCACGAGTCATACAGATGTGGCGATTCAAGAGGCTAAGAGGGTTATGGGTGGACTAGGCAAGAGGGTAATTATTATGCCTTACTATGGTGGTCAAAGTTCGAGTAAGATTAAAAAACATATTTCGAAAGGTGGTGAGTAATTGATGACAACTCATAAAAGTTCAGCTTTAAAAAGTCTCGTTTGGAGGATCATGGGCGTTTTTGTTTATGCGACAATTTTCTACTTCTTCACAAAGAAGTGGCAGATAACGCTAGGAAGCACACTTGTTCACCATACTACCTTTTTAATAGTTTTCTATTTACATGAGAGATTTTGGCTATGGTTAAAGAAACCAACTCACCCACTTAAAGCCTTCACATACGAAGTGATTTTGGGTATGGGTCTAGGTGGATTAATAGTATATGCGTTTACTGGTACATGGAAAGCAGTAACACTTATAACTGGAACCTACACAATAGTTAAAATTATTATGTATTTATATTACGACAAAGTTTGGAATAAATTGGTGAAATAGATGTACCCAGCAGATTTAATACCAGACTACTTTAAAAACGTTAAGCTGTTTTTCTCTGAGGAGGAGATAAAGAAATTTAAACGCTCTGCTAAGGATTGGTCAGAGAATTTAGAATATGGAGTAGATAATACAACAGCTATGTTATTAGACAAAGACATGAAAAAGGGTCTTACTTCTGTATTCGTGAAGCCTGGTGCAAGGACAGTGTTTGAGAAAGATTGGGATATCTGCTTTGTTTTAGACGCTTGTAGATATGACACCTTTAAAGAGTTAAACGTTTTTAAGGGTAAGTTAACAAAAGAGATTTCATGGGGGTTTAATACTGCTAGGTGGGTTTTCCACAACATCAACAAAGAACATAGAGACACAATTTTTCTCTTCACTAATCCTTGGGTGTCAAGAATTGCTGGAGAGGATAATCTAAAAGACTGGTTTTATTATCAAGAGGGATTATGGAAAGAATATTGGGATAATTATCATAGAACTGTTTTAGCATCAAAAGCTCTAGATAAAGTTGATTTCTTATTACCAAGATATGACAACAAGAAGTTTCTGGTGTTTTTGCTACAACCACATGACCCTTTTTATGCCACATCTGATTTAAAGGTCGACAAGCGTGGGTTAAGGTGGGTGGAAAACTTTTTTAAAGGAGATACTCCAGTAGAGGCTATGGTTGAGGCATATAAGAATAACTTAAGGCTTGTACTAAAACAGATTGGTGAGTTACAAAAGAAGTTTCCAAAGAAAAAGATTATAATAACGGCAGATCATGGTGAGAGCTTGGGTGAACGTGGCGTTTGTTATAGTCACAAAGGAGGATACCTTCCATGGCTCGTAGAAGTGCCTTGGTTTGAATTTATATGAAGAAACACAAGTTAACATCAGGACAGCAAGAAGAATTAAATTATCATACAGTGAAATTTAATAAAAGAGACCCTAAAACATGGGTTAATAATAACTATAGAAGAATAATTACTGAAGACTTTGGGGTTAAACCAGACTTTTTTGTAAATAAATCAATTCTGGATATCGGAGGTGGTCCAGGCGGGGGACTGTATTTTTCTCCGTTTTTAAAAACGAAAAAAAGAGTTATTATCGACCCGCTTGTTAAAGAGTTCGAGGAGCTTTTAAAAGACTTCAAAAACATCAGTGGTGATGTTGAGACTATTGTTGGACATGCTGAGGATATGCCGTTTTCTGACGGTTCTTTTGATCTGATTTTATCTTTTAATTCACTAGACCACTGGGACGACTGGAAGAAAGGTATGGATGAAGCAATAAGGGTTCTTAAAAAAGGTGGCAAGCTTTTGTTATATGTTAATTTTTATCGACCAGCAAAAACTGACGCTCACCCTCACTACATAGATGAGAAGTCAATTGATTGGATTATTAGCAGGGGCTTAAGCGTAGAGTTTTCAAAGCTAAAACTACATGTGAAGGAGTCTGGAAAGAAAGTAAAAAAATATTTTGGTATTTTTAAGAAATTATGATTACGGTTATTTTACTATGTTATAAGAGATTTGAAAACTTCGAGAGGGTTATCCAGTCGTGGTTAGACCAATATGAAGTAGATGAGGTGATTGTATGTGATAACTCTGGAACTTTTAAAACAAATCTTCCAGTAACGGTGCTTAATAGTAATAAGAATTATGGAACATACTTTAGATATATTGCACCGCTTCTGGCAAAGAATAATCTTATAATTTGGGGAGATGATGACCTTATCGCCAAAGATGGACTAGCAAGTGATTTACTTAGTTCATGGTCTATGAAGTCACTTGTTGGAATTATGGGTAAGAAGTTTACTGGCAAGACTTACTATACTGCTACGGGGTATAGGGGAGAGAACATCAAAAAGAATATAGATGTTGATTATTTGTGTGGGCTTTGTATTTTAGGATTTAAGGATAATTTTGTTGGGTTTAACCCCATGAGTATTCCTACTAGGTTCTTTTCTGGAAAACAAATATTTGTTATGGGAGACTGGTGGTGGGAACACTGGCTCCATGCACAAGGAAAAGTTAATAAGATGACTGTGGTTGCCACTGATAAATATGAGTTATTAAAAGAAGCGACTGATGATACAGCATTACATAAGGGTGATGAATTCCAAGAAGTTAGGGAATATTACTTTAGAAAGTGGATTACTAAAACTGAAAAAAGGAGGATTTCTGAGGTGGATAACCGATTTAGCAAAAAAGGCTGAGAACGTCTTACATAATAAGGCAATTTGGATTGCTGGCTCTGGACCTTCATTAGATGAATATCCAGACGATTTTTTAGATAATAAGTTTTCTATTGCACTACATCTAGCGTATCTTAAGTTTCCAAACACCACATATAGGTATGCGAACGAATATGATAGGGTAAAGTGGTTTAAGGAGAATAGACCTGAATATTTAGATAAAGATAATATATTTGCTTTTCCTTTCTATAACAAGACTGAGCGTGAGTGTAGTCCTCTTATAGATTTAGATAGGAGAAATTATTATTTTTTAGCCTTAAGACCTTATCCTAAAAAAACTAACGTTGTTAGAGCTTGGTATGCTAAGGGAGTTGATTATGGTGGGTGGGGTACTTGTCTTCATGGGGCTTTATACACAGCTTTAATGATGCACGGCAAGCCAATTAATATTATCGGTTGTAATCATGAGCCTAAAGACGATAAGGAACACTTCAGTCTTGCTAGTGAGAATAATCAGTATCGAGCAACGGCAACACCTTATGCTAAAAAGGGAGAGTTGATGAAAGAAGGAACTCATAAAATTATTGAGGCTGCTAAGTTCTATACTAAAATAAACTGGATTAAAAGTTATGAGGAGGCGAAGAAGTATGAATAAGGGAGAGAAAATAAGCATAGCTCTTACTGGCAGGAAGTTAACTAAAAATCATAGGTTAAATTTAAGTAAGTCACACACTGGTAAAGTTCATAGTGTGGAAACAAGAAGGAAGATGAGCTTGTCTAAGATTGGTAATAAAAACATGGTTGGTAAAAAACATACAAAGGCAACTAAAAAAAAGATGAGTGAATCAAGAAAGGGTAATAAGTTTTCACTTGGACATAAACAAACACCAGAACATCGAAGAAAGATAAGTATTACTAATAGTGGTTCTCGTGCTTTTAATTGGATGGGTGGACTTACTGAAAAGAATAGAAAAATTAGGAACAACATAGACTTTAGATTATGGCGAGAGTCAGTTTTTGCTAGAGACAATTGGACTTGTCAACAGTGTATTAATCGTGGAGTGGAACTTCATCCACACCATATTAAAAACTTTTCTCAATACCCTGAGCTTAGATTTGCCATAGACAACGGAATAACCTTTTGTAAAGACTGTCATTATGAGTTCCATAAAATATATGGTAGAAAGAATAATAACGAAAAACAAATAATAGAATTTATGTCTATATTATTATGAAGAAACAAAGAAATAAATTGGCTATCGCCATTAACAGTTTAGACAGACCAGAGTATTTAAAACAGTGCTTAAAGTCGTTAGAGAAGAACAAGAATTTAAAGAAAGTTGATGTTTATCTTTATCAAGATGGAGGGGTTAATCTTCAGTCTTGTGAGGTCTATGCAGACGACTTCACTATTAAAAAGTGTGTCGATTTGTTTAATAAGTCTAAGATTCCAAATAAGTTTATCAGGCAACACAAAGACAATATTGGTGCAGGACTTCAGAGGTTTTATATTTTTAAAGAGCTTTTTAAAAAGGGTTATGAGTATGTGATATCAGTTGATAACGATTTGGTTTTCAGCCCACAATATATTAACACTGTTATAACACTCTTTGAACAATTTAAGGATGATAAAACTGTCGGTATGGTTCAGACATCACTTAGAGACTATGTTGACTTCTCTCTTAAAAATAAAGATAAAGTCAAGATAATAGAAGATCAGGTGCAGTTAATATATTCTCGACGCTGGGAACAAGGTCTATTTAAGAGAAGTTGGGATAAAATTTGGCCTAGGTTGAAGCCACTTTATGATGAGTTACACAAGCTTGATTTTAAACACCTACTTCATGAACCACACATGGATAGTATTAGAAACAGGTTTTTATTAACATACGGTTCGTTTCATGCAGATGAATCTATTGAAATAGCTATGATTGTGGAGGGTCTGAGGGGTGTGACGACTCGCATTCCAAGACATAAGGGTATTGGAGCTTATGGTTTATATACTTTTACACCAAAGAATTGGAAAGAGGTTGGTCTTGACAAGGTTATATTACCCAAAATAAGAGATGTCAAAAAGTTTAAGGTGTTTAGAAATAAGCTCTGTATTACTATCAGGTCGCTTAAAAGAGTTCATTCACTACACAAGTTGTTTGGGTCGTTGAGATTCAATAAGATTAGTGGTGTGGATTTTTACTTTTATATTGACGGGGCTGTTAATCCGTTTTCTGGAAAGAGATATGCAGAAGATGTGGATTCTCTTAGAGTTCTTAAAGCCATCAACTCATCTGGATTACCAAACAGAACAATTGTTTTTAAGCATGAGAATAATCAGACAGCAATTCAAAAGTATGAGATGTTATCCACACTTTTTCCACACTATGAGTATGTGATGATGCTCGACAACGATTTAGTTGTTAATAAATATTACATCAAGACGATTAAGACTTTATTTAAACAATTTAAGGGGGATAAAAAAGCTGGAATATTACACACATCGTATATTAAGGGAAAGTTTGGGGGAGACAATAGGATGCAAAAAAAACTAGAAGACAAGGTTCAATATGGGTTTACACAGAGATGGGAGCAGGGTTTTTGGAGAGAGACTTGGGAAGCTATAAAGCCATCTTTTGAAAAATATATGGATATTGTTAAAGACTGTGACTATAAAGAACTACTCAATAGTGGTGAAAGACATCTAGACGACAAGCGAAAGGAACTGGCAGAGTTTGTGAATATGCCAAACACCGATGGTGTATTAGAATTTTTTGCCTATCAAAAAGGATATTTAGGTATTCATACAGAAACACTTAGGCATAAGGGTTGTGGTTTTGATGGCATATATAGTTTTACAAGTCGGGAACACTGGAAAGAAAGAGGGTTGGATAAAGTGATTGTACCAGATGATTTTGGTGGCAGGGTTAATAACTATAAATTCAGAACGAAATTAGTATTTGCTGAAGAAAAACGAGACCTTTTTAAAGATAAGGATGTTTACATTGCTGGTTCAGGACCATCTTTAGATGGATATCCAGGTGAGTTTTTAGACAACAAGATTGGGATAACACTACACTTAGCGGCACTTAAGTTTCCAGGTGCTACATATATAGGTGCTTGTGAAACTCCAATTATTAGATATTTTTCGAGAAGCCAACCAGAACTACTTAAGAAGGATGCTATTTTTACTTACCCCTTTCATCCAAAAGATACACCTCAAAGGCATTTTGGTCCCGACTTTTCTAATCGTGGTGGTGCATCTACAATATTTGTTAGATATACAGATGGTGAACAGTATTTACTTGGAACAGATTTTAGGCAACTAATTAGAGACGCAATTAACGGTAAGCCAGTTTTAGCTGGAGCTTACTCAACTGTTTTACATAGCATATTATTTGCTGTTTTAACTATGGGAGCTAAGAAGATCAATCTAATTGGAATTGACCACGCAAAAGATGGAGATAAGACTTATTATTCCTTAGCTCAAGATGTCGAAAACAACATAGATCACAAGCTCAGACTACCCTTTAGGAAAGACTCTTGGTATAGACCAAAGATGTGCGAAAGACAGAAGTTTGGGACAGACGCTTTTATTGACGAGTGTGTTAAACATGGTATAGTAATAAATAGATATAAAAACTACGATGATTGGAGAAATCAACATGAATCGGTTTAAAAATAAATTTAATAAGAAGTTTAACCAGAAGATAGTCGATGAGTATTACTTAGAAGAATCTAAAAAGGGAACTAATTTATATGGTTCTCTTGCATCACAGAGAGAAAGATTTAAAAACGCTGTCAGGTATTTTGACTTTGATAAGAAAAAAATTCTTGATATTGGGTGTGGAAGGGGAGACTTTCTAAAATTCCTTCTTACGAGCATTACACCATCTAAGTTTATAGGTATTGATCCATTAGAGGATATGGTAAAGAAATCAAAGAATTTCGGTGATAGCGTAGTAGACAAAGTAAACACAGCTTGGGTTAAGAAAGACTATTTAGATACTGAAGTGGAAAAGGGTGTTGATATTATTACAGCTTTTTCTATTTTTGATCGCAGGTTTGGCAATATGTCTGACACAGTTACTTATGCTAAGAAGATGCTAGAGAAGATGGTTCATGAGGCACATGAAGGGGTATATGTTACCTTTTTGTCAGCATATAAAACGATTGATGAAGAAGCTCAGTCCTTATTTTATCCAGAAAAAGTTTTTCAGTTTGCTCATATTTTATCAGAACGAGTGGTTATAGATCACTCATATATGCCCCATGCTTTCTCCGTAGTTATATATAAAGGAAAATCAGTCTGGAGAAATTTTTGGGAAAAAGGATCATATGAAATTACCTAGCTTCAAAATTACTTTACCCAAGACAATAAAAAAACATATTCTAGCTAATATTTCAGATATTTTAGATACTGGTATGTTTGCCTCTGGTAAATATGTAGATTTAGTTGAAAAGAGGATAATAGAAAAGACTGGAAGTAAAAATGTGTTTGCTGTTTCTAGTGGAAGCTCTGCATTAGAAGCTGCTGCCTATGCTTTTAAAAGAGAGCATGGTGCTGGTAAAGTTTTAATTCCATCTAATACTTTTATTGCTACATCACTTGCTTTTGAAAGGCTTGGGTTTGAGCCAGTATTTTATGATAATGGATTTAATCAGGTTTTTAATATGAGTCTTGAAAATTTGATGAAGAATTGTGTTGGGGCTGTTGTAGTCGATATAGGTGGGGATATTCCAAAAGACTTTCAGAGATTTATATCTGCATGTAGGAGATATGGTTTATGGGTTTGTGAAGATGCTTGTCAGGCCTATGGAAGCACTTTTAAAGGAAAGCAAGCTGGAACTTTTGGAGACATAGGAACTTTCTCTTTCTTTTCAACAAAAGTCGTAACTGGTGGTGAGGGTGGAGCTGTATTGACCGATGATCCTAATTACGCACATCATGTAAAGATGTATCGTGATTTTGGAAAAGGTAGCCCATGGGTTTCTTATCATTATTCTAAAGGTTGGAATTGTCGCATGAGTGAATTCAGTGCAGCCGTTTTATATCCGCAGATTGCTAACGATAATATTATTAAAGATAGAAAGAGGATTAGAAGACTTTATGAAAAGAAGTTAAATTCTATTACTGGGACATCTTTTAATACTAAACCAAAATCAAAACACTCTTTCAACGGATACAAGATTGTTGCATATTTATCTAGAGCAGTTGATAAGGATGCGTTTATAAAAAAATGTGAAGAAGATGGAGTAAAGTTTCAGGGTAATGTTTATGATTTTGTTTTACCAGAACAACCAGTCTATATGATAGATAAAGCTATGAATCATGTTAGTGAGGTTTGGTTAGAAAAACTTAAGAGTATGATTTGTATGCCAACATGGTATGGCATGACCGAAAAAGAAATAGACTATGTAGTTAGTGTTATCAAAAAAAACATAAAGGAGTATTTATGAAAGAATATAAATTAGCTAAGTGGATAGCATGGAAACTACCACCAACAGTGTTACTTTGGGCTTTTGTTAGAGCTTATGCTTTATCTGGTAATGCTCCAACAAGTGACTATAAAAAGGTTTTTGACCAGATTGTTAATAAATATAACTTAAAGGAGAAGGCATGAAAGTCTTAGTTACTGGAGGTTCAGGTTTTATTGGCTCTCACTTAGTAGAATCTTTACTTAATAAGGTTTCTGAGGTTCATGTTTTAGATGTGAGAAAACCACTTGCAAAAGTTAAGTGGATTAACAAAGATATTAGGGAAAATTTAGACGATATTATTAAAGGCTATGATGCTGTTTATCACCTAGCGGCTGTTGCAAACGCTCGTGCGTGCGGACAATTTCCTAGAAAAGCATATGAAACGAACCTACAAGGTACTTTTAACATCGCTAGTGCCTGTTTAAAGAACGATATACCCCGTATTCTCTATGCGAGTACCACTTGGATGGCAGGGCTTCAGGTAGGGGATGTAGTGAGCGAATTAGACCCTTTTGAAGTTCACAAGATGAATACTATCTATGGTGCTACTAAGCTTTCTGGTGAGATGATCTTTTATGCCCACCTTGCAGAGAAAAAAGCACCTAATTTTACTATCATGCGATATGGTATTCCTTACGGTGAGCGTATGTGGGATGGTCTAGTTGTGAGAGCCTTCATGCAACAAGCAGAGAAGTATAAAGTTATTTCAATTATGGGCGATGGTTTACAAGGTAG